>OCZU010002900.1_pt1 | contig 10862 bp, 11 predicted proteins | sample 1539001 | NCBI WGS metagenome assembly OCZU01 (sample SAMEA3539306, study PRJEB22396) | soil metagenome | biome: tundra; feature: field; material: soil | place: USA | collected 2010-05 | depth 0.15 m | reverse complement strand
AGAAGTACGAGCTGCTGCGCCGCCTCTGGCGGGAGGCGAACGTCACCTGGGAAGGCAAGTTCCGTGGCCCGCTCGACTCGGTGACCAGCCTGCCGCGGCCGTACGCGGGCGAGCGTCGCATCTGGCACGGGTCTGCCACCACCCTGACCTCCGCCGCGCTTGCCGCCACGTGGGGCGACCCGTTGTTCAGCGCCAACGCGATCCAGCCACGCGCCAGCTACAAGGTGCTCATAGACCACTACCGCGCCGGGTACGTGCGGCACGGACACGATCCTAGGCACGCCTACCGGCCAGGTAACCACACCCCCCCGGCAACGAAATGACCTTTACTGACATCGACGACGCGATCGCGCGGGGCCCGGTGCTCGTCGGCAGCCCGCAGCAGATTACCGGCAAGATCTGCTCAGCAGTCAAACACCGACCAGCAGATGTCGTTCCGCAACCGCTGGTCGTCAAGTACGAGCTCGCGAATCGCCTCTGGGAGCTGGTCGCGCTGCCACTGGCATTCGAGTCGCCCTGCGGCCTCGCCCTCGCCCTCGCCCTCCGGCGCGGCAGCACGTGCGGCCTTGATCGCGTAGGCGGCCGCACCGAGCTCGTGCGCGGCGACGTGTGGGACGGCCCCGGCCTGGCCAGCAGCGTACGCGGCATGTCGTGCTGCCCCACGCAGGTCTCTGGCCGCGCCCATTGCATGGCCGCCCGCCGCGCGAGCCTGGGTCATCTTGACCTCGCCACGCACCCAGGCGCGGGCATGCTCGATCGCCTGACGCGGCCGTGGATCTTCAGGCTGAGCCGACTCGAAGAGGTCAGATACGTCGGGATGATGGGTTCATCCGACGAATCCTGTACTAGTTTCGTGCTATTTCAAAGAGGGCGAGGTGGAGGATCCCGCCTGCGATATGGCGTGCTCTACCTGATGAAGGACAGTTTTTAGTTCGGCAAGCTGGTCGGCAGTGATGCTGAATGAGGTTGACGTCGCCAGGCTGCTGGCATGGGGAAGCCAATCCTGCCATGTCTGCCAGTCCGTTTGAGCGGCCGGGTCGAGGCTAGCGATGCTTGTCACAAGCAGCCGGATTGCTGCGGCGAGTGCAGTCTGGGGGCCTGGCTGGGTGCTGAGCCGAAGACGGGTCGTCTCGGCAACCAGGGGGTGCACAACCCAGTATTGGTCGTGATGGGTGCCGCTCGGTGCCGGGCGGATCTCGAGCAGCCCAAATGTCTCGAGGTCCTTGGCGCCTTGCAGTAGCTCGCTGGCCCCTCCCTTGTAATGGTCCGGACTAAGTGTCGACAGATTCAGCAGATAGGTAGGGATTGGAGTGCCCCCGACGAACCATGAGAGCACCTCCAGTAGAGGGCGGGCAGTAGTACGGCCAGCCCTGGCCAGTTGTTCGAGCGACAGCTCCCAGGTACTGGTCACAAGCTCGCGGTCGGTCAGTTCGTTGGCGGATTTCAGGAGTTCCGGGAAACGGGTCGCCAGCGCGTGGTGGTACCCAGAGAACGTCCGAGTGGCCAGTTCCGATGAGTGGGCGATATACGAACCGGCCTGGTACAGCGCGAGCGGAAGCCCGCCTAGACGCTCCGACAGGCCAGCAGCCTCTACGCTGGTGCCTGCGTCGGGGGCTAGGTCACATAGGATTTGCGCCCCGACCTCGTCGGTCAACCAGTTCACATAGTGAAGCTCCACGCTATGACCCCAACGGTCTGGGTCGCTGTCTCGCGTGGTCGCCAGCAGCAGCCCGGACTTGGACCCCCGGATCCAACCGTTTCCATGCCGGACTGCGCGGCCCATGACAGTTAGCGCGCCGACGTCATCGGCGTTGTTGATTACGAGAAGCCATTTACTATGTGTCTCAAGCGCATTCCAGAGCACATCCGCCGGATCTTCTTCTTCCGCTTTCACTGCCGCTATGGTGCTTTCGTCGGCTCCCAGTGCGCGAGCCAGCCGAAGCATCGACGATCGGATCGAGGCCGCCTCAACCCACCATGCCGATATGTCTTGATCCCGCGCCAGTTTGGCTACCTGCAACGCGGTGGCTGACTTGCCGGTACCGCCGAGGCCGACCAGTGCGTGGGCCCGGTCGTCCGGCTTGGTAAGCAGCTCCTTCAGCTGATCAATTAGTTCCTTCCGGCCCCGCAGCTCCTGCGGGAGGTCGCCGTACGGCGGGGACAGTATTCCCTGGCCTTTCTTGGCGGCGTTGCTTGGGGCGGGCTGGTTGACGTATACATTTCCCTTAGCGACGAATGCGTCCCTGCCCGCATCTACCTTCTGCTCTGCTGGGTCGTACTTGCCTTTGGGCGCCACCGGACCTACTCCTCCGAGGCCGGACCGCGGCCAGTCTCGCTGCCAAGGGCTCGCAGCGTGTCCGCAGTCCTTGACACGGCAGGATCCTGAGGGCCAAGGACTTGCTTCTGCACGGTCAGAAGGTCGCGCAGGAGCGCCTCGGCTTCAGCGCGTTCGCCCTGGTCGGCAAGTACCCGTGCGAGGGTATAGGTGGCCTCCAAGGTCACGGGATGAGTGGCACCGAGGATCGCGCTGGCGCGATCCCCGCTCATACGCAGGAGCATGTTGGCCCTGGCGTACTGTCCGGTTAGGGCGTTGACCTCGCCCAGGCGCTGAAGAGTCTGGATCGTGTCAGGATGATCCGGGCCAAGCACCCTTGCCTGGGTTTCATAAAGTTGGCTGAGAAGCGCCTCTGACTCCTCATAACGATTCTGGCGCATTACTACGTCGGCCAACCCGCTCATGGTCCATAGAACGCGAGGATGCTCCGGTCCCAGGATTCGCTGTTGGTCCACGAGTACCTGACGGAGGAGCGCCTCGGCCTCCTGAAGCCTGCCCTGCGCCGCCACGACGCGCGCTAGATCGAACCGTGCGCTCTGACTATCGGGATGGTCAGGTCCTAGCAGCCGATCAAGAATTGGCACGATGTCGCGGATCAGGGCTTCGGCTCGCGGGTAGTCTCCTCCGACCTGGAAGGCCGTCGCTCTTGCCAGGTTCAGCCCGATGACGGCGACACTATCTGGGCCGAGCCGCCTGGCCTCCGCGAGAGCGGAGCCAGCAAGCGCCTCAGCTCGGGCATGATCACCCGCCCAGGACAGCGCCTGCGCCAGCTGGCCGGCAATCCCGTACAGCTCTGCGAGCTGATGAGGTTCCAGTCGGCCGACCGCCAGCGCGAGCAAGGAGTCCAGGTGCGGCAGCCACGCGTACCACTGCTGCTTGTCGCTCGGCGTGAGATCGGCTGTCTGTGCATGCAGCAGATCCACAGCCTCTGCAGCCGCCTCTCGATCTCTTCCGCGCTCGGTCAATATGCGCCGGAACGACTCTGAAACCAGCGGGTGGAGGACGATCCACTCCCCGATCCGGTCGGCGGCTTCAGCTTGTCCATCGATCAGCGCCATGAGGCGGAGCTCATGGAGGAGCCCGGAGTCCAGCCGCCCAGCTGGGACGGGTGTTCCGGCGGCGAACCAGCACAGGCTCTCCAGCAGCTTGCGGGCGCCCTGTTTGCCATCCCGATCGAGGACTTCGAGGGACAGCTCGAAGGTTCTGCTAACAACTTGCCTGTCGCTGTGCTCTTCCGCGATGGATCCCTCGATCCGACGCTCGTAATTCTCAAACGTGCTGTGATTCTGCGCCAGGTAAGCCCCCGCCATCTGGAGGGCGAGCGGCAGGCCGCCAAGGCTGGCCGACAAGCGCTCTGCCTCTTCGAGTGTCCCGCTATCCGCAGCCAGGTCGGTCAGAAGGCTGGCTCCGTCTAGGTCGTTGAGCCAGCCGACCTGGTGCAGTTCGACCGAGCGGCCCCACGCTCGCGGATCCCCATTCCGTGTTGTTACGAGCAGTAGCCCGGACTTCGACCCCCGGATCCAGCCTCGTCCATCCGACACCGGTCTGCCTCCGACACTCAGGGCTCGCGGATCGTCAGCACGGTCCAGGACCAGAACCCACCCCGGTCTGGCCTCCAGCCGGTCCCATAGCAGATCGGATGAGCTGACTTCGCCAAGCAGCGCGGCCTCAACCTCTTCAGGCTGGGCGCCAAGGTGAGAGGCAAGCGCCAACAGTGAGGAGTTGACCGTCACCGGATCCGAGACCGTGACCCACCAGACGTCACGCCCGAACCGGACGGCGCGCTCGGCAATCGCAAGCGCGATCGTCGACTTTCCCGTTCCGCCCACTCCCACAAGCGCGTGGACCCGCCCGTCCGGCTGATCTACCAGCGCTGACAGAAGGTCCAGCAACCGGTCACGCCCCCGGACAACCTCCGGCAGTCGGCCAATCGGCGGACGCAGGATTGCCCGCGACACGCCTGCGATGAGCTGATCACCGTCGCCCGCCGAGAAGAAGTGCACATCACGGCCAGCAACCACAGCGTCACGGCTACGTTGAATCTCCTCGTCGTTCTCGCCTTGCGTGCTCATGGGCACTGCTCCCGGCTCCTGTCCCGGCTACGGGCCGGACTGTGTGGGTGGCTGGTTCACCGTTACATCCCCGCCAGCCACGTAGGCGTCTCGTCCCGCGGTTACATTTTGGGTACCTCCGCCCGCCTGGCCGTTAGCCGAAGAGGAAGCCCTCGGGAACAGCCCCCAGATCCCCACGGCCAAGGCTACAAGCGCAATTGGCGCGCCCACCGCGGTCGCAACCTCATCGGCTTTAGCCAGGCCCACGGCTGCAAAGTAGGCGATGAGCCCAACGACGACCCCACCGGTCACCGCGCATCCAATCCACCCCGCCGTTCGTCGTGACATGTCTGTATCATGACTCAGCGAGAGTAACCCACACCATAGAACCTGAGGCTCCAGCAGTTCCCGTTGCCCTGATTGTGCTGGCTTGTCACGATAATTCAGTAATCTTCCTGTGACATCGGGCGTCACTTCATTACGGACCGGACAAGTCTTCCCGAAATGTCCGGCGTAGCCACCCGGTGTCGTGCCGAGCCGGGTGATCTGTATGCCGCTGCACGCCTCTTCGATGATCGGCGGACGCCCAGACCGGGATCGCAGGAGATATTGCACGCGTTGCCGAGCGACGAGACACTTGGAACGTCCTGGGGGCGGGGCTCGGAGGATGTCGGCAAGGGGCGTTGCGGATGGATACTGGGTTGTCGGGTATGACGGTCAGGAGGGTTTATGGGCGGGGATGTCGCGTCGCTGGCGGCGGAGATGATGCCGTACGTGTCGGCGGCGGTGGGAGCCTATGGCGGGGCGGTCTTGGCCAAGGCGCGGGATGACGTGGCGGATGCGACGGTGGACCTGGGCCACCGCCTGCTGCAGAAAATGTTCGGGCACCGGGATGAGAGGGAGCCGCTGCCCGGGCCGCTGGCCGACCTGGCCGCCGACGCAGGGGATCCGGACGCGCTGGCCGCGGTGCGGCTAGCGGTTCGCAAGGCGCTGGCCGCTGACCCGGTGCTGGCCGGTGAGGTGCGGTCGATGTTGGTCGGTGCGCCGGGCGTGTCCCAGCAGGTCTGGGCCGGGCGGGATGCCTACACGGCCGGGCGGGACCAAGTGGTCGTCCACTACCGGAAGCCCGTTGATGACTGAGTCGGCGGAGCCGGCCCTGCCCAGCGGCGAATCAGGAGTGCGGCAGGACGTGCGGGCCGGGCGGGATGTTCATGTCGCTGGGAGGGACATTTACCTAACCAGCAAAAAGTCTCTGGCTGACGAGCTAGCGACGTTTGAGGCGCTCAACTCCCGGAATAGAGCTGACATGCTGACCGGGTACGCAGCGGACGATGGAACCTTGAAAGATGCGACAGTTTTGCTTAGGCATGCTTCGCCGGAAGCCGTTGCGGCGGCGTTGCGAGTTCTTCTGGCGAGGGCTGGCGTGGAGGAGGACCTGGCACTCTCGCTGCTCGATTATGTCGACGAGAGCAGGATGCAGGATTTGGTCGACCTGCTCAAGTCCGGGTTCCCCTTCCTGGAGATTTTCCCGCAAGCCACGGAGGCGATTTCGGAGGTATGGGGAAAGACTCCCCAAGTCGGCGATGGAACCGGCCGGATTGTGCGTGCATGGGAGCCGGAGAGGGGCACCCAGGGGTTCTGTAAAAGCTATGGGAATGGTCGCATCTACTGGAGTCGCAACGGCGGGGCGCATGCGTGCTATAGAAAGATTAATGCATATTACGACGATCATGGTGGCAGCGGGGGACCTCTCGGGTTTCCGCTCTCCGCAGAGGACCGCGCTGAACCATGGGCCCCGTCGGCTGACGGCGAAGCCCGGAAAACCGAGGGCAGGTATCAGCGTTTCGAGGGGCCGTCGGATTACAGTGATGAAACATGCGTTCCGCTCAATGACGGACTCAAATGTGGAGCCACCGTGTACTGGTCTGAGGAATTTGGCGCGCACGGCACGTCGGGTCCCATCGGCGAACTTTATGAACTGAATAATGGAACCAGCGGATGGCTGGGTTTCCCCGTCGAAGACGAAGTTCAGGTAAGGTCGAAGGCTGGAACCAGCGCGCTACGCCAGCGATTCCAAGGCGGGGTCATCTACTACCGTGACACGACCGGGGCAATCCCGGTTCCGTACCCGGTAGCCGCCTGTCATGACTGGGACCGCCGCAAGGACGACACGAGACTCCCGGAAGGCCAACGAGAGGAAGTGGATGCCGCTGATTCTTCGGGGACGAGGGGGTACCGTCAGCGGTTCGAGAGAAGAGTGACCGTTTACGAATCTACGCACGGTGTATACATAGTTGGCTGGGGGAACCGGGCATGCTATGACAAACTTGGCGGGCCGGGCAGTTGGCTGGGCTTCCCGAAGTCAGAGGAGGTTCCTACCCGGGAGTCAGCCGAAGGGTGTCATTCTACAATCCAGGAGTTTGAGGGCGGTGCCATTTTCTACAAGGACGAATATGGCAAATATGGCTCGATTCCAATTCCGAGCACAGTGCTGGAATCGATCGCTGAACATGGCCTGCTGGAGCGGATGGGGTTCCCGGTCCCGAAGGATTATTCCCTGGGACCGAGTCCAGCCGACCAAATCTACTTCTTTGAGCACGGCATTGTCACAGTACGTGATGGTGTCGTCGAACCCTGGCTGCCGCCAGGCCTTGCGACACCGTGATGACGACCTTGGCGGGCCGGCGTCGGCTCCCCTCAGGCCGTTGTGGATGAGAATGAGCGTGAGCAGTCGGCCGACCAAGCTTCTTGGATCGCGATCCACTATGGATCACCAGGTCTGCCAGCACACCTGGGAACCCCGCTACAGCAATCAGGCGGCCGCCCTCTGGCGCAACTGACCCTCACCACCGACCCGCGGCCATCACCTGGCCGGGCAGTCCCGCGCTCACAGACACGAACACGTAGCCGCCACGTGCTGCGCCCAGCCAGTTCCCAGCCGAGCCCACCCAACCAGAACCGGCCAATCGGTACGCTGGCAGCGGCGTCGCGATTGGCCGCGGCTCAAGCGCATAATCGATATGGGTGGTTTGATCCGTCAGCGCACGTTTCGTTCGTTACGGTGCGTCATTCCCGGCCTGGCCGCAGGGGTAGCCGGATGGGTGGCTGACCAAGTGGATGGCCGTCGGCGGCCGGTCTTGGGGCCGCGGGTAGGCACGCTGGGACCGGGACGCAGGCGCGACGGCCGACCAGGGCTGCTCCGGCCAACACAAGAGCAACACAAGCCATCCCCCTGGATGAGATGGCTTGTGGGATTTTTGCGGGGCTGCCGTGAGACACCCGACGGCCCATATGACCCGAGCCTCCGCAGACCTGGTGTCCAAAATTTCGAGGCCGGCCGACTGCGACGAAGCTCAGGTCGGACAGCTCATCTTCGGCGGCTACCCAGGTTAAACTCGTAGTGCATGTGGTCAGCAGGGTTCGATAGCCGGGCCGGTCGCTGCTAGGCAGCCCTCGATCAGGTGGGGCCGGTACCTGGATCTTCTTTAGCTTGCGCTTGACGATCCGGACCAGGCCGTCCAGGTCCGCGGCCGCCAGCGTGCGGATCGAGATCCCCTCCGCGGGCTGAGACCAGTAGCTAGCTCTGTGTTCCCGCTCCGCCTGCTCACCGCCTTCGCCCAGTCGTGCGACACCCGCGCTATCACCCGCCGTTCCCGCCGCCAGGCGGCCATCCGGTCCGTGATCGTCACGCGGACACCCTGCTCCTTCAGCAAACTGAACGGCCTTACGCGGCTCCTGGCGCCGTTGTTATCGGCACCCCATGAAGATCGCGTTACTTGTCCCTGTCGCCGCGAAGGGGCGGGATGACGTGGTCGCTGTCCTCGACGTCGAGGATTTCGAGCGCCTGGGCGGCCGCAAGCTCTCGCTCGGCTCTCATGGCTACGCTCAGATGCGGGATGACAAGTGTGTCATCCTCACGACGGGCCTGTTCTGCCGTGACACGCCCGTCGGCGAGCTGTCGGCGGGCGTGCTGGCGAGGCATTGCCGTCAGCTGGATGGCACGACGAGGGTGGTCGATTTGCTGGCTGCGGCGCCACCGACGTCGTTGATGGTCACTGTTACGACGTAGCTGCCTGGCCGGGCATAGGTGTGAAGGCTGCCGGCCGCGAAGCCGCCGCCAAGGCGGGCCGGGATCTTGGTGAAGAGCTTCTCCGGGATGTTGGCGGTCGAGCCGTCGCCCCAGGCGATGGTGCCGCTGTACTGGGACAGGTTGCCGGCGGGATAGTCGTCGGTGAAGGTCACGCCGGCTGCTGCATGCCGCTGGTCGTTCGCGACCGCGGCGATGTGGGTGATGTGGAGGGCTGCGTCGGGTGCTGGAGTCGTGCCCTGGTAGTCAACGTCGAAAGCGGTGGAGCTTGTAGAAGTCCACGTGTGGCTGGTTTCCGTCACGGCGAACGTGGCGCTTCCAGAGCCTGGCGCGCTCCCGTCAAGCGTGGGGTCTTTAATGGTGACTGCGGAGCCGGTGCACGCGTCACAGAGGATGGTTTGCGGCGAGCCGCTTATGGTGACATCTGGCTGGTACTCGAACGGTACCCCGGACGGGTTGGGCACATTGAGCACGGCCGTGAACGTGTACTGCTTGTTGAGCTGCGGGGCGCCGAGTCTCCATTGGAATTGTCCGAATGGAAAGGCGGGGCCGGTGAAGGTCTGAATTGTCTCGCCTTGATTCAGGTTGTCCGGATTGGTCGTGGAGACGACGGACACGGCTGGCACATTAAGAGTCAGGTTGATGTTGAAGAAGACGAAGCCGTCTGGCGGCGAGGTGTAGCGGGCGTCGGCTGGGGTTATGGTAATGACGACGGTCTGCTGGGTGCCGCCGGCCGGCACCGTAAGCGGGCTGACGGTTCTGGTTGAGTCATAGCCCGTGGTGAAGTTGACGGGAATATCCGAGTTCAGGGCGCCCCCGGGTGGCGTGGAAAATTGCTGGCCAGGTGTCAGGCTGGCCTGACTCGCGGTAACCGGGAATGACGGGACGCCGGGGAAGAGCGACGGGCTGTATCCGCTGTCGATGGTGATTGTCGGGTTCGTGACTGACGTCTGTGAATTATTGCCGAGGAAGAAGTCCCAGCTTCTGGTGCCGCTTTGCGTGGTTCCGGCTTGCGCGCTGGTTGCGGCCGGCGGGAGAAATACCTGGTCGGCTGCGACCTCCAGCGCGGTCAGGTCAGTGTTTACAGGCTGCTGCGCGGATGCTGGCCCCGGGATGGCCATCGGGATACCTCCCGCGATGGCGAGTGCCATCACGAGCACCACGACGCGAGGCAATCTCACGATGCCAAGACCGTGTATGTGCCTCCCGGTTCCTTCTACGTTCTTCTTCATGGTCAGGCCCCCACTTGCCGGGCGGCCCGGGATGGACCGCATGCATTTTCTCGTACCACCACGGTGAGACCCGGTATAGGGACCTTCGTCACTCCTGCGCGAGACTTCTCAGGGAAAGCCCGGAAAGACATCCCAGGAGCTTAAATGTCATGTGAGTGCCGAAAATCTCACCTACGTTACGCGACCAGGCGATATTCGTGAATCGTGCCGCTGACGCGAGTCCGCCTTCGTACGCGGTACTGCTCGAGAACGACCGGTTGAGGTAGCGGTTTCAGCGGGGCAGCGGCGTCGAGCGAGCGGTGCGGCCGGTGCTGATTATGGTGGGTCTCGTACTGGCGCAGGATCTGCCGCAGATGATTCTGATTCCAGATCAGGGTGCGGTCGAGAAGCTCGCGCCGGCATCCGCCGATCCAGCGTTCGGCTTTCGCGTTGGACACCATCGTCAACTACACCCGGTCCAGATGATCGGTACCGGCGTGTGCGGGTGACGCACCGGTTTCACCCGCTGTCCGGCCGGGACTTCGAGTTCGTCGCGCACCGCCAGAACTGGGGCGAGGACCGGGTCCACCTCCACGATGAGGACGGTGAGCTGTTCTCCCTTCCTGCGGGGTGGACCGATGTCGTGCCTGCCGATCCGTTCGCGGTGATCGCGGATGGCCGCTGCCCGTTCACCATCGATGGCCTGCTGGCGCTGGCTGACCTGATCGGCCGGCTGCGGTCCCAGCCGGGCAGCGACGAGGCCGTCAAGCGGATTACGCCGTGAACGTCAGGAAGATTACGCCGCACACATTCCAGGGCTCCACGCCGTCAGACCGGGCCTGGCATGCCATTCCGGTTGCTTTCCTGGTGTTCTTCGGACTTCTGCGGCGTGTCGCGGTGAGATCGCCAAGCAGTACCGGCAGAATTGTCCTGACGATCCTATCGGCTGGGAGGCGGCATGGCGCGAGGATCACCGCAGGACCCGAAGGTGACGGCACTGCGCGAGTCGCGCTGCCTGAACCCGCACCCCGGGCAGGTCAGCGACGAGGCGTTCCTTTCCGCGGACTTCTTCGACGCCCGCGACGCGGTGCAGGTCAAGTACGAGATGGTGCGCCGCGTCAGAGTGGACGGCGCGCCGGTCACCGCGACAGCAGCGGCGTTCGGGTACTCCCGGCCGT
>OCZU010002898.1_pt1 | contig 10866 bp, 6 predicted proteins | sample 1539001 | NCBI WGS metagenome assembly OCZU01 (sample SAMEA3539306, study PRJEB22396) | soil metagenome | biome: tundra; feature: field; material: soil | place: USA | collected 2010-05 | depth 0.15 m | reverse complement strand
GCCACGGTTCTTCCGGCCACCATCTATCCGCTGTTTGCTGCGCCGGTCTATGCCGGCGGGAAGGCCCGGTTCGCACCAACGGTTGCTGGAGGAACGCCGATGACCTTCCAATGGCTGAAGAATGGCGTCCCTCTCACGGACGGCGGCAACATCTACGGCTCGGCCACTGCTGCTTTGATTGTCTCGAATGTTTCCGCCGGGGATGTCACTTCCTACTCGCTGGTGGTAACCAATCCTCTCGGAGTCATCACCAGTTCACCGGCGGCGCTGACGATCGTCACGCCGGTGGCGGGCAGCTATCCCGAAAAAATTGCCACCAACCTTCCGTATGCCTATTGGCGATTCAACGAAAACGCGGATACTTCCACGGGTTTCACTCCGGCCTACGATTACGTAGGCGGCTTTACCGCCACTTATGGAATTTTCGCACAAAATGCATTTAGTGGAATCGTCGGTCCGGTGCCTACTGACTATCCGGGCTTTGAAAGCGGCAACACCGCTTACCAGTCCTCCAAAATCTCCCGACAAACCTATCTGATCGCCCAACCGTTGCTGCTTAACACCAATACCGTGACGATGTGCGCCTGGATTTATCCCACAGCCGCCCAATCAGGAGCCACCGCCATCCTCGCCTCTCGTGGGGCGAACAACGATGTCGGGGTCTTCGGTTACAATGCCAACAATAACATAGGATACACGTGGAACAGTAACAGCTCGGCCACTTTCAATTTTGTGTCAGGCTTGGTCCCGCTAACCAACTCGTGGAATTTCGTAGCCATGACGATCACGCCTACCAATGCCATCCTCTACTGCTATAATACCAACAGCCAGTTCTCCGCGACCAACGCCATCGCCCACAACGTGCAAAGCTTCACCGGGCCTACCTTTATTGGAGGCGACCCCCAAGGCTCGTCCATCGCGGCGCCTTCGGGCCGCTCATTCGTCGGGTCGATTGACGAATTGGCGGTTTACAACCGCGCCCTGCCCCAGACCGAAATCTACAACCTCTTCAAGAAGGGCCTTGGACTCACCGCCATCGGGCCAAACATTCCAGTGTCACCGCAGTCGTTGGCGCTCTTTGAGGGCCGGACCGCTAACTTCAATATCACCGCTTCGGGTGATGCCCCGCTGACTTTCCGCTGGCGGAAGAACGGCGTCAATATGTCCAACGGCGCCAATACCAACGGCGCGACCACCCCGTCTCTAACCCTCAGCAACGTCACCATCGCCGGCGATGCCGCAAACTATGATGTCGTGGTAGCCAATATCGTAGGCTCAATCACCAGCAGCGTGGCCAACCTTAGCATTGTGTTATCCAACAGCGCGCCGACGCCTTACGAAGCCAAACTGCGATCTCTTAACCCGATTTCCTATTGGCGCTTGAACGAGGCCAATACCAGCCCTTACTCCTTCGATTATTGGGGTGGAGTGATCGCCACGAACGAAAACAACCTCATCCTCGGCGTCGCCGGGCCGCAGCCACCCGACTTTAACGGCCTCGAAACGACCAATACGGCAGGCCAGTATGACGGAGCAACTGCCGACACGGCGACCTCCGCCAGCATCATGAATAATCGCTCCTCGTTCTCCATCATTGGCTGGTTCAATGCCGCGGGAATCCAACTCCAGCGCACCGGCTTGTTCGGCCAGAATGACGTGTGTGAATTTGGTTTCCATGGCTTGGGCTCGGACGGCCTGGCCCAGCTTGGCATCTTTACTCCCAGCGCCTCTGCGTTCCTGGCCCAGACCAACATCATCCCGGGTGTGTGGTATCTGGTAGCCGCCGTGGGCACCGGAACCAATGTCAGTCTCTACCTCGCTTCTACGAACGGCGCGGGCGGCTTGCTGGTGTTGCAATCCACGACCAGCAGCGCCACCACGACCAACTACGGAAGCTCGGTTTACCCATTCCGCATCGGTGGCGGAGGCATCCTCGATGCCACGGGCAATTACTTTAACGGCGTGATTGACGAAGTTGCCGTGTTTAGTCGCGCCCTCTCGGTGGGCGAACTCTCCGACCTGTTCGGCGCTGCGTTGACAGGCGGCGATCTGGCTCCAAGCATTTCCGGCAATCCATCGTCACTCACATTGTATGCCGGTCTCAATGCCACCTTCAGCGTCAACGCGGTTGGCACTTCACCGCAATTCCAATGGCGCACGAACGGCGTGCCGGTGGCAGACAATGGCAACCTCTCAGGCTCAACCACACCGACGTTGACGATTACCAACATCACCGGCGCCAATGCCCTCTCTTATGACGTGGTCGTAAGCAACCATGTTAATTCCGTGACCAGCATCGTCGCGACCCTCACGGTGATCGTTCCAGATCCGGGCAGCTATGCCGCTTCCGTCATCGGACTAAAACCGTTGGCCTATTATCGTCTCAACGAAACCAACGACCCCTCCACCGGCACACTGGTGAACCCGGATTTCTACGGTGGACATAACGGTGTTTATGGCGCTGCAGCCCAAAATGGCTTCAATGGCATTCTGGGTCCGCAACCGCCGCTCTTCACCTTTGAAACGAACAACACAGCCATCGAAACCTTCCCCAACGTCGCCAGTTCGTGGGCGACGGCACCTTTCGGGAGTTTGAGCACCAACACGGTCACAATGACCATGTGGGTGAACCCGGCGGGCGACCAGATAGGCTTTGCAGGGTTGCTCATCAACCGCAACAGTGGGATCGCCGGCGGGTTCGGCTATGGCAACGGCAACCAGCTTGCTTACACTTGGAACAATAACAATGCCAACACCTATAACTTCGCATCTGGCCTGGTGCCGCCGGCAAACCAATGGTCGTTCGTGGCGATGGTAGTTCAGCCAACCCAGGCGGTCTTGTACTTGCTGAATGCTTCCGGTCAGTTCTCCGCCACCAACGTAGTAGCGCACTCCAGCGACGTGTTTGGCAACAATTGGGAGATTGGAAGCGATGACAGCAGCGCCAACAACAACGGAAGCCGTACCTTCACCGGCCTGATTGATGAAGTGGCGGTGTTCAACTATTCGCTGACACCGGCCCAACTCACAACCCTCTTCAGTGCCGGCAGCCCGCAGCCGGTCACCCTCACCATCCAACCGTCCGGCGCCAACGTGATTGTGACTTGGCCGAAAGGCACTCTGTTGGAGGCCAATGATCTCCTCGGGCCGTGGACAACGAATAATGCAGTATCGCCTTACACCGTGGCACCGACCGCGACGAAGAAATTCTATCGGATTCAGGTTCAGTAGCCGCCCGAAACGTTGGAAATCAGATCTGTCATGCCAGAACAGGGTTGATGGCATGACAGATTCTGCGTGATCGCCGGGAGAGACCGGAGCGCAAGCCGGTTTCTCCCCTTTCATTTGCTGAATTCTTGGACCCGTTGTTTGGGTTAAAGAGTCTCTTCAGCGAATTCCTCCAAACAGCGCGTCAATTTTTTTGCGGGTGCTTTCATCCATTTTGATCAATGGCGGCCACGGCCTTTTGGATCCTTCCCCCGGGAGCTTTCGCGTGGCGTCAATTCCCAGCTTTGTTCCAATCGCAATTTCAGACGTTGCATGATCCAGGACATCGGCTGGCCCTTTCGTGAAAATTGTATCTCGCTGAGGGTCTGTGTTGGCACACAACCGGAACAACACTTCGCTCGTGTTGTGTACGTCCACGTCTTCGTCCACCACCACGAGGTATTTGGTGAACATCATCTGCCCCATGCCCCAGAGGCCGTGCATGATTTTGTAGGCCTGCATCGGGTAGGTCTTCCGAATGCTCACGAAGACGAGGTTGTGAAAGACGCCCTCCGCCGGCAGCGCGATGTCCACGATCTCGGGAAAGTTCATCTTGAAGATGGGCAGGAAGAGTTTCACGGACGCGCCGCCGATGTAGAAGTCCTCCATCGGCGGGATGCCGACGATGGTGGCGGGATAAACGGCGTTCTTGCGATGCGTGATGGCGGTGACGTGGAAGACGGGATACGGCTCGGGCAGCGTATAATAGCCGGTGTGGTCGCCGAATGGGCCTTCGTCGCGCAATGGCTCGCGCGGGTCAAGGTAGCCTTCGATCACAAAGTCGGCGTTGGCGGGGACTTCAAGGTCGTTGGTTTCGCATTTGACGAGTTCGACGGATTTCTTGCGGAGGTAACCGGCGAGGAGGAATTCGTCGAGGCCGTCGGGCAGCGGCGCGGTGGCCGCGAAGGTGAATACGGGATCGCCGCCCAGAAAGATCGCGACAGGCATGCGCGTGCCGGTTTCGTAGTAACGGCGTCCGTGTCGTGCGCCGACTTTCTGCAATTGCCAATGCATGCCGGTGGTGCGGTCGTCGTAAATCTGGATGCGATACATGCCGACGTTGCGTTCGCCGGTGTCGGGGTCTTTGGTGACGACGCAAGGGAGCGTGATGAAGCGGCCGCCGTCGAGGGGCCAGCACTTTTGGATGGGGAGGTTGAGGAGGGTTGGAGGTTGAAAGTTGGGAGTTGAGATTTCGTCCTCACCCCGGTCCGATGATGATTCTTTCTTCGCCGAGGCTTCGCCCGCAACCCCCGGAGAGCGAGAAACATTCGCCGTGGCGGGCGAGTTCGGAGTGCTGATGTTTGGGGCGGCTGGCCATGGTTGGGTGCGCGCGGGCGGGGCGTCGAATTTATGGATCACCTCTTTGCACGGGCCATCTTTCACGAGTTTCGGTCTGGCATGGCGCAGGTCGAGCGCGGTGCCGAGGAGCTTGATGGTTTCTTTGAAACTGGTTGGCGGCCTGGCCTTCATGAGCGATCCAAGTTCTGCAGCGACCTCATTCACGGAATTCGCGCCGAGGCTCAGGGCCATTCGTTTGTGTGAGCCCATCGTGTTGATGGCGACGGGAAACGGCGACACGACACCGTTCACGGTCGGCATCTCAACCAGCAATGCCTTGCCGCCGCCGGGTGATTTCATTTCGCGGTCCGCGAGTTCGGTGATTTCGAGTTCGGTAGCGACGGGTTGCGAGACGCGCTTCAATTCGCCTGCAGCTTCAAGCGTGTCGAGAAAGTCACGAATGGAATCGAAAGCCATGCGCTGAAACTAGCAGAACGTTTCGGTCGCGCAACGTTTCCGCCAAGCACGCGAAATGCGTGAATCTCACGCATGATGCGTGAAAATTTCACGCATGGAGGGAGTTTTGGGCGGGCCGAGGGCGATTTTATGCGCTTTTTGGGTGTTTGCCGGTGAAAATCCCGTTGGCACCGGCATTGCTAAATTCCTCTGAGAAACATTTTGACAGCCGCGTGAAATTCCTTAGAGTTTGCGAACTGTCACCAAACAAAACCAAAAACGAAAGAAAGTTATGAAAAAATTCACGAAACAAATCCGGGCGTTCACCCTGATCGAACTGCTCGTAGTCATCGCGATCATCGCGATTCTGGCGGCCATGTTGCTGCCCGCGCTGGCCAAGGCCAAAGCGCGCGCCCAACGCATCGCCTGCGTCAATGATCTCAAACAAGTCGGTCTGGCCTTCCGCGTGTGGGAAGGTGACAACAATGACCGTTATCCCATGGCGGTTCCCGCCGCTCAGGGTGGTTGTTCGGATACGGCCGTTGGCTTCGCAGCTCCTGGTTTGATTGGCACCCCCGGCAACTTTGCTTTGAACTTCCCCCTTCTTGGACCCAAAGGCGTCTTCGGCATGTTCGTCGTAATGTCGAACGAGTTGAACACTCCCAAGATTCTGTTTTGCCCTTCTGAGTATCAGAGCACCCGCGCCCAAGCCACTCTGTTTGGCAAAACTACAACCGTAACGCCGGCTCAGCAAGGGTTCGACGCTGACATTGAATCGAGCTATTTTGTAGGGGTTGATGCCTCTGACACAAGCCCGCAGATGTTCCTGGCTGGCGATCACAACATGGGCAGCGGCAACCCGCCGACTCCAACTGGGACGATCTTTGGAGATACAGCGAACCGATTCGTATCGGCAGGCACGAATGGCACGACAGCCACTTGGGTCGGATGGGCGGACAATCAGCACTCCAAACAAGGCAACGTCCTCATGGCGGATGGAAGTGTGCAAGGTTTTTCCCGATCGGCGCTGCAAAACGCCCTTCAAAATACTGGGGACCAGGGCCGCACTGCCGGCGTCTTTCTCAATGCTACCGGAGCCTCTGGCGGCACCGGCTGCAATCGCCTCCAGTTCCCGTAAACTGAATCCGTTTTCAACCTGACCACGAAAGGCATCTGCAAAGATGCCTTTCTTTTTTCACGCTGTGGCTTCAGCCGTTTTCAAAATTATCTCCCGCAACGGCGTCGCCGGACGAAACCCCGTCGTGGCCGCGAGCTTTTCAACGTTTGGCTTGCGCCGCCGCATGTCGTCGAAGCCCGGCGCGTAGGCTTGCGCGTAGGGCACGAATTCGATTTGCGATTTTGAGCCGAGAACTTTGATCACCAGCCCGGCCAGATCGCGGATGGTGATTTCCTCCGTCCCGCCGATGTTGAAAATCTCGCCGCGCGCCGGGCCGCAATTTTGCAGACGCGTCAAGGCCTCCACCGTGTCGGCGACGTGGCAGAAACAGCGCGACTGCAAGCCGTCGCCGAAGACCTTCACCGATTCATTCCGTTGGGCGGCGGCGATGAAGCGCGGCAGCACCATGCCGTAGCGTCCGGTCTGGCGCGGGCCCACGGTATTGAACAACCGCGCAATGACCACCGGCAGGTTCTTTTCCCGCGCGTAGGCCAGCGCGAGGAATTCATCCGTGAGCTTCGAGCACGCATAGCTCCAGCGTGACTGGCCCGGCGGCCCGATGAGCAGGTCGTCATCCTCGCTGAACGTGGTCTTCTCGCTTTTGCCATAAACCTCCGAAGTCGAAGTCAGCAGCAACGGCGTGCGCCTTTGCGCGGCCGCCTGGAGCAGCACTTGCGTTTCATAAAAACTCGATTCCAATACTTTCAGCGCCGAACGCACGACCAGCTCGACGCCGACCGTGGCCGCCAGATGAAAAATGAAGCCGGCGTTCGCGGCCAGTTCCGGCAGCTCGGCGCACGCGGACATCCGGGATTGAATGACGCGTAGGCGCGGATTTCTTTCGACCACGCGCAAATTATCCAGGCTGCCCGTCGAAAGGTCGTCAATCACCACGACCGACCCGCCGCCGGCCAGCAGGCGCTCGACCAGGTGCGAGCCAATGAAGCCCGCGCCCCCGGTGACCAGGATGTGCGACGAGTGACGGGTGACGGGTGGGGGGTTCACGGCGGAGGAATTTTGTTTGCGCGTAATTCGGAAATTTGTTTTGGCGCGGAAGTTTGTGATTCCTGGCCTCCGGCTTCCGGCTTCCGGCTTCCGGCTTCTGATTTCTCAACGAGTGCCTGGGCCACCGTTTCGGCCAGTTGCTCTCGAAACACCGGATCGGCGATGCGCCTGGCCTCGCGGGGATTCGAGAGATAGCCGCCCTCGATCAAAACCGCCGGGCGATTCTGCCCGCGCAAGACAGCCAGAAACCGCGCGCGCCGCACGCCACGATCCAGTTCCCCCGTTGCCTTCACCAGCGAGCGGTGCAAACGCACTGCGAATAAAAAATTGTCGCCGTCAAAATTGTTGTTGGCAAACGCGAGCGAAGTGTCGTCCTCGTATCCACGCTTGAGCGTCGAGGGCATGCCCGCCGGCGTCAGGCAATACGTTTCCAGGCCGGCCTGCTCGTGATTCGGCGCTGACGAGTTGAAATGCAGGCTGATGAAAAGATCCGCCCGGCGCTCCTCGGCAAAGGCGACGCGGTTCGACAACGACACGTCCGCATCATTCGTGCGCGTGAGAAAAACCTGCCAGCCGTTGGTCGTGAGCAGTCGCGCCAGCCGCCGCGCCCAGTCGAGCGTGAATTCCTTTTCATTCGCGTTCCCGAACACACTTTCGGTGCCGGTATTTTTGCCGCCATGGCCGGGATCAATGACGAGGACGCGATTGGTCCTGGCCGGGATTTCAAACTGGCGGAGGAGCGGCTTGATGTTTTTTTCCAAATCCAGCGTGTGAACGAACGGCTGCCCGCCAATCAACACCGGTTCGAAGCCGAGATGAAACTCCAGCCCGTTCCACCTCGCGATCAGGCTCTTGATCTGCAACACAAGAACGCCATTGGCCGTCTTCAAAGAATAAACCGGCGCGGGAACCAAAGCGATCTCGCGCAGCGCGCCGGCACCATGCTCGCGGCTCCAGCGAGCAAACGGAATCCACGTCTCGCCGCGGGAGGTGGCGCGCGGGGTGAAAGGTTCCGGCAACGCGTCGGATGGCCGGGCGACTTGCGGGCCTTCGGAAACATGCTCCAATTCCATCGGCGGCGGGTTCGTCTTCTCCACCAGATTCCAGTCGGGCGCGGGCGGGTTGCCCGCCCGGCGCGGCGCGGTGGAACATCCCGCCAAGGCCAGCAGCAGGCAGATTAAAATGAGAGCTGGCTTAAGCACGCGGCCATTGTGCGGAAGTCCGCTGTTGACTCAAGCGTTTTGGAAGACTCCAAACACCGGCCTCCAGGCCCGGGGCTTGGAATTTGGAGTTTTGCCCTGCAATTTCGCGCCGGTTATTCATCTTCAAGCTGTGCGAGTTTCATCGCCCCGTTGCGCCACGTTTCCAAACGGTTCTGCATCCCGACGACGGCGAGATAATTCAGGTCGAGTTCCGGCGATGATCCTGAAATTTCAGCGGTGGCCGGTTCGCGTCCCAGGACATTTGCCGCGTGAACCGCAGTCAACGGAGTAAAATCCTGCAGTTCCGCCTTGCTGGGCGAGTGATGAAACGCGACGGCTTCGACAATCGGAGCGGGCAATCCCCACAGACCCAGCAAATAGGCCGCGACGCCGGCGTGAGTGGCTCCGAAAACTTCCATTTCAGCTTCGTGCAGCGGAACGTTGCGTTCGGCGGCGAGGGCGAGCGCGCGTTGAAATTCCTTGGGCCGGCCGTTGGCGAGCATCAGCTTGCCGATGTCGTGCAGCATGCCTGCGGTGCAGGCGTCTTCAGAGCCGGCTGCTTCCGCGTGTTCGAGGCGCATGATCATCCGGGCGATCATTCCGGTTTTTATTGAATGGCCCCAAAGTTCGTTGAGGGAAAATCCTTTCAGACTGGTCCGCTCGTAACAGGAAAAGACATGCGCTGAAAGCGCCAGTGACCGCACGGTGTTCATGCCGAGTTGCTGGACGGCCTCGAAAGGGTCGTGGATTTTGTGCGCCAGCCCCATCGCCGCGGAGTTGGCGACCTGCAACATTTTGGCCGTCATGCTCGGATCCTTGGCGACGATTTTGGCGATGTCTCCGATCGCGGAGTTTTCGGAATCAAGCTCCTTCATGACTTCCAGATAAAGCGACGGAAAGCTGGGCAGCGAGTCGAGCTGGCCGACGAGCGCTTTGAGTTTTTCATCTTGCAAATAGGCGTCGAGCCCGCGGATGCGGGCGAGCGTGGCCTTGAGCGTTTTCACGTTGAACGGCTTGGCGAGGAACTGGTGCGTCGCCCCGAGGGAACAAGCCACTTCTTCATGGTCGCCGATGCCCGACACAATGATGCGCGAAGTGTGCGGGTGGCGCTTCCTGACTTCGCCGAGCAATTCCACGCCACTCATGCCAGGCATCCGCATGTCCGAGACAACCACGTCGAAGGTGGATTGCTCCATGACTTCCAGTGCCGATTCCGCGTCCGCTGCCGTCGCCACCTCCCAGTGATCCCCATCGCGATCCAACATCATCGCATACATCTGGAGCAGGATGGCGTTGTCTTCGACGAAGAGAATTCTTTTCATTGCCTTTTGTTTTATCGTCTGTTTGGAGATGGAACTTGAGAAGTAAATCCTCGTGAAGGTCAGGGGAAATGCCGGACAACTCACAGGCAACAGCGAACCTCGAATTGACGGTCAGAGTGCGGGCCTTTTCCGGTTCAGTCGCGCGAAATTGGCTGCTCGCAATTGTCCGCCTGATCGCTGCGTATGGCAATGGGGTTTTAGCCGGGCTTTATGCCTCCTGCCTCGTTGCTTTTGGCAATGTTGACCGGCAAAGAGCCCGGGTATCCATCCACACTTTCTTCCGCCCTTGACAGGACGGGCACTGGACGCGAAGTTAGCTTAGTGATAAATTGCAACGTTATGAAAACTCGAATTTTTCCAAGGCCGCTGTTGGCCATCGCCAGTCTTACGGCACTGGCTCTTTCTGCGATGTCCATTGAGGCGCAGGAGGCGTCCATTTCCACAACCGCTCCCAGCACTGTCCAAACGTCGGCCTCCAGCCAGCCCAGCCCGGTGGCGCTGTCGTTTGGCGTGCCGGAAATATTGAAGCTCGCGCGCGCGCAGGTCAGCGACGACACCATCGTTGCCTTCATCGGGAATTCTGGAAGGACTTACAACTTGACCGCGTCCGAGGTCGTTTATCTGCATGACCAGGGAGTTTCCGAACGCGTGATCACCACCATGCTGATCCAGCGCAGAAAGGTGGAGGAAACCCCCGCGCCGCCCGCACCGCAAGCCCCGGCTCCTGCCGCAATGCCCGCCCCTGCCCAATCCTCGGCCGCTTATGTGCAGACCCCGCCGGCTTACGCCCCGTCCTCGACGGTGTACGTTGTTCCGAGTTCGTCGCCGACGTACGTCTACTCTGGCGGTTATCCTTACTACGGCGGATACTATGGGTATAGCTACCCTGCCGTGTCGCTTGCCTTTGGCTTTGGATTTGGGAACTATTACGGCAGCAGTTGGCACGGAGGCGGTAACTGGGGCTGGCACGGAGGCGGTAGTTCCCATTGGGGTGGTTCGCAGGGCGGCGGTTCTCACTGGGGCGGAGGGATGATGGGCGGTGGTGGCTTTCATGGCGGCCATCATTAGGCGGGCTCTGGTTGACAATGGCCTCCTCGCGGCGCTTTGAATGCGGCTGCCAATGTATTTCTCGGATCGGATTTTATCGCTGGCTTCATCC
>OCZU010002897.1_pt1 | contig 10868 bp, 10 predicted proteins | sample 1539001 | NCBI WGS metagenome assembly OCZU01 (sample SAMEA3539306, study PRJEB22396) | soil metagenome | biome: tundra; feature: field; material: soil | place: USA | collected 2010-05 | depth 0.15 m | reverse complement strand
TCCGATCTGCGCGACGTGACCAGGATCGCGGCCGGCGACACCGGTCTGTGGACCCAGATCCTGTCCGCCAACGCCGCGCCGGTCGCCGAGGTGCTGGCCGCGGTGGCGGCGGACCTGGCCGAGGCGGCCCGCGTGCTGGCCGGCCAGGAGGACCTCAAGCCGGTCGCGGCGCTGCTCGACCGCGGCCAGGCGGGCGTGGCCAGGATTCCCGGCAAGCACGGCGGCGCCCTCCGCGAGTTCACCGCCGTCCAGGTGGTCATCCCGGACCGGCCCGGCGAGCTGGCCCGGCTGTTCCAGGCGACCGGCGAGGCCGGTGTCAACATCGAGGATGTCAGGATCGAGCACTCGCCCGGGCTGCCGGTCGGCGTCGCGGAGCTCTCCGTGCGCCCCGCCGAGGCGGCCCGGCTGCTGGACGCCTTGGAGCGGGGCGGCTGGCCGGTCCGCGGATAGCGACCGGGACGGACTCGTCCCTTAAGCGGCTCCGCCGGTAGCATCGCACGGGTGAAGACTTCAGCGGGCCGCCAGAGCGATACGGGCGAGGTGAGCGATACGGACCCGGAGCTTGTCGTCGCGGTGGACGGGCCTTCTGGGGCGGGTAAATCGAGCGCTTCCCGCGGCGCGGCGGCCGCCCTCGGCCTGCGGTACCTGGACACCGGGGCCATGTACCGGGCACTGACCTGGTGGCTGCTCGACCGGGGCGCGGACGTCAGCGATCCCGGGGTGGTCGCCGGGCTGGCCGCCAGGCCGGTCATCGAGGTCAGCACCGACCCGCGGGCCCCGTGGACCAGGGTCGACGGGATGGACGTGTCCGCGGCCATCAGGACCCGCGAGGTCACCGGCGCGGTCAGCGCCGTCGCGGCCGTCCCGGCCGTCCGCGCGCACCTGATCGCGATGCAGCGGGACATCATCGCCGCCGCGCCGGGCATCGTCGCCGAGGGCCGTGATATCGGCACGGTGGTCGCGCCAGCGGCGTCCGTGAAGGTCTTCCTGACCGCCGACGGCGCCGCCCGCGCCAGCCGCCGGGCCACCGAAGCCAGCTGGTCGGCGGCCTCTACCCGGGCGGACCAGGACCGGCGTGACCGCCTCGACGCGGCGCAGAGTGAGAAAGCCACCGACGCGGTCGTGATAGATTCCACCGGGCTAGGCTTGGACGAGGTGGTCGACACCATCGTCCAGCTGGCCCGTCAGCACGCGGATATCCCTTTCCCGCGGCAGAAGAGCAGATCATGATGCCGAACGAGGCCGAACCCAACCCCGAACCCAACTCCGATTCCAGCCTCAATCCGGTCCCCGTGGTGGCCGTGGTCGGCCGCCCGAACGTGGGCAAGTCCACGCTGGTGAACCGGATCCTGGGCAGCAGGCAAGCAGTGGTGGAGGACGTCCCCGGGGTGACCAGGGACCGGGTCACCTACGACGCCCTGTGGAGCGGCCGGGAGTTCACGCTGGTGGACACCGGCGGCTGGGAGCCCGCGATCGAGGGCACGGAAAGCCTGGCCGCCCGGGTCGCCGCCCAGGCCAGGGTCGCGGTCGACGCCGCCGACGCGGTGCTGTTCGTGGTGGACGCCACGGTGGGGGTGACCGACGCGGACGCGGCGGTGGCCAGCGTGCTGCGCCGGTCGGGTAAGCCGGTCGTGGTCGCCGCCAACAAGGTCGATGACACCAAGGGCGAATCCGAGGTCGCCGCGCTATGGTCGCTGGGCCTCGGCGAGCCCGTGCCGGTCAGCGCGCTGCACGGACGCGGCAGCGGCGACCTGCTCGACCTGGTGCTCCAAGCGCTGCCGGACGCCCCAAAGAACACGGAGGAGGCTGAGGGCGGCCCGCGCCGGGTGGCCCTGATCGGCCGCCCGAACGTCGGCAAGTCCAGCCTGCTGAACAAGCTGGCCGGCCAGGAGCGCGCGCTGGTCGATTCGGTGGCGGGCACCACCAGGGACCCGGTCGACGAGCTGATCGAGCTGGGCGGCACCACCTGGCGGTTCGTGGACACGGCGGGCATCAGGCGGCGGTTCAGGGAGAACCAGGGCGCGGACTACTACGCGGCGGTGCGCACCGCGGGCGCGCTTGACCGGGCCGAGGTCGCCGTGGTGCTAGTGGACGCGAGCGACCCGCTGACCGAGCAGGACCTGCGGATCGTCTCCATGGTCATCGAGGCGGGCCGGGCGCTGGTCGTCGCCTACAACAAGTGGGACATGGTCGGCGAGGAACGGCAGCATTACCTGGAGCGCGAGATCGAGCGGCAGCTGTACACGGCCCGCTGGGCGCCCCGGGTGAACATCTCCGCGGCCACCGGGCGGCATACCGACCGGCTGGTGCCCGCTATCGAGAAGGCGCTGGCGGGCTGGGAAACCCGGGTGTCGACCGGACGGCTCAACGCGTGGCTGACCGGGCTGGTCGCGGCGACCCCGCCGCCGGTGCGCGGCGGCAAGCAGCCGAAGATCCTGTTCGCCACCCAGGCCGGGGTCCGCCCGCCGCACTTCGTGCTGTTCTCCTCGGGCTTCCTGGAGGCGGCTTACCGCCGGTTCATTGAGCGCAAGCTGCGGGAGGAGTTCGGCTTCGAGGGCACCCCCGTCCAGGTGTCCGTGCGGGTCAGGGCCAAGCGTGAGTCCCGGGGCGGACGCCGGTCCTCGAGCCCGTCCGCGCGGGCGGAGCGCCGGCACTGACCCCCCCTCCGGATCTTCTCGACGCCGACCGCAGGCACGTCTGGCATCCCTACGGGCCCATGCCCGGGCGGATGGAACCGCTGGTGGTGGAGTCGGCGTCCGGGGTGCGGCTGCGGCTGGCGACGCCGGCCGGCGGGGTGCGTGAGCTCGTCGACGGCATGTCGTCGTGGTGGGCGGCCATCCACGGCTACCGGCACCCGGTGCTCGACGAGGCGGCGGCCCGCCAGCTGGCGCGGATGAGCCACGTGATGTTCGGCGGGCTCACCCACGAGCCCGCGATCCGGTTGTGCGAGCGGCTCGTCGCGCTGGCGCCGGACGGGCTCGAGCATGTCTTTCTGTGCGACTCGGGGTCGGTCTGCGTCGAGGTCGCGGTCAAGATGTGCCTGCAGTACTGGCGGTCGGCCGGGCGGCCAGCCAAGCGCCGGCTGCTGACCTGGCGCGGCGGGTATCACGGTGACACGTTCATGGCGATGTCGGTGTGTGACCCCGAGGGCGGCATGCACGCGCTTTGGGACGGGGTGCTCGCGGACCAGGTGTTCGCCGCCGCGCCGCCGGCTGGCTTCGCGGCCGGCCTGGACCCCGCGTACGCGGCGTCGCTGGCCGCCCTGATCGAGGAGCATGCGGACGCGCTGGCCGCAGTGATCGTGGAGCCCGTGATCCAGGGCGCGGGCGGGATGCGTTTCCATGACCCCGGCTACCTGCGGGTGCTGCGCGAGGCCTGCACCGCGCACGGCGTGCTGCTCATCTTCGATGAGATCGCGACCGGGTTCGGCCGGAGCGGCTCGCTCTTCGCGGCCGGCCACGCCGGCGTCAGCCCCGATGTGATGTGCGTGGGCAAGGCGCTGACCGGCGGCTACGTGTCGCTGGCCGCCGCTTTGTGCACCCCGGCCGTGGCGTCGGGGATCTCCTGCGGCTCGGTTCCCGTGCTCGCGCACGGGCCGACGTTCATGGGCAACCCGCTGGCCTGCGCGCTGGCGCTCGCGTCGCTGTCCGTGCTGTTCGACCCCGAGTGGTACCCGGGCGGGTGGCAGGCCTGCGTGGCCCGGCTGGCCGCCGGGCTGAACGCCGGGCTGGCCCCGGCCCGGGATCTGCCCGGGGTGGCGGACGTCCGGGTTCTCGGCGCGGTTGGCGTCGTGCAGCTGGACCGCGAGGTCGACGTGCCGGCGGCGACCGCGGCCGCGGTGCAGGCCGGGGTGTGGCTGCGGCCGTTCCGCGACCTGATCTACACCATGCCGCCGTACCTGACCTCGGATTCCGATCTCGCCCTCATCTGCCGGGGCGTGCTTGCCGCGGTGCAGTCCCTCGAAGCCGGCCAGGCCTAACGCGAACGCTCCCGGCGGCGGGGCGGGGGAAGGCGTAGCCGTCGCGTCGGTGACCGGTTTGGCCCCGCCCGCGAAGCGCACCAGGTCGTGGCCGTGCACCACCCGCCCCGGCATCGGATCCGAGGCCGCCCGCCGGGTCAGCGCGTCCACCGGAAGCTCGCGGGTGCTGGCCGCCAGCACCAGGTTGCCGAACCTGCGGCCGCGCAGCAGCCCGGGGTCCGCGATCAGGCAGGCGTGCGGAAAGACCGCCCGGATCGTCGCGACCTGCGCGCGGGCGTGCCGCAGCGGCGGGCCGTCGGCCACGTTGACGGCCAAGATCCCGTGCTCGTCCAGCGCCCGGCGGGCCGCGGCCGCGAACTCCGCCGAGGTCAGGTGGGCCGGCGTGCGACCGCCAGCGAAGACGTCCGCGATGATCACGTCGAAGGAACCCGCCGCCATCCGTTCCAGGACGGCCCGGGCGTCGCCGATGTGCACCCGGATCCGCCCGCTCCGCGGCGGCAGCTTGAGCCGGATCAGCCGCCAGAGGGACTCGTCCACCTCGACGGCCACCTGCCGGGAGGCCGGGCGGGTGGCCGCCACGTAGCGGGCCAGCGTGAGAGCCCCGGCGCCCAGGTGCAGCACCCGCAGCGGCTGACCCGCGGGCGCGGCCAGGTCGATCAGGTGCCCCAGCCGCCTGACGTACTCGAAATCGAGGTAGCCGGGATCGTCCAGGTCGACATGCGATTGCGGGACGCCGTCGATCAGCAGCATCCACGCCGCCCGCCGGTCGGCGTCGCGCAGGAGCTCGGCCCGGCCGGTATCCAGGGTCTCCTCCTGCCTCGCCTGCCTCCTTCGGGTCATAGCTGCCATTATCGGCGGCTTCCGGGCCGGACCGGGTGGCGGCTCGAAGAATGCGGTCCGGGTGTGCAAGGCTGTGTTAGGTACGTCCTACGCCGCAGGAGGCCCGCATGGCTGTCGACCAAACCAAGCCCGCCGGGGAGCCCGCCGGCGGCGAGCCCGAGCCCGAGCCCGATCCGGGTGCTGGGCCCGACCTCGATGAGATGAAGCGCAAGTTCCGTGAGGCGCTCGACCGTAAGCGCGGGGCGCACGCCACCGCGAACGCCGACGGGACCCAGGAGACGGGCAAGGTGCACGGATCCCACGGCCCGGCGGCCAGCCGCCGGTCGTTCCGCCGCAAGAGCGGCGGCTAGCCCGGTCCCCGGCTAGCCGGGGACCGCGCGGAGCCACCCGTGGTCATCGGTCCTAAGCGGTCGCGGAATGAGCCGCCGGGACCCAGAACTGCGTCTGCCAGCCCGGCGGCTGGCGCTCGGCCTGCGGCTCGGCGGGCGGCCCCGATGGCGGCCCCGCCTGCGGGCTCGCTTGCTCGCTGTCCAGCTGTGGCTGGACGGCCTCGGCCAGATGAAACCAGACCGTGGTGCCGCCCGTGTTCCTGAGATACCCCCACTGGGTGGCGAGTTCCTGGACGAGGAACAGCCCGTGTCCCTCGGCCGCGTACAGATCGCCCTTCACGATAGGCGTGCCCGCCGAGCCGTCATCGATGACCTCGACGAGGACGCCGTGCGGGATGCCGATCACCACGATCGTCACGGTCCCGCCCTCGACGCCAGACTTGGTGTGCGCGATCGCGTTGGTGACGATCTCTGACGTCAGTAAGGTCGCCGTATCGTTGTCGGTGCCGATCTCGTGGGCGCTGAGTGTCCGCGAGACGAAGGCCCTGGCCGAAGAGACCTGCTCCGGACGTCCGGGGATGGTCAGCGTGGCGAGGACCGTAGCATGCGAGCCGCCGGCGCCCACCCGTCCTCCCCGTGGTCTTGGTCGGCGCGGCGACCCGGACCACGATCGTCGGGAATTACCTTCGGGCGTTGCCATCTTCAGATCCTCCACTTGCCGAGATCGTGCTTTCACTTGTTCGCGACCCGTGGCCATCGACCGCTCGCACTGTCACATCCGTGACCCCGCCACTGTGGTACGCCTAGTCCGTTGCCTATCAACTAAACATCTGGCACATCAACTGCATAAATAACATCAGGTACCCGAATAGGGCGATGTACCTTATCTTTACCCAATATGTCCGGATTTGTGCCTTTGTGATTGACTGCGGGACTAGCATTCAAACGATAATGATGCGCATGCCTCCTCTCACGCAAGTGCGTAGAGCAAATTTCCCAAATGAAATCCCGGATGGGATTTCATCGTGAGTGTTAGTGCTGTATCGTACTGGTTGTCAGGGACGATACGGAGTGTTCCGGTTACACACTGATACTTAAGCGTGGGTCTCATGGCTGATGGGTCCCGGTCCTCCGTACCATCGTGAGCACTAATCCGCTACTGCACCAGGAGGCGAGCTTCTCGTGCCCCTTGGACCAACCGTCCGCAGGCGCAGGCTCGGCGTTGAGCTTCGGCGCCTGCGGGAAGCGCATTCGCTCAAGCTCGAGGAAGTGGCCGAGAAACTCGGCTTGGCCTCTTCAACGCTCTCGCGCATCGAGACGGGTAAGGCGCCGACCAAGTCGGCGTACCTGACCGCCATGCTGGCGATGTACGAGGTCGAAGATCCGGGTGCGCGCAAGGTCCTGGTCGACATGGCCCGCGAGGGTCACCGTAAGGGCTGGTGGTCGATCTACGACGACGTGCTGCCCAGCGGATTCGACATCTACGTGGGGCTGGAGGCGGAGGCCTCGGGCCTGCGTAGTTACGAGTCTGACGTGGTCCACGGGCTGCTGCAGACCACCGACTACGCCCTGACGGTGCTGCGTGAGCTGCGGCCAAGGGACAGCGCGGAACAGGTCGAGCGGGTGGTGGACCTGCGCATGCAGCGGCAGCGGCTGCTCGACCAGGATCCGCCGCTTGACGCCTGGATCATCCTCGACGAGGGCGCGATCCGGCGGAAGATCGGCGGCTCCGCGATCATGCGGCGCCAGCTTGAGCACCTGGTTCAGGCGAGCAGATGGCCCAATGTGACGTTGCAGGTCCTTTCTTTCGAATCGGGCGCCCACGCGGGCCTGATCGGGCCGTTCGCCATCCTGGAGTTTCCCGAGCGGACGGATTCGGACGTTGCTTATACCGAATCCCTGGGCGGCATGATCTACCTGGAGAAAGACCGGGAGGTCCGGGCTTGCGCCGAGACATTCGACCGGCTGCGGGCGGCGGCGCTTTCCCCGGCCGCCTCGGTCGACCTGATTCAGCAGGTGGCACGCGAGCTCACCTGATGTTGACGACTTACTAGAAAACCAATCGCACAATCAAAGGAAGGGAGAGGCGGATGGACACCGACCTCACCGGTCTGCGCTGGTTCAAGAGCAGCGCAAGCAGTGCCGCAGGCTGCGTCGAAGTAGCGCACCTGCATGAAGGGGGAGTGGCGGTCAGGGATTCGAAGGACCGCGCCCAGCTGCCCCACATCTTTAACCGCCACGAATGGGAGTGCTTCCTCATCGGCGCGAAGAACGGGGAATTCGACCTTCCCGTCGCTTAAGCCTTCCCGTCGCCACAGCGCCGGTGGAGGACGACGGGCGGGGCTCACCCGCTCCAGCCCCGTCCGTCTTTTGCGCAGCCGAGCGCCATAGGTGAATGGTTTGGGGGGGAGAAACCGGAGGGCGGTGGGTCTAGCGTCCACCGCCCTCCGTCTGCCTGGCTAGCGGCCGCTCTAGCGGCCGGGGGGTCCCTGGAGCTCGCTTTCGAGCTGGCTGATGATCGCGGTGAGGATATGCGGTGTCTCGCTGGGCTTGGCGCTGACCACGCTGAGCCGTTCCATGGCCAGCTGGTAGCGGTCAACGTCCGATTTCTTGTCGAAGTACAGAGCGCTGGTGAGGTGTTCCAGGTACGCCACGTCGGGGAGATCCGCCTCGCTGAACCGCAGGATGGTGAATCCGCTGGGGACGGCGTGACCGCCCATGCCGGCCGGGATGATCTGCAGCGTGAGGTTCTGCCTACTGCTGAGGCTGAGCAGGTAGCGGAGCTGATCGCGCAGGATTTCCTTGCTTCCGACCGGCCGCCGCAGCGCGGTCTCCTCGACGATCGCCCAGAGCCTGAGCTGTCCCTCGGTGAACCGGCGCTGCCGTTCCTTGCGCAAGATGATGTGCCGTTCGGCTTCGCCGATCGGGATGTCGCAGAACGCGAGAACGGCGGCCGTGTACTGCTGCGTCTGCAGCAGGCCGGGTATCAGCTGCGGCTCGTACATCCGGATCGAGGTCGCGGCCTCTTCCATCCCGACGTAGGTCTGGAACCAGTCGGGCAGGATGTCGTTGTACCTGTGCCACCAGCCGGGCCTGTTGGCCTGCTCGGCCAGGCTCAGCAGCTGCTCTCGCTCGACCGCGCCGACGCCGTAGAAGGTGAGCAAGTCGAGCACGTCGATCTCGCGGATAGCGTTCCGGCCGAGCTCGATGCGGCTGATCTTGGATTCCGATCCGCGGATGGCGCGGGCCGCGGCCTGGGCCGTGATGCCCCGGCTTTCCCTGAGTCGCCGCAGCTGGGTGCCCAGCAAGATGCGCAGCACGGTGGGCCCCTCTGTCGGCTTGGGCATGACCCCTCCAGGATCTTCGTTCGCCGCGGAATTGTCTCCCGCAATTGCGCGGCGAAGCGTTGTCATCTACGATTCGTAATCGCCATGGTATCCCACCTCGGATTGCACGCTACCCCCAACATTGGCTACTTTTCCGAGTCGTCCTGGACACTTCTGTCTCCGGACAGTAGTGTCTGGCTGAGAACACTATTGACCGGTTACGCTGGTGCCGAGTCGCGCTGGCTCTTGGGCCTGTTGGCCCGGGTGCCTGGCCTGCACGGATTCGCGATCAGCAGGGAGCCGTGCACGGAACGAAAGGAACTCGACGCTGATGAGCGGTGAGGGCGCCAAGGACCTCGACGACTGGCGGACGACATTCCGGCCGGATATTCCAAGCCCCGCCCGCATTTACGACTACCTGCTCGGCGGGAAAGATAATTATCCCGCTGACAGGCAGGCCGGAGAGGAAATCGCCGCCCATCTGCCGAACATTCGCCAGGCTTTTGGGTGGAACCGTACCTTTTTGCGCCGGACGGTGAACTTCCTTGTTCATGACGCCGGAATCCGCCAGCTGATCGACATCGGTGCCGGGCTGCCCGTCGCGGGGAATGTTCACGATGTGGCGACCCAGGCCGACCCGGCGACGCGGATCGTTTACGTCGACAACGACCCGGTGGTGCTCGCGCACGGCCGGAACATGCTCCACGGGGTACCCAACGCGGTCATGCTCGAGCATGACCTGCGAGCGCCCGCTGAGATCCTGGCCGACCCCGAACTGCGGCGGCTCATAGATTTCGCTGAGCCGGTCGCCGTCTTGCTCGTCGCCGTCTTGCACTTCATCTCCGACGCCGACGACCCCGCGGCCATCATCGCCGAGCTGCTTGCGCCATTTCCTTCGGGCAGCTATGTGGCCCTTTCGCACGCCACGGCGGATGGAAATCCCGCGATTAACGATGCGGCCAAGGTGTACGACGCAGCCACGACGCAGGCACACGTCCGCCGGCGCGATGACGTCCTGGCCCTGACCCGCGGTCTGGACCTCGTCGAACCCGGCATAGTGTGGATACCTCAGTGGCACCCAGAGCCGGATGCGGAAATGCCGTCACGGCCGGAGGAATTCTATTGCTACGCGATGGTCGCCCGCAAGCCGTAGGCGCCACTAGCCGGCGAGTCCTGCGTCAGCCTCCGGCCACGGCCGTCTTGAACAGGGCCGCGACGTTCGTGCCGAGCACGGCCGAATACGAGACCTGGGGCGTATCGCCGCCCTGCTCATACCCGCCGATGACCCCGATCACCGCGCCCTGACCGGTCGTGACGTCGACATCGGCGAGGAACGGGCCGCCGCTCGTCCCGTCGGTGTAGGCGCCGCAGTCGAACTCGAGCTGGTCGGTCATCGGCTCCTTGAGCCAGTTCTGGCAGGTGATCGGCTGGTTGGCGGAGTCCGGGTAGCCGATCACCTGAACCAGCTGACGGGTGGCAGGTGCACCGGTCGCGAGCTTGTCCGCTCCGGTCACGTCCTCGATCGGCACGCTCGAGCCCTGATGGCTGACCCGGAGGAAGGCCACGTCATCATCGGGGTTTTCTGATGACTTCCACGCCTGGTCCAGGTAGACCTTGGTCACGGTCCACACGCCGTACGGAGGGGTGCTGCCGTCGTAGCCGGGGACGAACGCGATGGTGCCGGACATGCTCGTGGCGCAGTGCGCCGCCGTGATCACCAGGTCTCCGTGCGGGCTGTCGATCACGCTGGCCGTGCAGAAGTGCTGCTTCAGTTTCCCCCCGGACGTGGCGAACAAGGCCCCGACCGCCGGGGTCCCGGCGAACGCCTGTCCGTTCCGTGAGTTCGAGGCGAAATGCCTGATGGCCCGGACGAAGCCGGTCGCGATGTCGCCCGCCGCGCCGTTGGCGGGCGCGACCGTGGCGATCACCCCGACCACGAGCGCCGTGACCAGGGCCGCCCGGGTGGGTTTGCGCGCGGGCAGGAACCAGTGCGCCCGTCCTGCTCGGAACAGCACCTGCCTGGGTCACCCGCTTCGTTTTACCCGGATTATGAACATTCAAGAACATCTTCGATACTCAATTGTGATGCAGAAGGTGCAACCGTACTAGGGGTGAACGCTCTAAAGATGATCAGAAGTCACCCGAGTGCGCTGGGGATTCCCTGTGAAACGGCTGCACGCCCGCCGCGCGGGCGGCGATGGGCCGGCCTCTACCTGGGATCAGGCCGGTCGATGTTCCAGTGCCTGCTCTGCGAGGCGACCCAGCCCAGTTCCGCTTCCGGGTCAGCATCCGGATCTCTGGAGGTGCGGGGCAGCATGGTGAACCGCGTGACACATCGCTGCCCGCCCTCGTGATCGCCGTAAAGAAGTTCCACCGTCCACGGCTGGCGGCCTT
>OCZU010002896.1_pt1 | contig 10871 bp, 10 predicted proteins | sample 1539001 | NCBI WGS metagenome assembly OCZU01 (sample SAMEA3539306, study PRJEB22396) | soil metagenome | biome: tundra; feature: field; material: soil | place: USA | collected 2010-05 | depth 0.15 m | reverse complement strand
CGAGCGAGCGTGGATCACCGCGCCCGCGTGAAAAAGAATAAGCATTCCAGGATCCAGGAATACCTTAATAGGCGTGGGGCCGTGCGGAAACAGCAGAAAAACGGAAGACCGGGCTGAGTCAAAGTGATGCTCCAGGTTCATCTTTTGTCTGGGACGCGACCGACGACCGTGCGCATGGGACCTTAGCTAATAGCTGGCGCTGCTACATGTGCCGGGTTGCGCGCTAGGGTAATGCTTATTGAGAGTTGCCAGAGCGCGCAACTCTCATTTCTAGCACTGACAAGAAGATGGCCCTGACCGGTTGCGTCCGATTAGTCAGGAGGTGAGCTTTGGCAACGTGGCGCGAGCTCGTCTGCGCGGAACCAGAGATGGCGAAGCTCGGAAGCCGTATATTCGGGGCCGGCCCGCGGCGCTGGCCGGCCCGCAGGCCTCTAGCATCAGGGTGTGCGCACCGTAGCAGCGGTCCTCGGCGGCCTGATCATCGTGGCCGTGTGGGTGAACGTGGCCGTCACCCTGCTCATCCCGCGGGGCCGCGTCGGGTTCATCAAGGTCGTCGACCGGTTCGTCGACCAGAGCTACACGGTGGCCCTGCGCCTGGTGCGGTCATGGGAGCGGCGCGACGGGCTGCTAGCCAGCCAGCCCGCTGTCACCCTCGGCGCGCTGCTTGTCACCTGGCTGGCCGGCTTCGTGGTCGGCTTCGGGCTGCTGCTGTGGCTGCCGGGCGGCAGCTTCCCGGCCGCCGTGCGCGAAGCAGGCTCGTCGCTGTTCACCCTCGGCTTCGCCGACCGCAGCGCCGCGGCGCCCAGCGTCATCGATTTCTTCGCGGCCGCCTCCGGACTGGTCATCGTGGCCCTCCAGATCGCCTACCTGCCCACCATGTACTCGGCGTACAACCGCCGAGAAACCGAGGTCACGCTGCTCCGTCCCCGCGCCGGGAGCCCGGCCTGGGGGCCGGAACTGCTGGCCCGGGCGCAGCTGGTGCGCGGCGTCGAGCAGCTGACGGCGCTGTACGCGGGCTGGGAGCGCTGGGCGGCGGACGTGGCCGAGTCCCACGCCAGCTACCCGGTGCTGCTGCGCTTCCGGTCCCCCGAGCCGCACAGCTCGTGGGTCATCTCGCAGCTCGCGGTCCTGGATGCCGCGGCCTTGCACATGGCGGCCTGCCCGGCCAGCGCGCCGTTCGAGGCCCGGCTGTGCCTGCAGATGGGCTTCACCGGCCTGCGCCAGCTGGCCCGCACGCTGCGGATCCCCGTCGCCGAGGACCCCAGGCCCGACGACCCGATCCGCTTGACCTGGGAGGAATTCCTGCAGGGCTGGGAGCAGATCACGGCCGTCGGGTTCCCGGTCGAGCGGACCGCCGAGGAGGCCTGGCCGCACTTCCGGGGCTGGCGGGTCAACTACGAGGCGGCCACGTACCTGCTGGCGTCGGGGCTGGACGTCGTCCCGGCCCGCTGGTCGGGTCCCCGCCGTCACGGGTGGGGCCCGATCGAGCCCCGGATGCTGGCCAATCGCACCCCCGAACATCCCGACGGCCAGCCCGTCAGGTCACCGGACCTGTAGCCCCTGTCGTCACGAGGCCCAGATCGCCTGTAGCAGCTGGTCGGGGGTCTCGAGCTGGGGCATGTGACCGGTGTCGGTGAGCAGCTGGAACCGGGCGGACGGGATGGCGGCCGCGAACGCGCGCCCGTAGTCGGGGTCGACGATCTGGTCGCTGTCGCCCCACAGCACCCAGGTCGGTGTCTCCACCACCGACAGGCGCCCGGCCAGGGTGGGGTCGCTCATCGCCGTCCCGGCGTAGACGGCCAGCGTGGCCCGGTTGCCGGCCATGCCGGCCTGCGCGGCCGGGGGCAGCGTGGCGGGGTCGATCCGGAACCGGTCGGGGTCGTGGTAGCTGAGCTGGGTCACCTGATCCATGGTCAGCGAGAAGAAGTCGGCGATCGGGTGGTCAGGGACCTGGATGCCGACGCCGTTGAGCAGGATGATGCCGCTGACGCGGGGTGAGGCGAGCAGCGCCATCTCGGCGGCGATCCAGCCGCCGATGGAGTTGCCCACCACGGTCACGTCGTCTAGGCCAAGCTGGTCAAGGCAGCGCCACGTAGAGCCCGGCGAGCCCGGCCACGGTGTGCAGCGCCTCGGGGCGGGGGGTGCCGCCGAAGCCGGGGTGGGTCGGGCTGATCACCCGGGCGGGCCTGGAGCCGGCCAGCAGGGCGCCGAAACCGGCGACCGTGCCGGGTCCGCCGCCGCCGTGCAGCAGCAGGAACGGCCGGCCCTCACCCTGCTCATCGACGGTGAGGTCGACGGGTCCGACGCCGTCGAGCTTCAGGTTATAGACGGTGGTGGTCATGGTGTCTCCTTAGTTGGTAAAGCGGGCCGCGTACTAGCCCAATTCGGTGACGGGGGCCAATTCGGTGACGGGGGCAAAGTCGGTGGCCGGCACGGTGGCGTACCTGCTCATCGCCTCGATGGTGGATTCCAGGGTCAGCGCCTGGCCGTCGGCGATCATGTCGCGCAGATCCCGGAAGTACTGCACGTACAGGTCAGGCGTGAAGGAGTTCAGCAGCACGGCGGGCTGGTCGCCCGGATTGGCGAAGGTGTGCGGGGCGCCCGGCGGGATCATCACCAGCGTGCCCGCGGCGGCCTCGTGGGAGCTCTCCCCGATGGTGAAGCGGGCCGTGCCTGAGACGACGTAGAAGCCCTCGTCGTGGCGCGCGTGCCGGTGCTGCGGTGGCCCGTCGGTGTGCGGGGCGAGCGTGATCTCGGCCAGCCCGAGCCGGTGCCCGGTGGTGTGGCCGTCCTCCAGGATGCGCATCTGGGTGGGCCCTAGCCGGAACACCTCGCCGTCAGCCGGCCCGACCACAGAGACCTCAGTCATCTGATTGCTCCTTCGTGAGAGTGAACTCTCATTAATATAGGGGACTGTGATCCACGATGCAAGTGAACTATCATGAAGAGTGTCAACTAGCATGAACCTGAGGGGGCGGCGCCGATGACGGCAGAAAGCGACACCGGGCGGGTCAATCAGAAGCGGCGCACCCGGATGGCGATCCTGCAGGCCTGCCGCGACATCATCCGCTCCGGCGCCACCGCGACGATGCCGGACGTGGCCAGGCTGGCGCTCGTCTCGGAGGCCACCGCCTATCGCTACTTTCCCGACCTGGCCTCCCTGGTCAACGAGGCCTTCACCGGCCTGTGGCCAAGCCCGGCCGAGGCGCTCGGCCCGGTCGCGGGCTCCGGTGATCCGGTCGGACGTGTCGCATTCGCGTGCGAGTTCCTGCTCCGCGGCGTGCTGTCCTCGCAGACGGCGGTCCGGGCCATGATCGCGGCCACCATCACCCGCCCCGAGATGGCGCGGGCTCGCCCGGGCATCCGGTTCGGCCTGATCGATGAGGCGCTGGCCCCGCTGAACGACACGCTGGGCGCCACTGATCCGGCCCGGTTCACCCAGCTCAAGCACGACCTCGCCGCGGTGGTCAGCGCGGAGGCCCTGTTCTCCCTGACCGACCTGGCCCGGCTGACCCCCGGCGAGGCGATCGCCAGCCTGGTCCGGACCGCGAGCACCATCACGCAGGCGGCCCTGCGCGAGGCACCCGCGGCCCCCAGCGAGGCACCCGCGGCCAGCTCGCCGTGACCGCTGCTACAGGAGCTCGGGATCCTGCTCGACGTGCAGCAGGGCGGGGCCGTCCGCAGCGAACAGCTGGGTCATCGCCCCGTCGAGCTGGTCTCGGTGGTCGGCCTTGATGCCGGTCGCTCCGCACAGCCGGGCGTAGGCGGCCCAGTCCGGGTTGTGCAGGGAGGTGTGCCAGACAGGGAAGCCGGCGGCGAGCTGCTCCTTGCCGATCTTGCCGAGAGGGTGGTTGTCGAGCAGGACGTGCTTCACCGGGATGCCGTATTTCACCGCCGTGGTGAGCTCGGCGGCATACTGGCCGAAGCCGCCATCGCCGGTCACGGCGACGACAGGGCGACCGGGTGCGGCCGCCCACGCGCCGAGCGCGGCGGGATATCCGAAGCCGATCGAGCCGAGATACCCCGACATCAGCACCGGCTGGCCCTTGGACTCCAGGTAGCGGCCGAGTGAGTAGGCGTGGTTGCCGACATCGACGGTGACCACGGCGTCCTGGGGCAGATGCCGGGACAGCGCGTCGAAGACCGCCGCGGCCGATACGCCACGGCCAGGCGCTGGTCCTCGGTCTGGATCGCGCCCAGCCGGTCGAGCAGCGCGGCCAGGCTGACCGCGGCGTCGCCGACGACGCCATCGCGTGAGGTCCTGACCCGATGCAGATGCGCGCCGCCGCGGCTGCTTCCTGCCCGAAGCACATGGTGATGGGACCGTGCGGTGGGGTGCGGGCCGACGGAAGCTGCGAGGTCCGGCCGGACCCGTGCGCGTTCCCGGTCCCGGCGCGGTGGGCGGAACCGGTGCCGCCGGTGCCGCTGCGTGCCGCGCCGCTGATCCTGACCGATTTCAGCTCCGAGCCCTATTCGGTGCCGATGCTCACCTCGGTGGCCGCCGTGCTCGCGCCTTCCTGCGACGCGGTGCTGGTGGGGGAGCACCAGGACCGGCCCGACTTTCCGCCCACGCTGCACGCGTCGCTGCTGCTCCAGGCGGGGGTGCGCCCGTGGCTGACGCTGGCCTGCCGGGACCGCAACCGGATCGGCCTTGAGCAGGAGCTGGCGGGCCTGCGGCACGTCGGCGTGGACGCCGTGCTGTGCGTGACCGGTGACGCGCGCGCCTACGACATCAGGCCGGACGTGACCCAGGTCTTTGACCTGGACGGCACGCGGCTGGCCGCGCAGGCCGGCGTGACCATCCCGAGGCCGCGGCGGATGAGGCCCGCGCCCTGCTGCGCATCCCCGGCGTGGTGGGCGTGAACCTCTCGGGCCTGGCGTCGGCCCGCGGATATACCTACGCCGCCCAGGTCAAAGCCGAGTTGGCGCAGCGTATCCGGGCAGGAGCCGCTCATGACTAACGTCGATGACCCGATGGCGGCCGAGTTCGACACCATGGCCGAATGGACCGCGCAGGTGGCGGAGGCGCTGGGCCCGGAGTACGCCGTCCCGGCGGGATGCCGGGGCAGCGGGCAGCCGTCCGCCCTGGACTGGCTGCTTGACCGGCTGCGCCCGGCGAGCAGAGCGACCGGATCGGCCGCCTGCTCAGCTCGGGCCAGCTCACCTCCCAGCTGCTCATCCTGCGCGGGATTGACCGCTGAGTTCCCGGCGTCGGGCCGCCCCGAGCCGGCCCGTGCCATTACGGCCTGTGCCGAGCCGGCTGGTGCGACGCCCGCCCGTGCCGTCCGGCGAGGAAAGCCGTTCGGCGGAGTTCGGCTTGATCAGCAGGGTGGTCGCGGTCAGCCAGAGCGCGGCGAACAGCAGGCTGCCACCGATGTCGGTGGGATGGTGCTCGCCCCGGTACATGCGGGACAACGCGACCAGGACCGGCATGGCGATGGCGGGGATGAGGAACAGCCAGCGCCACCAGCCGCGAGCGTGGCCGATGACCAGGATCGCCACCGCGACATACAGGCAGGTGGTGGCGGCCATGTGCCCGGAGGGGTAGGCCGAGGTGGGCAGGTGCTTGTCCAGGTGGGTGACATCCGGCCTGGGCCGCTTGACCACCGCGGCGGCGGTGAGGAACGCCGCGAGTTCCCCGAACATGACGGTGGCCGTGAACACCACCGGCCGCCAGCGCCTGGTCACGGCGAGGAACACCACGCAGGTGGCCAGGGCCACGATGAGGATCGCCTGGGTCGCCCCGAGCGTGCTGAAGAGCTTGCTCCAGGAGGTCAAGGCGGCCGTGCGGTGGGCGGCGAACCAGTGCGGGATCGTCGTGTCGCCCAGCACGTTGCCTTGACCGTGGCCATGCTTAGTGATCAGTTCGCCGATACCGACGATGAGCCCGACGATCAGCACCCACGCGACCATGACCAGGGCCGCGATGCGGCCGCGTTGCAGGCCGGGCGCGTGGCCGGCGCCTCGTTCCGGCTCGGCCGGCTTCAGGTCGGCGCGGGCCTCGGGCTCCAGCCCCTCGGTCACCGGGTCGGTCACCGGCCGCCCGGCCGCCTGCCGGGTCAGCTCGAAGGCGAAGGCCGTGACGCCGAGCCAGGTGATCCCGAGCGCCCAGGCTCCGATGACGTCGGACAGGAAGTGCACGCCGAGCAGGATCCGGCTGATCCCGATCAGCACCACGAGCGCGGTGATCACGGTGATGAAGGCGGGACGCCAGCGGCCGCGGGCGGCCGGCAGGAAGACCAGGAGTATCGCTCCGTAGCAGACGATCGAGCCGAGCGAGTGGCCGCTGGGGAAGCTGTCCCCGGTGCCGTAGGCGATGGGATGCGCGACGACCGGGCGCAGCCGGCCGACGAGAGACTTCAGGACGGGATCGAGCACCAGCGCGCCCGCGCCGGTGACGACGAGGTAGATGGCTAGCCGCCAGCGCTTCCGGATCGCGAGGATGATCGCCGCCGCCGCGATGACGGTCCAGAGCACCGCGTTGCTGCCCAGGTAGGTCACCGCCTTGACGATCGAGACGATCGTGGCGTGCCCCGCGACCAGGTGGTTGAGGTGGGCGGCGGCGCCGTGGTCGGCGGACTCAAGCGGAGCCCACTGCACCCGGACCAGGACGAGCACGATCGCGAAAACCAGCGCCGCGACGCTGACCGCGACCAGCGGGGTCAGGCTACGGCGGGAACGAGCAGCAGTATCGGCGGACATGGGCTCAGACCTTTCGCCAGCGCGCCTCGCACAGCCCGTACACGCCGAAGATGACCAGCCCGAGCGCGGCCAGGATCAGCAGCACCAGACCGAACGGCTTGTCGCGCAGCGTCAGCAGCGCCGTGTCGACGCCGCCGGACTTGGCCGCGTTGTGGGTGACCGCCGCGTCGATGACCAGGATGCCGACCAGCGCGAAGACCACCCCGCGGGCGCTGGTCCCGATCGTGCCGAGCCACTTGACGACGCGGCGGGTGCGGGCGCTCATCTGCGCGGTCCGCAGCTGCTTCATGAACTTGTGGCGCAGGCCCTCAAGCACGAGCGCCAGGCCGGCGATGACGATGATCACCCCGACGATGGCGACCAGCCACCGCCCGGCGGGATGCTGCATGGCATGAGCGGTCACGTCCTGCTGCTGACCGGACTGGCTGCCCTGCTTTCCCGAGATCACCTTGATGGTCAGGACCACGAAGAAGGCGTAGATCACGCCGCGGCCCAGCGACTTCAGCCGCGGCCCGGCGCCGTTTCCCTCACCGGTGACGCCGAACGCGGCTTCGCTCAGCCGCCACAGCGCGTAGGCGGCGAAACCGATGGCGAGCAGCCAGAGCGAGACCAGGCCGTAGGGCTTGCCTGCGAGTAGCTGCAAGGCGCCCTGCTGGTCAGCCTCGTGCGAACTGTGGCCGAGCGCGACAAGCAGCGCGACCCAGCCGATCAGTATGTAGATGACGCCCCGCGCGGTGAGACCCGCCCGGGCCAGGACGTGCGCGCCCTGGCTGTCCGACGCTCGTCTGGCCCGTCTAGTCGCGTGCCTCAAAGGGGTTGATTGCATGGCCCCTAACTACCATGTATCCAGACGCGGAAACCCCCGGCCCCCTAGCGGCTTCAGGCCCCTGAGCCGTTTTGGCCCCGCCGCCCCGCCTCTCGCTTACCAGGTGCCCCAGCGCAGGCTGGGTTCGGGCAGCGACGGCGGCTTGGCGAAGGCCGGAGCGCGGGTGAGGTCCAGCGCGTCCAGCGGCGAGCGGGCCGCGGCGTCCCGCGCGGTGAGCGGGGGCAGGTTCCACTTCTCCTCGACGAGCTTGAGCACGGAGGTGTGGTCGAAGACCTCGGAGCTGACGTAGTCAGGCCGCGCGTATGGTGACACGATCACCGCCGGGACCCGGAACCCGTACCTGTCGTACCGGCGCGGCCCGGCGTCCAGGGTCTCCTTGCTCTTGACCAGGCCGGGCAGGACCGGCCGCAGCACCGTTTCCAGCCGGCTGTGGCTGTCGATCGCGCTGCGGCCCTCGACGTCGTCGGGCGGAACGGCGGCCGGCGGCGGCACGTGGTCGTAGTACCCGCCATGCTCGTCGTAGAGGAAGATCAGCAAGGTGTCCGGCCATCCCTTACCGTGCATCACCCGGTTGATGATCTCCGCGGCGAAGCTCTCGCCCTTCTGGATGTCCTGCGGGTTCTCCTCGGAATAGTTCCCGAAGTCCGGGTCGACCAGGCTGAAGGCCGGCAGGTTCCCCTCGGCGGCGTCGGTGAAGAACTGGTCGATGCTGCGGACGTGCTCCATGTACCGGCCGATGCCGAGCGGGAAAACGTCGGCGGTGAACTGAATGTCCTTCTGCACGTCCTGGGTCACGGCGGGAAGCGCCCGGCCTGCCGACCGCAGGCGGCGAACGATCATCTTCTGCTTGTGCCGGGCGTAAGGCTTCCACCGCGATCCGTCCTTGGCCACCGGGTGGTAGTTGACCCAGGAGATGTCGTGCTCGGTGAGCATGTCGAAGATGGTCCCGGCCGGCGGGTAGTCGAGCAGGTCGTAAGGGGAGTCGTCGATGAGGCCGTGCGCGGTGCCCGCGATGAGGAACCGCCGGTTGGGAAAGGTGGGGCCCAGGCACGAGCAGAACCAGCGATCGGCCAGCGGGAAGGTCCGGGCCAGCCCGTAGTAAAACGGCAGGTCGCTTTCCGACCAGTAGCCCATGCCCATGACCGCCGCCTGCGCCGAGGTGTCGACGTGCGGCGCGTTCCCGGCCCTGGCCGCCGCCTGCACGTCCTGCGCGCTGGTCACGAAGCCGTCGTTTTTCCCCTCCCCCCACTGGATGTGGCTCGCGTGCCAGCTCTGCGCAGGCACGCCGTCGTACTGCTTGGTCGTGGGCTGCCGGAACGCCCGGATGCCTTCGCCGTCTGTCCCGATGTTGGACACGTCGGGTTCGCCGTCGGGACCGAGCGGGAAACCCTCACCGCGGCCCTGCAGCATGCCGAGGTAGTTGTCGTAGGAGTGGTTCTCCATCATCAGCACCACGATGTGCTTGATCTGAGGCAGGAGATCGGTGCCGGCCGGACGCGCAGGCTGGGGGAGCGGGCCCGCCTTGGCCGCCGCGCGGCCGCGGGCGAGGCGCTTCATCTCACGGTGTTCCAGCAAGTGCCACACGAGCGTGCCACCTCTCCTCACAAGTCCAGCGTCGTTTCGTGAGCTGCCCAGCAGGCGCGATTCTATGTAATCCGCCGGGTGTTAGCGGTCACCGACCCCGGGGGTCAGCAGGGGTCGCCGGGCCGGCCGGGTCTGTCGGCCGGTGGCGTCCCGGGGGTGATCAGCCGGGATTCGTAGGCGAGGACGACGGCCTGGACGCGATCGCGCAAGCCGAGCTTGGCCAGGATCCGGCCGACGTGAACCTTCACGGTGCCCTCGGACAGAAACAAGCTGGCCGCGATCTCGCTGTTGGACATGCCCGCCGCGATGCGGGAGAAGACGTCCTGCTCGCGGCCGGTGAGCGCCTGCCTGATCCGGGCGCTCCCCGGCTGCGTGTCCGCCTCGCCGCCAGCAGGCTCGGGCCGCTGGCTGGCGAACTGGCGGACGAGGCGGCTGGTGGCGCCCGGCGCGAGGACGGCGTCGCCTGCGGCGATGGTGCGGATGGCGGCGACCAAGTCGGCGGGCTGGGTGTCCTTGAGCAGGAAGCCACTGGCACCGGCCCGCAGCCCGTCGTAGACGTAGTCGTCGAGGTCGAAGGTGGTCAGGATCAATACCTTGGATGGCAGCCCGGCGGCCACGATGTCGCGGGTCGCCTCGATGCCGTCATGGCCGGGCATCCGGATGTCCATGAGTACGACGTCGGGACGCAGCGCCGAGCACATGGAGACGGCGGCGGTCCCGTCGGCGGCCTCGCCGACCACCTCGATATCGGCCTCGGCGTCGAGCACCAGGCGGAAGCCCATCCGGATCAGGGAGTGGTCATCGACCAGGAGCACGCTGATCACGGTGCCACCGCCGGACCGGGATCGAGCCGGGCGGTGACCCGCCAGCCGCGCGGCTGACACGGGCCGCAGGTCAGTTCGCCGCCGAACGCACCGACGCGTTCCCGCATTCCCGTCAGGCCGCCGCCCGGCGCGCGGGGTACTCCGGCGCTGCCGACGCCGTCGTCCTCGACCTCGACGCGGACCTCGCCGGGAGCGAGCTGCAGCCGGACGGCGGCATTCGCGCCGGGGCCTGCGTGCTTCATCGTGTTCGTCAGGGCTTCCTGGACGAGACGGAAGACGACCAGCTGGACCCCTGGCGGCGTGTCCCCGGGGGGACCGCTGCGTTCGTACCGGACCGGCAGCCCGGCCGCCCGGACCCGGGTGAACAGGCTTTCCAGGTCGGACAGGCCGGGGAGTGGCTGCCGGAGTTCCAGGCCGCCCTCGGGCCGCAGGACGCCGAGCAGCCGGCGGGTCTCGGCGAGCGCCTCCCGGGCGGTGGTCGACACGCCCCGGATCGCCTCGGAGGCCTGGGCCGGCGAGCGGTTGACCGCGGCCAGGGCGCCGTCTGACAGCGCCACGATGATGGTGAGGTGGTGCGCCACGCTGTCGTGCATCTCGCGGGCGATGCGGGCCCGTTCCACCGCCGCGGCCAGCGCGCTGGCCTGGTCGCGTTCGCGTTCGAGTCGCTGCGCCCGGTCGCGCAGCCCGGCCAGGTAGGCCCGCCGGGTGCTCACGTACAGGCCCGCGACCAGGACCGCGGCGATCGCGATGACCTCGTAGAGCACGGCCAGCCAGCCGTTATGCCAGCCGCCCTGGCCGGCCGCGGGGGCCTCGGCCGCCACCGCGAGCGCGGCCGCCACGAGCGCCGTGGCCCGGCTCATCGTGACCGCGACGGTGTACAGGCCGATCGCCAGCGCGACCGGGAGCAGCGCGCCCCGGACCGGCCACTGGGCCAG
>OCZU010002894.1_pt1 | contig 10875 bp, 9 predicted proteins | sample 1539001 | NCBI WGS metagenome assembly OCZU01 (sample SAMEA3539306, study PRJEB22396) | soil metagenome | biome: tundra; feature: field; material: soil | place: USA | collected 2010-05 | depth 0.15 m | reverse complement strand
TCAAGCCTGCGCAGGAGTCGGAGTTGCTGCAGGTGGCGCCGCGAATGGCAACCGGAGGCTCTCCGCAAGGCGATCAGATCCGGCTCGGCGAGGAAAGATTTCTCGCGACCGCAGTCGACTTGCCGACCCCCGGTTCTCCCCCGCTTACTCTGTGGGTGTTGAAGTCGTTTGATCAGGCGACCGCCTTTTTGAGCAGCCTCAACGAATTGCTGCTCGCTCTCGGCCTCGCCGCTTTGCTTGCAGGAAGCCTGCTGGTGTTTCTCATCTCTCACACCTTTACCCGTCCGCTGGAAAATCTGGTCGCCGGAGTGCGCGCGCTGGAAATGGGCGATTTTGCTTATCCGCTGGAGTTGCGGGGAGGCGACGAGGTCGCCGAAGTCACGGGAACTTTCGACCGCATGCGCAAGAACCTGCAAAAAACTCAGAGAGAATTGTTGGATGCCGAGCGCCTGGCGACCATCGGGCGCATGGCGAGTTCGATCTCGCACGATCTGCGGCACTCGCTGGCCGCAGTCATGGCGAATGCCGAATTTCTTTGCGAAAGCAATTTGACGCCGGGCCAGCGCGAAGATCTTTACGCCGAGATTCGAATCGCCGTCAATCAGATGACAGACCTGATCGAGTCGTTGCTGGAATTCTCGCGCACGCGCGAATCGCTGCGTCCCACCTACGGAGACGTGCGCTCGGCGGTCGATCGAGCCGTGCAGGGAGTGAAGGCGCATCCGGAATTCCAGCGCATCCGCATTGGAATTTCTAGCGAAGGATCGAGCGAGGGCTGGTTTGACTTCAAGAAACTGGAACGCGCCTTGCTGAATTTATTGCTGAACGCGTGCGAAGCGGTGCCCGCGGAATCCGGGAAGATCGATATCGCGCTGAAGCGCAAGGCGGAGAGTTTGGAAATTCGTATTCAGGATAATGGCCCCGGAATCGCGGACGCCGTGCGCGACCGGCTGTTTGAACCGTTCGTGAGCCACGGAAAAGAAAATGGCACAGGAATGGGATTGACTGTGGTGCAAAAAATTGTGCAGGACCATGGCGGCGATGTCACCGTGGAGCAGACCTCGGGCTCGGGCACAACTTTCCGCGCGCAGATTCCACTAGCTCCCTCGGCGGAGAATGTTCTGACGGCACGTCATGCCACGTAGAGCTAAGTCATGGGCGCGCAGCCCCTAAAGGGGCGGGTTATTCAAGATACTTGAGGCATCGCTAAGCGATGCCCTGATACGACTCTCGAAGTTGTGTCAAACTCTTTAGCCGCTCAGGCGAGCCGCGACTCGAAGACCGACCCGAAATTGACAATGAAGAAACATGGGCAGGGAGGCAACATGAGTTACAAGCACCGCTTCGAAGGTTTGCGATCGGGAATGGTGATGATTGCGATGGCGTGCACGGCATCCGCCGTCGCGCAGGAACCTGCGCATCTGCCCGAAGCATCTTCTCCAGGTTCGCAGGGCGAATCGCTGCGCGAGTTGCGCGAACAGGTGCGCGAATTGCAGACGGCCGTCGCTGGAATGCGCTCCGACTGGCAGCAAGCGCGCGCCGAAACCGCGGAACTGCGCCATGAGCTTGACGAACTCCGCTCGCAAAAGATGCCGCACAACGTCGTATTGAAGAATGCGGTTGCGGCAATGACTGAGTCGAACGCGACCAGCCTGAACGATATCGAGAATCAGCCTCCGCAAGATCGGCAGTCAGGCAGCCCGGGTCAGAAAGACGCCCAGAAAAAGAGTGAGCGTAGCGCCAGCCTCGACGAGGAATATCAACTACTAAGTGGGAAAGTCGACGACCAGTATCAGACAAAAGTAGAAAGCGCATCGAAATACCGGGTGCGCCTCTCGGGCATCGTGTTGATGAATCTGGCCAGCAACCAGGGTGTAGTGGATAACATCAATCTTCCAACGCTGGCGTATGCGCGGCAGACGGGCGATTCCGGCGGTAGCTTCGGCGCGACCTTGCGGCAATCGGAAATTGGATTCGAAACTTTTGGGCCGACGGTCGCGGGCGCGAAGACCAGAGCCGACCTGCAGCTCGACTTCGCCGGCGGAGTTCCGCCCGTTCCCAATGGCAGCAACTCTGGATTCTTGCGCCTCCGCACCGCTACCCTGCGCATGGATTGGAGCAACACTTCGGTGGTCGTCGGGCAAGATCAGCTTTTCTTTTCACCCACGTCGCCGACCTCGTTCGCATCGCTCGCGATCCCCGCGCTCGCGTACGCCGGAAATTTGTGGGGCTGGGTGCCGCAAATCCGAGTGGAACATCGAGTGACGCTCGGAGAAGATTCGAGCCTGCTCTTCCAGGGCGGAATTCTCGATCCGGTCGCTGGCGAGGTGGCCGGGTCCGCATATTTCCAGCAGGCCGGGCCGGGTGAAGCCTCGCGCCGGCCGGCCTTGGGCAGCCGCGTCGCATGGTCGCACAATGTTTTCGGACAGCCTTTGCAGATTGGCGCTGGAGGCTTCTACAGCCGCCAGGATTATGGTTTCAACCACAACGCCGATGGCTGGGCCGCGATGACCGATATTTCCGTGCCGCTCAATCGCCAGCTATCGCTGAGCGGAAAATTTTATCGCGGCCGGGCCATCGGCGGACTCTATGGCGCGTTCGGGCAAAGCGTGCTCTTCAGTGGACCTCCGGGTTTGCCCACGACCGAGGTCGAGGCGCTGAATACCATTGGCGGCTGGGCGCAACTGAAATATCGCCCCGCGAATAAATGGGAATTCAACGCCGCCTTTGGCGTGGAGAACCCCTATGCTAGCGACCTGAGATATTTTCCCTACACGGTGTCGTACGGAGACGCCAGCCTGGCCAAAAATCAGGGCAGCTTCGTAAATATGATTTACCGGCCTCGCTCGGACCTGTTGTTTTCCGCTGAGTACCGGCATCTGACGACTTCCATGCTGGATGCGGGCAGCAATAGCGCGGCGCACCTCAATCTGATGATGGGGGTTCTTTTTTGAGCAACTGATACCATGGGCCATCCGCAAGCCAGCCGAGCGTTCGATATTGATACTAATGATGAGCCAGCGAAGAATTGTAGTTGGGATTGCGTTGTTGTGGGCCGCGGCGGCCGCCGTCTGCCCCCAGCCCTTGCCCTTGGCGGCAGCCACGCCCGCCGCTTCCAGCCTGGCGACGACAACGGTGCGCGGGCGGGTTGAGGTTGCCGGTTCCCCGAGCGCTGGAAAGAAGCGGCATGGAACCACACCCGTAACGGTAGTGTGGCTGACCCCGATGGTCAGCGCATCCACGAGTAACGATTCGGCGGACGATTCCGGCGCGAGTGTTCCCGCCCCGCCCGCGCAAACTTTGCGCCTGATGCAGAAGAATAAAACCTTCGATCCCCACATTCTGGTGGTGCCCGCCGGATCGCTGGTTGAGTTTCCCAACCGCGACCCTTTTTTCCACAACGTTTTCTCACTGTTCGAAGGAAAAAGATTCGACCTTGGCCTCTACGAAGCCGGCAGCACGCGCATGGTGCGCTTCGACCGCCCCGGCATCAGTTATATTTTCTGCAATATTCATCCCGAAATGAGCGCTGTTGTCATCACTCTGACCACGCCGTTGTATGCGATTTCAAACGTGGACGGTCAACTGAGCCTGCCCGATGTTCCCTTCGGGCGTTATCTGCTGCATATCTGGAGCGAGGGTATGGGACCGGAAAATGCTCAGCCGTTGACGCGCGAAGTCACGATCGCGGAAAACGCTTCTTCCTTAGGAGTGATCCGCGTTCCAGAGCTGAGTGGCGGCCGCATGACACACAAAAATAAGTATGGCCGCGAATACGACGAACCCACTCCGAATAGCTCGGTCTATACCATTCAACATTGATATTCTCCCGACAAAATTGAATGCTGCTAGTGGAGTGCGTCAAACAGATCGACGTTTATGATTCGCTGACTTCCCACGTGATCCTCTGTGTCCCCCGTGGTTCAAGCCTTTGACTTCCTCGGGCAAACACCAAATTTCGTATCGGATCGACACGAAAAATAACCGTCGCTATCTTCAACGCACTACACTAGACGTCATCAAAGCCCGCTAAAATCAAACCATGAACATCGACAAACTGCTCAAGCGTTATCGCGTGGAAGACGGCAGGCACTTCCGCCTCAAGGATTACGATCCGGCGGATACGCATGGCTTGAAGGATGAATTGAAGCCGGTGGCCAAAGAACTTTTGGCCGACGGCGTTAAGAAGCTAAGCGACCTGCAGGACGTTCTCGCCGCCCAGGACCGTTGGGGGCTGCTGCTGCTTTTTCAGGCCATGGACGCGGCCGGCAAAGATGGGACGATCAAGCACGTGATGTCAGGGGTGAACCCGGAGGGAGTCGAGGTACGGTCGTTCAAAGCGCCGTCGGCGGACGAACTGCAGCACGGTTACCTGTGGCGAACCACGAAATGCATGCCGCCTCGAGGCAAAATCGGCATCTTTAACCGCTCCTATTATGAAGAGGTGCTGATCGTGCGCGTTCATCCCCAGGTGCTGGAGAACGAAAAACTGCCGCCATCGCTGGTGACGAAACATCTCTGGCACGAGCGCTTGGAAGACATTAATAACAGCGAACGTTACGCTACACGCAACGGAATCGCGGTCGTCAAGTTCTTTCTGCATCTTTCAAAAAAGGAACAAAAGAAGAGATTCCTGGAGCGGCTCGACAATCCGGAAAAGAATTGGAAGTTCTCTTCGGCGGACGTGAAGGAGCGCGAATACTGGGACGCGTATCAGGATGCGTACGAAGATATGATCCGCCACACCGCGACCGGCTATGCGCCCTGGTACGTGGTGCCGGCAGACAACAAGTGGTTTACAAGGCTGGTCGTTTCGCACGCCGTGGTCGATGCGCTCAAAGCCATGAACTTGAAGTATCCGAAAGTGAGCAGCGCCGAACGGAGCGCGCTGGAGCAAGCGCGAAAGCTACTGGAGAACGAATAAGATTTGATCAATACCATCAATCACAAAAGTTATTTCAACACGACCGGCAGTGCCTGGTCATACGGTTGAATCGTTACGGTCAACGATTTTCTCTGATCGAACTCTGATTTCGTCAACTTAAAGCCGACAATGATCGTCCCTTTCTGGGCCGCTCCCGCGACCAGTTTGGCCTCGGGCGACAGCGGCGGCTCCGCGCTTTCCTTTAACGCCGGGAATGCCTGGTAATAGCGGTCCAGATCGACCGCCGAGGCGGCTTCATCCTCAAATGATTTTCCATCGGCGGTCGTGAGCTGCGCCTTGAGCGTGTGAATCCATAGTGGCCTTGCCGTGCTATTTCGCAGGGTCACAGTGATGGCCGCGAGAATCATGTTCTGCCCGGACACGTCGGCCGCGGTCACAAAATCGATGGAGCCTGAGCCCTGCGGTTTGGGCCTTTCCGTAAATGCAACAATTCCCAAAATGATAGCGAGGGCAGCAATGCAGATCGCGACAATGCCAGCGGGCGGAAGATTGCGCCGGGCCGTTCCGAATTCTTCCCCAATGTGAAAGTCCGTGATGGGCGCTGGTTTTGGAGGCGCGGGTGGATCGGGTGACGGACTGAAACTGGGGTCGAGTTCGGACATGGAATGATTGTAGACGATTGATTCCATGGAGCGACGGGCGCGGTTGCCAGTTGACAGCGAATCTCATGACTAGCACGGACGAGCCTCGCGTAACTCACAAGAGTGCATCGCAATCGGTCCGGGCGCGCAACAGGACAGGCCTTGACCTGGGTGCGGTGCAGTGACTTTGGTTACCTTGTCTGGGGTGACGGATGCTGCGACGATGCCCTTGAAGATTTCCTTTTTGGAGGTACTTGGCGGTGAATCCTAAAACTCTCCTTGCCGCGTTGGCTAGTGCATTGCTGGCGTTCAGCATGCTGGGCTGTGCAACCAACAATCACTTGCAATCTATCACTATGTCCATCTTGTCGCAGGATGGTGTGGTCATCACCAATCAGGGCGGCGTCTACAACCTTATCGGAGACGGCTCCACGCTCCAGTTGGCCGCGATGGGGAATTATAGTAACGGCAAGTCCGTTCAACTCTTCGGTGACGGGTTGGTCTACACCATGATCGTCGATCCCAACTACACCCAGGACGCATACGGTGTTCCGCTGCCGGCTCCGCCGTTGACCGCTTCCATCAGCCCAACGGGTCTGGTCACCGCGGTTGAGCCGGCCACGTGCACATGGGTAGACGTATCGCCGGACCCCACCACCCCGTCCTGGTTCTTCGCGGGAGCCTATCAAGTCACGGCAACCTATAAGGGGATCACATCGCAGCCTGCGTTTATTCCGATCGCATCGAAGGCGGGCAACGTGAATGATATCTTCCCGCCCACACAGACAGACAACAACCCGAATCGTCTCTGCGGTCCAACTTCTTAGTTCGAAATCTACCTCGTTTTTGAATAACGTGATTGGCGGGGACGGCTGGTTGGCGTCCCCCGTCTCCGTTTCAGAGGATCGGTTTCCTTTTCGAATTGCCCCCTCGGTTTGAGCCTCCCGCTGTAACCCTATATAATCCGGTGTTTGTTCTTGCCTATGCTTTCCATCTCTCTAAGTGAAGTTGTGCCCGGATGAAAGTTCGCACTGGAATTGAGGTTTCGAGCCAGTCCGACATCGGCTGCCTCCGCCAGAATAACGAAGATTCCGTTGGATACTGGGAGTCCGACGACGATGACCTGTTCCTGCGAAAAGGCCGGCTGGCGGTGGTGGCGGACGGCATGGGAGGGTACGAAGGCGGCCAGGAGGCGAGCCGCCTGGCGGTAGAAACACTAATGGCCGTCTATCGCGACTTCGCCGGAGATGACCCGCAAGCGGCCCTGAATGTGGCTTTGCAGACCGCCCACGAGGAGATTCGTCAATATAGTTTTGCCCATCCCGAGTTGCGCGGCATGGGAACCACCTGCACGGCAGCGGCAATCGTTCAGCAGGCGCTCTACTACGTGCATGTCGGCGACACCCGGCTCTACCGCATCCGCGACGGCCAGATTACGAAGGTAACGCGCGATCACTCCTATGTTGGACGCCTGGTCGAGGCAGGAATGATCAGCGCGCAGGAAGCCGAGCATCATCCGCAACGAAATATTTTGACCGCGGCCTTGGGCACGAACCCCGAGCTCGTCATGGATTCGCCCGGGCATCCCGAACCTCTGCGCCCCCAGGATGTACTCCTGATCTGCACTGACGGATTGTGGGGGCAAGTCTCCGACGCCGAGTTGCTGGACGCGGTCGAAGATCACAGCGCTGAACAAGCGGGACGCCAGTTGATCGAACTGGCTCGGGAACGCGGCGGTCCGGATAACATCACAGTCGAGATTCTGCGTTTGAGCTGAACGGGATACACCTTTACTCGATCGGCTCGATCATTATTTTTAATTCTTCTTCCGGCCTGCTACGTTCCGGTAACTGAATCAACACAATCGCGACCAGAACCAGGACGATTCCCGCCGTTTGAATAGGCCGCATTAATTCGCCGAGCACAATGGCGGCCAGCAGGATGCTGAACACCGGCTCCAGGCAGCTGGCCACGATGGCGCGAGTTGGCTCGAGGTATTGCAGGCCGGCGAAATAGCAGGAAAACGGCGCGAGCACAGAAACCAGCGAGAACACGGCCAGGAACTCCCACTGTTCGCGGCCATAATGAGCGGCAATAATTTTCCACGGCGGATTGATGAAAATCCAGAATGTCGAGCTCGCCACTAAGACCCACAAGAGCACTTTCCAGCGATCGTAACGAGCCAGTACCTTGTGCCCTCCGACGTTATAGAAGGCGAAAGAAAAAGCAGCCAGCAGCGCTGCGATCACTCCAATGGCGTCGAGGTGGAAGCGCCCTGCCCCTACAAAACCGACTGCCAGCGCGCATCCCGCCACGGCCAGGGCGACGGCGGCGCTTCTGCGCAGCGAGGGTTTTTGGCCTCCGCGCGCGACGGTGTAGAGCAGCACCCACACGGGCGCAGTGTATTGCACAATGATGGCGATCGCCACGTTGGTCCGTTGGATCGCCAGATAGTAAAGATAGTTTGAGGCGGCCACCCCGAGAATTCCCAGCAGAAAAAACTGCAGCAGGTCGCGCTCCGGAACCCGCAGGGCGGATGCTCCCCGGCGCACCAGCAGAACCGGCAGGAGCACTGCGAGCGATAAAGTTGCGCGGCTTTGGGAAAGGATCAGCGGGTCGATATTTTGGAGCGAGGCGCCGAGCGAGATTACGCCGAAAAGCGGATGGCCGGTGAATGCGGCGCGTCCCAATGTTGCCGAAATTCCCCAGAGAAAGGTGGCGCTCGCGATATACAAATAACCGCGCAGCGGATGCGGGCCCGCCTTCACGCAAGGTGCTCGATAGTGTAGGTGATTTTCGCGGTCTTCTCGAGCATGGCGGAAACCGAGCAATATTTTTCTTGCGAGAGTCTGACCGCGTCTTCCATGGCTTTGTGCGCGACTTGCCCGCGAACTCGATAGGTTAAGTGAATCGCGGTAAAAACCGCGGGGTAGCCGTCGGCTCTTTCGGATTTTGCGCTGACTTCGAGTCCGGTAAAGGCCTCGCGTTTTTTGCGCAGAATGCCGACTACGTCCGAGGCGGTGCAACCGCACAACGCAAGTAGCACTAACTCCATCGGGCTATTCGCCGTTTTCTCGGCGCCGGCATCCATCACCATCGCATGGCGCGATGAGGCGGAGCCCAGGAAACGGTCATTGTCCGTCCAGTTGACTGTTGCTTCCATCATGGTGGCCTTTCCGGGAAATCAGTCGTTCCTCCGGGATTTGAAACATTTTTCCCACCGTGCCCGGCGCTGAAGCGCCGGGCTATTCGCGTGCGCCCCTCCGGGGCAGAGTTCTTTCGTTGCGCTACCGCCGGTTGTCCGTCATCGGCTCGGGATGAATGAGCACCCGGAACAATTCCGGCGCGTCTTGTTTGAAGCGAATCTCCAGCGAAGTCTGCACGTCGTGCACTTTCGAAAGTGGCATGTCATCCGGCAGCGTGCAGTGGCAGGATACATAGAGTCGCGCGCGCACTTTCTTGAATTGAAATTCATGTACGTCCATCACCTCGGGAAATTCCTTCACAATTGCTTTGAGTCGCCGCTCTAACTGCGGCTCGCGAACAATTTCTTCTCCCCTTTCAATCGTGGCCGGCTCGCTTTCGATGTGAGTCAGGATCGTCTGAATTTCCGGGACTTCCGCCCGCATCTCCGATTCCAGGCGAGTCACTTCATCGTGGGCCTTCTTCATGGTTAATTGTTCATCAAGTTCGAGATGCTGCTCGACGTGCAATTGCCCGTTCAGGTCCTGCACGCTGACGTCGTGGACATTGAAATTATGGCGAGTGGCGACCGCGCGGATGCGGTCAAAGATGTTTTCCGAACGGCGGGCGCGAGGGACCGTGTGGACCATGACGTCAGCGTCGGGCAGAACTTCGCGTACCCTGGAGGTGACCGCCGCCGAGACCTGCTCCGAACGCTGGAACGTAAAATTGCGTTCCAGCCCTACGGAAACGTCGGCAAAAAAGCGGTTGCCCGCCTTCCGGAAGCGGACTCGCTCCACCTCCAGCACGCCATCCACAGCCCGCAGCCGGTCAAAGATCTGACTGCGCACGCCGGCCGGGGCGGCGTCCAGCAATGCATCAATGGTTCTGCGCGCCAAACGCCAACTGACGGAAATCACTACGCCCGCCACGAATAGCGCCGCAATCGGGTCGGCCTTGCGCAGCCACGCAATTTGATAATGACGTCCAATCCAAACCAGCGCCAGACCAACAATGACGACACTGCTCGACCAGATGTCGGTAGCAAAATGCAAGGCGTCGGCTTCCAGCGCCTGGCTGTCGTATTTCGTGGCAATGCGGTCGAGCGCATGGGAGCGCCAGTAGTCGATCGCAATCGAAAGAAACATGACGATAAAAGCAGGCCCACTGGGCTCAATTTCCACATGCTGAAAAAACAGCCGCTTCATGGCCTCGTAGACAATCCAGACGCAGGTCAGCAGCAGCAAGCCAGTTTCGATGAAGGCAGAGAAATTTTCGAACTTGCCGTGACCATATTGATGATCGGCATCGGCCGGTTTGTCGGATACCTGCACCGAAAAAAATGTCACCAGGGCGGCGATCAGGTCTAAGCCGGAGTGCGCGGCCTCCGATAAAATTCCCAGCGAAGCGGTCGCGATGCCGACGAAAATTTTCAGGCCGGTGATGACGAACGCCGCCAGCACCGAGTTCCCGGCAACAGATCGTTTCTCCCGGCGCATCGACCCGGAGCTGAACGCGGCCCGCATTTCTGGCATAAAGGTCATTATCGCTTCGGATTTGCCTTGCGCCAAGCCCTTGCGATTTGAGGCACCGGACAGTGTACCAATGCGACCTCCGCGTTGGCCGCTCTCCAGCGGGACATGCTACGATGACATCGTCCAACTTCTTCTTTCTGGAGGATATTGATTCATGCGTTTCCAGTGCCTGACGTGTGTTCTTCTCGCCGGCTTGGCCTACGGGCAAGCTGCGCAACCCGCTCCATCCTCTGCCGCTACACCTCCGGCCGCCGGAGTTCAGGCCCAGCCCGAGAAGGCCCCTGAAGTAAAAGTTGAATCGACGGATGCGGTCATCACGCTCAAGGGCTTCTGCGCTGACTCCTCGCAACCGGGCGATGCCTGCAAAACTGCAATTACCAAAGAGCAATTTGAAAAAGTGGTGGAAGCGCTGCAACCCGGCATGCCCCCAGCTCTTCGCCGCCAGCTCGCGACCCGCTATGCCTACGTCCTGAAAATGTCGAGTGCGGCGGAGAAACGTGGTCTCGACAAGTCGCCATCGTTCGAGCAAAAGATGTACTTTGCCCGCATGCAGATCCTCTCCCAGGAATTAAGCAATGCGCTGCAGGCCGATTCGCAGAAAGTCAGCAACGAAGATATCGCGGATAATTAC
>OCZU010002893.1_pt1 | contig 10876 bp, 11 predicted proteins | sample 1539001 | NCBI WGS metagenome assembly OCZU01 (sample SAMEA3539306, study PRJEB22396) | soil metagenome | biome: tundra; feature: field; material: soil | place: USA | collected 2010-05 | depth 0.15 m | reverse complement strand
ACCCGGGCCCGTAGGGTCCGGGTGAGCGGACGGTGCAGGTCAGGCCCACGGTGACTACTGAGGGTAGTTTGAATAACGCGAACTTTTGAATAAGACACACTGTGCCCGTACGCGCGATTACGCGTTTCGCTGTCATGCCCCAAGCAGGACTCCGATCACTGGATACGTGAGGAAGGCCAGAAAGCCCGCACAGAGCAGCATCTGCGCGACCAGCATGGACTGTGACCGCTCGCCGGCCTGGCCCTCGAGATCCGCCAGTTCCCGGCGGCGCAGGCTGATCGCCCTGGCCCCGAGCGACTCGCGCACCTTGGCCCCGTCCTCCGCGACCAGGCTCAGCGCGGCGGACAGATCGCGAAGCTCGTCGACCCTGACTTCCTCACCGAGCGTGCCGAGTGCCTGCCACGGTGTCTGCCCGGTAATCCGCGCGCTGACCAGCGCTTCCCTGATGCGCCACATGGCCCAGCCGGTACCGATCTCGCTGGCCGCCATCAGCGCCTCAGGCACGCCGCGGCCGCCGGACAGGTTCATCGACACGAGGTCGAGGAATGCGCCGATCGCGTGCCGGAAGTCCCGTCGGCGGGCATTCGCCTTCTGCCTGACTTCCAGGTCGGGCAGAAAGAAGAAGATCGCCGCGAGGGCGAGCCCCAGCCAGATCGGGATGACCAGCGACAGGTGGAATCCGGCCAGGCCGAGCATGACCAGCAGGATCGGCCCGATCAGGAACCCGAAGACGGCCAGCAGCAGCTTCGTCGCCAGGTAGTTCTCGAAGGACTTGCCGATCAGGGACAGGTTGGCGCGCAGCGAAGGGAATTCCCAGCCTTGCTCCGCACAGAACGCTGCGAGGGCCTGGCCGAGCCGGCGGCTGAATTCGCTCTCCTGCTTGCTCCCGGCCCGGCTCGTGGTCCGGCTCGTGGTCCGGCCGGGCGGCGACCGGCGTGAGTCGAACGCGGCTATCTGCCGGGCCAGGCTGACCCGGCGCGGAATGAACGCGAACGCGAGCAAGAACAGGCCGAGGCCCGCTATCGACCCGGCGACCAGCGCCCCGGTCATGCCGCGCCTCCCCGCCCGGCCGAGACCGGGTAGCGAGCGTCCGCGGCCGAATCGGCCGGTGGCCCGCTGAGCAACCGTTCCGGCACATCGAAGCTGGCCAGCTTACGTATCCAGACGAACCCCGCCGCGTAGAGCGCGACGATTACGATCAGCACCAGCTGGCCGGCCGCGCTGTCGTAGATCTGCACGTAGCCGTGGTTGAAGACACCGAGCCCGAGAGCCAGTGCGACGGAAACCCCCACCACGATCTGGGCACTCCGCCGGGTGGACCGGCGTTCCGCGTTGACCTTCCGCCGCATATCCAATTCCTCCCGGACCGAGGCCGACAGGGCACCAAGCAGGTCCCGCAGGCCGGGTCCGCGAAGCCGGGAGTTGATGATCAGGGCCGCGATGATCAGGTCCGCACCGGGATCGTCGAGGTCGTCGGCGAACATCCGCAGGGCGTCCGGCATTGGCACCCGGGTATGCATACGGCCCACCAGCCGCTCCAGCGGCACCAGCAGGGACGGTGCGGCCACCCGGAGAGATGCGGGAATCGCCTGCTCCAGGCCCACCGCCCCGGCGATCGTGTCCCGCAACGACTCCGTCCAGGTCGCCAGGCCCTCCAGCTTGGCCATGGCCCTGCGTTCCGACGCCGCACCACCCAGGCTGCGCCAGCCCAGCACGAGCAGGGCGACGCCGATCCCGGCCACCACCCACCGGGTCGCCATCAGCGCGAGGATTCCCGCGATCAGCGCGACCGCTCCACGGGTGCTGATCAGTTCCCGGAAATGTTGTTCCAGACCCTTCGACCGGCTGCCTGGCAGCCTGGGCGGCAGCCCGCGCAGGGCGACAACCAGCAGGAACACGCCGCATCCGACCAGCGCTCCGATCGCTACGGCGAGCAGTTGCAGCGTGGAGATGTTCGTCACCATCGCCCCCTCGCTGGGTCGTAGCCGTGCTCGGCCAGTTCCGCCATGCACGACACGGGCGCATGCGGCACGGCACGGCCGTCTGGGCCCGGCGAGAAGACCTCACTGGACAACACCCGTCCGTCGATCCCGGTGACCTCACGGATACTGCTGATGAACCGGCGCAGCCGGCCGCCGCGGGAATACTCGTTCCGCTTCTCGATGAAGACCACGAAGTCGATCGCGCCCGCGATCAGCATGTGCGTGGCCTCGACCGGGAGCCGCTCGGCCGCTTGGATCGCATAGGTGGAGATGCGATTGAAGACCTCCAGCGAGGAGTTCGAGTGGATGGTGGACAGTGAGCCGTCGTTGCCCTGGGTCATCGCGTTCAGCATGGTGACGATCTCGTCGCCAAGCACCTCGCCGACGATGACCCGGCTCGGGTTCATCCGCAGCGACCGGCGGACAAGCTCGGCCATCGAGATCGCTCCCTGGCCCTCCATGTTCGGCAGGCGCTCCTCCAAGGCCACCGCGTTTGGGTGCAATTCCGGGAAGTGATCGATGCCAAGCTCAAGCGCCCGCTCCACAGTGATCAGCCGCTCGCCCGGCGGGATCTGGTTCGCGATCGCTCGCAACAGCGTCGTCTTTCCCGCGTTCGTGGCTCCCGCGATCATGATGTTCTTGCGCGCATCCGCCGCGGCGGCCAGGAACGCCGCCGCTTCCGGCAGCAGCGTTCCGTTGCCCACCAGATCAGCGAGGAACACCTTGCCCATCCGCGCCCGGCGGATGGACACGGCTGGCCGGAGCGTCACGTCCATCACCGCGGACAGCCGGGATCCATCCGGAAGCCGGAGGTCCAGTTGCGGGTTGGCGGTGTCGAACGGGCGGCTGGACAGGCCCGAGTAAGCGGCGAGAGCCTGGATCAGGTCCACCAGTTCGTCGTCACTCTCGGCCACCGGCTCGCCGAGCACCTCCCGGCCGTCGGCGTAGCCGAGGAAAACCCGGTCGCAGCCGTTGATATCGATGTTCTCAATCTGCTGGTCCTCAAGCAGCGGCTGCAATCTGCCGACCCCGAAGAGCGCCGCGTGGATAGCCGCGGCGAGTTCTTCCTCCTCCTGCGCGTTGGACGGGGCCCGGCCCGCGGTGATCTCGCTGCGGGCGTGATCCTCAAGGACCTGGGCGATCAGAGCGCGGGCGAACTGCCGCTCATCTTCGCTGGTCATCGGCGGGATCCCGGCGGCCGCGTCCAGGCGCCGCTGCTCGGCAAGCCGGTCACCGACCTCACCGCGGAGGCGCTTGACCACGCCGTGATCCACCGCGGTCACCACCCTCCCGGATCACCCGGGCGGGCGGCCAGGCCGCCGGACATGGTGGCGGACGGAGGGCGGGACAGCGGCCCGGGGTGATCAGGCATCTCCCGGCCGGTTCCTCCCTCAGCCGCGGGCTGCGGGCCGGCATGACGCCCGGCGGGCTCCTGGGGGGCAGCCCGCCGGGGAACAGTCCCGGCCGCGTCGGTCGGCCGCCGGCCAGGACCATCAGCATCAGCCGGCCGCCGGCCAGGACCATCAGCATCAGCGTCCATCAGCTGGGCATCAGTCAGTTGGGCGGCGAGATGCTCGGCAATCTCTCGCGCGGTCCTGATGAGCAGGGACTTGTCGAGCTTGCCACCCCATTGACCGCGAAGCTGGTCCGCGCTCTTCGGCTCGTAGGCCAGGCCGCCGAGAACGCTGGCCGGGCTCCGCTCGGCGCCGATCACCTGCCCGACCTCGGCGAGAGCGGTCTTGAACGTCCTGTGGTCGGCGACGACAACCACACCCATTCGCGCTCCCGGCCGCCCTCGCTTCTGCAGGCCGTTCGCCAGGGCCGTCGCCCGGTCGCGCAACCGGACCACTTCAGCCAGGCTAGCCCGGGTGATCAGGACGACTGCTTCCGCCTCAGCCAGCAGGTCATAGAAGGGCCCGTCCCTGCCGATCCGGCCGCAGTCCGCAATGACGTCGGCCCCCGGGATCCTGGATAGCAGCCCGCCGACCATGTCCCAGAGCGCTTCGAGCCCGGCGCCCTGCTCGGCGCTGGTCACCCCGGCCAGCACATCGAGGCCGCCGTGCAGCTTCTGCGCGTGCTCCCAGACCTGGTGCGGCTGGAGGCCGCGGCGCGCGGCCACCGCCAAGCTCAGCAGGCCGCGCCTCGGGTCGAGCCGCATTCCGTCGGCACTCGGCAGCCGGTAGACGATGTCACCGCCTGCGGGATCGCACTCGGCGAGCAGCACCGGCCTGGGCCACACCGCCGCCAGCACCACCGATGCGGTCGTGACGCCAGGTGCCCCTTTGTCGGCAGCTACCGCGATCAGCGCCATCGATCAGCCGGTCCCGGTACCCGGCGACGGAGTCGAGGATGCCTGCCCCCCCGGCGTGGTCGCGGCGGTCCCAGTCTGGCTCGGCTGGGCTGTCAGGCTCGGCTGGGCTACAGGGCCTGACGCTGCGGGGGCTGACGCTGCGCGGCCGAGGACGGGCAGAATCGCGATGCCGATGATGCCATTGGACGAGTTACACGCCACCGCACCGCCATCGGCCGGGTTGACCGCTACGCGGACGTCCGCCACGGCGGAACTGCTGGAACTAGCAGGCCTGGTGATGTCGAGCACGATGGCATTCGCGGCCAGTGTGCTGCCCGATGACCCTGGGCAGGTTTCCGGCGCGTCACTCACCTGGTAGATATCGATATGGTCACCGACCTGCAACTCAGCAGGGACCTGCCCGTCCTTGAGGGACAGTCCGAGCACGGCCCTTCCCGCCGCCAGATTGCTGGCCTGGCCGACCATGGCATTGGTGAGCAGCGTGCCCGGCGGGATCACGGTGGCCGCGTAGTAGTTCGCAACCTGGCTGGCCTCGTTCCACGGCACATAGCTAAGGCCGGTGCCGGATGCGATCTGGACCTCTTGCATGGCGCTCAGCGGGATCTGCTGGCCCACACCTATCTGCTGGGAGATCTCGACCGCCGCCACCCGCTTCCCGCTCTGCAGCACCAGGAAGCCTGCGCCTAACGCACCACCCAGAATGAGCAGCACCGCGAGAGCCGCCAGAGCGGGCCTGCGCTCCCTGGGCGCGCTCGGCACCCGCCGCCCGGACGGCGCGGTCGGCTCCGACCACGCACCCTGATCTATCCCGGGTGCCAGTCCGCGCTGCATCGTGCCACGGTCACTCGACATTGCTGCAGCTTCTCCCTGCTGGCGGTGCCTGCGCGCGGCCCCGGGGTCGGCCGTACGTGGGCGTGAGGCGACGGTATCCCGCCAGAAGCGCGCCTTATAGAGCTAATACCGTCAATCAGACTTCAACGCCACATCGTTATTACGTCACCGTCATACCGGTAATAACGCTTGGCCAGCCCGGTAATGACTGAAAAATCATTCTATTCCCGCATAACTTGCCGCATTTCGGCGCAGCCATCGAGTATGCCAAGACGCGCAGCGCCGTGGCCGCCGGGCGGGCCGCTGGATCAGCGAGGCCTGGCTGATCTTCATGGCCGGCCCACAGATTAGTGAATCTCCCTGGCGATCTTCAGCGGGCGGCCCGGCAGATGAGCAGTCCCCGGCAAACCGGGCGTTCATCCGGCCACGGACTGGCTGTGACCGCCCCCAGCGCAGCGCGGCTGGCTACGGTCCAGTGTCGTTGACGGGCGGCTAGGTGCCGCCGTTGTTGAGGCTCTGGATCTCATCCACCGGGACCTGGATGGTGCCTACCTGGCGCGGCGGAGCGCCGGCCATTGGCCCGTGACCGGTCCAGGTGATCATCCAGGGGGTGGTGACCTGCATGGTGTATCCCAGCGGTGCGGCGGTGGACGGCGCCTGGTAGACCGCCCCGCAGTCCGGCTGGGAACCCGGCCCTGCCCCCGTCACCTGCGGCGAGCCCGCGCTGTAGTGCGAGCCGTTGGTCCCGCAGTCCGTGTAAGGCGTCGCGCTGCTCGTGCCTGGATCGATCTGCGGCGTCCCAGGCTGCGCCGTCACGGTTTCGGTCAGGTAGTTGGGGATCGTGGCGGTCACCGTGATGAGTGCCGGGTTGCCGGTCCACAGGAAGGTCGGCAGGTTCACGTACGTCTTCCCGTGCGGGCTCAGCGTGAGCTTCAGCTTAGGCACCCGGAGCGCCGCCTCGGCCAGCTCCGCCAGCTGAAGCGGCGTGAGCGGGTTGTCCGCGGCGGGCGCTGCCTGGCCGGTGGGGACCCAGACCCATGGCGGCAGGTTGGCGAGACAGGCAAGGCCGCCCGGCGTATTCAGGTACTCCGGCGTCCACCACAGGCCGTTGGAGGACGGATTGGTTCGGACCTCCGTGATGTACTTGCTGACTGACTGAAGTTCGGCCGGGCTTCCGCCGCCTCCCTTCACGGCCTGCCCCAGGCCTGCGAGCGCGGCAAGCATCTGGGCCTGCGTGTAATTCGGTGCCATCCAGCAGGCCGGCACGGTCACGTTCACGTTGCTGAGGTTGAGCGGGATCCGCTGGCCGTCCTGGGTGATGATGATGTTGGCGACCCGGTCGATGCCGACCGTGCAGGTGTTGCCCTGGCACCCGGCCCACGTATCGGCTGCGGCGATGCCCTGGCCGGCCAGTGGCAGGGCAAGCGCCATCCCGCACGCGAAGACGATCGCGAGTCGCCTCATGACAGGCAGACCTCCGCTTGCTGGTTCGGCGGGTAGTAGCCGTAGGTGTAAGTAACCAGCCATGACCCATCCGATTCACGGACCAGGGAATCCTGCTCCAGGTAGTAGGGGTTCTTCAATGGCGTGGTGCTACCGTTCTGGGTATTCACGGAATCGAACTGGGACTGGTCCACGCAATACTGCACCTCGGCCCCGGAACCCTTATCCTGGACGATCTTGGTGTCGAAGAACCGTATGGTCCCGCTCCTGCTGACGTGCTCCGCGGCGTAGTGCGCGATATCCTGCTGGGTGAATTGGGCCATCGACTCGCCGCCGATTTGCGGGATGGCATTGGCATAGCGTGTGTAGCTGCGGTCTTTCCCGCCGGTGGAGAGGGAGTAGTAGAAAGCTAATTGATAGTTCTCGTCGGCAACCATAATGGCGGCCTGCGCCTGGTCCGCCGGGAGTGGCGTATCGAATACCACCTGGAGGCTGGCCGGCCAGGGAAACTTCTGCAGCCCCGGCTCGGACTCCTGGGCCGCGGGCGGAGCCGCGGTGGCGATCTTGCCTTCCGGCCGGAACGTGGCCGCCTTGGTGCTGCCGCAGGCTGCTATGGCCAGCAAGCACGCGCTGAGCAGGCACGCGGCGACGATGGCCGCAGGTGCCCGCCGGCTCCCCATGACTCCTCCGATGGCCGCCTGGTACCGATGTTCCCCGCACGCGGGAAACCCCCAATAATTTACAGAACGCCAGGATAAGTCCGCAGCAGTTGTTACAGATATGACGCCAGAAGATGAACTCAAAATCATGATCAAAAGGTAAATGCGCCGGTCAGGCTGTCGATGGGCCCGGTCACGCCTCCCTTCCAGGTAATCCCGATTAATACTGAAATACTGGAGCATTATGGACATACCAGACTGGGTGTCGGCGGTGGCCGCGGCCGGCGCCGGCCTGGCGATCGGCCCGTGGCTCGGCGCACTGATCGCGCGAGTTCCGCGTGGCCAGAGCCTGCTCCGCCGGGCGGCGCCGTGCGCACGGTGCGGGGGGCGGCTGCGTGCCGCTGACATGGTCCCGGTGGCGGGCTGGCTGCGCCGACGCGGCAGATGCCGGGACTGCCGGGAACACTTCGGCTCCTGGTATCTCGCCGCCGAGCTGATCACTCCCGTCGCGTTCGCCGCCCTGGCCCTCCGGCTGGGGCTGCGCCCGGCGCTGCCCGCGTTCTGTTACCTGGCGGCCATCGGCGTGGCCCTGGCCATCATCGACATCCAGCACAGACGGCTGCCCAACGCGCTCACCCTGACGTCCTACCCGGTGGCCCTGGTGCTGCTCGGCCTGGCTGCGCTGGGCACCCGCGGCGGCGGGCATCACCTCGCCGACGCGTTGATCGGGATGGCCGCCGCCGGGCTGCTCTACCTGCTGCAGGCGCTGATCTACCCAGCCGGAATGGGCTGGGGTGACGTCAAGCTCTCCGGGCTGATTGGCCTGTACCTCGGCTGGTTCGGGGCCGAGGTCCTGCTGGCCGGCCTGCTGGCTGGCTACCTGCTCGGCGCGGTGACCGGGATCGCGCTGCTGGTGACCCGGCGGGCGACGGGCAAGTCACAGATCCCGTTCGGCCCGTTCATGCTCGCGGGCGCGCTGATCGTGATCCTGGCGAGCGGTCTGTAGGCACCGGGTGTCAGCGTCCGCTCCATCGTCAACGATGTTCCCGACTGGCCGCCACCGTCGAGAAGTTGCGCAGGAACGGCGCCAGGTTCCGCAACGAGATCGTCGCTGGAGTCGGCGGCCAGCAGATCCTCGTCGAGGACCCGTCGGGCAACCCCGTGGAGCTATTCGAGCCGGCCTTGCCCGAGGCCAGGCTCGACCAGCCCTCCTGAGGGTCACGGCCAGCCGACGCCAGGTTCAGGCACTTCAGCGATAAACACGTGGCCGGTCCGTGCCCCGTCAGCCATGTGCTCCATGCCGTGCCACTCGGCCGCCATCATGAACAGCGTCCGACCCTTGGCCCCCCCGAGCATGCAGGCGAAGCAGCCGCGGTCGAGGTCGATCGTCTGCAGCACCTCACCACCTTCGCGCACCCGTACGCAGCGCTGGTTGGGGACGTCCCCGTACCAGACGGCGTTCCCGGCGTCGAGGCAGATGCCGTCGGGGAAGCCGCCGCCGAGGTCAGCCCACACCCGGCGGTCCGACAGGCTGCCGTCAGCCGCGATCTCGAATGCCGTGAGCCTGTTGCCGTGCGACTCGGCCACGATCAGCGTCGAGTTGCCGGGCGTCACGACCATGCCATTGCCCCAGGCAATGTCGTCGGCCACCTGCCGGGCCCGGCCGTCGGGAGTGACCAGGACGACGATCTCGCCGTTGACGTAGGCGTTGCCGCGACCGTCCACGACGATCTCGTTGAAGGCAGAGCCGAGACCGGTCAGGTCGGCATGGGTCACCAGCGACCCGTCGGGCTCTTCGCGCAGGACAAGCGCCTCCTGCCCGGACACAGCCAGCATCCGCCCATCGGGCAGCCAGTCGATGGAGTACGGAATCGTGGTCGGGACCCGGGCCACGACCTCGCTGGTGCCGTCGAGATCGGCTGCGACGATTTCCTGCGTTCCCCAGTTGCAGAACCACAGCCGGTTCTCGTGCCAGCGCGGCGACTCGCCGAACGCGAGACCGGTCAGCAAGGTTTGCGATTCAGGCATTGAAGGCTCCTCAGGGTGCGCACCGAGATCGGGTGCGGCTTTTCGTTGCGAAGGTAAAAGCCGTTTAAGCTGGTGCCGGCCCGCAGCCGCGCAGGTGGGGACAGGTCAGACGCCGAACAGGTAGCTCGCGAGGGCAGACGGTCGCGCCAACGCGATCAGGTGCCCGCCGGGCAGCACATCCGCCTCGACTCCCAGCCGATCTCGCGCCAGCCTCCGCTGGAACCAGACGGGGAAAAACCGGTCGTCCGCGCCGGCCACGACCCGGATGGGGACCTGCGGCCATGTACCGAAGTCGCAGACCGACCCGAACACCGCCGCAGCCTCGGGTCGCTGGTGGGGCGCCCCGGTGGCCACGACCTCTGGCTGGACATCATGCAGGAAGTAGACGGCCTCGTCGAACTCGGTGCCGTAGCCACCCCGCCGCGCCGCGGCCTCACGCGCCTCGAGCGAACCGGTGTTGGCCCACCATGCGGCGGGCGTCTCACCCGGCGTGGGGATCATCGCGTTCACCAGAACGAGAGCGCGTACCAGGACTTTCGCGGCGACCAGCGGCGCGGTGAACCCGCCGAGCGACTGCGCGACGAGCACCACGTCGTCCTGGTCGCCGATTGCGGTGACGACGTCGCGTGTGTATTCGGGCAGGCCGGCCTGCTCGTCGTCGCCGGGCAGGTCTACGGCGATCGCCTCGTGCCCGGCCTCTTGCAGCAGCGGGACGACCCGGTGCCAGTACCACGCGGCACCGCCGGCGCCCGGGATAAGGACGAAGTTGCTGATGGCGTGACCTTCTTTCGTCATCGGAAGGCCTCCGCGAAACGCGCGCAGAGCCCAACGTGCTCCTATATTAGGATTAATATATCCTGAAATACAACCGGATCGGCTATGCTGGATGGCGTGCCGACTGCCCGCCGCTACGACGACCCGTGCGGGATCGCCCGCGCGCTCGACATCATCGGCGACCGGTGGGCGCTACTGGTCGTACGCGAGCTGATCTTCGGGCCGAAGCGGTTCGTCCAGTTGCGCGGCGGCCTGCACGGGGTCAGTCCGAATGTCCTCTCGCAGCGGCTGCGCGACCTCGAGGACGCGGGCGTCGTGCGCCGGGACGTGCTAGACCCGCCCGCCAGTGTCGCGATATACGAGCTCACCGGCCGTGGCCGGGCAATCGAGCCGATCCTCCTCGAACTGGGCCGCTGGGGCAGCCAGGGGCCCGTGACGACGTCCAGCGAGCTCAGTGTCAGTGCGCTGCTGGTAGCGCTCAAGACCGTCTTCGATCCCGCCGCGGCGGTCGACGGCACGTTCGCGCTGCGGGTGGACGGCGACTGGTTCCGCGTCACGGTGGCCGATGGGTCGCTCGACATCACCCGTGCCCGCACCGAGCAGCCCACCGTCACCTTCGAAACGGATGTGACGACGCTGCGATCCGTCGCCTTTGGCCGCGAGCCGTTCACCGAGGCCGAGCGCGACGGCCGCCTGACCGTCACCGGCGACCGGCGCGCGGCCGAGCACTTCGCGCGAATGTTCGCAGTCCCGGATGGCCGCACATCCCCAGGGGCCTGATTGACTGCATGATCGCTGCCGTCGCCTGGCGGCAGCAGGCGGCCATTCTTGCCTGCGACGCTGATCTC
>OCZU010002891.1_pt1 | contig 10879 bp, 10 predicted proteins | sample 1539001 | NCBI WGS metagenome assembly OCZU01 (sample SAMEA3539306, study PRJEB22396) | soil metagenome | biome: tundra; feature: field; material: soil | place: USA | collected 2010-05 | depth 0.15 m | reverse complement strand
CGGCGAGGCGTCCGCGGGCCAGCGGCTGGCGAGACTGTACCGGTGCGCTCACAAGGCCACGCTATGGCCAGGCACTGACACTCGGCCCGGATGTTCGTGCGTGCCACGCCGGACCGTCGCTCAGGGATGCGGCGCCACGCCTGCCCGCAGGCGGGTGCCGCGCTGGGGACCTGGCCGCGGGCTGGGCGGCTGGCCGCCAAACTGGCGAATGGCCGCGACCATCGCGACCGGCCGAATCGGATGGCCGCCGGCCTGTCCGCCGCGCCGGGCGGTTTTCCCATAACCGGACTGAGAGACATGCAGGCTGTTCGCACGTGAGGGGGAACAAAACTCATGCGAGACTGCGCGAAGTGGTTGAATGCGTAACGCGTGCTTACTACTGTGGCTGACCGAGCCGATTGCTTGGCAGCCGCTTCAAGAGCGGCGGCGATGGGCCGCTACCGAGTTCTGAATCCGGCCGTGAGGCCGGGAGGCGAACCGGGAGCCCTCTGGAAGATCGCGTGCACAGTCGCCGAGACGAAAGTGAGCGAGTTCCCGAGGTGCATCGGACTGGCCGAGGCCAGCGCCGACGGGCAGTTGCCACAGCCCGGGCCCGTGAGCGACTCGGCAGGTGAAAGTGGGAAAAGGAGCGTGCCTGGCCCGTGCGTACGCCGCTATCAGTTCCCAGGGTCATGAGTCATCGCAGCAGCACCGGCGCGGGCGAGGTCGCCAGCGAGCACGGGGCTGCCACCGGCCGGAAGGCCGCCAGAGCCGCAGGCTGGCGACGGGGCTGGATGGTTGGCATCAGCCTGGCCACCGCAGGCGCCGTGGTCGGGATCGGCGGCTCGGCTGCCGCACTCCCGCAGCCGACCGTGACGCAGGTCAAGGCCAAGCTCGCCGAGCTGAACACCAAGTCAGCCAAGCTCGGCCAGCAGTACGACCAGGTGCTGCAGCAGCTGTCCGTGGCCAGTCAGCGCCTCAAGGTGCTCAACAAGGAGACCGCGCGGTACCGGACGGCTTTCGACGCGATGCGGCTGGAGATCGGCAGGCTCGCCGCTGTCGCCTATGAGCAGGGCGGTGCGAGCTCACCGGTCGCGCTGCTGACGTCCGAGGCGCCGCAGCAGGTGCTGGATCAGTCCTCGATCCTGACCGAGCTGTCGATAGCGAACAGCTCCCAGATCGACCAGTACCGGGCGGCCAGCCGTGAGCTGCTGAACGCCCAGCAGGCCACGAGCCGGGCACGGACCGGCATCTTGCAGCTGAAGAACTCGCTGGCCAAGAGGATCGCCGTGCTCAACAAGCTGAAGCAGCAGCAGGAGACGCTGCTAGCCCAGCTGACGCCCAGCCAGCAGCAGGGGGTCGGCCCGGGAGGCGGCGGCGGCACAGGCGGCGGCCCGCCCGCACCGGCGGGTTCCCAGGCCGGCAAGGCCGTCAGCTACGTCTACGCGCAGCTCGGCTGCCCGTATGTCTACGGTGCGACCGGACCGTGCAGCCAGGGGTTCGACTGCTCGGGCCTGACGAGCTCGGCCTGGTCCTATGCCGGAGTCTCGATCCCGCGAGTTAGTTACGACCAGATGGGCTCGCTGCCCGCGGTGCCGCTGCACACCTCATCGGGCGCCTTCACGACGAAGTACCTGGCACCTGGCGACATCCTCGGCTTCGCCGGCAACTCACACGTCGGGATGTATGTGGGTGGCGGCTATCTGATCGACGCGCCGGTTCCTGGCGCGAACGTGGAGAAGGTCGCGCTCTCGGGCTGGTATCTGTCGAACCTCGACGGGGCGGTCCGGCCGTAGCCGCCGGCTAGCCGGCGGGTCGTACGCTGAGGAAGGCTGCTCGGCGCGGCTGACCGGGCCGGGGTCGGCGAGCGGCCTGGCCTGTCAACGGCCGAGTATGTCCCGGGCTGGGAGTTCGATCTGGATAGCTGACGGCGATGGGTAGGGTAACCATCGTCATGCATAAGGTCCTGATCGTCACCAATGATTTCCCGCCGCGGAGCGGCGGGATTCAGTCCTTTGTGCATGCGCTCGCGACCCGGCTGCCGGCCGGCCGGGTCGTCGTCTACGCGCCGGCCTGGCCAGGCACGGCCGAGTTCGACGCCAGGCAGCCCTTTCCCGTGGTCCGGCATCCGACCTCGCTGATGCTGCCGCTGCCTTCGGTAGCAAGGCGGGCAAGGGCGGTGCTGGCCGAGCACGGCTGCGACACCGTGCTGTTCGGCGCCGCGGCGCCGCTCGGGCTGCTGGCACCAGGATTGCGCCGGGCCGGTGCCCGCCGGATCGTCGCCCTGACCCATGGTCACGAGGCCGGCTGGGCGGCACTGCCCGGCGCGAGGGCTTTGTTGCGGCGAATAGGCGATCAGGTCGATGTGCTGACCTATCTGGGGGAGTACTTCAGGATCCGGCTGGCGACGGCACTGACGCCGGCGGCGGCCGCCAGGATGGTGAGGCTGGCGCCGGGGGTGGACAACGAGTCGTTCAGGCCTGGCGCCGGCGGTGCCGCGATCAGGGAGCGGCTCGGTATCGCGCCGCAGGTGCCGGTCGTCCTGTGCGTGTCGCGGATGGTGCCGCGCAAGGGGCAGGACACGCTGATCGAGGCCTGGCCGCGGGTACTGGCGAGGCTGCGGGCCGAGGCGGTTCCGCGGGCCTGCACGCCGGCGGAGGAGCCGGTACTGCTGCTCGTCGGCGACGGGCCGTACGCGGGTGACCTGCGCAAGCTGGTTCAGCGCGAGCAGCTGGCCGGATCGGTCATCTTCACCGGGCCGGTGCCGTGGGAGGACCTGCCGGCGTATTACGACGCTGGCACCATCTTCGCCATGCCGTGCCGGACGAGACGGCGCGGCCTCGACGTCGAGGGACTCGGCATCGTCTACCTGGAAGCGTCGGCGACCGGCCTGCCCGTCATCGGCGGCGACTCAGGGGGCGCTCCCGACGCGATCCTGCCGGGCGAAACCGGCTACGTCGTCGGCGGCCGCGACGTGGCCGCGCTGACCGATCGGCTGAGTCAGCTGCTCCGCGATCCGAACGGCGCGATCACCATGGGGGAGAAGGGCATCGCCTGGGTGGACCGGGAGTGGCGCTGGGACATCGTGGCCGGCCGGCTGACCGGGATTCTGGCGGGCTGATCGCCGCGAACCCTGCGGTACCCGGGTCCCCGCAGAACCCGGCCCCCCGGTCCCCCGGTCCCCCGGTCCCCCGGACTGTCAGGAGTACAGGGCCTCGATCTCGCCGGCGTAGTCCTTGCTGACGACGCCGCGCTTGACCTTCAGCGACGGGGTCAGGTGGCCGTTTTCCTCGGTGAAGTCCGAGCCGAGGATCCTGAACCTGCGGATCGACTCGGCCCGCGACACCGCCTTGTTGGCGTCGTCGACGGCGGCCTGCAGCTCGGAGTTCAGCTCGGGGTCGTTCGCCAGGTCCGCCGCGGTCGCGCTGGCTGGCTTGCCGTGCTCCTGCTTCCAGAAGTCCAGGGCGTCGGTGTCGAGCGTGATCAGGCAGCCGACGAAGGGCCGGTTGTCGCCGACGACCATGCACTGGCTGACCAGGGGGTGGGCCCGGAGCCTGTCCTCGAGGACCGCGGGGGCGACATTCTTGCCGCCCGCGGTGACGATCAGTTCCTTCTTGCGGCCCGTGACGGTCAGGAAGCCCTCGTCGTCGAGCGAGCCGATGTCGCCGGTGCGCAGCCAGCCGTCCGGGTCGAGTGCTTCCTGCGTCGCCTTCTCGTTCCGCCAGTAGCCGCGGAAGACGACCGGCCCCCTGATCAGGATCTCGCCGTCATCGGCGATCCGCACGGTGGTGCCGGGAATCGGCAGGCCGACCGTGCCGATCTTGTTCCGGCTTGGCCTGTTCACCACCGCGGCCGCGGACGTCTCCGTCAGGCCGTAACCCTCGAGAACGGTGATGCCCGCCCCGCGGAAAAAGTGCCCGAGCCGCTCGCCGAGCGGCGCTCCGCCGGACACCGCGTACCTGACCCGGCCGCCGACCGCGGCGCGGAGCTTGCTGTACACGAGGCGGTCGAAGAGCGCGTGCCGCGCCTTCAGGGCCGATCCGGCGCCGCGGCCGGGGGCGTCGGCTGCCGGCGTCACGGACTGCGCACGGCTGTAGGCGATGGCGGTATCCGCCGCCGCGCGGAAGATCTTCTTCTTCACCCCGCTCGCGGCGGCCTGCTGCTGCGCGGAGTTGAACACCTTCTCGAAGACCCGCGGTACCGCGAGCAGGAACACCGGCCTGGTCTCGGCCAGGCCGGTGGCCAGGGCTGAGGAGTCCGGCCAGTGCTCGATGATCGCGCCGCCCTCGATGCAGGCGACCTGGATGATCCTGGCGAAGGAGTGAGCGAGCGGCAGGAAGAGCAGGGTCGAGGAGCCGGCGATCTCGAACAGTTCCGCCAGGGCTCCCTGCACCGCGTTGCGGCCGCCGGAGAGCAGGTTGCGGTGCGTCAGCTCACAGCCCTTGGGCCTGCCGGTGGTGCCCGAGGTGTAGATGATGGTGGCGAGGTCATCGGCCGTCCTGGCCGCTATCCGCTGGCTGACCTCCTCGTCGGTAATGGCGGTGCCGCCTGCCGTGACGACGCCGATGGTGTCGATCAGCCAGATGTTCGCCAGGTCGCTCAGCGCGGCCTTGACGCTGGTGATCGTCGCGGCATGCGCGTCGTTCTCGGCGAAGACGGCGCGCGCTCCGGAGTCGGCGAGAATCCATTGGACCTGCTCGGCCGAGGAGGTCTCGTACACCGGGACGGTGACCGCGCCCGCGGTCCAGATCGCGTAGTCGATCAGCGTCCATTCATATGTGGTCCGCGACATCAGGCCGACCCGGTCACCGGCCTGCACTCCCGCTGCCATCAGGCCCTTGGCCAGTTCGCGGACCTCGTCGTGGAACTGCCGCGCGGTCACGTCGGCCCATGTGTTCCCGGCCTCGCGCCTGCGCATGATGACGACGTCCGGCGTGCGGCTGGCATTGCTGACGACGATGTCGGTCAGGGTGGCCGTCGCCGGGATCTCGGCCAGGGCGGGAATGCTGAACTCGCGCAACGGGCCTCCTCGCCATGTTCGCGCTCGTAACTGCAATCTTGTGGACCGTATCGCGAGTGTTCAAGCAAACCGGCTCCGGGTGGCCTGGTTCAGTGCGGATGATCTGCTTATTGTTGGCGAATGCGGGTGCATGTGGTGAGTGATGTGCACGGCCGGTCCGATGCGCTCCGCCGGGCGTGCGATGGTGCGGACGCGCTGATCTGCCTCGGTGATCTGCTGCTGTTTCTCGACTATGCCGACTACTCGCGCGGCATCTTCGCCGAGCTGTTCGGCGCCGATGCGGCCCGCGAGTTCATCGCGCTGCGCACCGCGCAGGATTTCGACGCGGCGCGAGCGCTGTCGTCCCGGCTGTGGGCCTCGCTGCCGGGCGAGCCCGCCGCCACCATCAACGCGGCGGTGTCGGCGCAGTACGCGGAGCTCTTCGACGCGATGCCGACTCCGGCCTACCTCACCTACGGCAACGTCGATATCCCGCGGCTGTGGGCCGCTCACCTGCGCGCCGGGCATCAGGTCCTGGACGGCGACCGGGTCGAGATCGGCGGCCTGGTCTTCGGATTCGTCGGCGGCGGTCTCCGCTCGATCTACCGGACGCCGAACGAGATCGACGACGACGTGTTCGCCGCCAAGGTCGAGGCCGTCGGCGAGGTCGACGTCCTGTGCGCTCACATCCCGCCCGAGGTGCCCGAGCTGCTCTTCGACACCGTCGCCCAGCGGATGGAACGCGGCAGCCAGGCGCTGCTGGACGCGGTGTACCGGACTCAGCCGCGCTACCTGCTGTTCGGCCACGTCCATCAGCCGCTGGTGGACCGGCTGACCATCGGCAGCACGCAGTGCGTCAACGTCGGTCACTTCAGGGCCAGCGGCACTCCGTACGTGCTCCAGTGGTGAGCGGCATGAATGGCAGCTGCCGTGCCCGCCGCGGCGCAGTCCCGGTGTGGCGGGGCAGGGAGGTACGCTCCGAGCATGGCCGACAAGACGAGCTCGACCATGACGATCGAGGCGCCGCGGTCGGTCATCATGGCGGTAATCGCAGACTTCGGCGCGTACCCGAGGTGGGCCTCCGGGGTACGGGCCGCCGAGATACTCCAGACGGGGCCAGCTGGTCTCCCCGAACGCGTGCGGTTCACGATCGACGCGGGAGTGATCAAGGACAGCTACGTCCTGAGCTATCTGTGGCAGGGCGACCAGCAGGTGGAGTGGGAACTCGCCGAACGGGGAGCGGCGATATCGGAAATGTCGGGCGCCTACCGGCTGGACGAATCGGGCGACGGCACTAGGGTGACGTACGAGCTCGCTGTCGGGCTGGCGATACCGATGATCGGGCTGCTGAAGCGGCGAGCCGAGAAGACGATCATCGATACGGCGCTCAAAGGACTCAGGACCCGGGTGCAGCAGACCGTCGGCGAGAGTGGTGGTGGCAGATGACTGAGCCGTCTAGCACGGATTCTCAGGGCGATAACCGGCCAGGCGGATCCCGGCAGGGCCGGACGCAGCAGGGCCGTACCCAGCAGGGCCGTACGCAGCAGGGCGGTTCCGCGGGCGATTCGTGGGAGCAGCGGGCGACAGGCGCGGCCAGCGAGATTCAGCGCTGGCTGATCAAGACGAGCGCTCGGACCATGCGCGACGAGATCGGCGGCCAGGTCAAGGGCCAGGTCAAGAAGGCGTTCCGCGGGCCGGACAGCGAACCAGGCGATAGCTGGGCCACGGCTACGACCGAACCGCCGCACGCGGCCGACGAGGCTCCCGAGTGCGCGTGGTGTCCCGTCTGCCGGGCGGCCCGGCGGATCTCCCAGGCCAGGTCCGGTACTGACAGCCGCGGCGGGCCTCGGCTGTCCGATGCGGCTGATGTGATGGCGGCAGCGGTCCGCGACGCGCTGTCTGGTATCGACTCGATCCTGTCCTACCGGCCCGGCGAGGCCGGAGCCCCCGGCTCGAGGGAGAGCGGCCCGGCGCCTGCCGCGGAGCCGCCGCTCGATGCTGAGTCGCCGGTCGTCGCGCAGCCACCTCCTGCCGCGGAGCCCCCCGTTGCCGGGCCTGGTGGCGATCCGAGCGAAAGAGCCTGAGGGTGAGCCTGGCCATCGGGGTTGACGTCGGCGGCACCAAGATCGCAGCCGGCGTGGTCGATGAGAAAGGCAACATCATCGAGATGGTCAAGCGGCCGACTCCGGCCGCCAACGCCTCAGGGACCATCGAGGTGATCAGCGACGCGGTGAAGGAACTGCTGTCCAGGTACGAGATCGAGGCAGTCGGGATCGGCGCGGCCGGCTTCGTGGAGGAGAGTCGGTCGTCGGTTTTGTTCGCCCCCAATCTTGCCTGGCGCAATGAGCCGGTAGCACGGCAGGTCGAGGACCGCACCGGCCGGCCTGTCTTCGTCGAGAACGACGCGAACGCGGCGGCGTGGGCAGAGACCAAGCTCGGTGCCGGGCGCGGGCATGAGCACGTCGTCATGATCACCATCGGCACCGGGATCGGCGGTGGCCTGGTGCTGAACGGCGAGCTCTACCGCGGCCGGTGGGGGATGGCGGGCGAGCCCGGCCACTACCGGGTCGTGCCTGACGGCAGGCTGTGCGGCTGCGGTAACCGCGGCTGCTGGGAGCAGTACGCGAGCGGCAGCGCCCTGGTCGCCGAGGCCCGCGAGTTCGCCCGGCGTTCGCCGGGAGCCGCGGTCCGGCTGCTGCAGCTTGGCGGCGGCACGCCCGAGGGCATCACCGGCCCTGAGGTCACGACCGCGGCCCGGGAGGGGGACGCCGCGGCGCTTCGCTGCTTTGACATCATCGGCCGCTGGCTGGGCGAGGGACTGGCGGATCTGGCCGCGATCCTGGACCCGGGCTGCTTCGTGCTCGGCGGCGGCGTCTCGGAGGCCGGCGACCTGCTGCTCGGTCAGACCAGGGCGGCGTTCTCCAGCGGGCTGACCGGCCGTCAGTACCGGCCGCACGCTGCGATCGTGCTGGCCGAGCTTGGCCCGGAAGCCGGGCTGATCGGGGCGGCCGACCTGGCCAGGCACCGGTAGTCCGGTTCGGGACAGGCCGAGGGATAGCCTGCGCGGGCCGAACCGGCGGGGCGGCGCAGCCAGGGCGGCAGGTGGCGGCGCGCCGGCCTCAGACGACGGCGCCCTGGTCCGGCCCGTCTCGCCTGGACGGGCCGTCACCAAGCCGCGAGACGAGCACCACGAACCCGGTCACGAACGCGACGATGGCAGCAAGCTCGGCCCAGCCGGGGACCTGCCAGCCGAGCGTGGTGGCGATGAACAGATAACCCGGGCCGCCGAAGAGCGCGGTCCAGGCACCACGGGCAACCGGGTCGACCTTCGGCAGCGGCGGAACGTGCGGCGGGACGTAATGTTCATCGGCGTCCTGGTCGTCAAAGTCCAGGTAACCGAGGTCCGGTCGGACCAGGCCGTCGAGTTCGCCGCCTCCGGCCGGGTAGCCGGGGCCGCTGCGCGGCTGGAGTTTCCAGCTGGGCGGGAGTCCGGCGGGGCCGGCAGCGGGCTGGCCTGACTGGGGCTGGCCTGACTGGGGCTGGCCTGGCTGGGAGCGGTCGGCTGGGGTCTGCTCGGTAGCGGCATGGTCGACCGCGGTCTGGTCGGCCGCGCTCTGGCCGGCCGCGGGGTCATCTGAGCCGGGCTCGGGGAACGGCAGGTACGCGGCAGGCCGGATGACGCGACCGCGGTTAGCCGGGGTCCCCTTGCCCGATCCTGGCTCCGGCTGGCCGGGTTCGCCCGGTGCGCTGGCTGGGTGCAGGTTCTCGCGATCTGGCCACGGCGGGTTCGCCAGATCGACTGCCGACGGCAGCTCGAGCCGGGCGACCAGATCACGCCAGGCGGCCTGATCGCCGCTCTGGTCCTTACTCGTGTCGCGCTCCACGGTGCCCCCCGCGTCGTCGCCGGTTCGTTACAAGACATCTGTGCCGTGTATGCCCACCGACATCCATCCTGTCATTCCTTTCCCGCATGACTGTGAGAACGAACGAAATCCAGGCTTCCGGTAAAGATCGTCTCGGAGTCGTTGTCGAGGGTCGCGACGTGGTAGCTGCTGGGGCACTCCCTGACCTCAAGCTGGCTGGCAGGCAGGGCCTTGCGCAGGATTGCCAGGCTGCCCGGGCCGACGACATGATCGTCAGGGCTGCGGTAGACCAGGGTGGGGGCGGCGACCTTGCCGAGATCCCGTTGGGTCACCTTCCACAATCCCGGCAAGGTGGCGGCGGCCTTCGTGGGCGTGCGGTCATATGCAAGCTCGGTGACGCCCTCCTTCTTGATGTCGCTGCCGACACCCTTGAGCGAGGGAACGACCAGCTTCATCACCGGCGCGAGCAGGAACAGCTTGGTGTCGGCGGTGACCGAGGGGTTGACCAGGACGAGGCCGCTGACCGCTGGCCCGTGAAGTTCGGCCAGCCGCAAGGCCAGGCAGGCGCCCATCGACAGCCCCATCACGAAGATCTTGTCGGCCGTCGCCTGGAGCTCGCCGAACGCCCGGTCGACCTCCGCGTACCAGTCCTCCCAGCGCGTCCGCGCCATCTCCTGCCAGGTGGTGCCGTGTCCGGGCAGTCTCGGCAGGCTGACGGTGAGCCCGTTGCCGGCGAGGTACTCCGCCCACGGCCGCAGCGACTGCGGGCAGCCGGTGAACCCGTGACAGAGCAGAACCGCGATGGGACCGCCCTCGTGGCGGTACGGCTCAGCGCCCGGCAGTACTGACATGGCTGCGGTCCTCTCCGACGACATGCTCTGTGTATCCCCGAATCGTCGCATGTCGCATCATGGTTCGCAGGCGCAGGCTCCAGTCGGCGAGACCAGCTCACCGATGCAGGCATGCGCCGGGCCGCCGGGGGCAGCTACTGCCCGCCTGAACTGGTCAGTCGATATGCCCGGACTGAGCCGGTGAGGGTCCGCGGGTCGTAGTCTTGAAACACGAGGCCGTCCCCGAACATCATGTGGGAACGCCATTGCTATGGGGTGACGATGTTCTACTGGGTGGTCAAGGCCGTGCTCGCCCCGATTCTCCGGGTGCTGTTCCGGCCGTGGGCGGAGGGAACTGACTACGTTCCGAAGACGGGACCGGCGATCCTCGCCAGCAACCACCTGTCATTCTCCGATCACTTCTTCGCGCCGCTGCCCCTGCCGCGCAAGGTGGTCTTCCTCGCCAAGTCGGAGTATTTCACCGGCCGAGGGATCAAGGGTCTGTTCAGCAGGGCCTTCTTCAGCGGCGTCGGGCAGATCCCGGTCGACAGGTCAGGCGGCGAGGCAAGCGAGCGTGCCCTGGCAACCGGGCTGCGCGTGCTGGCCAGCGGCCACGTGCTCGGCATCTACCCGGAGGGAACCCGCACGCCGGACGGGCGCCTCTTCCGTGGTAAGACCGGCGTCGCCAGGCTCGCGCTTGAGGCGCGAGTGCCGGTGATCCCGTGTGCGATGATCGGCGGCTTCGAGTTCCAGCCACCGGGGAGGATCACGCCGCAGCTCAGGATCCGGCCAGGGGTGCGGTTCGGCAAGCCGCTCGACTTCTCCCGGTACTACGGCATGGAGACCGACAGGATCGTGCTCAGGGCCGTCACCGACGAGATCATCTACGAGATCATGAAGCTGTCCGGCCAGGAGTACGTCGACGAGTACGCCGCTCGTCACAAGGCTCTGCAGCAGGCGGAGAAGCGCGCTCAGCGGCAGGAGGCTGGCCGCGGCAAGGCCGCCGCTACGGCGAGCAGCGCCGGCGCTGCTGCTGGTGGTGCCGGCGCTGCTGGTGCGGCTGGTGCTGGAGACGGGGTTGCGGCGGCCAATGGGGGCGGCGACGCTCGTCTGGCCGGGGGGGCGGATGCGCCGGGCGCGGCTGGTCAGCCCGGGTCCGGGGGTGCGCCAAGCGCGGCTGGGAACGGCAGGGCCGCCGATACGGCGGG
>OCZU010002889.1_pt1 | contig 10881 bp, 10 predicted proteins | sample 1539001 | NCBI WGS metagenome assembly OCZU01 (sample SAMEA3539306, study PRJEB22396) | soil metagenome | biome: tundra; feature: field; material: soil | place: USA | collected 2010-05 | depth 0.15 m | reverse complement strand
GGAACCGCAGCATGTCCAGCACGCCGACCCCGGCCACGCAGGCGCCGAACAGCTCGGGGTACTGGGTCAGGCAGGCGCCGACAAGGAGACCGCCGTTCGACCGCCCGGTGATCGCGATCCGGTCCGGTCGCGACCAGCCCGAGCTAACCAGCCATCGGGCGCAGGCGCAGAAGTCGTCGAAGACGTTCTGCTTGACCGCCAGACGGCCGGCGTCGTGCCAGGCGGGCCCATATTCTCCACCGCCGCGCAGGTTGGCTACCGCCAGCAGGCCCCCGCTATCCAGCCAGGCGGCGAACTGCAGTGAGAACCGCGGCGTGACGGCGACGTTGAAGCCGCCGTAGCCATAGAGCAGCACTGGCATGTCACCGGTGGCCGCGAGATCACGGCGGCGGACCAGGAAAACCGGAATCTCGGTACCGTCGGCCGATCGGGCAAGCACCTGCTCGGTGCTGAACCGGCTTGGGTCGAGCCGGGCCGCCGACGGACGGAGCACGGTGGTCTCGCCGGTCGATAGCCGATGCGACCAGATCGAGCCAGACTCGGTGAACGACGTGACCCCGATGTGCAGCAGGTCGCTCTCTGGAAGGCCGGTGAGGCCGCGGGGGCCATCGCAGCCGTCAGCGATCGAGGCGAATCCAGGCAGCTCGATGTCGCGGACGAACGCGCCGTCCAGCTCGTGCACGGTCAGCACCGAGTGCGCGTCCCGCAGGTAGTGGCAGACCAGGTATCCGCCGAAGAAGTGCGCTGCGATCAGCGTGTCCGCGGCCGGTCCGACGATCTCACGCCAGTGCCGGCGGTCCGGCCGCTCCAGATCGACCGCCACCAGCCGGTTGCGCTCCGACTGATGGTCAGTTACCAGGTACAGGGTCGTCCCGATCGCGGTGACGACGTCCGCCGTCGAGACGAAGTCGGAGATCACCGGCCGCAGTCCGGCCGCTGGCTCGGCCAGGTCCAGTACGTACAGCCGGGCCTGCGGTGCCGTGCCGACGCAGACCGAGATGATCAGGAGCCGGCCGTCGTCGCTGACCTGCGCTTCAGGGAACCATTCGGGCTGATCCGGCGCCGCGAACACCAGCTGATCGGCATCTTGGACGGTGCCGATCCTGTGGAACAAGATCCGCTGCAGGCCGTGTGCCGCGAGGTACTCCGAACCAGGCCGCGCCGGAGAACTTCGACCACTGGATCGTGTCGTCGAGATCGGCACCGGATGCGACGTCCCGGACGTGCCAGGTCTGCCAGTCCGAGCCAGCCGACCTAGTCGAGTAAGCGAGCAGCGAGCCGTCACTGGTGACCGCAGCTCCAGCGACGGCAACAGTGCCGTCAGCGGCCAGACCATTGGGATCGAGCAGCGGATGGCCGGGATCGCCTGGCGCGTCCATCAGGTACAGGACAGGCTGATCCTGCAGCCCGGAATTGCGGAACTGGAACCAGCGCCCGCCCCGCTCGAACGGCACTCCGTGCTTTGGGTAGTCCGCCAGCTCGGTCAGCCGGTCACTGATGGCGGCGCGGTCCGCGCACTGCGCGAGCATCGCCTCGGTCAGCTCGTTCTGCGCGGTGATCCACGACGCCGTTGACGGATCGTTAGTGCTCTCCAGCCATCGGTAGGGGTCGGCCACCAGCTCGCCGTGGTAGTCATCGGCGTCCGCTCCCATCGGCGCGGCCGGATAGCTCGGCACGATCAGACCAGCCCTCCCCGAGATCGCTCGCGAACGGATAGTAACGAGGATAGCGACGCACATCGGTCGCGTCTGCGTCTGGCATGTTATTGCGACTAAATTGCAGAACTCCTAGAGTGGTCGGCAGGCACAATCGCGCGGGAGGCATGCTCATGACAGATCGGGATGGTCGCCTCGCCCGGATCAGGGCAGCGCTCACCCCCGGCGAGTGGCGCCGAGTCGGCGGTATGACCGGCACGGTGGTCGGCCTGCACGTGCTCGGCTGGGGACTGCTCGCGGCCGCCGTCAGCGGCCACTATCACCTCAGCCGGAACCAGGTGTTCGGGGTGGGCACCGGCATACTCGCCTACACGCTGGGGATGCGGCACGCGTTCGACGCTGATCACATCGCCGCGATCGACAACACCACCCGCAAGCTGGTCGGCGACGGCAAGCGACCGCTCTCGGTCGGCTTCTTCTTCTCACTCGGTCATTCGTCGGTGGTCTTCGTGCTCTCGCTGCTGCTGGCCCTGGGCATCCGGGGCCTGGGCGCGCAACTGCGCAGCGGCGGCTCAGGCTTGCACTCAGTCACGACCCTGGTCGGAACGGCGGTCTCCGGCACGTTCCTCTACCTGATCGCCGCGCTGAACCTGGTCGTGCTAGTCGGTCTGGCCCGGATGTTCGCGCGGATGCGGTCCGGGATCTATGACGAGGCGCAGATGGAAGAGCAGCTGGCCAAGCGCGGCCTGATGAACCGGCTGCTCGGCTCACTGAACCGGCGTGTGGACGAGCCGTGGAAGATGTACCCGATCGGCGTCCTGTTCGGCCTGGGCTTCGACACGGTGACCGAGATCGCGTTCCTGGTGCTGGCGGGCAGCGCGGTGATCAGCGGCCTGCCGTTCTACGCGGTGCTGTCCCTGCCAATCCTGTTCGCGGCTGGCATGAGCCTGTTCGACACCGCTGACGGCTGCTTCATGAATTTCGCCTACGACTGGGCCTTTTCCCGGCCGGTTCGCAAGCTGTACTACAACCTGACCATCACCGGCCTGTCCGTGCTGGTCGCGTTCTTTATCGGGACCATCGAGATCCTCGGCCTGATCAGCCACGAGGCCAGGCTCAGCGGCAGCTTCTGGACTTTCATGGCGAACTTCAACCTGAACACCGCGGGGTTCGCGATCGTCGGGATGTTCGCCGTAACCTGGGCCATAGCCCTGGCCATCTGGCGCTTCGGCCAGGTGGAGCGCAAGCTGGAGGCCGCCATGGCTGGTCTTGGCGGGCCGGAGGCTAGCCGGAAGCCTGACGAAGTGACCATGACCTGTCGCTAGGCTGGGACGACATGACTGGGCAGGGACGCCGGCCGGTAAAGGTAGAATTGCCCTGCATCAGACCAGCCACGACCTGGAGGCTCCGTGATTTCCGCCCAGGAAGCCAGCGCACCTTCCGAGGCAAGCCCGCAAGCCGAGGTGTACCAGGCCCCCCGGCAGGACAAGCCATGGGGGCACGAGCGGATCTTCGCTGCGGTCGAGGGCAAGTACATCGGGAAAATCATCCATGTCAACGCGGGGCACTCGCTGAGCCTGCAGTATCACGAGGACAAGGACGAGACGATCTTCCTGCTGTCGGGTGCGGCGATGATTTCGTACGGGCCGGACGGCAGCGAGCTGACCGAGCGGGAGTTCGGTCCCGGCGACACGATCCACGTACCGGCTACGATCGTGCACCGAGTCACCGCGATTACCGACATCGTCTTTGCCGAGGCATCGACAGCTCCGGCCGGCTGGCGTGACGACGTGATCCGACTGCAGGACGCTTACGGCCGGACCGGCACCAGCGCGCCCTGATCACAGGTGAGCGAGAAGAGCTCAAGGGCGGACGCTGTAGTACTGGTCCGTGCGGCCATGATGGGTCATCCCGAGCCGTCTGCACACTGCCTGCGATGGCGCGTTGTCGGTATACACGACCGCGATCACTCGGTCGAGGTCACGGCTACTGAACGCAAGCTCGATCACTCCCCTGGCCGCCTCGGTCGCGTAGCTGCGGCCCCAGTAGTCAGGATTGAAGTGCCAGCCGACCTCGACCGCGCCATCGCCGCCTGGTACCGGCGCCAGCAGGATCGCGCCGACCAGCGCACCGTCGTCGCGACGCACCGCAGGCCACAGCCCGAAAACCGGGCCGCTCGGTGTTCCTGGCGATCAGCCGACCGACGCCCTCGCGCATCGCCTCAAGCGATGTCACCGGTCGCATCGGCGGCGCGCCCAGCCACCTGGCCACCTCGCCGCGGCCGTAGATGCCGAGCGCGGCCGGTGCGTCATCGACCGCCCAGTCCCTGACAATGAGGCGCTCGGTGCGGACGTGGTCCATCGCGGCCGCTCACCGGCCCGTGTCCGCCGCGGCGGCGGCACGCGCGGACCTCGACACCGAGCCGGCGCCCGCGATCCTGGCGGCGAGGATCACCGGGATGATGGTCAGCGCGATCACAATGGAGACCACGGCGTTGACCTCAGGGAGCATGGTGCCTCGCTGGATCGCCCCGAAGATCCACAGCGGCAGAGTGTTCTGCGCGCCGGCCGTGAAGACGGTCACGATCACCTCGTCAAAGGACAGGGCGAACGCCAGCAGCGCGCCGGACACCAAGGCGGTGGCGACCATCGGGAGGGTGATATAGAGCTGCGTCTGCCAGCCGCGTGCGCCGAGATCCATTGATGCCTCGGCTAGCGAGCCTGGCAGCCGCCGCAGGCGGGCGATCAGATTGTTGAAAACCACCACAATGCAGAACGTGGCGTGCCCGATCATGATGGTCCACAACGAGAACTGAATGCTGGCGAAGGTGAAGAAGGAGTACAGCGCGATGCCCGTGATGATGCCGGGCAGCGCTAGCGGCAGCACCAGCAGGAACGAGATCGCCTCGCTGCCGAAAAACGTGAAGTGGTGCAGGCTGTAGGCGACCGCTGAGCCGAGCACCAGCGCGATCACGGTGGCGAGCAGGCCGACCTTAACCGACAGCACGAACGCTTCCCGAACGGCCGGATCGTTCCAGGCGACCGAGAACCAGTGCAGCGTGAGGCCGGGGATCGGCCAGCTCTCCACTGTCGAGGTGTCGAACGCGTAGAGAACGATCAGCATGATCGGCGCGAACAGGAACAGCAGTACCAGCACCACCCAGGCACGCAGCACCAGTCGCAGGCCAGCCGGTTCCATCTACAGCTCCCTGAACGCGCCGAGCGCCCGGGCGGCAAGCAGGTAGCAGGCCATGATCGCCACCGGCACCAGGGCCATCGCGGCGGCGAACGGCACGTTGTTGGCGATTCCGATGTTCGAGTAGATGATCGTGCCCATGAAGGTCGAGTTGGTGCCCCCGATCAGCGTCGGCGTGATGTAGTCGCCGAGCGTCAGCGAGAACGTGAAGATCGATCCGGCCACGATGCCGGGAAGGACCAGCGGCAGGATCACCGACCGCGTCGTCCGCCAGGTCCGGCCGCCGAGATCCTGCGAGGCTTCGATCTGGGACGGCGGGATCCGCTCCATCGCCGCGTAGATCGGGATGACCATGTAGGGCAGCCAGATATAGCAGAAGACGATGAACACGGCCCAGTTGGTGTAAATCAGGTTCAGCTGGCCGATCCCGAGCTTGCCCAGGGTCCAGTTCAGCACTCCGTCGTGGGTGAAGACCAACTGCCACGCGTAGACCTTGGCCAGGTAGCTGGCCCACAACGGCATCAAGATGGCCACGTACAGGACGGTCCGGGTCCGGCGGGTCGCGATCCTGGCCATGAAGTAGGCGAACGGGAACGCGATGATCATGTCGACCACCGTGACCCCGGCGGCTATCCCGACCGTGCGCGCGATGATCCCGCGGTACGCCTGGCTCTCAAAGATCGTCGTGAAATTGCTGAGATTCCAGACCCGCTCGATATTAGTAGTAAACGGGTTAATTTGCCAGAATGCCGTGATCAGGAGGACAGCAAGCGCGGCGACATAAATAAGTAGGAACCAGGCAAGCGGAGGCGTGAGCAGGAACGTGGCCCGCGCCCACGGCCGGCGCCAGAGCGCCGCGCTGACGCGGGACCACGTCCCTTCCCTCGCGGGCTGATCAGTAACGGTCAGTGCCACGTGCCGCCGTCACTTGACCTGGGTATTCCACGCGCTCACCCACTCTGAGTACGGCGCGCAGTCGGGCTTGCCGTTATCGCAAGTCGCGACCGGCGTCTTCCACAGCGAGATGGACCGCAGGTAGGAGGCCGGCGCGTTCGCGTGGTACTCCTCGCACGAGCCCTTCTGGATCTTGTTCATGTACGCGCAGGCCAGCATGTTGTCCGGAGTCTCGCCATAGTTGACCGCCTGCTCTGCCTGCACCTGCGGCGTGCTGATGTAACGCATCCACAGGTAGGCGCAGTTCGGATGTGGCGCCTTGGCAGCCAGCATCCAGGTGTCCGCCCAGCCGGTCGCGCCTTCAGCGGGCACCACGGAGCCGATCGGGAAGTTGGTGGCCTTCAGCGCGCTCACCTGGTAAGGCCAGCCCGCCCCGATCGTGGCATCGCCGTTCTTGAATTCCGAGATCTCCTGCGAGGCCAGGTCCCAGTACTTCTTGACCAGCGGGCGCTGGCCGGCCAGCAGCTTCACCGATGCCTGGAACTGCGGCTGGGTCAGCTCATACGGGTCGGTGATGCCCAGCTTCGGGCTCTGCGTCTTGAGATACAGCGCGGCATCGGCGATCTGGATGGGGTTATCCGGGATCGTGACCTGGCCCTTGTTCGCGGGGCTGTAGATGGCGCTCCACGAGGTTGGCGCGGCCGGGAACGCCTTCTTGCTGTACATCAGCACGTTCGGGCCCCATTGCAGCGAAACGCCGTAGTGCACGCCCTTGACGGTGTTGAAGGCCGGAGACTGGAAAGCCGGGAAGAAGTTCTTCCAGCTTGGGATCAGGCCGATGTTGACCGGCCGGGCGTCGCCGCCGTAGATGATCCGCAGGTCCGCGTCCCCTGAGGACGAGACCATGTCGTACTGGCCGTCTCCGCCGTTCTTCATCAGCGAGACCATCTCGTCCGAGCTGCCGGCATACTTCGCGTTGATCATGCAGCCGGTCTGCTTCTCGAATGGGTTGACCCACTGCGGCTGCAGGTAGCCTTCCCAGGCGATCAGGTTCAGATGACCCTCGCCCTTGCCGATCGTGTGCAGTACCGGCAGGTTGGCGGTCGGCACGCCGGCCGCCGCGCCGCTGCTGCCGCTCGATGAGCTGCTGCAGCCGACCAATAGCGCCATGGCTCCGAGGAGTACCGCGCTTGTGGTCGTTCGCCGGTACGTTCTGCGTTGATCCTGCATGACTTGCCTGCCTTTCCGCGGCGCCCGGCTAAGAGCGCGCGTCCTGCACGTGCGAGATGGTGATGGTCTGTTCCGGCAGCCAGGCGATCCGGACTGAGCTGCCGTGAGCGTCATGTGTGGCCGCAGGCGCCTGCTCGTTCTGCCGCGCGACCACCAGTTCTCCGCCCGCGTCTAGGGCAACGGCGTAACGAGTGATCATCCCGACGTAGGCAATGTCGCGGATCGTTCCCGTCTCCACGTGCGCGCCCTGGGCCGGCTCCTCGCCGACGCCCAGCAGCCGGATCTTCTCCGGCCGGACGGTCATGTGCCTGCCGTCCCGCTCGATCAGGTTGGAGATCCCGATAAAGCCGGCTACGAAGTCGGTCTGCGGTCGTTCATATACCTCAAGCGGCGAGCCGACCTGCTCAATCCGGCCCGCGCTGAGCACCGCGATCCGGTCGCTCATCGACAGTGCCTCTTCCTGGTCGTGGGTCACGTACACGAAGGTGATGCCCACCTCCCGCTGCACGTGCTGAAGCTCGACCTGCATCTCCTGCCGCAGCTTCAGGTCAAGCGCACCGAGCGGCTCGTCAAGCAGCAGCACCTGCGGCTGGTTCACGATCGCGCGCGCCAGCGCGACGCGCTGCCGCTGGCCACCGGACAGCTGGGCGGGCTTGCGCTCGCCGAGCCCGCCCAGGCGAACCATCTCCAGGGCGCGGTCGCCACGTTCCTGGCGCTCCGCCTTTGCCACCCGCCGGACCTTCAGGCCGTACTGGATATTTTCCGCCACCGTCATATGCGGGAACAGGGCGTAGTCCTGAAACACCGTATTGACGTCGCGCGCATACGGGGGGACCTTGGAGATCTCCCGGCCAGCCAGCTCAATGGTCCCGCCATCCGGCCGCTCGAATCCAGCGATGAGGCGCAGCAACGTCGTCTTGCCCGAACCCGACGGTCCGAGCAGCGTGAAGAACTCGCCAAGCCTGATCTCCAGGTCGACACTGGCCAGAGCGACCACGCCACCGTAGTTCTTGCGAAGCCCGCGGACGCGGATGGCTAGCGCCGCGCCATCGGCCTGGTCAGCGGCAGCCTGCGGGTCACCTGTGCGAGCGATCATTCGGCTTGTTGTACCACGTCACAGGGCCCTCGACAACGAACGACCGGTTGATAGTGGCTGATTGTGATTTGGACTTAATCATCCTTCGACGGGCTGTTACCCCGTTCGACGCTGTACCTGCCCGAATCTAGAGCGATCGGGCGGCCGCTGGCAGGGCATTGCCGGGCCGACGGCGGAGCGCGGCAGGTGGGGTGCTGCCGAGTCGGCAAAAGTTGCATATTCCTCCTGCTCGGCCATTTGTCCGAACGTGGCGGCCTCGTCGTTGGTAGCGTCGCTCTCGCGTGCCCGCCCGGTAGCAGGCAGCCGGGCGCACGCCACCCGCAACCAGGGAGGGACCTCGTGATGGGCGGCTTCAAGAAATTCCTGTTTCGCGGCAATCTCATCGACCTTGCCGTCGCCGTGGTCATCGCCGTCGCCTTCAACGCCGTCGTCCAGGCGCTGATCAAAGACATGATCACGCCGATCATCGCCGCCTTGGGAGGGCAGCCGAACTTCGCCAGCCTGACATTTCGGATTAACAAGAGCATCTTTAGCTATGGCGCCTTCATCAACGCGCTGCTGTCGTTCGTGATCCTCGCCATAGTGGTCTACTTCTTCGTCGTTGCTCCCGTGGCCAGGGTGCTGGCGCTGATGCAGCGCGACAAGGAGGCGACCGAGCGTGCGTGCCCCGAGTGCCTCAGCCAGATTCCGCTGGCGGCGACGCGCTGCATGTACTGCACAGCCACCGTTCCCCCAGCCGACCCTCCGGTCATGGCGACCATGTCCCCGTCGGCCAGCTAACCCGGCGACCAGCTGGACCGATAGACCTGGCCTGGCCGCTATCAGCCCGGCGACCAGATGTACGGGGTGGTCGTCGCAACGCGAGCGAATCCGACTCGCTCCAGGATCGGCCTGCTCGCCAGCGACGCGTCGACTGTCAGGTACCGGTAGCCGCGGTCAGCCGCGCGACTGGCCCGATAACGCACGAGTGCGCGGTAGATGCCGCGTCCGCGCCACTGCGGGAGCGTGCCGCCGCCCCACAAGCCGGCGAACTCCGTACCGGGCAGGAACTCGATCCTGGCCGAGCAGACGGGCTGATCGCCGGCCATGGCCACCATCAGTTCGGCCATCTCGGGACTGGAGGCCTGCTGCGCCACCAGCGACTCCCGCAGCTCAGGCTCGTCGCGACCGAACGCGATCTCCGCGACGTCGGCCAGCAACTGGACCCCGGCAGCACCGGTGACCCGCTCCAGCCGGACACCGGCCGGAAGGTCGGCGGCATCAAGGGCCTGCAGGACCTCGGCAACCTCGGCGATCATCAGCGACTCGGGCTCGCTGGCCGCAAAGCCTGCCCGAACCAGCCGATGGGCTAGGTCCGCAGGCTGGTCGTAGCTGTACAGCTTCCACTCAAACTTCTCGCCCCGGCTGGCAAACAACCCAACCTGGGCGGCGATGACGGCGTCGGCGGTCGCTGCGTCGAGGTCTGACCAGAAGATCCCCGAGTCCTCATGACCTGGCTGCGCCAGCCGGCGGATGACCGAACCGTCCGGCTCGAAGCTGGCACCGGTCCCGTCCGGCCTGGTGCTCTGCCGTACCTGATGGTTGTAGGCGGCCAGCACCGCGGTGTGATCCATACGGTGAAGATCACCACGCCAACCGCCGGGACGGCAACTTATTTCGCTGGCCCGCAAGCCACCATCCTGCGCTACGCCCCCGGTGCCGCGCCAGGACGCTTGGCTCGCGGCAGCCGCGGGATGGAGTGACCTCGCGACATCCGGCCGCGCCTGGTGAAGCTCACGGCCGATGTGTCGTCTGGCCCGTCGAAGAAGCGATCGGACTCCGGACCTGCATCCAGGTAGGCCGCCAGATCCGCCCGTGGCCGGAACGCCACCACGGCAGGCTGCAGGACCTCGGCCGTATCGTTAGGGTCCGCATCGGCCCAGGTCGATCCGGCCTGCGAGGCGTGGCTCGGGTGCAGGGCAGGTGCGGCGCTGGTCGGCCAGGCCAGTGCTCCCGAGGCAGCCTCAGGGCGCGGAGGCGCTGCCCGTGCGACCGCGCCCTCGCGGGTGTCGGCGACGTTCGCGTAGGCCGGCTGCGACGGACCGATTAGGTCGGCCTCCGGGGAGGCGTAGGGGTCCTCCAGCCGGAGCGACGGCCGAACTTCCTGCAGCGCCGCCCTGATTCTGGCCTCGGCCACGACCCTGGCGGCCGAGGCTGCCTGGGTCAGCGGCCCAGGGACTACCGCGACCCCGGGTCCAGCCTGTCCTGGATGCGGCTCCGGCCGGCCACCGCGGGCCGGACCATCGTCATCGCGGTCACCTAGCCCGGCAGCAGGCTCAAGCTCGGCACGCTGGGCTGGTACCGAGTGCTCGCCAGGCAGCGGATAGGTGCCGGGCACTGTGCCCGCGCCCGCAGTCCCGGCCAGGCCGGGACTGCTAGCTGCTGGCACGTCGCCAGGGGTCGCCTCCTCGACTCGCTGCTCCCGCTCGGCGGCCTCCGCCGCAGCGGGCCTGAGTCCCTCGGTCTCGCGGGCCGCGGCCTGACGAGCTGCGGCAGCCTCGTGCGCCGCGGCGGCAGCCTGCCGGTACACCGGTCCGTCCTGGTCGTCAGCCACGTCGCAGGAGAACGACTGCTCGACCGTAGTGGGCGGCGCCGGAGGTGGCGCCGCCAAAGGCGATCCCACGCCGCCGGACTGGCCAGGCCGCGGCGCGACGCTTGCGTGCACCGGGCCGACGCAATCGTGCCGGTCAAGCAGTGCGGCAAGCTGGTCTGCTTCCTCAGCGGCCAGGCCGAAGACAACTCGCGGCTGGCCCCACGGCTCCTCCAGCGAAT
>OCZU010002888.1_pt1 | contig 10886 bp, 11 predicted proteins | sample 1539001 | NCBI WGS metagenome assembly OCZU01 (sample SAMEA3539306, study PRJEB22396) | soil metagenome | biome: tundra; feature: field; material: soil | place: USA | collected 2010-05 | depth 0.15 m | reverse complement strand
TGCCGTGTCCCACACCGGCGACATGCACGCCTGGAGCCGCCACCCGTGTTCGTCGTCGATGGCGAATCGACGAAAACCCTCGAGCCCGCGGCGCATGACGGGATGGTCGATCGACATGCCCTCGAGGTTCAGGGCGATCAGTGAGTACACCCACGGGGGCTGGATACCGCCCCAGCTGCCGTCGGCCTCCTGCTTTTCGGTGATCCACTCGACGAGCTTGCCCCGCGATGCGGCACGACCCGGCTGGCGGGGCAGACGGTCGTAGAGCTTCAGCGCGTGGTCGAGCCACAGGAACACGCCCGACCCCGGCACGCGGTGCATCCGTCGCTCGCTGCCGGGCGCGATCACCTCGTTGACGTTGACCCCGAGGTCGCGCACCGGGCGGCGCGAGATGACGATCAGCAGCGGCGCGATGGTGCCCCGCGCCCAGCACGCGAAGTCGTAGAGGTTGAGCGGTGCCCAGGAAGGGAGTCGCACCAGCTCCGGTGGCATGCTCGGCACGCCGTCCCACGGATAGACGCCGAACAGCGCGAGCCAGATCTTGGTGAACACGCGCGCCTCGACGAGGCCCCCCTGATCGAGGATCGTGCGCAGTGCCTGGCGCAGCGGCGGCAGGGTCGCGTCAACACCGAGGACGCGCAGCGCCACGTAGGCTTCGATCGTCGTGCTGAGGTCGCCGGGACCGTCGTGGTAGAGGGCCCAGGTGCCGTCCTCGCGCTGCGTGCCGAGGATGTGGCGCACAGCCGCGTCACGAATGTCGTCGTGCGAGACGCCGAGAAAGCGGAGCAGCAGCACGTGTTCGGCCGTCATGGTCACGTTGGTCTCGAGCTCGCCGCTCCACCAGCCGGCTGCGTCCTGACGCTCGAGGAGCCAGCCGACCGCCGAGCGCAGCGCTTCAGATTGCACGGGCAACCTCCAGCGGCGCGTCGCTTGCGCGCTGGCTTGTCGTGGACAGCCACCCGGCGGCGTTGCTGAAGAGTGTCAGCGCCGCGATCCGTCCGCTTCGGACCGCCGACTCGATCGTCGCGGGCCACCCGGTGTCGGTCCACGCGCCGGCGATGACGAGGTTGGAGAGCGTCGTCGTCGCAGCCGGCCGGTGCACCTCCGGGGCCGGGATGAAGGTGGCCTCCGGGTCACGCGTCGCGGCCCCGTGCAGCAAGCGCGCGCGAGCGGCCCCGGGCAGCACCGCGGCCAGCTCCTTGCGAGCGAGCTCGACGATCTCTCGCTCCGGGCGCTGGACGAGGTCATCGGCCGCGCTGAGGCTGCAGCACACGTATCCGGGCGTCTTCTCGAACACCCACTGCACCGGTGAGTCGAGGAGGGCCGCGAAGTCGCACCCGAGCACGGGCCGGTCGTACCAGAGATGCACGTCGACAATCGGCATGGCCGCGAAAGCATTCAACCCGGCGACCCCATACGCCGGCGCGTCCTCCAGGATCGCGCTCAGACGTTGGGGTGGCACCGCGATCACGCAGGCGTCGCATGCCGCACCCGCCCCCCCGCTCAACTTCACGCCAGTGACGCGGTCGCCCTCGCGGTGGAGCCCGACAACCGCTTGGCGGAGATGCACGCCATCGAGCCGCATCGCCGCGGCCTCCGCAAGTCTCGCCAGCGGGACGGTGAGATACGCAATGCGCGCAGCGTCACGATCGCCGAGAAACGCCGTGCGTATGACGAAGAGTCCCATCTCGGCGGACACGCGGTCGAGTGGCGCGTTCAGGGCGGGCACAAGAAACGGCTCCCAGAACGCCCGCAATGCCCGCGTGCTCTGGTGATGACGGCGCAACCACGCGGCCATATCGCCCCTCGGTGTCCGGTCACCGCGCGCGGCGACCAGTGCCTGCCCAACCTGGAGACGGTCGAGCGTGGTCAGGTGCGGATAGCGAGCGAACCCCGCCATGAGGTGGAGCGGTGCCGGCAGTGCTGCCGCGCGCAGGTGGGCGGGCGGGCGCTTGCGGGAAAGGACCGTGACCTCGAATCGCGGTTGTATGTAGAGCGAGTCGCTGAGGCCCAGCTCCTCGACCAGGGCGAGGGTCGCGGTGCAGCAGGCGAGAACGACGTGCTGTCCACAGTCGACCTCCTGGCCGTCCACCTCGAACGACGTCGCCTTGCCGCCGAGCAGGCGCGAGCGCTCGTAGAGATCGACGCGCCAGCCGCGCTTGGCCAGCGCGAGCCCGGCCGTGAGGCCCGCAAGCCCCGCACCGACAACCGCCACACGCGGCTCGCGTGTCATACGGCCGCCAGCCACGAGCGAGCCATCACGCTGAGCTTTGCCGCCTTGGACAGACGTGCGCGACCGCGCAGCGGCAGCTCGGGTGCTGCTTCGATTCGATCGAGGATGCCCAGGTAGATGCCCGCCATGGTGCGGACGCACACCGCGGGTTGCTTGGGGATCGACTCGGTCACCCGGATGCCGGACGCGTGCAACTGCCGCGCGCGAGCGATCTGCATCGCCACGAACGCGTGCCAGCCCGGCGCGACGGTGCCGTCGAGGATGTGGCGCTCCGTGATCCCGTACTCGGCCAGCTCGTCGAGGGGCAGGTAGATGCGCCCGCGCGCCGCGTCCTCCTGCACGTCGCGCAGGATGTTGATCAGCTGCAGCGCGACACCCAGCTCATCGGCCCGCTCCAGTGCGATCGGGTCGCGAAAGCCGAAGATGCGCACGCACATGCGCCCGACCACCGACGCCACCAGGTTGGCGTAGGCGCGCAACTCGTCCCAGGTCTGATACCGCGTCGTCGCGAGATCCATCGCCACACCGTCGATGAGCATGTCGAGCTCGGCCATGGGGATCGCGTGACGGCGGATCGCGATCGCGAGCAGTCCCATGATCGGGTCAGTGCTGTCGCCGGGGCGGGTGTCGCGAAGACGGCGGCGATGGTGCTCGAGCCTTTCGTCTCGCGACGCCCGGCCGTCGAGGTCGGCGTCATCGTCCACCTGACGTGCGAAGTCGTAGAGCGCGTAGATCGACGTGCGTTGCCGGCGTGGCAACGCGATGAATCCCCAGTAGAAGTTGGCCGCCTCACGGCGTGCCATGTCCTCGCAGTAGCGCTCGAGCGCGCGGACATCGGGGTGCGTCGGTGTGTCAAGCATGCCGGTCACCCGCCGGTCGCGCGGGCAGCGGCACAGCAGCGGCCTCACCGTGACGCAGGCCCGCCGACAGGGCCCACGCGATGATCCGCATCCGCGCCGCGCGGTCAACCGCCGGACGATGCGCAATCGTGCGATAGTCGGCTCCGGCAATCGCGTCGAGAATCGCCGTACCGCCGAGGCGATAGAGCGCGAGTTGCACACGCAGCCGCGGCGGCGCCAGCGCCTCGAGCGCGACACCCGAAGCGAGCAGCGTCCGCGCCCGCTCGCACATTGAGCGCGTTGCGCCCTCGACGCCGAGCTCGCGGATGTCGCGCTGGAGCAGGTAGGTGCGGCCGAGCCGCTTGTCAACCGACACGTCCTGGGCGAAGTTGGCGAGCTGCAGCCCGACGCAGACGTCGTCGCTCAGTGACACGGCGGCCGGATCGCGAATGTCGAACAATCGGAGCACGATGCGGCCGACCGGAGCCGCTGAGAGCGCGCAATAGCCACGCAGCGCGGCCCAATCCTCGTAGGAGTCGATGCGCTGGTCCTGCAGGTTGGCATCGATCAGGTCGACGAAGGGTTGCGTGTCCAGGCCGAACCTGTGGACCGTGTCGGTGAGTGCCACAAGCACGGGATGCGTGCGCTCGTCGTGGTCGAAGCTCTCGCGAGTCTCGTCGCGCCAGCGTCGCAGGCGTCGCATCGCCACGGCAGGATCACCGCTCTCGTCGCCGAGGTCATCCGTGAACCTGCAGAACGCGTATACCCTTATGAGGTCGCGACGCAGCGATCGCGGCGAGAGCCGCGATGTCACCGTGAAATTCTCGTAGTGCGTGACCAGGCGGCGGCAGTACGCGTCGGCGGCCTGGATCGACACATTGGGGTGCGCCATCAGAGCGCCCGCCCGTCGCAACGGATGAGGCGCACGTCACTGCGCAGGTCGGCGACCCTCGCCGCGCCGACGCAGAACATCGCGAGGCGCAGCTCCTCGAGGGCGACCGTCACGGTCTCATCGAGGGCGTCGTCGCCCGCAGCGGCGGCGCGGACGAGCGGCCCGGCGATCCCCACCGAATCGGCCCCCAGAGTCAGCGCCTTGGCGATGTCGATGCCGTTGCGCACACCACCGCTCGCGATCAGCACACCGCCCGGAGCCGCACCGCGCGCGCGGATGAGTGCGTCCGCCGTCGGGATACCCCAGCCCGCGAATGACGCCGCGATGCGCGCGCGGACGGGGTCGCTCATGCCATGGCGCTCGACCTCGCTCCAGGACGTGCCGCCTGCCCCGGCAACGTCGACGGCCGCCACTCCGGCATCGAACAGTCGCGTCACCAGTTCGTCGGCGATGCCCCACCCGACCTCCTTGACGACCACCGGCGCGTTCAGGCCGGAGCAGACCGCTGCGATCCGCGCCAGCAGACCGGCAAACGATGTGTTCCCCGACGTCTGCAACGCCTCCTGGAGTGGGTTCAGGTGCAGGACCAGCGCATCGGCGCGGAGCACGTGGAGGAGATGCCTGCACTCGTCGATTCCGACACCGAGATTCAGCTGCACCGCACCGAGGTTGGCCAGCAGCGGCACATCAGGCGCGAGCTCACGTACGTCGAAGGTTGGCAGGACGTCGGGCTGCTCCAGGAGGATGCGGCACGAACCCAGGCCCATCGCCAGTCCATGGGCCTGGGCGACACGCGCGAGCCGCTGATTGATCACTCGGGCCTGCTCCGTGCCACCGGTCATGCACGACACGAGCAGCGGTGCATCGACGTGGCGACCGAGAAGGTTGGTTCGCAGTTCAACGTCGTCGAGGTCGATCTCCGGCAGCGCGCGATGCACGAAGCGCCAGTCGTCGAAGCCGGTCTCGATGCCCTTGGCGACGACGTCCTCTTCGAGGTTGATGCGCAGGTGCTCGTCCTTACGCGAGGCCGTGCTTGATCCGGTTTTCGCGTCGGTGATCAAGTTATCGGTTGCGTTCAGCAACATGGATCGCCAGATCCGCGAAGTCGGTGAGCGCCTCGTCCGCCATGCCCGTGACTGTCGCGTCCGACAGGCCGGTGAGTGCCGCGATGGCATCACGCGCGAGCACCATCGGCACCCCGGCGGTCAGCGCCGGTCCCCCCAGTTCATCGAGCAGCGCCCGCAAGCGGAACTCTCCGCCGGGCTCACGTTCGCGGAAGAGCCGGCGGAGCTCGCGGCGCCGCGCCGGCGTCGCCACGTCATAGGCGGCCACGACGGGGTAGGTGAGCTTGCGGCGCCGAAGGTCGCCGCTCCGGCCCTTGCCGGTGAGTTGCGGGTCGCCCCAGGTCCCGAGCCAGTCGTCGCGGACCTGGAAGGCAAGGCCGAGCAACCTGCCCGCGGCGTCGAATCGCCGGGCCACGGCGCGCGGGGCTCCCGCGAGCACCGCTCCCGAGGCCATGGCGGCGCCGAGCAGCGCGCCGGTCTTCATCGTCACCAGGCGCAGGTAGGTCGCCTGCGAAGCCCCGGCACGGCCTTCCAGGGAGAGGTCGAGGCACTGGCCCTCAACCACCTGGACGACCGCGGCGCTGAGCAGGTGGGCCGCGCGCATCCTCCGTCCAGCACGCGGTCCCGGCGCGAGCAGGCCGCTCAGGGCGTTGGCGAACATGCCGTCGCCGGCGTTGATGCCCTGCTCGGCACCCCAGATCGTCCATACCGTCGGGCGGTGGCGCCGGAGTTGATCACCGTCCTGGATGTCGTCATGGATCAGGGTGAAGTTGTGGATCAGCTCGACCGCTACCGCCGCCGGCAGCGCCCAGGCGGGGTCACCGCCGAGCGACTCGCATGCCCAGAGCGCCAGCGCTGGGCGGATCCGCTTGCCCGCGGGCTCGTTCGCCGGGTTTCCCTGCACGTCCGTCCAGCCGAGGTGATAGGCGGACATCTGCCGGAGCAGCCCCCTGGTGCGTGGCGCCGTCTTACGGAGCCCTGAGTCCAGCAGTGCTGTGTGCCGATCGAGAAGCGCCGGCTGCCCCTCGATCGGCGGCGACGCATCGATGTCAAGAACGCGTTCCGCCATGGGCCTCCCCCTGCAAGGAAGCTTTCTACGTCGTAACTATCGTCGAATGGTAACTAACGGGCTTCCGCGGCGGCAAGCGGGTCAAACGTCGACGGCGGCCGGGAGCACGACCTGGAACTCGGTGCCGTGACGAGGCTCGGAGGTCACCGACACGGTCCCCCCGTGGGCCTCGACCACGTGGCGAACGATCGCGAGGCCGAGCCCGGACCCCTCACCGTCGCGCTGCCGGGAGCTGTCCGCCTTCCAGAAACGCTCGTAGATACGCGGCAGGTCCGCCGGCGTGATCCCGACGCCGCTATCGCGACAGCGCAGCACAACCTGTCCGGCGGTGCCGGGAGCCGCGCTGATGGTGATCAGCCCACCCGACGGCGTGAACTTGATGGCGTTGTGGGCGAGGTTGCGGAGCACCTGGCCGAGGTGCGAGGCGTCGCCGAAGAGATCCGGAGTCCCCGGCGCGACGCTGACCTTGAGCGAGACGCCCTTGCTCTCGGCGAGGGGACGGAGGCGATCCAGGCTGCTCATCAGTCCGGCGATGGGGACGCGCTCGCTGGCCATCGGCCGCAGCCCCGACTCGATGGTGCTCAGCTCGAGCAGCTCCTCGACCATCTGTGCCATGTGCGAGGCCTCCTGACCGATCCGCCGGACGAAGTCGGCCGCCGCGTCCGGGTCCTCCAGGCCGCCGTTCGCCAGCGTCTCCGCGATCAGCTGGACCGCGGTGATCGGCGTGCGCAACTCGTGCGAGACGTTACTGACAAAGTCGCGCCGAACTCGTTCGAGGTGGTGCACACGCGTCTCGTCTCGCACCATCAGCAGCGTTGCCACCTCGCCGGTGAGCGCGATCGCGCGAGCGTTGAAATCGCGGTCGTGCAGCGTGATCGCACGCTCTTCGACATGCCCGCTCTGGCGCGCGGCGTCGAGCAGGCGGATCAGCCGGTAGTCCACCTCGCCGGCGACGAAGTCCGAGCCATCCGCGAGCGGAAGGCCCAGCAACCGGCGCGCGGGTTCATTGGCGAGGAGCACGCGGCCACCGGCGTCGAGACCGATGATGCCGGGGTCGAGGAGCAGTCCCACGGCTCGCAGCACGTCGATGCTCCCCGAGCCGGAGAGTAAATCGACGACGCTCAACGCCTCCACCGTGGCGAGTATAGGCCCGTCGCCGGCGGCGCCCAACGAGGCGAACCGCTAAGCTCGTTTCATGGCGCCCACCGTCGCCAAACGTATCCTCGTGGTCGAAGACGAGGACGCCATCCGCGAGACGCTGCGCTATAACCTCGCCCGTGAGGGTTATCACGTGCTGGAGGCCGCAACCGGCCCCGACGCGCTGAGCGTCGCGAGGGCGGAGCGACCCGACCTGATCCTCCTCGACGTGATGCTTCCGGGGTTGAGCGGGCTCGAGGTCTGCAGGGTGCTGCGTCAGGAATCGGCGACGCCGATTCTCATGCTGACTGCCAAAGGAACCGAGGTCGACAAGGTGGTCGGCCTGCAACTCGGCGCCGACGATTACGTGACCAAGCCCTTCTCGTTCAACGAGTTGCTGGCGCGGATCACGGCGCTGCTCCGCCGCTCGGAGATGAGCACCCGGGCGACCGGTGCGCCGGAGATCGAGGAGTTTGAAGGCTTCAGGATCGACCGTGCCGCGCGGACGATCCACGTCGAGAAGGTGGAGCTCAGGCTCGCTCCGAAGGAATTCGACCTGCTCTCCCTGCTCCTGCGCAACAGCGGTCGGGTGCTCTCGCGCCAGGCGATCATCGCCGCGATCTGGGGCAACCGCTTCTACGGCGACCCCAAGACCGTCGACGTGCACGTGCGCTGGCTCCGCGAGAAGTTCGAGCCCTTCGCGCGGATCCCGTTCCGGATCACCACCGTGTTCGGTGTGGGCTATCGCCTGGACCGGATCGGCGCAATCGAGCCGTCCTCGTAAACTCGACCCAAGTAGCGGAGGAGACGCGTGGACGCAGTGGTCATCGGCGGGGGTGTCATCGGTCTCGCTGTGGCCTGGCGGGCTGCTCGCGCCGGCCTCACCGTGGCGGTGGTGGACCCGGACCCGGGATCCGGCGCGTCCAACTTCGCGGCGGGGATGATCGCTCCGGTCGGAGAGGCTGAATTCGGCGAAGAGGCGGTGGTCGCTCTCAACCGCGATTCGGCGGCGCGATACCCGTCCTTCATTGCCGAACTCGAGCTCGATGCGGGCCGCTCTGCCGGGTACCGCCAGACCGGCACGCTGCACGTGGCCGTCGACGCTGATGAGCAGAGCGCGCTCGAGCGTCATTTCCGATACCGACAGGAGCTCGGGCTTCCCGTGGAGCGGCTCACCTCACGCCAGACCCGCGACCTGGAGCCCGGGCTCGCGCCGTCGATCCGCGGAGGCATGCTGGTCGAGTCCGACCACCAGGTCGACCCTCGCGCCATGATCCCGACGCTGCTCCAGGCGTGCAGCCGCCTCGGGGTCCAGATCCACCGGTCGAAGGCGTCCCTGCTGGTCGTGGCCGGGCGCGCGGTCGGCGTGGAGCTTGACGGTGGGCAGCGGCTCGACGCGGAGTCGGTTGTGCTCGCAGCGGGATGCTGGTCGGGCGCAGTGCCCGGGGTGCCGGACGACGACCTCCCGCCCGTGCGACCGGTGAAGGGCCAGATTCTGCGGTTGCGCGGAGCGCCGGAGCTGATCGCCCGAACGATCCGTGGCGGGTCCGTCTACATCCTTCCCAGGGGGGACGGCCGGGTGGTGATCGGCGGCACTGTCGAGGAGCGCGGCTTCGACACATCGGTCACCGCAGGCGCGGTGTACGAGCTGCTCCGGGAGGCCCGCGCCATCCTTCCGGACGTTGCCGAACTCGCGCTTGTGGAGGCATCGGCAGGCCTGCGCCCGGGATCCCCGGACAACATGCCGGTCGTGGGCGACTCGACGACACCCGGGCTCATCGTCGCGAGCGGCCACTATCGAAACGGCTACCTCCTCGCACCCGCAACCGCCGATGCGGTTGCAGTTGTCCTCGCAGGGGGCGCCTGGCCCGAAGCCACCCGGCCCTGGTCGCCATCACGGTTCCGTCGGACGGCCGGGGTCGGGGCATGATCATCGTCGTCAACGGCGAGAGCCGAGAAGTGGCCGAGGGATTGGGCCTGACCGACCTGCTCCGCGAGATGGAGCTCCCTCCCGAGCAGCGGGGGATCGCGGTGGCGCGCAATGGCGACGTGGTGCTTCGTGCCAGCTGGCCGGACACGACGCTGCTCGCCGGCGACAGGCTCGAGATCCTCCACGCGGTCCAGGGTGGTTGACGTGGACGACTTCCTGATCATCGCCGGGGAGCGCTTCAGATCGCGATTGATCATGGGAACCGGCGGCGCGCCGAGCCTCGACATTCTCGAGCGTGCGCTGGAGGCATCGGGCACTGAGATCGTCACCGTGGCACTCCGACGCCTCGATCCCTCCGGGGCCAGTTCGTTCCTCGACGTTGTCGGCCGGTCGGGACGGCGGATTCTGCCCAACACCGCCGGCTGCTTCACCGCCCACGACGCGGTCACGACCGCCCGGCTGGCGCGTCAAGCCTTCGAGACCAACTGGATCAAGCTCGAGGTGATTGCCGACGAGGACACGCTGCTGCCCGACGGCGCCGAGCTCCTCGTGTCGGCGGAACAGCTCATTGATGACGGGTTCGTGGTGCTCCCCTACGCGAACGACGACCCGGTGCTCTCCCGGCGGCTCGAGGATCTTGGCTGCGCTGCGGTCATGCCACTCGGCGCCCCGATCGGGAGCGGGTCGGGGATTCGCAACCCGTACAACCTGCGGATCATCCGCGAGCGCGCCGGGGTCCCGGTGGTGCTCGACGCGGGCGTGGGAACAGCTTCGGATGCAGCCATCGCGATGGAGCTGGGATGCGACGCGGTGCTCGTTGCATCGGCGATCACCCGCGCAGCCGAGCCCGTGCTGATGGCACGAGCCATCGGAGCCGCTGTTGAGGCCGGCCGGCTCGCATTCCGGGCCGGACGGATTCCGCAGCGCCTCTACGCGGAGGCGTCGACATCATGGGAGGGGCTGCCCGATCTCGGTCATCGTCCCAAGGCGGTGACAGCGCTCGGCGATGCCGAGTCCGGGTGACCTGAGGCGGGAGCGCCTGGCGCGAGCCCGCCTGTACGTCGTCACCGGGGCCCGCGAGGCGCAGGGCGATCTCGCTGCGTTTCTCGCCGCCGTGCTCGAGGCCGGCGCGGACATCGTGCAGTTGCGCGAGAAGGAGGCGGAGGCGGGTGAGCTGCTGCGCTGGAGCAAAGACTTTCGCGCCGCGGCCGACCGGCACGGAGCGCTCTTCGTCATCAACGATCGGCCGGATGTGGCACCTGCTGCCGGCGCGGACGGCGTCCACGTCGGACAGAACGATCTGCCGCCTGCCTGGGCGCGACAGATGGTCGGGCCCGACATGCTCATCGGCCTCTCGACGCACACCATCTCGGAATTCGACGCGGGCGCGCCTGAAGCCGACTACCTGTGCGTCGGTCCCCTCGCTGCGACACCGACCAAACCGGGCCGGCCCGCGACCGGGCTCGAAATCGTCAAGCACGCGGCGGCGCGTGTCCGAGCGGGCTCGGAGCAGCGCCCCTGGTTCGCGATCGGGGGCATTGACACTGCATCGCTCCCCGGTATGGTGGCGGCGGGGGCAACCCGGATCGCCGTCGTCCGGGCGGCCGCGGGTGGCGATCCCGGTGCCGCCGTTAGCGCGCTTGTGGCAGGCCTCGCACCGTCCCGCGTGTCCTGACGATCGCGGGCGGGCAGCCCGAAACACGGGGATCGGTAGCAACCGTT
>OCZU010002885.1_pt1 | contig 10899 bp, 9 predicted proteins | sample 1539001 | NCBI WGS metagenome assembly OCZU01 (sample SAMEA3539306, study PRJEB22396) | soil metagenome | biome: tundra; feature: field; material: soil | place: USA | collected 2010-05 | depth 0.15 m | reverse complement strand
GACACTGATGAGCCAGGCTCTGCATCGGCATCAGCAGTTTAAGAGCGCTTTTTTTTAACAACCTGCTGAGTGCGACGTCGAGCCCGTCTCTCCGGTTTAGTCGGCAATCCGCAAGTAGTCTGGTCCCGCCATCACGAGATTAGTACTGGGAAGTCGCGTAGTGTAGACTTATTCAAGTTGTTAGATTCTGTTGGGGGTATTACGGTCGGTTCAGACAACTGCAGTCTCTCTTCGCTGGCCATAAGTCCGGTTCTGGGAAGTGAAAAGCCTGTTTACTTTCTAATCTCCGCGAACCCCGTTTATGAACCGCGATAGGTATATGTTCAGTATGCCGACTAACCATTCAAATGGGATGACCACGTTTTGTCCGCTATTCAGCCTCGCCTACTCCCTCTCGAATTCCCTGAGTGTGGCGAGAAAGCTCTGGGCAGCGTTCAGGTTGTTTCCCGCCAGGTCCTTCATCAAACCCTGGATAAATGGAGACTGGTGTATCCGGTCTCCATATTTCTTGGACGCCCAGATCGCCGCCAGGCACAGTGCCAGCCCGAACAGCACATTGACGATCACCCAGGCCGTATCCACGCTCCTGTAAATATCCACGCCAAAAATTGCCTGCGATAGCACAGCCAACCACGGCACCCAGAGCATCGTTCCGCAGAGTACGCCCCATTTCGTCGTTCGGATCCGCAGTATTCGGAGGCCTTCCACCTGATTCTGAATCGCGGCAATCGGCTGGCTATAATCGATGTGCAAGGTGCCAATCATCCGCCGGATCAGCGCGCTGAGCATTCCAATCGACATCACGTCCACTGCCGTCGCCGACAACGCCAGCCCCGGCATGTGGATATGGCCGGCGATAAAGTTTCCGAGCGCGACGACGATCACAAGCCACATTGCCGCCTCCAGTCCCGCGTAGATCCCCAGCCGCCGCAACTGGGATTCCGCTGGCTTCAGCTTTGCCGCGATCAGTAGCTCGCGGTTCAGCCGCAGGTTTTTCTCCAGTTGCCGATCGTGTGCCTCCCACTTCGCTTTCAGATCATCAAGTTCCGTCATCGTCCGCTCCTTTATCCCGTTTGCCTGCTGCTGAATTCCTGCTTCATTGAGTTCTTCAATCGGTTGATCTTCGTTGCCACATTTGTTTCGGTGATCCCGAGTACGCTCGCGATCTCCGCGTAGCTGTTCCCGTCCAGATAGAGGAGCACCAGCGCCTTATTCAACTCGTCCAATTTTTCGATGAATTGGTAGAGCGGCCGTATGTCCTCTGGCTGGGTTTTCGTTTCATCGACGGCATCCAAGACCTGTTCGTCGTCCGAAATCACGTGCCGTGTTCTTGTGGTCTCGCGCCGATAAAAGGAGATCGCTACGTTCAGCGCAATACGGTACATCCACGTCGAAAACCGGTAACGCTCGTCGAATCGCCCGAACGACCGCCAGAGCTGGACGATGATCTCCTGCGCAAGATCTTCCCGATCGTCGCGGTTCCGGCAGTAGGAATGGCACACCTTGTACAGAATTCTCTTGTGCTCATCCAGCAGGGTCTGGAAGCGTTCCTGGTGTTTCGGCGTGGTCATCGGTTCTTATTGCCTTCCCGTCTGCGCTCGTCTGTGTATTTGCCTTTCATACTGTGATTCGCGCCAGCGCCCAAAAAATCACACCCACCCCGCTTTTTCTGCGAGCAATATTCCAACCGGACCCTCCGAATCCTCCCCGGCCCTCCGGGTCGCTCCGAGCGGCTTTTCGCGGCCCCCATTTCACCATCGAATTGCGGGCATCTGTAACGTATAACGGGCATGTTGAAGAAGTGAATCACACGAAGGGGCCAGAAGTCCCGTTCGGCGAAGCGAACTCTCGTCGAAGCTCCGTTGCGTTCTCACCTCCTCGAACCCCGTTTCTGGATAGTTTCCGAGTTGTCGACCACTCGGGAGTTATCGTGCTTATGGCTCACCTTGACATTCTACCGGACGTGCGATAACCTCACCTAGAATGTCTGCTAGGGAACAGAAGAACGAACGGAAAGAACGCGTCGAGCTGCTGCAAGGAACCCTGGACCTGCTGATCCTGCGCACGCTGCTGCTGGGGCCGGCGCACGGCCACGCCATCGCCAAGGCAATCGAGTTCAACTCCGACGATGTATTGCAGGTCGAACAGGGGTCGCTCTACCCGGCGCTGCACCGACTCATCAAGCGGGGATGGATTTCGGTCGAAGAGGGCACGTCGGAGAACAATCGCCGCGCCAAGTTCTACCGGCTGACGGCCCAGGGCCGACGGCAACTGGCGGTCGAGACCAGCAAGTGGGACAAGCTGGCGGGAGCGATCGCGCAGATTCTCCGGCCGGCGGAACAGGAGGGCGAATCATGAGGCGCCGCAAGCGCATGTTGGAGGACCTCGATCAGGACATCCGCGAGCACATTGCGATGGAGACGCAGGACAACATCGAGCGTGGCATGTCGCCGGAGGAAGCGCGCCGTGCGGCGCTTCTCAAGTTCGGCAACGTGACGCGTGTGAAGGAAGAGACGCGCGAGGTGTGGAGCTTCGTGTGGCTGGAGCATTTGCTGCAGGACATCCGCTACAGCTTCCGGATGCTGGCGAAGTCTCCGGGCTTCACGGCTGTCGCCATTCTGACCCTCGCGCTGGGCATTGGCGCCAACACGGCCATCTTCAGCCTGATTGACGCTGTGATGCTTCGCAATCTTCCGGTGAGGAATCCGTCGCAGCTTGTCACATTTAGTGACGATCCATACCAGGGCGTTACGTTCGGATTACAACTCGGACCGGCCAGGTATTTTTCCGTGCCCCTCTATAAATATTTCCGCGATCACCGGGAGTCTTTCGAGGATATCGCGGGAATCGAGAGCGGGGATGTAGAGCTCGCCGTGCGCGCTGGCGGCTCCGGCTCGAGCAGCTCAGTGCAAGTAGAACCGGGGAAGCTCGTTTCGGCCAACTATTTTTCTGTCTTGGGAGTGAAACCATTTGTTGGCCGGACATTCGCTGAGACCGATGATGAAGCAAATGCGGCTCCTGCCGCGGTCATAAGCTACGCATACTGGAAGCGCCAGTTCAATCTCGATCGCGGACTAATCGGCAGGGCGATTGATATCAACACCGTGCCGGTGACCATCATTGGGGTCACGCCACCGGAATTTTTCGGTGAGCGCGTGAGCTCGGAACTCCCCACAATTTGGCTGCCGCTGCATCTGCAGCCGCAAATGATGCTCGTGAAGTCGTGGCTCGATAACGGCAACGCTTATTGGCTCGACTTGATCGGAAGACTGAAACCAGCGGTGACTCTTGCCGAGGCGCAGGCCAGTGCAAACGTCCAGCTCCGCCAACTACTGACGGCACAAGAAGGAACAAAGCTCACGGAGGAGCGGAAGAAACAAATTGGTCAATGCTTCGTCGCGCTCGCGCCCGGCGGCCGCGGGCTTTCGTTTCTGCGCTTCAGGTACTCTGAATCCCTCAATATTCTGATGGTAGTGGTTGGGCTGGTGCTTGTCATCGCGTGCGCAAACGTGGCGAACTTGATGTTGATCCGGGCGCACGCGCGGAAGAAGGAAATCTCGGTGCGATTGGCTCTCGGCGCAAGCCGCGGGCGAATGGTGCGGCAACTCTTAACCGAAAGCGCGCTTCTAGGGATTCTTGGCGGGATCGCGGGCTTGCTCTTCTCCGTCTGGAGCGTGCCGTTGATGGTCTCCCTCGTCTCCAGCAGCGCGGAATTGCCGTTGCGCATCAGTCCAGACGCGAAGGTACTTGGCTTCACGCTCACTGTTTCGTTCCTCACTGTAGTGTTGTTTGGGCTCGTGCCAGCTCTACGGGCAACTCGCATTGATTTGGTTTCCACGCTCAAGGGAGAAATCCCGGCTATCGGAAAGCGCGGGATGCGGCTGGGCCTCGCGAAGGCGTTGGTGGTCGCGCAAGTATCGGGGTCGCTTGTGCTGCTCGTTGGGGCGGGACTGTTCCTGCGCAGCCTGGTGAACCTCGAGACGCAGAACATGGGATTCGAGAAGGAACACGTGCTCCTGGTAGAGATTGATCCGCAAATCGCGGGATATCAGGAGGCACAGTTGCCTGCGCTCTATCACGCGCTCGAGGACCGGATTCGCGGGCTGCCCGGCGTGCGCTCGGCGAGCATCGGGATGGAGAGCCCGCTCGGCGGGTCGGAGAGCACGGGAAGTATCTCGCTCGAAGGCCGCACGCCGCAGGCGGGCGAAGACATGGGCGTTGACACCACCACTGCCGGCTCGCAGTATTTCGGGACCGAGGGTATTCCGTTGCTTTTGGGACGCGGCATCGGCCCGCAGGATGGCTCTGGCGCGCCGCCCGTTTCGGTGGTGAACCAATCGTTCGCCGAGCATTTCTTCCCCGGTGAGAATCCCATCGGCAAACGATTTTCGTTCGGTTCGCCCTACGAAGCTCCAGGAATCGAGATCGTCGGCGTGGCGAAGGATTCCAGGTTCTACGGCACTCGAGAAAAGTCCTCTCCGCTCGTCTTCCTTCCCATTTACCAAATGAAAGGAGATTTCGCCTATGCGGGCGAAGTTGAAGTTCGAGCCACCGGCAACCCGAGCAGCATCGCGGGGGCAGTGCGTGCCGCCATACATGATGTAGCCGGAAATCTTCCGGTCACGCAGGTCCAGACCCTTGCCGAGCAAGTGGCACAGTCGTTCAAACAGGAGCGCATGATTTCCGATCTCTCAACGTTCTTCGGCCTGCTCGCCTTGCTGTTGGCGTGCGTTGGATTCTATGGAACATTGGCCTCCGCGGTTGCGAGCCGGACGCACGAAATTGGCATCCGCATGGCCATCGGGGCACAGAGCCGCGACGTTCGGTGGCTGGTATTGGACGAGGTCGTGCTCCTGGTCGGGACCGGCTTGGCGATCGGGCTGCCTGCGGCGCTGGGATCGTCGCGGCTCATCGCGAGCCAGCTCTTCAATCTGACACCCGCCGACCCAGCGACGCTCGCTGGGGCTGTCATAGTCCTTATCTTTGTCGCTGGAGTGGCAGGATACATTCCCGCCCGCCGCGCCTCGCGCCTGGATCCCATGGTCGCTCTTAGATATGAATAGAACAATCTCGCACCTGAGGGATTGTTGGATATTCCTGGCGGTTGACGGCGCATCCGGAAGTTATTCCGGGACAGAAGTCCCGTTGTGGGGCTTGACCACGCCGTCATGAGTCCTCCAGTCCGAGATTGTCGTTCACGGCTTCGCTGATTTTCTGCTTGCAGCCGAGATAGCGCTCAGTTGTCTGAACCGACGCATGCCCAAGCAGGAACTGAATCTGTTCAAGTTCTCCGCCGGCCAAATGGCATAACCGTGCACAGGTCCTACGCAAGTCATGCGGAGCAAGGTCCTTGATGCCGGCACGCTTCGCGGCCGCTTTCACCACGTGCCAGATCGCCTTGGCCGTGATTCTATCGCCTCAAGTCTTACCCAGCCGGCTTACTCGCCGGAAGATCGCGCCACCATTGATTCCAGCCGCCGTGGTCCATTCATCGACGGCGCGTTTTGTCCACACTGGAACCGGAACTGTACGGATGTGCTTTCCCTTGCCAACCAGGTCGGCGATCACCCAGTGCTCCTCGCGGACCTGGAAATCCTCCGTTCCAAGTCCAACCAGTTCGGCCCGTCGCAGACCGCATCCGATGAGCAGCGCTAGAATCGCCCGATCACGTTTGCCTCGAAGGCTGTCTGACGGTGGTTTGCCGAGCAAGGTCCTAGACTGATCGACAGTCAACCAGTTGCCAATCCGCACGCCCAGACGCTTTGCGCCTTTGACGCGGCGGATTCCGGCGGCCAGTTCAGGGCTCAGAAGGCCAGTATCGGAAGCCTCATAGGCGAGCCGCCTCACCGCGGCTAAACGCACGTTGATGGTGGAGGGTGTGAGGGTCTTCTGTTCGAGAAAAAACCGGTAGCGAAGGACGACAGTTCGGTTAAAGGCCAAACGTGGTTCGGAGCAGTACCACTCAATGAATTCGTCGATAGCATAACCGTATGATTCTTGAGAGCTGGCCGCTGCGAGCGAGTGAAGAACCGCATTCTTCGACAACTCCAAGTCGGGTAGCCGAAGTATTGTTTTACCCTTGGAGCGTTTTGATTTCATTCGATGTGCCACACTGGCGGCCTCCCTTGCCGCGGGCAGTATGGTCGTTCAGTTGGGCGACTGATGGTCTCGAATCCCGTTTGTGAGCAGTTTCCGAATTGGCGAGCATACACATCGAGGATTTTGGTCGACGATTCAAACGCCCACCTCACCGGGCTCGCGAACTCGATATGGGAACCCCTCGAGATCACGGCCTTGGGGTCGAAGAGGTCGTCTTCATCTGCTCCGACATGGCGCGAAACTTCTGAACCAGTGGGGGCGCGAGGACCGCGTTGAGGTCATCCAGGCTGTGAAAGAAGCCGCGGGCGCGCCGCGCGGAGACGATTTTGCGCGCCACCGCCAGATCCACACCGGGAATCATCATCAGGTCAACCTCAGTGGCAGTGTTTAGATTCAGTGTGAATGGAAGCGTCCGGTCGGAGCTCCAGATGGCCGGCGCGATTTTGAAGTCGGCGTTCACCAGCCAAAGTTGCGGGCCGACGTTGGCATCCACGGGGAGTTCACCGCGAGCGACGTGGTCGATGGTGCTCTTGAGCAATGAAAACGCAGCACGCGAATTGGACCGGAACGCGCCGATGTCACCGCGCATGCCGTCGGCGGCCGCGCGCTCGAAAGCTTCCGCGAGTTCCTGGGAAGCAGTAGCACCGCGCGTGGTTTCGAGAAACACCCTATAAATCGCCGGTGCCTCGTCAGGGAAGTCCGCCGCGTAGCTATTGACGACCGCGATCATGGGCGGTACGCCCGAGGCAATCGCCTTCGCCGCGCGACGCATGGCGACAAACAGCTTCAGGTTGACATTCTCGTAGGGCGAAATGGCTTGGTGCAGCCGGTCGGCCGAAACATCGGCTCCGAGGAACGGGCCGTAGAACGCCAAGTCGCGGTAGTGGTCCCGCAGCGCCGTCTCGTTAACGATTCGATAAAAAAGCGTGGCGATGACTCCCTCGGATGCCATCATCTGTTGCCCGTTGTGAAGCTCGTCGTCGAGGAAGGCGGTCGAGGTCTGGCTGTCGAGGTAGAGGCGGTAGCGATCGGCACCAGGGTCGAGTGCTCCGGCCGGCAATGCCTTGCGATGGATGAAAAGGTTGCGCTTAACGCCGTCAGTGCGCAGCTGCTGGTCGAGGCGACTGATCCAGAGCAGGTCGAGATCGGTGGACGTGGCGCCCTTCGTCAGTCTGCGGAGATTCGGATTGGCCGTAGCGTCGCGGACGAGTGTTTGGAAGTGCTCAGCATAGCCTTCATCGAACGCGGTAGGATCGTCAGTGATAGTCATGCTCTGATGCATGTTGCGCGAGGACCCGGGCGGGAGTTTGCCGACAAGCTCGCCAAGGATCTGGTGCCCCAACTCGTGCGAAAAGATCTCCTCCAGGCTGCCATCTTCCACCGACTCCTGGTCGACGACCAGATCGACGTAGCCAGCGAGCATGAGTTGTCGTTGTCCCTTGGCATCTTCGAGCCAGAAACCGTGTCGTGCAAAGCCGCCTTCCTCCTGGGACATCAGCAAGTATGTCGGCGCGGTCAGGTACTGCGGCGGCGCTTGGCCAGCGAATTCGCTGAGTAGCAGGTTGCGAGCATAGTGGTCGAACAAAATCACCCGGTGCGCGAAGCTCGTTTCGAGGACATGGTAGACGTCACGGAGGAGCGGAGAGTCTTCCGCCAACCGGAAAACCGGATAAGAGATTCCGTCGGGCGCCTGGGATTCAACAACGTTGCCTTTCGCATCAGTCACAGGCACGACGACCTTCACGGTCGCGGTGAGCGGCGACTGCGCAATGGCCGACGGCAACAAGAGACAGGCAACCAGAAGGGCGCAGAGGAATCGCATCGTCATGCCAGGTGCCTCACGTAAGCTCTTCCGAAGTCAAGACTGCAAGCGCTTGGTTCAGCTGGGATTTTCATTTTCAGTTTTCGGGGCGGTCGACATTCTACGCCGGTTGGCTTCTTAGTGGTTAGGGCAACCCCTTTGTGATTGTGCCCGAGTCACGGCTAATCGGAAGTTATTTTGGGCCAGAAGTCCCGTTGTGGGAAGCTACGACCTCGATGTCCACCTGGCGGGTAGTCGCCTAATCGGAAAATGCCCTCAGGACTCCAGAACGCGCTGCAGACTCAATTCAACAGGGACCTGAATCTGTGGCAAACATGCCGCAAGATCCCCCAGAAAAGTTCTAAAATCGTTCCTTTGGGCGCACCAGATTATTTCCAGCGTACCGCAAACCTAAAGATGGGTAAACCGGACGTGAGTTGCTTCGACCCAGACTCAGCTTTGGTGCAATAGAATCGCGGGCTTCCACGTCTCCAAAAAACATCGTTAAGAAAATGTCATTCTTGCGAAAGAAAACCATCGACCTCCAGTGTGCTTGGCTGGCAAAGCGGCATCCTTTGCATGATGACTCGCTTGCTGACAAGTAGGGGTGAGATCTGAATTGGCTGTGGAGGCTGTTGAACAAAACAAGCTCCGGCAATCAACAGTGTCAGAGTGACTCTCTTGACTGGACATTTCCTGGACATTTTGGTGGCCCGAATTGCGACGCTCGTTATCTTCGCCTCACCTTTTTCATGCAAGACATCGGCGATTGCCTCCGATCCGGTTGTTACTCATGCCGCTAGGATTTAGCGTTAAGAACCGGACCACAGCCGTTAATGCCGCCTTTTGCCGCCTCAGCTTTGCGTAACATCCGTCATATCAAATAGATATGGCGGAGGCGTGTGGGAGTCGAACTCCCGAGCCTTCCGCAGAAGTTATTGAATCCACTTCTCCGAATCAACCGGTTTGGGCGCATCTGGGCGCAGTAGCTCTGCAACTCTTTCAATTGCTTCGCGCTGCGATCCTCCAATCACATGCGAATAGACCTCCAGCGTAATTCGTGCATCTGAATGCCGCAATTGCGCCTGTGCCACTTGCGGTGACGCTCCCGAGTCGAGCAACGCACTCGACAGGAAGTGTCGGAACGCATGTAGACCGCAACGCGGAATTTTCAGCACGTCCAAAATCGGCCAGAGATGATATTTCACCACGGTGTCTCTGCCGTACGGATGCAATCGTCGGTTCGCAAATAGCCAACGTTCCGGATTCTCTCGCCAACTCTCAAGGTATTTCTTGAGGATATCAGTTAGCGCGTCCGGTATCGGCACTGGCTTCTTGCTGGCTCGACTCTTGACCGTCTGAACTTCGTTTCGATTCACGGAACGACGAATGAAGATGGTTCGCCGCTCGAAGTCGATGTCATCTATTTTCAGTCCGAGCAGTTCTCCAGACCTTACGCCGGTCATCGCCGCAATCACGAACATTGTGCGGTATGGCTCCTCAGCCAGTGCGATGATCTTGCGTACCTGATCTGGTGAAAAAAACCGGGCTTCCGGCTTAACCTCTTCCGCAGGAAGTACCAGGTCCCTGACTTCGACCTTTTCGCAGACGTAACCCCACTTCCGTGCGGTGCTCAAAATCGTCGAGAGAATACCCAACACATTGAGCACCGTCTTACGCGAAACCTCTCGCGAAAGCATCGTAACGAAAAACTGAAGCTGTTCCTTTCCGATTTCATCCAGCCTGAACCTTCCAAGCGCCGGAAGAATGTGGTTCCTTAAGTTTGAATTCGCTGCTCGCACGGTGGACGGCTTTAGTTGGCACAACACTTGCGCCTTCCACCGCTCAACGAAGTCCGACAAGATTGCCACCCGCCTCGGGCGGTAGCTCAAAGAATTAATCGGCGCTACCAAAATCTCGAGGCGCCTCCGAGCGAGGCGTTCAGTTGGAATCTCGGTTTTTGTTCCCAATACAATTGATCGTTCCACTCGTTTCACTTCCCCACTATCTAAGAGAATGTCCTCGCGCCATCTTCCTACCCACTGCGGAGGATTCTTGCCGCGAAGAAACACTCTCCCTTGTTGATAACGACGACGAGCCATTTTGTCTCCTGGCCCATCGATCCGTTGCTCTTGGAACGGCACAGTACACCTATGTGGCGACGGGAGCAAGGATTCCTGTTTGCCGCTAACGGAAACGTGTTTAGACACTGTCACCATAAATTCATTCGCGACATAGGAATTACTCGGATTACGGGATGGAGACTGCTTCTTGGTTTGCTTCTTTGGTTTCCTGTGGATGCTTGCTCAGCCAGTTCTGAAATTCCTTGTCTTTACGGCAGAGGAGTTTCAAAGCTTCGGACACAACGTAGGATGGAGTCGCGTCGAGGAACTCGGCGTAGTTGTCCAGATTGCGTTTGACTTCTTCTTGCAAGCGAACTTGAACGTTTGTGGTTTTCGGTTGTTTCAATGGTGGTTTCACGAGTGGCATTGGGTGGTTTCCTTTCAGCTTACAAGACGTGGTGCTGCTTCGATTGGAAGTTGCATGTGTCCGTGTATGTGGTGGAAAAAACGGCTCGCGCAGAATGCGTGCCAGGGCGGGAGCGATCCCACGAACTTTTGGGCGGCTGAAAGCCGCACAAAGTGGGGTCGCTCCCGCCTGATTTGACGTTTTCTCCACGGCTTGTTTGGTGCTTCGCATGTTTCTATGTCTTTCCTGTTTGGCGCTTTAACGCACTTGCTTGGTGAAGAAGTCAGCGGTCAAAAAAGTGCAGCGTGCAGTTCTTACCCTCTTCACTTGTTTTCGGAGATCTCGCCGTCAGCCGAAGCACTGCTTTGCAGCAAATAGGTTTCAAAGCCCACGCGCCTGGTTCGGTCATTGCAAGCGAACTGCTGCCGGATGATTGACTCCGTGATCCGCTCGTTCTTCCAGCCCCGATACAGCCCCTCGAACCGATCACCGCTGAATCGTTTCCGAGCTTCATTGCGAAAGATCAGGTC
>OCZU010002883.1_pt1 | contig 10914 bp, 10 predicted proteins | sample 1539001 | NCBI WGS metagenome assembly OCZU01 (sample SAMEA3539306, study PRJEB22396) | soil metagenome | biome: tundra; feature: field; material: soil | place: USA | collected 2010-05 | depth 0.15 m | reverse complement strand
TGTCGATGCCGAGAGTCTCGAAAAAACGAATCTTTTCCGGCTCCGTTTCGAGGTACGAGTAGCCCTGATTCTCCAGAACAAAATCGAGTATAGCGATGCGCTTGTGAATGAAATCCATTTCATGATCGCGCCGGTTGCGAAGATTCTCTCGTTCCATCTGGCGGTAGAGCCGCCGCGAGAACAAGTGATAGACCACGCCACGCTTTGGAAAGCGTTCGATGCGGACGTGTTTGCGCTCTTGGAGGTTGTGCCAGAACGTGGCCGTGCGCCTTCCCCAATGAGCGCCCGTGAAAGCTAGAAATTGGCGCGCCACGAAGTATCCCGAATGCGTCGCCACGATATAGAGGAAGCGCGCTTCTTCTTCGGTGTAGCCGAAGGCTTTCAAGGCGTCGAGATGGGCGGCGGCGATGTTCATAGCGCCAGGATTTCTCCGGTGATGTCGTGGTTGTCCAGAGCGCGGCGCAAGCGAGGCGCGTCTTCCACTTGGCTGTAGAACGAAAAACCGGCTTTTGCTTTCTCGGCAAGACCTTGTGGGCGATAGTGGTGTGTCGCAAGTTCCAAATCTCTCTGCCGCAGTTCGAGGTCCGCGGTCTCGTACTCGATGCGCATGTCAGGTACGGGAATCTTGCCGTCCACGGTGCGGAGGCCATGCCGTTCAGCAATCCTTTCCTTCGCATCCTGGTTGTCTTTCTCGGCTCCAAGTTTGGCGAGGTCGCGGTTCAAATCGCGCTTCAGTTCATAGTCGAGAAGGACGCGCGCTGGCCTGCCGCCTTCGCGTTCGATCCGCTCCGCTTCTTTGTGATACATGCGGTAGAGATCGGCGTCATGCTTCGCTTCGCGCGGCTTTGCGATTCCGTCGTAGATCGTCTGGTCTTCGGGGAGATGATCGGTTGCCCTCAAAACCTTCTTACCGGACTTCGTTAAAGCGGCAACGCGGAGGGTCTTCTTTCCTGAAATTTCGAGCGTCTTCTGTGCGATCAATCCTTGCTGTTCAAGCCGCCGGAGGTCGCGTTCCATACGGGCGGAGTCGCCGTCGTAGTTATGTTTTGCCATGTCCGCGGGTGCGACAATGCGGAACCTGCCGAGTTCGGCGAGGGTTCGGACTTCGGATTCCCGCAACAGATAAGCACGATCCCGAAGGTAGTACGCGCGCGGGAAGTCGAGGCGCTCGGGTTTCAAAGAATCCCGGTTACGCGTTTCTTGACGCTCGGTCTGGCGGGCATCCTCAGATCCTCTGCTCGGTCGCACTTCAGACGGTGTCGTCCCGCGATGCCGGGCAGGTCTCGCCGGTGTTGTCTGCCGGGTGTCCTGCGGTTCATAGGAAAAGTCGCGCGACATTTCAGTCTGACTCCTCGTCGCTTGTGGGCGCGGGCATCTCTGCGTGGCCCGCGTTGAACTGCTTGTCCAGATGCGCGAGCTTCCGCCCTGTGTCCTTCAGGAAAAAGCGGCGGTTGAGGACCAGAGCGGCGGCGAAAACATTGAGGAATAGAACGGCGATGGACACAAGAATGACCGAGCCGTATTCGCGGAAGAGAACGCTCTTATAGGGCGCCATGAACTTCAATTGGTCAAGCAGCCAGAAACCGTATCCGAGCAGGAGAGCAATCGTCAGGAAGAGGGCGTTGGCGATCATGGTTTCAGCTCACGATGAGAAAGCTGTGAGCGGAGATTCGATGAGGGAGTTCTCGCCGTACGGTGGGACGACAACGCTGTGGGGGCGAAGGAAGAACTGGCCGGTTGGTTCGATTGCCTCGATAATCCTCCGGGCACTCCCTCCAGTGGGTTTCACCCTTCGCGCCCGCTACGGTGGTTTTAGAGCGGCGCGCCACGCCCGGCGGCGTTTCGTAATGGTCCGATCCCGCAAGGCTCGCGGGGAGGATCCGACGAAAACTCCCCTCTATAGACTAAGAGGCCTTCGGAGAGGAAAAGGTCAGAAATAATTTTGGATGGCACCTCTTGGTCGCCTTTGGTTTCAATAACCTCAGCGGTTGGCATTCACCGGTGACATGATTAGCCAGCAAACAGTGGCTGCGAAACCGAAAAACCCGTTCGGGACGAACATGAGGCCACCCCGTGCAAAACCCAATTCGACAACGGGGCGAAACCCCAGTCAGGTTGCCACGTACCGACTGGGAAGGCCAAATCCTTAGTTCTCATTGCGATTCGGCCAGGGAATGCTTGTCGAACGGAATTTCTGCGGAGCACAACTATGCGAATAATAACGTGATCCGCTGGCCTTCGGGCCTTATTGCTTAAGTCACGTAGAACAGAACTACTCGCTACCTCACCGGAGAAACAGGGCTCATTTTTCACCCAATGCTTCTCTACGAAAGATGACGACAGCGATCGACCGTCGGAGAAACGCGCATATTGGGCGGCAAATTCGCATTTTCGGCGAGAACGAACCGGAGACGGAGAAAAAGCATGACTGCGTGGCGGAGGACGCAGTCTGATGCGAACTTTTCTCTGTTAAATTCCCTGCTAACAGGGAAAAATACAGGGAATATTGCGCCTTCAGACGCAACGCGCCGCGGGTAAGTGCACGCTAATGAGTGCCTTAGCGTGAAGAACTACCTCTTTGCGACGAATCAGAACAGGGATCGAACAGGGAATGATCAGGGAATCCAAATTCCCTGTTATGGAGTCTACGGCGAGTTGGAGGTCTTTGTCAGCCTACTAAATCCAAGTTGTCGCGGGTGGGTCAGTTTCTGGCAAGCGCGTTTATCATTATTTCGCTTGAGCAAACGGTCAGCCCTTCAGGTGGATTGTTCGGGAACACTGGAATTAAGTGTCGAGCTGGAGTTTGCTCTTCGAGCGGTACCACATCCAAAACGCAATGGTTGCTAAGCTCATTACCGCGAGATACACAATGGTCCCTACAAGCTGAGCGCGTTGTTGCTGTCCTTCCTCGACGACCACCTGCCAGAGACCAGGCGAACCTTTCCCGCCAAGAATCCAGTCGCCGAAATTCCACGCCGCGTGCAAGCCGATGGGCACAGCGAGCCCTCGAGTAGTGATTGCAGCCATGCCGAACATCAACGACCCGACGCCAGCCCCGAGTAAGGCTCGCGACAAAGGCAAGCCTCCGGCCATGTGTTCCGCAGCGAACGCCAGCGCAACGATAATTTGCGAACCCCACACACCGAAGAACCCTTTCAAGCGAAGCAGCGGGTATCCGTGAAAACCCAACTCTTCCCGGCACGACAATGCAATGTAAGTGAGAAGGCTCATCACGGTGGCGACAAAACCGGTGCCGGGTGCGCGGACCCACCGAACGTGCCCAGCTGCGGCTGAGATTGAGGCGTAGAGTCCGAACAGAGCAAGACCAGCGAGAAAACCTAAGGCAAAACGCAGCAGGCTGCTGCGTCCAGGCGCGGCTCCTATACTCTGGAGAGGAAGCCGTTCCCAACGAACAAAAAGCATCGTTAGGGCGAACGCTCCGAGGGCGGCAACTATGCCTAAAACCAAGTTTCCCTTTGGTCCGGGAATTTTCTGCGCCAAGGAGGCCGTAGACGCCAACACAAAAGCGCCGCTCACGAAAAACAGCAGGACACGACCAAGCAACCGCCATCGAAGAAATTTGTTTTCACGACAGATGGCATTCAACTCAAAGGCTCCTTGCATACGAAGCAGCGTGAAACATGATTAAACAAACACCAGTTCTGAAGGTCGCGAGCCGACAGATCATTTGAGCATTGTCGTCAAGTCCTGGTAAGTCGGATTGCCGGAAACTGACCCAAGACCAAGCAATCCTACATGATGGTATTTAAATGAGAGTGGGATCATTCTACGGGTGTGCTCGCCGGACGTTTCCCCCCGCCGCCCTAGCGAGCTCTTGACCGGCAATCGGCGACTTGTTCAGATCCTCTAAAGTCTTCAACTCATCGATCCGGCTTCGGGCCACCGCCGTTATTAAGAGCGACTTTCTAGAGCAGAAAAACATTCGATGGTCGGCTGCTTTAATTGACATTCGGTGGAGAAGCAGGTGCGTGGTGCAATCGAACTCCGTGTTGGGTGGCAAACTCTGAGAGTTCTGTGAAAATGTCCTCCACATCCTTTGACGGGGCAGATTCTGACGGACTCCAGTCAAACGTGGTCCCGCGAGGGAATTGTTCTAGTTTCCTCTTCAAAGCTTCGAAGGAGCGAAGATCATACTGAGCCAGCGTGAATGAATATGAGGCAGGCGAGTTGCTTGTCTGCGAAAGCCGAATTGTCAGAGGACGTTGTGATAAAGCATTCAGGACGCCATCCATGTTTTGCACAATATCAGCTCCGACGGCGAGCTCCTTGATTCGATGAATTTTGCTTTCATCAGAGAGCCACCCCACGCCACTAGCCAACGCGCGAGCCAGATTTTCACCCAGTCCTTTCTGCCACACATTTGGATTCTCCGCGCCGTACACGTAGCGAAGCTCTTGCTCTCGCCCGGCCCATTCTTTGCTCCACTCCTCATAACGTTGCCACAGTGGCTCTTCGGCGTTCGCCGTACCGTGGGTACTTAGGTAGCTCGCTGCGTTACTCGCAACTTGCGGATCAAGATCGGAAAGCCTCTTGATCGCCAGGCGCTCCAAAACTTGGTCAGGCTGAAGTGCACCGATGTCGGTGAACAGCATGTGACGGCAAGCGTTATGTTGAGGACCACGGGCCGCAATCGCCCGCTCAATTAGCGGTTCGGCGGTAGAAGGGTCAACACGTAAAAGATAGGCGAGAATCTTGTCTTGAGGATCACAGGCCCACGTCCCCACTTTTTCAGTTGCCTTTCCCAAAACCTCAGACAGGACATCCGAATTCGCATATCGAAATAGCAGAGACGCTAGATTCCCTTCAATCTCATAGTTGTCGGTGGCCAAAAAATGCTGAGCGATCACGAGTTCCACTTCCGGAAGAGTCCGGTCGGGTAGGAGTCCGAGCAGAGCGGCGTTGTAGCGGGGCTTTGGCCGAACGATCTCTTTAATCACCGCATCGCGGGCACCTTCAGGGTCTAACTCATACCATCGGCGAAGAGCATCTCCCGTGAGTTCCAGAGACTGGTATGCATCCACAATGCGTAGTCCCGGAAAATCTGTGTACTGAAGCGCAAGAGTGCGAAGCAGCGGCAACCACTCCTGATCCCTTATGGCATCCCAGCGATACTCCAGCCAGAACGCCTGTTGTTCAACCTTCAGGGAGGTGAACGCTCTCATCAATTCAGGAAGCAGTTCTTTGCGAGTCTCTGCTGAGATCTTATTAGTTAGGTCGCTCAATGCGGTATCTAAACTCTCCGCCGACGCTTTGCCAACTTTGGAGTGAAGCACGCTGATTAGCCTACTGTTCACCAACTTTCGATTCGCCTCCATTTCGGCTCGGAGGGTTTCGGGTTCATCTGAGGAGTTCAACGGCAGAATCGACATTGTTGTGAGAAACATTCGTGTGATTGGAAAGTCCGAGTTCTCGAACAGCCGATTCATTTCCTCGAGGCCGGTGTCGCGATGCGGAGAACCAATCAGCCCGAACATGCATTCAAAATCAGTGTGGTTATCCTCCCCACGCAAACGTCTAGCAAGTTCGTGTGCAGCTTCTTCCGTCCCAAGATAACGAAGCTGCGTCAGTGCGGACTGCTGCGCTAGGTCCGGGACGTTGGGGGTCAGCGGTTTTCCTGTGTCCAATGCTTGACGGATTTTCGTTAGTGTCTCGCGTTGCCATGATGGGTCAGGGGCAGCGATTTCCAGCTCTATCCAGTTTGACTTGATCGCAACAGCTTCGCCCCAGGGATGGCTGGTGTTTGCACTGTCGCTTACGCGGTGACTCACCACTTCTACTCGATAAGTTCCCGGCCGATCGAAAGTAACCCACTCGTTTAAATTCAGATGAATAACAGTTGGGGAGGAAGACAGAAATTCAATGTTGGTTAAACCGCCGCCCAGAAAGAAAGGGATCGAATCGAAGTAAAGGCGTAAAGGGTCTCGAATTGCCTCTTTGGGCTCCACAGTGAACTGTTCATAGCCCATCCTTCCGCTACGATCGTAGCTGGCAAGATTAATCTGGTAGCGCTTGGGAATTGTGGAAGTAAAACTGAGAGTGAGAGGGATTACTTCACCAAAATTGAATTTTACGGAACTGGTCGAAACTCGAAGCTGGATGGGAGACTCTGTCTTTACGTCTTGCGCATCTTTGGAGGATTGAGCGAAGACCGGACTCGTCCATGCCCACAAAGAACAAAACATGAGGAAAACTAAGTTCTTGAAAACGAGTTCGGTGCGCCTCGGGTGTCCTTCGCCGCCATCGACGCGACGGCACCCAGAATGACCAACTCGCGGAATAACGCAGAAAGCGAGGCTCCTCGGGAGCCGTGCAAATTGCTCCAGTGATCGCGGCTTCCTGGCCATATCCAGAATTCTACTCCCGTCCGCTGACCTGGTTGAATCTGACCTGATTGCTCAAGTTAGACGTGCGAGCCCTCAACTTGGTTGGTTCTTACTTTTTCCGTCGAGAAGTTATTCGGTTCTCCCTTGAGAATAAGGATGACTTTTCCAAATGGCCGGAGCAACATTTCAATATGGCCTCGAAAAACTCAAAACGGCCGCACCTGACTCGCCTCCGCAGCAAACTTGTAACCGCGCAAACAATCAACAAGAAAAATCGGAGATATTAGAAAAAACAAATCGAGTTGATGAATCAACGAATCTCGAACGAGGCTATTTTGGCAATCGCGGTAAATAATGTTCAATCGGATTACGAAAGAATGATTCCTCTGGCGTGGCAAATATCCTTTGCACAAGCGCTGGCTAGAGCCGACGAGGCAGTCCGTCTCGCTCGTAGAGACTTTTCTCGGAGGGGAGGAAAGACACGCAGAAGTGATGCCCTTCAGAAGTTGATTGAAGAGATTGTCCGCGCGAATCCAAATATCACCGAACGCGAATTGTTTCACAAACTCAACCAGCATGCGGGAGAAGGTGTCATTGAGTCCGTTGACTCTGAATCCGCAATGCAAGCCGGCGATCGTAGAAACATCCACTTCTATGATCACGACGAAAGACTGAAAACAGCATCTGTTGATGGTTTAAAGGACCGACTCTCACGAGCAAAAAAACATTCGCTCTAGCCGGCAAATGCGAGACGTAAGAATTTAAGCTGGCTCCTACCGCGGAGATTATTCCCGGAAAGCTGAAATTTGACGGTGGGAGTCCTCATGAAAAAAGATGCCGCAACCGATCTCAAATTGGTCCATTTACCGGTTGAAAGCCTTAAAGCATTCCCGAAGAATGCTCGTACTCATTCGAAATTTCAAATCAAACAAATCGCCGACAGCATTCGAACTTTCGGTTTTACCAACCCCATACTCATCACTGGAAACGGAATCGTTATCGCCGGCCACGGTCGCCTGACCGCAGCCAAATTGCTAGGCATGGCGACGATACCCGTAATCCGCTTGGAGAATCTCACGGAGGATCAAGTCAGGGCGTATGTCATCGCGGACAATCGGCTTGCCGAAAAGGCTGGCTGGGACAGGGCAATCCTTGCAATCGAACTGCAACACCTCATAACGCTCGACGGCAATTTTGACGTCACGATCACTGGCTTCGAGATTCCAGAGATCGATCTGATCCTGGAAGAGGCCAGGGGCAACAAGCCAGACGTAATTGGGTACAACTATGAGGAGGAAGAGTAGTGCGCTCTGATTCGTAAGCGACGCCAGACAAACGAGATAGATTTGTAATGACCGTCTTTTCTTGCTGGCTACGAACCAGAAGGGCGGGAGTTCAAATCCCTCCGGGCGCACCGCTCTTAAAATTCCTCGTCTGCAATTCATTAATGCAATTTCAAATTCTTGGCACGCAGTAACTAACGGTCCGCCCTTGACACGGTTCCATATTTCTGCAATTGTGGAAACATGAGAACTGCGAATTGTGACTACCAATAACTCCAAGTGAAGTGAAAAACTCCGTGCAGGTGGTTTGGAAATGAACTCCAGGCACGACGATTCCCGAGATTTTCTTTCGAGTAGCCAGAAAGCAGCTCGTTTGGATCTTACAGACGAGGTTCACCGGCTGGACGTAGTAATAATGATACGGATTTCAGGGACAACTCAAGCCGCGCGCCGCTCGTATCTATGGTGTAGTCCTCCCACTTCATCGAACTCTACGACTCTGCCTAGCTCGGGCGGCTGCACGGTTCGAGGAACCGGCGAATCCTTAACAAGAGACAGATGTGTCCGCGTGTGATCGTAATAGTTGAAATATGATTTCAGGATTCGCCGCAACCCCGCTTCATTGAACACGATCACGTGGTCCAGGCATTCTCTTCGGATTGATCCGATTAGGCGTTCGACATATGCATTCTGCCAAGGCGATTGTGGAGCGGTGAGGACTTCCCAAATCCCGAGCGATGTTGCCGCGTCCCGAAACTTTTCTCCGTAGATTCCATCTCGATCGCGCAAAAGATAGCACGGAGCACTGTCCCAGGGAAACGCTTCCAAGAGCTGATGGGCGGTCCATTCCGCGGTTGGGTGCTCCGTTACGGCAAAATGAAATGGACGACGACGGTCATGATCGAGGATGACGAAAACAAAAAGAAGTCGAAACGAAATCGTGGAAACTACGAAGAAGTCGGCGGAAACCAGAGTTTTCATGTGGTTGTTCAAAAACGTGCGCCAAGTTTGAAATGGTGGTTTTCGATGACGGACCATGTATTTCGCGACGGTGGCTTGCGAGACCTCGATGCCCAGCTTTAGCAATTCCCCATGGATTCGAGGTGCTCCCCAGCGGGGATTAGCTACGCTCATTTGTCGGATCAGATCGCGAACTTCTTTGCCCACGGTCGGACGTCCTTTCCGATGGCGACATCTCCACGTCCAGTAAAGTTGAAAACCTTTGCGATGCCATGCAATCACGGTTTCAGGTTTGACGATAAGGAGCGCAGATCGCCAATCGGCCCACAGCCGCGCAAGCCAAACCCACACGAGTCGATCAAAGAGCTTTAGGCGAAGCCGATGGTCTCGCTGGGATCGGTGGAGGACTAAGAGTTGATGTCTTAGCGCGATTATCTCAGCTTGCAGAACTGCGCGGTTTCGGAAACAATCTCGGAGACAAATAAGAACTGTAAACATGGCTCGGGCAGCCTACATTCGTCGGCCTCATAAGTTCAACAGTTTCAAGCAGAACGGACTTTTTGGTAGGGACAATTAAATTCACGCGGATTACGCCGCGCGTATTCCTGTTGAACGCAGATCGCTCGGCGCGTATTCTCGAAATAATCACAATTCTTCTCACGCATAAATCGATCTTGTATGCCTCTAAAGTCTATCCAGGAATGAGAGTATTCATGCGCGAACAGAGGTCCTGCGTACAGAAAATTGTAGCCATAAATATTTTCCCACTGGTAGGTTGACGTCCAGGTCTGAAAACTGTCATCCGACAATGGGTGACTCGGCGAGGCCAAACCTAACACATAGAGAATGGCGGCCTCGTCATAACCTTCCCAACCGTAATGCAGGAATCCACATTCAGGTTTCCAGCCCTGCGAAACAGAAGATTTTCCGTTTTGTGCCCATCTCCAGTCCATACGATGATAAAGACGATCAGCGAGTTTGCGAACTTCCGTCTCATCATGATTGGATTCATCGAAATAGCAGCTCGCTGTCAATATTCCTGCGAGCAGAAAAGTGGAATCAATAAACGACAGCTCAGACTCCCACACTCGTTTGCCAGTCCTTAAATCCAGGAAGTGATAATAAAAACCTTTATATCCAGTTGCGTCCGGCGCTTCGCTTTGCTCGCTATTTGAGAAAAAGCGCAACGTAGCCAGCGTCCGCGCCGCTGCCTCCGTACGGTCCATCCAACCGCGCTCCACAGCGACGGGATAACACGACAATGCAAATCCGACGACTGCGATACTGGCGGGCGCGTCCGGGCGGCTCCGATCCGCGACCAAGCCATTTTCGAGATTGATTTCCTGAAGAAAATATTCAAATGCCGCTCGCTGAAAACGGTTGAGCAGCTCTTCGTCGGATTGCAGATGTTGTTCCACGATGATTCGTGCTCCTCATTTCGCAATTGTCATAACCTCTGATTTTTTAGATCTGTGTTCACTGACTCAAGATGTTGATCCTACCGGGTACCGTTGTGCTTGGCTGTCCCGGATTTCTCGACGTGTCCATATTAAGTTGCGCTATTTTTTCGGGCTAACTGTCTCAACACAAGGGTTCAGTCCAATCGCTCGGTATCTATAAAAACCTCAGCAGCTATCCCACTTGCTTGATCCGCGACGAGGCTGCTTCATCCGCGGCGATTTCGACGCGTTCCTTCCTCAGGTCGAGTCGAATCCTGCCGAAGACGCCTACGTATATGTTCGCCACCCAGACCAATGAGAAGCCTGCGATCAGGTACCCACGCCAATCTGGAAACAGAAGCTTGTACCGTAGGACAATCAAGAAGACCGCCGTGACATAGTGGCTGAAACAGTATTCACAAGTAAAGATATAGAAGAATTTGCGCTCGAGGATGTGTCGGCATGTCTTGCTTTTGGACAGCGAAAAGTCGCGAAACTCCCGAACCACTTCTTCATGCGTAACGGCCCAAGTAAGTGACGCGACCGGGAGGGCAATGATAAATAATGACAAGACCTCCAGCGGTATGTTCATGGCTCCCTTCTGACAACGATCGATAGTGATGATCGAACTGATCCGTTGCTTGTCTATAGGTAGAGATTACTGCTTATCCGTGCTGGTCAAGCCACGTGCGTGCGAATGGGCGCAATGCCGCCTTGCTCGCCGAATACACGCCGAAACCAGGAAAACCTTTCACCGAAGCAACTGACCCGGTCATGATGATCGATCCGCCATCGTTGACTTTACGAATCGTTTCGTGTGGTATCGGTGTCGATGGGTCAGGGCCTGGGGCTCGCGGCCATCTCGGAGGCCCGCGCCAGTGCTTGCGT
>OCZU010002881.1_pt1 | contig 10916 bp, 7 predicted proteins | sample 1539001 | NCBI WGS metagenome assembly OCZU01 (sample SAMEA3539306, study PRJEB22396) | soil metagenome | biome: tundra; feature: field; material: soil | place: USA | collected 2010-05 | depth 0.15 m | reverse complement strand
CCTTCACCGAACCAAAAATAAAGCCGACATAGCCGTGCAGCAGAAACGCGGAGGGGATGCCGATCACGGTGACCAGCCAACCCACTCGCTCGTCGATATGCAGCGAACGCTCGCTGATGTTGCTGGAACCCAGCGTCAGCACCCGGTACACCAATCGCTTCCAACCGGTTGTGCATTGGGACATGACCACGATGTCGCGCCGATAGTCGAGCCAGATTTCCACCACCAGCACAGCCAGCAGATACCACAAGTACACAAAGCCAAACATCGCCATGGCGGAAGATCGGTGTGGCGTCAGGTACATCTCGAACGAGCGCTCCGGATGTCCTAAATGCAGCTGCAAGGGCAGAGGAGCGACGATCAGGAAGGCAAGCGCCGTCAGCAGGGCCAGCCGATACGTGGGCTTTACCGCCTTCACCATGAAGACGCGTTCCAGCGAGGCCAGAATGAACGCGCCAGCCACCAATCCCGTGAGGAACGGATACAGCACGATCAGTACGCTCCATTGGAGTTCCACTTCGTTCGGGTACATGAAGCCTTCAACCGGAATCTGCAACAGGAGCTCCTTATCGCACCGAGCCATCCAAGCCGTTGTAAAACAGCTTCGAGCGGGTGGCCAGGTAAGGTTTTAGGACTTGCACGGCGTGAGTTTTCAAAAACTCATGAATCGGATCGTTGGGATTCTTCAGGTCAGCAAGCTGGCGAGCGCCGGTCGGACAGTTTTCGCAGCAGGCGGTCGTGAGTCCTTTCGTGATCCGGTGATAGCAGAGCGTACATTTCTGGGCGGTTTGCTTCTTCGGATCAACGAAACGGCAGCCGTACGGACATGCCTGCACGCAATAGCGGCAGCCCAGGCAGTATTTTTGGTCCACCAGCACCACGCCATCAGGGCTGACAAAGGTTGCGCCCACCGGGCATACCTGAGTGCAGGGTGAGTCGGCACAGTGATTGCACATTTTGGGAACGAAGAAGTTCTTCCCGTCGCTTACCGCAGCCGGCGGAAACCCGTTCTTGCCGCCATCGGGCGAATCCACCTTGGGATTTTCAATGTCATAGTCGGAGACGTGGTAGCGTTCGACCCAGGTACGGAAATAGCCGTCAGGAACCTGGTTCTCCATCTGGCAAGCCCGGACGCAACTGCCGCAGCCGATGCACTTGGTGATGTCCACCAACATGCCCCACCAGTGCTCCGTCATGTTGTAGTTGGGTGAAGCCTCGGGTGTTCCCGCCAGGATGCTCTTCCAGGCAACCGCGGCAGCAGGCAACAGAATGAGCAGTTGACGGCGAGTGATACTCATTGGCTGCCTCCCGCAACCGCGACGATGGCGGGACTGTGTGGCTGATGGCAGGTGTCGCAAGGAGCGCCGCCCGAGTGCTCGGCGGAGACGACCTGGGGAAAGTTCTTTGGCTTGGCCAGGTTTGCCTCGTGACAACGGACGCAAAGCACGGCGGTGTCCAACTTTGCCGGCTGCACCGAGGCAGGATCATCGGCGTGTGTCGCAAGCGGCCCATGACACGCCTCGCAGGCAACTCGCTTATGCACACCCTTGCTTTTCACTTCGAGGACGTCGGCGTGGCAGCTCTCGCAGACTTGATGGCCGGCATAGGAAATCGGCAGCGCTGCGGTGTCCTTGATGGCATTGCCCCGATAGTGTCCGTATTGCCCAAAACTGCGCGGCACAAGAACGCCCCGGAACACCAGGAACAAAATGCCCCCGACCAGGAAGACCGATGCCAAACGGAAGAGGTGGCCTGCATCTTTGAACGCTTTCATGGCCGGATTCGTAACCGCCTATTCCGGCAATCGTGGCTGATTGTATTGCTAACTTGATGCATTTCTGCCTTCTCCATTAAGTGTCCCTGGGCTGGGCGGTTTCGTGAGCTCTTAGTAGATATATGAGATGAGAAGGGTCCCAGGCCGCCGTGTTCCAGGTCACACAGGGTTGTGACGTTGTCACTCCGGGCAACTCGGACAGTAAAAAGGGGAGTAAGCAGATTCTGAGTTGGTATCCGGCTTGTACGGGTAGAGCGGGCCTTCACCTGCATTATTCATGAGGATCTCACGCTTTGAAGGGGCACGGCTTCAGCCGTGCCGTAAGTGGCTATCATCATGGTGGCTTTAGCCACTGAGGGACCTCGGTGTTGACACCCGCCGCGGCGGGCGAATTCCCTCAGGGGCTGAAGCCCAACTCTCCACGCCCACGTAACGGCACGGCTGAAGCCGTGCCCCTTCAAAGTTTGCTGTCTTCAACTACCAAAACAGATGAATCCAGCTAAAGCGCCGCTCTACCCTTGCTCGCAGGATACGGCTATCCTGGAACCGCTCTAGAAGCCCGGTCCCGTCGGATAGGCAGGCAGGTCCGGTGGCCTTGGCGGCAACTTCATCGGGTGCGCATTCATCTCCTGCATCACCACATCGATCGCCTTTTCCAACTGGGGATCATGACCTGCCATGACCAGGTCGGGCCGATTGTCAATCACAATGTCGGGTTCCACGCCGCGGTTCTCGATCAGCCATTTGCTATCGAGTCCATACAGCGAAAACTCCGGACGGGTGATGTATCCCCCGTCAATCAGGTCGATCTCACCGCGAATCCCGCGCACACCGCCCCAGGTTCGCTCGCCGATAAGTGGACCCAGCTTGTAAGCCTTGAAATAGTAGCTGAAGAAATCGCCGTCGGACGCCGCATAGTGGTTGGTGATGCAAGCCATGTGCCCATAAAAAACGTTCGGCGGAATGGTGTCGGCTTGCCAGTTGCGCGCTGAATCCATGCCGGAAAGCACGCGCCGCAGCCGCTCGAAGATAATCTGATCGACAAAGCCGCCGCCGTTGTAACGCACGTCGAAGATCATTCCCTCTTTGCGAATCTGCGGGAAATATTGCTTGACGAAGGCGTTCAGCCCGGCCGCGCTCATGTCGGGCAGATAGACGTACCCAATGCGGCCGCCGCTGGCTTGCTCCACCTTGCGCCGGTTGGTCTCAATCCAGTTCAGTTCGTGCAGACCGATTTCGTTGGGAATCGGCCTCACTACCACATTGTGGGAGCCCTCCACCGTGGGTTTGCTGTTGACGGTCAGAGTTACCGCTTGATTGACGGTGTTGATGAACAGCTCGTCAGGGTTCTGCGGGACCCGCAATTGACGGCCGTTGACGGCCAGCAGGTAGTCGCCTTCCTTGACCAATACCCCAGGCTCGGTCAGTGGCGAACGCAGATTTCCATTCCAGTTCTCGCCCGGATAGATCTTGGCGATGCGGTACATTCCACTACCGGTGTCGGGGGCAAAGTCGGCGCCCAACAATCCCACATTGACGCCGTCGATTTCGGGATAGTCGCCTCCGCCGACGTAAGTATGGGAGTTGGAAAGCTCTCCAATCATTTCGCCAAGGACGTAGGTCAGGCTCAGACGATCCGCCACATAGGGCAGCAGCTGCGCATATTTGTCGCGCTGCTGCTCCCAGTTGACGCCATTCATCGAGGCCTCGAAGAAATAGTCGCGTTGCTGGCGCCACACTTCGTTAAAGATCTGCTTCCATTCGGCGGGGGGATCCACCTCCATGCTCAGGTTGTCGAGTTTGAGGGCCCCATCGCCAACCTTCGCCAGCGGCTTCGTGTCGGCGCCGCCGTGATCGTCCCCTCCACCTGAAGGCACCTTGGCATCGATGATGCCGTACATGTGCGGACCACCGCCTCCTCCTTCATCCGACTGCGCTTCTTGCGGCCCCGACTTGGGAGCGGAATAGAGAATCTTCTTTCCGTCAAAGGACAACACGTACTGATCGGCCCCCTCCAGCAGCACGTGATCTTTGCGCTCCTTCAAGTCGAAGGCGTGCAGGGCAGGTTGTTCTCCCGGCAACGGACCCGAAAGGCCCTGGATGGGAGACACGACGTAGAAGACGAGGCCTTTAGCGGCAGCCAGGTTTTGCAGATTGCCCGGCGGAATCGGCAGCGCCACGATGCGATTCTGAATGCCCTCCAGATCCACACGGAAGTTCTTCAGGGGGGCGCGCGTTCCAGGTTTCTGCTCCGCCGCGGCAATTTCGGCTCTTGTCTTCTCTTCGCTGGGCCCAGTCTGCGGCTGTGAAGCCGCCGGAGGCTTCGTTTTCGGCTTGGGGGCTTGCGGCGGTTGTCCCGTTGGCTTCTGGTTGCCGGGGGTCGGCGGCAACAGCACATCAGGCGATTGCGCGCTGGTAACCTCGTCGCTCAACACCGGAAGTGGTGAAGGCTCATCCGCGCGCAAGGTGACGATATAAACCCGTCCCGCTTTGGGGTTGGCAAACTCCATATCAAAGACACCCAGCACTTCGTTGAAGTCGCGGTTGGATAAGAAGTAGAGATACTTGCCTTCGGGATCGAAGTAAGGCGCCGAGCTGTCGCTGGCGCTGGTCGTAACCGGCATACTCTTCCCGGTATCCGCGCTGTAGAGATAGACCACATGATTGCGGTTGTCCGATGTCTTGGCGTACGTGACCCAATGGCTGTCGGGAGACCATCCGTAATCGTTGATGTCGTCGTAAAGCCCCTTGTCAATGAGTACTGGCTTTTTCTCCTGAACGTCCACATAAAAGAGACGCGCCTCTTTGTCGGCAAACACAAGCTTCCGGCTGTCGGGAGACCATGCCGGCGGCAAGCGAAACATCTTGCCGTCGGACGTGATCCTTACTTCCTGACCAAGACCGTCCTGCGGTGTCATGTAGAGTTCGTCCTCACCAGTGCGATCTGAGATGTATGCCACCCAGCGTCCATCCGGTGACCAGACCGCGTACTTCTCGCGAATTCCCGGCGTCCGCGTCAGGTTGCGGATACTCCCTTCCTTGGCCGGAGCCGTGAAGACGTCGCCGCGCGCGGTGAACACCGCTCGCTTGCCGTCAGGTGAGATGTCGAAAGCGCTGATCAGCTTGCTGACGTTCGCCCAATGGGGCCGGGCCTGTTCGCGGTCTCCCGGCAGATAAATCGTCAGCTTGCGAGCTTGTTGTGTGTTGAGGTCGAAGAGATACAGGAAGCCGCCGTTCTCGAACACGATCTCGTCGGGCCCAAGGCTGGGCCAGTTCACATCGAACTCCGTGTAGTGCGTCAGTTGTTTGATCTCGCGGGTGTTGACGTTATAGCTGTACAAGTTCAGGCGATGTTCGGGCCCGCGATCGGAATCGAAGTAGATGGTGTCGCCGTGCCACATGGGAAACGTGTCAGTCCAATCCTCGTGCGGCACAACGTCGATAGCGCGGCTCTTGAGATCATAAATTGTGATGTCCTGGGCCATGCCGCCCTGGTAACGCTTCCAGGTGCGGAAGTTCCGGAAGATGCGGTTGTAGGCGATGCGGTTACCGTCAGGCGCGTACGAAGTCAGGCCGCCTTTGTCGAGCGGCAACGGCTCGGGAAGTCCGCCCTCGATGCTGACGCTATACAGCCGTCCGAACCAGTCGTTGAAGGTGTCGCGACGGGTGAGAAAGACGATGTGCTTGCTGTCCGGCGTCCAGGTAATGACCTGGTTATGAAAGCCCATGCGTTCGTTAAGATGACCGCCTCCGGGATTAAAGGTCAACTGTTTCGGATCGCCGCCTTCCGAAGACATGACATAGACGTTGTAGTTGCCGTCGTACTGTGCGGTAAAAGCGATCCACTTACCATCGGGCGAGAACTTGGCAAAAAGTTCTTGCCCGGGATGGCTGGTGACCCGGCGCGCAACTCCGCCGTCTTTCGCGACCAGCCATATATCGCCTCCGTAGCTGAAGGCGATTTTGTCTTTGTAAACATCCGGAAAACGCATCAGCCGGCCTTCCGGAATTGATTGCGCGGCACTAAGCGTGGTCAAGGTGAGCAGAAGAGCTATGATTGCGTTTCTCATCCAGGACATCGGCTTTCCTCCAATGAGTGGGAACCGCAAATTCTATAGAAAGGCGCACCCCAATACCAATCCGGAGGAAAAGAGGTTCGCGAGATCTGCATCGCCACCCCAGGAACGATATGCCGATTCTGCTACGATTTGAACGCGCCACAAAATTGAAGTGGGACCGACAATACCAAGAAGTGCACGGGCGGCGACTCTGCAGTGACCACCAGGCCACGCAGGTCGAGCTTGTAAACCATGGGAACGCTGAAGCAGGATTTCCGATACGGACTGCGCATGCTGCGCAAGAGTCGCGGCTTCACCGCGGTCGCGGTCATCACATTGGCCCTGGCGATTGGCGCTAATACGGCAATCTTCTCGGCCCTGTATCCGGCACTGTTGCGCCCTTTGCCGTACCGGCAACCTGACAGGCTGGTGACCCTGGGCGAGAACCGCCCGCAGGTGCCCTGCTGCAGCTACACGTCGTCCTACCCCGATTATCTGGACTGGAAGCGCACCGCAAAGAGCTTCATGTCGTTGGCCGGATTTGCCGACGACAGTTTTGTCCTGACCGGAAATGGCGATCCCAAGACCATCTATAGCGCCATGGTAACGCCGGACTTTTTCTCGACTCTGGGGGTCAAGCCGCTGCTGGGCCGCGATTTTGTTGCAGGGGAAGACATGCATGAAGATGGCCCTGCGGTTGCTATCCTGCGTTACGACTTCTGGCGAAGCGACTTTGCCGGCGACCCACACGTCATTGGCCGCACCATTCATTTGGACAACAAGCCGGTCACAGTGGTTGGCGTTCTGCCGCGAGACTTCGAGCTTGCGCCGGAGGGTGCGGCGCGAATCTGGGTCCCGCTGTACGCCAACCCATATACTGCCACCACTCGAAACCTGCGCTGGCTCAACGCGATCGGACGTCTTGCGCCGGGCGTTAGCTTGCAACAGGCGCGCGCAGAGATGGAAGGCATCGCTGCTCAACTGGCGCAGGAATATTCCCGGGAAGACGCTTCGGTCTTCGTTACCGTGGGAAGCTTGCGGGACGAGATCGTGGGCAACATTCGGCCCTTGCTGTTGATCTTGTTTGGAGCGGTGAGCTTTGTGCTGCTGATCGCCTGCGCCAATGTTGCCAATCTGTTGATGACTCGTTCCATCGGTCGGCGCAGGGAATTTGCAGTGCGTACGGCCCTGGGCGCCAGCCGCCTCCATTTGCTGGTGCAACTGCTCACGGAAAGCCTGTTGCTTTCGGCGATGGGCGCAATCCTCGGCGTGCTGGGAGCGGTTGTGGGTGTGCGGTTGCTGGTCGGCGCAATCCCCGAAGAGCAGCTTCAAGCGATGCCATTCCTGGCTGACGCCGGCATTAATTTCCCCGTGCTGATTTTCGTCTGTGGCATGACCGTTCTTACGGCCATTCTGTTCGGAGTGGGTCCGGGTCTTGCCGTTTCGCAAACTCCGCTGAGCGAGGTATTGAAGGGCGAATCGCGAGGTGGAACCAGCGGCGCTCATGCGCGACTTCGCAATCTGGTGGTGATTGGCGAAATCGCTATTTCCATGGTGCTGCTGATTGGCGGCGGCTTGATGCTGCAAAGCCTCCGCAAACTGTTAAAGCAGGACCCCGGGTTCAGCGCGCAACATATCTTGACGTTCGGCGTCAACCTCCCCGGTGTGTCCTATCCGAGGGCAAAGGTGTGGCCGTTTGCCGATCCCACCGGTCTCCGCTTCGCGCATGAGTTTGTCGAACGGCTGCGCAATGTGCCGGGCGTGCAAGGGGTGTCAGCGGTAAGTGGGCTGCCTGCCAACGAGAACCGCAGCAGGAACCGGTTCATGGTCGAAGGCCAGCCCAGCAGGGAAGGTCAAGAAGAGGCTTGCATGAGCCGACGCGTGGGAACGGACTACTTCGCGGTAATGAAAATCCCGCTCATCGCCGGCCGGGGGTTCACAGCATCGGACACGCCGGACGCGCCCCCAGTCGCCATCGTCAACCAGGCTTGGGTGAAGCGTTACTCCGGCGGGCAGGATCCGATCGGGCAGCGCCTGCGGCTCACCTTTTCGCCCAATGAACCGTTCCGGCAGATCGTGGGAGTCATTGGCGATGTGGCGGAAGACAGCCTGGCTGCCCCGCCGTCGCCCGCCATGTACCTCCCGCTGGACCAGGATTCCGGGTTCACGATCTTCCTGGGCTATGTCATTCGCAGCCGACAGGACCCCGCGGCCTTGGTCAGTTCAGTACGCACCATACTGCGCGGGCTGGATCCGCAGCTCGCCATCGTAGAGCCGCGGTCGATGGAGCAGATCGTCAATCAGTCGCCAGCCGTGTTCCTGCGCCGCTATCCGTTTTATCTGATCGGCAGTTTCGCCACACTGGCCCTGGTTCTCGCCATGATCGGCTTGTACGGCTTGATTTCGTACTCGGTCATGGGACGCACGCGCGAGATCGGTATTCGCCTGGCGCTGGGGGCACAACGGAAAGACATCCTGCGGCTCATTCTTCGTCAAGGGGTGATCACCACCGGTATTGGGGTTGGCGTCGGCCTGGTCGCGGGATTGGCATCGACGCGAGTGATGGCGAGCCTGCTCTACGGCATGAACTATGGTGATTGGATCGTCTTCGCCGGCGTCGCCGCCTTTTTGGCGGCAATCGCCATTACCGCGTCGTATGTTCCTGCTCGGAGGGCAACCCAGGTGGATCCCATGGTTACCCTGCACAACGAGTAGGCGGGCAGGCTGGCAGTATCCGGCTTGCGCGGGCCGAGCAGGCTTTTGGAGACTATGTCGCGAACGCACCCCGGCTGGTTCAGAGTCTGGCGCGACAACCTCTCTCCCCCTCGGCTACACTGAATCCTTATCTGAATGGTTGATCTATCCATTGCGAATGGCAATCTCGAATTGCACGTCCGGGGAGCCGACCAGCTCTGGGCGTTGAAGAGTTCTCTTGAAATCCCGCTGCGACACATTGCCGGGATTCGGGCTGACCCGTCGGTTGCTCGGGGTTGGTGGCACGGCATTAGACTGCCGGGAACCAACATCCCCGGAGTGCTGACCGCCGGAACGTTTTATCAACACGGCAAGCGGGTCTTTTGGGATGTGCACAATCCCGAGAACACGGTCGTCATTGAGTTGCGGGACGAGCGCTACGATGAGCTGATCGTGGAGGTCGCCGACCCTCAATTGACTGTCGAACAGGTCAGGGCTGCTCTGCCAGACAGCAACCAAGCGAAATCATAGAATACAAAGATTACCTATGGCATGGTTTAAGCGAGAACAAGGCGAGCTCGACACTTCGGGCGAGAAGCGGGTAAAGACCGAAGGCCTCTGGGTCAAGTGCGACCAGTGCCGCCAGATCATCTGGAAGAAGGACCTCGATCAGAATCTCCATGTCTGCCCGAAATGCGAGCGCCACTTCCGCATTGATGCGCGCACCCGGCTCGCCTACCTGCTGGACGACGGCAAATACGAGACGACAGACGGCAACATCGTCTCCACCGATCCGCTGAAATTCACCGACCTCAAGCCCTACGCCGATCGCCTGCAACGCTCACAACGCGATACCGGGCTGAACGATGCCGTCATCAATGCGCGCGGCACGCTCAACGGCAAGCCGGTCATTGTCTGCGCGATGGAATATGCCTTCATCGGCGGCTCCATGGGGGCCGTCGTCGGAGAGATGATCACTCGCGCCATCGAGAAAGCCACCTCGGAGAAGGTGCCGCTGATTGTGGTTTCCGCCTCCGGTGGCGCGCGCATGATGGAGGGTGTCGTAAGTCTCATGCAGTTGGCCAAAATCTCCGCCGCGCTGGCGCGCATGGACGACGCCAAGGTGCCTTACATTTCCGTCATGACGGACCCGACCACCGGCGGCGTGACCGCTTCCTTCGCCATGCTGGGCGACCTGAACATCGCCGAACCCGGCGCCCTGATCGGTTTTGCCGGGCCGCGCGTCATTGAGCAGACCATCCGCCAGAAGCTGCCCGAAGGCTTCCAGCGCAGCGAATTCCTGCTGCACCACGGCATGCTCGACGCCGTGGTGCATCGCCGCGACCTGAAGAACTACATCGCGCGCGCGCTGGATTTCATGCAGGTGCCCGCGCAGTAGGTATCAATATCGCTACATCGTGGACAGCACTTTATCCAGGGCCCTTAAATGACGCAACAATATCCTCCCTTGAAATTCCTCCACCCCGAGAGCCTCCTCAGTCAGGCAAAGCTTTCCGTTATGGAAAAGGCCTCGACTGAGGTGCTGATGGCTTCCCTTGTCCCAGGACACCCGAACTGTTTGAAAACCAGGCCGGATGGAACCATACTGGATGGACATCATCGAATTCATGTGCTCCGAAAAAGGGGCGTAGAAGTTGATAAACTGCCCAGAGAGATCGTACAAAAGGCGAGCGACGACGGACCATGAGAAATGAACTTCATTGGGTGAACGGGCCGTGGTCTGGCAAGCTGGCCCTTGCCGCACGTCCGCGCGGTGGTGATTGGCTCAAAGATGAGCTGGCCAGTTGGAAGGTGGCTGGGGTCGATACCGTTGTTTCACTTCTCACCCGCGACGAAGAATGCGAATTGAAACTTCAGGACGAGGCGCGCGACGCCAAAGCTCAGGGCATGACATTTCTGTCGCTACCCATCCAGGATCGTCACGTTCCAGATTCGGAGGCAAGTCTAAATTCGACGGTGCAGCTAATGGACGAAGCCCTGTCTGCCGGCAGGAATGTGCTTGTGCATTGCCGCCAAGGGATTGGCCGAACCGGATTGATCGCTGCTTCTCTCCTGATCAACAAAGGCTGGGAGCCCGAAGCAGCCATTGAATTGCTGAGCGCTGTCCGCGGTATCGATATTCCTGAAACCCCCGAACAACGACGTTGGATTGAGAAGTATGCGGCCCAAGTCGGAGCTGCCCACTTGCACGCTGAGCCGAAGCGCTAGACGTCCGGCCTTCGCTCGTCATCACAGTCTCCCAACCGAATGCTAGCCGACGCGCGGGAGGACCTCCATCGCTACCGTCAAGGGTGCCGTCTGCATCGTAGAATCAAAAGTATGAAAGCCGTCGTCGTCACTCGTTCCGGTGGTCCCGAAGTTCTCGAAGT
>OCZU010002880.1_pt1 | contig 10919 bp, 8 predicted proteins | sample 1539001 | NCBI WGS metagenome assembly OCZU01 (sample SAMEA3539306, study PRJEB22396) | soil metagenome | biome: tundra; feature: field; material: soil | place: USA | collected 2010-05 | depth 0.15 m | reverse complement strand
TCTACGTTTTCGTGGACGACTGCGACCTCGCCACGCTCGCCGCGCTGCGGTACGCCCGCAGCCTGCGGCCTACCACGCTGCGCGCCGTGCATTTCGTCATTGACACCGCGCAGGCGGACGCGCTGCGCGAGGCCTGGGTGCGGGCGAACACGGGTATCGTGCTCGACTTCATCGACTGCCCGGACCGGCGGCTCGCCAGGGCCGCAGCGGAGCTCGTCGACGGCGAGGCCGCGGTGCAGGGCGTGGGCGTGACCGCGATCCTGCCGCGGCGCAGTTACTCGCCGCTGCTCGGCCGGCTGCTGCATGACCGCACCGCTGACAAGATCGCCGCAGTCGTCAGCAGGATCCCGCATGCGGCGGCCACCATCGTGCCGTTCGATGTCCGGAGCAGGCTGGAAACCCTGCATCAGCGGCACATCGTGGCGAATGACGCGCCCGAGCGAGCGGCCGGTGGCGTGCCAGGGCCTGCTGACACGCCGGCCGCCGACGGCCAGCCGGGGCAGGCCGGCCAGGCCGGTGACACCTCGCTTCGAGAGCCCGGCGACCAGCCGGCGCCTGCCGCCAGCGGCGGCTCACCGGCAACCGCGGACGCGGGCGCCGCGGGCACCGCGGCTGACGCCATGAAGCCCGATGGCGAGCGGGCCGGCCCGGCGGTGTCCGCGGCTGACACGTATGACCGGCCGGTACCGTCACCGGGAGTGAACACGATCGGTTCCCTGACCAAGCCCGGCAGGGCGACGGTGGAGGGGCGGATCTACGCGGTCGAAATCCGGCCGGTCGAGCGCAACACCGTGCTCGCCGCCGAGATCGCGGACTCCACCGGCCAGCTGACCGCGCTCTTCTACGGGCGATCACATATCCCCGGGCTCGAGTGCGGCGCCCGGATCAGGTTCCGCGGGCCGGTCGGCTTGCGGGACGGCGCCCCCGTCATGATCAACCCGGCCTACGAGCTGCTGGCGCAGGGCAGCGTGAATCCGCCGCGTCCGGCTGGGCAGGATGGAGATAAGCCGCGGCGCGGCCGGCGGCGGCCCGGCAAGGAGACATGACACCACAGGGCACCTCAGGACCCGGACTGGCCCGCCACGGGCACGGGCACGGCGTCACGGCGACCGGGCGGCACCGGGGCGCGCTCAGAGCTGTTCTCGTGCTGACCGTGCTGGTCGCCGTCGCCGAGATCGTCGGCGGTATCGTGGCCGGCTCGCTGGTGCTGTTCGCGGATGCGGCGCACATGGCAGCTGACGCGGCGGGAATCGGGCTGTCCCTGCTTGCTGCCTACTTCGCTGCCAGGCCCGCCACCGCCCGGCGCACCTTCGGCTATGCACGGGCCGAGATCCTGGCTGCCGTGGTGAACGCGGTGCTGCTCTTCGGCATGGCGGCGTTTATCTTCACCGCGGCCGTCCGGCGGCTGATGTCACCGTCGGCCGTGCACAGCGGGCTGCTCGTGGTGTTCGGCCTCGTCGCGCTCGCTGCCAACGGCGCCTCGCTGCTGCTGCTCCGCCGGGGCCAGGCGGAGAGCCTCAACGTGCGCGGCGCCTTTCTCGAGGTGGCTTCGGATGCCCTCGGCGCCGCGGCCGTCGTCGTCACCGGAATCGTGATCGCCGTCACCGGCTTCACCCGGGCCGACCCGATCGCGTCGCTGGCCGTGGGCGTCCTGATCCTGCCAAGAACCTGGCGGCTGCTGCGGGAGGCGATCGACATCCTGCTTGAGGCGAGCCCGCGGGGCATCGACCTCACCGAGGTACGCCGCCATATGACCGGGCTCGGCGGCGTCCGGGGCGTGCACGAGCTGCACGCCTGGACCATCACGTCCGGCCTGCCCGTGCTCTCCGCGCACGTGGTCGTGGACGCGGAAATCCTCTCCGATGGCCGCAGCGGCATGATGCTCGACCGGCTCCAGGACTGCCTGCGCGGGCACTTCGACGTGGAGCACTCCACGTTCCAGCTTGAGCTGGCCGGTCATGTCGAGCATGAAGACCCGATGCACCAGTGACGGACCGGCCGGCGGCGCAACTACCGGTAGCTGACCGCATGGAATGGCCAGGCGGCTGACAGCCAGGTGCTGACGGCCTCGTGCAGGACCGTGTCGAGGCTGGCCCGGTCGGCCCGGACCCAGGAGCTGACGTCGGCGTCGTTGTCCTCGCTGCGCGCCGGGTAGATGTACACGCAGCCGATCGTCTCGCCGCTGGCGAGCTCGATGACGGTGTAGGTGAAACCGGTCCGCGCGGCGAAGTCGTCCGCATGCCGCTCCAGGTCAGCGAGGTTCTCCTCCGGCGACATCGCCGGGTCGGGCCAGTCGCGGCCGACGAAGCCTGGCGTCGCGCTGATGTGCCCGATGCTCGACGTCCAGGCGGCGTAGTCCGGGCTGTTGTGCTGCGGTCCCAGCGGCTCAAGCCGGAAAGGCGGCGCGAGTAGCTCGCCGGGGACGGTGAAGTCGGCTGGGACAAACGCTTCGTCGGCCATCCGCCCGAGGCTAGCCCGCCTGCCTCGCCTGGGCGAACGCGCCACGGCAACCCGTTCGATGTGGCATCGAACGGGTCAGGACCCGTTGAACGTCACATTCAACGGGTCGCGCAGAGGCCCCGAGCCGCCGGCGGGCATACGATCGGCGGGTGGACGATCTTCAGATGCCGCAATTCCCGGCCGGCTTCACCTGGGGCGTCGCCACGGCGGCGTACCAGATCGAGGGCGCCGTCGCCGAGGACGGCCGGGGCGACTCGGTCTGGGACACGTTCTGCCGCCAGCCCGGCGCGATCCGCGACGGCCATACCGGCGACGTGGCCGCCGATCACTACCATCGCTGGCCCGCGGACCTTGAGCTGATGAGCCAGCTTGGCATCGACGCGTACCGGTTCTCCATCGCCTGGCCGCGGGTGCAGCCGGCCGGACAGGGCCCGGCCAATGACCGCGGCCTCGACTTCTACGACCGGCTGACGGACGCGCTGCTGGCCCGCGGCATCACGCCGGTGCCCACCTTGTTCCACTGGGATCTCCCGCAGCCGCTCGAGGACCAGGGCGGCTGGCTGGCCAGGGAAACTGCCTACCGCTTTGCCGACTACGCGGCGCTGGCGGCGCAGCGGCTCGCCGACCGGATCCCGCTCTGGATCACGCTGAACGAGCCCTTCGTGGTGATGGCATCCGGCTACGCGATCGGCAGGCACGCGCCAGGCAGGACGCTGATGCTCGGCGCGCTGCCGGCCGCCCACCACCAGCTGCTCGGGCATGGCCTGGCCACCGCCGCGCTCCGCTCCGCCGGGGTCCGCCAGGTCGCGATCACCAACAACTACGCCCCGGCCTGGCCCGCCAGCGCCGCCGCCGCCGATGTAGCCGCGGCCAGCGCCTTCGACGCACTGCAGAACCGGCTGTTCACCGACCCGGTACTCCTCGGCGCCTACCCGGACCTGTCGGCCTTCGGGATCGGCGGCGATGGTCCCGGCTGGGTGCGGGACGGGGACCTGGCGCTGATCTCCGCCCGCATCGATGCGCTCGGGGTGAACTACTACGCGCCCGCCAGGCTGTCCGCCCAGCCGGATGCGCCGCTGCCGTTCCGGCGGGAGCCAATCCCCGGCTACCCGGTGACCGCGTTCGGCTGGCCGGTCGTGCCGGCTGGCCTGCGCGAGATGCTGCTGCTCCTGCGGGAGCGGTACAGCGAGCGGCTGCCGCCGGTGTACATCACCGAGAACGGCTGCTCGACGGATGACCTGGTGGCGGCCGACGGGACCGTAGCGGACCAGCCCCGGATCAGGTACCTGGACGGCCACCTGAGGGCCCTGCACGAGGCCATCACGGCCGGCGTCGACGTGCGCGGCTACCTGACCTGGTCGCTGATCGACAATTTCGAGTGGGCCGAGGGGTACAACCAGCGGTTCGGCCTCGTGCACGTCGATTTCGGAACCCAGCAGCGCACCCCGAAGGCATCATTCGGCTGGTACCGGGATCTCATCGCCGCACAGCGCGCCGGCGCCGGGCGGCGTCACTAGGACCAGCCCAGGTCGGCGAGGGCATCCCGGGCCGCGCCCACGCCGCACATGCCGTGCACCCCGCCGCCGGGCGGGGTGGATGCGGAGCAAAGGTAGACGCCGGGCAGGGCGGTCCGGTAGGGGTCCCACCGCGGGGTGGGCCGGAAGACCGTCTGGCGCAGCGTCCCGGCACCGCTGTTGATGTCCCCGCCGATGTAGTTCGGGTTGTGCTGCTCCATCTCGGCGGCGGTACGGACGGCCCTGGCCAGTACGCGGTCGCGGAACCCGGGCGCGAAGCGCTCGACCTGGGCCTCGATGCGGTCCGCCATGTCCACCGTGGAGCCGGACGGCACGTGGCAGTAGGCCCACAGCGTGTGCTTTCGCTCCGGCGCGCGAGTCGGGTCGACGACGCCAGGCTGAGCGGCGAGGCAGTACGGACGCTCGGGATGCCGGCCGGCGGTCACGTCAGCCTCGCTGCGGGCGACCTCGGCGAAGGTGCCGCCCAGGTGCACGGTGCCGGCTTCCCGGCAGGCCGCCGCGGTCCAGGGCACCGGCCCGTCCAGCGCCCAGTCGACCTTGCACACTCCCGGCCCGTACCTGAACCGCTCCAGCGCACTGCGGTACCTGGCCGGCAGGCGGTCCCCGGCCATCTGCAGGAACTGCCGCGGCGTGACGTCGAGCAGCACCGCGCGAGCAGGCGGGAGCTCGTCCAGGCGCTGAATCCGGCAGCCGGTCAGGACCTGGCCGTCCAGCGAGACGAGCTCGCCGGTGAGCGCATCGGTGAGCCCGGCGCTGCCGCCCTCGACCACCGGCCAGCCGGCCGAATGCGCCAGCAGCGCGAGCAGCAGCCCGAACCCGCCGGTGAGCGGGGCCGCCAGCGGCTGCATGGAGTGCGCGGAGACGCCGGCCAGCAGCGCCCTGGCCTCGTCGGTCTTGAATCGCCGGGCCAGCACCGATGCGGGCAGCAGCCCGCGCAGGCCGAACCGGGACACGGCAACCGCATGCGCGGGCACGGACCGCAGCGGGGCGAGCACGGCCGGCACGATGGCGCCGGCGTCCCGGACCAGCGGGGCGAACAGCTGCCGGTAGGCACGGGCGTCCGCGCCAAGGCCGCTGGCTGTCTCGTCGACCGAGCCGCTGACGGCCGCGGCCCGGCCGCCATCGAGGGGATGCGCGAACGCGACCTTGGGAGTCAGCAGCCTGACCCCGCGCGCGGCAAGGTCCGTGCCGAGGAAGAACGGCGAGGCGGCGGCGAGCGGATGAACCGCCGAGCAGACATCGTGCCGGAAGCCCGGCAGGGTAAGTTCCTCCGTCCGGCAGCCGCCGCCCGGTGTCCCGGCACCCTCGAAGACATCCACCGCGAGCCCGGCGCGGGCAAGGGTCAGCGCCGCCGCCAGCCCGTTCGGGCCGGAGCCGACGACGACCGCATCTGGTGCCCTCACAGGCTGATTATCTCCTGCTCGGCCGCCACCGTGACGGGCACCCGTGACCCGGCGAAGCGCCGGCCAAGCTCGTCGAGCTCGTCATCGGTGCGCTGCGGCGCATGGTGGAAGAGCACGACCTGCCTGGCCCCTGCGCGCGCGGCCAGGCCCACCGCATAGTCCGCGGCGGCATGGCCGAAGGCGGCCTGTGCGGCAAGCTCGGCCGGCAGCAGGGATGCATCGTGCACCAGCACGTCGGCATCACGGGCAAGCTCGACGGCGGCGGCATGGTACTCGCCCCAGCCATCGGGTCCGGGCCCGAGGCTGGTCGGGCAATGGTCGGGGATGTAGGCGATGACCGACCGCCCGTCGCTGACCCGGTACCCGAATGTCCTGCCGCCCTTGTGCGGGACATCCCGCGCCTCGACGGAGAACCGGCCCGCCTTCAGGCACCCCGCCGCGACTGTGCCGAATTCCCACTGGCCGCGCAGCTGACCGGGCCGGATCGGGAAATGCGGCGGTGACATTCCGCGGGCAAGCACCGACTCGGCGGAGGCACCATCCTGCTGCTCGGGCAGCAGCAGGGTGACCCGGGCGCCTTCGCTGTCTCCGCCCCGGAAGAAGGGCAGCCCGTGCACATGATCCCAGTGCAGGTGCGTCAGCAGGATGACGCCCGCGTACGGCTGCCCGTTCAGCAGCGGGGTAACCTGCCGCAGGCCGGTCCCCGCATCGAGGATGAGCGTCGGCACCGCATCGCCGTCCTGAAAGAGGGCCACACAGGATGTGTGGCCCCCGTACCGGACGAACTCCGCTCCCGGCGCCGGAGTCGACCCGCGTACGCCGCAGATGTGGAGCCGCACTGGTCAGTCCTGGCCGGCATCTTCGCGCCGGTGACCGCCGGAGAGTTCCTCCAGGGCGGAGCGGTCAAGCTGGCTGGCGTCCACCGCCGCCACCCGGCAGGGGGTGACAGCGACAAGCGTGGACGTGCGGATGCCGCCTTCGAGATGAGCCCGCTCGCCGAGCAGCGCGCCCGGCCCGTACTCGGCCAGCGGCTCGCCATCCCGCTCTACCCGGATGACCCCGTCGAGGATCAGGTAGACATCGGTGCCCCGGTCGTCCTGCTGGACCACCGTCGCGCCGGCCGGCACGCGCTCGATCCTTGGCTTGGCGCCGCCATGCATCAGCTGCACCGACAGTGTCCGCTCAAGCGCGGTCTCGACTGCGGTGACCAGCGCCGGGGAATCCTCGTCTCCCCATGGGCTGTGACGGCCGAACGACTTGCCGTACCAGTCACGGAAGTCGGTCAGGCCCGACTTGTGCGAGAGCTTCCCCTGGCTGTCGTAAACCCAGTGCCGGGGGAAGGGACTCGCCCCGGTCATCTCGGCATCAGCACTGCCGTCGGCGTGCAGGGTGAGCGACAGGGTCGTCCACACCAGCGGCGCCTGCCACTGGACGTACGGCTTGTGCCGCACCCGCCTGGGCGCCGGCAGCCCGGTCCGGCCGCCGGTGGTCTGCACGAAGCGCGCCGACCCGGCTGCCAGAACCGGATCATGCTGCAGGTCAGGAAGCTGCACCGCCTGGAAACGGTAACGCAGCCCGCCCAGCCTGACGGTGGTGGAGCCCATCAGGCCTCCCCCGCCGTAGCCGGCGCCGGCGATCCGGCCGGACTCGTCCACGTCGATCCAGGCCCGAAGAACATTGGCGAAACGGAACCTATCCGCGGCCTGTAGTTCTCCGACGACGCCCAGCTCGGCCGGCGGCGGATCGTCATAGTGGGTGAACCCGGCATCGAAGGCCAGCCTCATTCCGCCCTCGATCGCCTCCGACGGGATCCAGGACAGGGATGTCACTGATTTCTCGTAGCGCATACCGCCATACTCGCCCGTCCCGGCCGTGTCAGCCAGGGTGCTGCCTGGCGTTTCCCGGTGTGCCTACCACCACGAGCACCCAGGGCGGCAGTACCGGCCTCCTTGCCGCCGCTGGCAGAATCCGGTCAGCTGGGATGACTGCGGGCTGACTCGACGGCGATGGGCCTCAAGCGGGCGATGGCCCGGCTTGACGCACCCGGCCGGAGGCAGCCGGCGGACCAGAGCCGGTATGTCGGCAAGGAGGCCACGATGGATGTCGAAGCCAGCAACCGGGGCACACACGCAACACGGCCGCGCGGCGCGGAGATCCTCGCGCGGCCGCTGCTGAACAAGGGCTCGGCGTTCATTGATCGTCGCCACCGACAACGAGCGGATCCTCGGCCTCGGCGACCTCGGCGCCGGCGGCATGGGCATCCCCGTCGGCAAGCTCGCGCTGTGTTCCGCGGGCGCTGGCGTGCATCCAGCCGCGACGCTGCCGGTGTCGCTCGACTGCGGGACCGACAACCCGGATCTGCTCGGTGATCCGCTCTATCTCGGCTACCCGAAACCGCGGCTGCGCGGAGTGGCCTACGACGCCTTCATCGAGGCGTTCGTTAATGCCGTGCGCGAGGTCTATCCCGACGCACTACTGCAGTGGGAGGACTTCAAGCAGCACAACGCGATCCGGCTGCTCGACCGGTACCGGCACCGGATCGCCAGCTTCAACGATGACATCCAGGGAACGGCCGCGGTGATCGTGGCCGGCATCCTCGCTGCACTGCGGCCGCGCGGCGAGGCGCTGGGCAGGCAGCGGCTGGTGTTTCTCGGCGCGGGCGCGGCCTTCATCGGGATCGCCCGGCTGGCAGAGGCGATCATGCGGGCGGAGGACCCGGGCGCTGACCCGCGGCGCTCGGTGCTGATGCTCGACTCCCGCGGCCTCATCTTCGAGGGACGCGACGACGTGGACGACGACAAGCGCCCGTTCGCCCTGCCGCGTCGTGAGCTTGCGATCAGGGAGATGGCCGCGCGCACTGACGAGCCGATCGTGTTCCCGCTGTCCAACCCGACGGCCAACTCCGAGGCCAGGCCGGCCGACGTGCTCGCCTGGAGCGCTGGTCGCCACCGGCAGCCCCTTCGCCCCGGTGCAGGCCGGCGGGCGCGCGCGCGTCATCGGGCAGGCCAACAACGTCTTCGTGTTTCCCGGCGTCGGCCTGGGCGCGATCGTGGCACGGGCGCGGGAGGTCACCGACCGGATGTTCCTCGTCGCCGCGACGACCCTGGCTGGCCTGGTCTCCGCCGAGCGGCTGAGCCAGGGTGCCCTCTATCCGCCGCTCGGCGATCTGCGGCGGGTCTCGCGTGCGATCGCCATCGCCGTCGCCCGCGAGGCCCGGGACAGCCAGGTAGCGCAGCTGGCGCCCGGCGAGGACATCGAGTCAGCGGTGGACGCCGCGATGTGGGTGCCCAGTTACGGTTCATCGAAGCCGCCGCAGTAGAGGTCATCGTGCAGCTTCGCGACCACCGACCTGGGCAGCGGTGCCGGCGTCGAAGCCTCGCTGCTGTCAGCTCAGGCCTCCCGCGCCGCCGAGACAGCCTGACGCCAGTCATCGTTCGATGACTGGCGTCAGGCGTCGTAGCGGTCCGGTTACTTCACGATGCGGATGACGCGTTCCATGCCGAGCTGGGTGTGCTCGCGGCCGTCCTGGGTGTCCATGAAGCAGGCCAGCACCCAGTGGCCGGGCCGGTTGCTGATGACCTGCTGCTGGTAGCCGCCGTGGGTCATGATGTTGAAGAAGGAGTAGAAGCCGGTGGCCAGACGCTGCGCCTTGCCGTCCTTGCCCGCCTTCAGCAGCCGGGCGATCTTGCGGGCGCCCGCGGCGTTGCGGCCCCGGGCTGCGACGATCATGTGCACCAGGAAACCGTGGTTGGCGAAGCGGACCAGCTCGCCGTCGTGCAGCTTGCCGGGGCCACGGAAGCCGAACTCGATCGAGGAGATCGTTGCCTGCGGCTTAGGCAGCCTGGCAGCGGAAGCGGCCTTCGCGATCGTGAACGTGGTCAGCGGCGGGGTCTTGGCGTTCGTCGCCAGGTCGACCGCTACATACTGGCCGGGCGACAGGTGTGCCTGCGCCGTGGAGGTGCCCTTGTTCGCCTGCGGGCTGAAGACGATGGAGGCGATGAGGGCGATGTTGTTCGGGTCGCCCCCGGCAGCCTTGAGTAGCTGCGCCACAGTGACGCCCGGGTCGAGCCGGATGAACGTCGGCTCGCCCATCGCCTCATGGGTAACCGTCGACACGATCTGGACGCCGCCGGACTGCAGCGCGCCGCCGACGGTGATCTTCTTGCCGTTCATCGCGACGGTGATCTTTGGCAAGCTGGGGCCGTTCGCCGACAGCGCGGCATGAGCCGCGCCAGTGGCCGGGCCGGTAACCGCGGCCAGTGACAGGCCCGCAGGGACGGCCAGCGTGACACCCGCGGCGATGACCGCGACAGCGCCGGTTAGAGCGACAATCCGTTTCATTTTCCCTCCCAGGAAATGTGACAGTGTGGCGGCTGCTCGGGCCTGCCCCCGCTGGGCACGGACGGCAGGCCAGCCATCAACCGACGGTATTGCCGTGCCACCAGGTCAGCGAGGATGGTGCCTGGCATATCGCAGTGTGCTAGCACCACTGCGTCTCCGCAAGGCTGCTCACTGGCGGAAGGGCAGCGGCATGCGGACACTGGGTGGATGGATCAGCAATCCGTCTCTCCGGGGGTCGGCCCGATCGATGTCTTCCTCGCGGACGACAACCTGATCGTCCGCGAGGGAGTCCGCGCGCTCATCGAGCGCAACGCCGATCTCCGGGTGGTGGGGGTTGCAGCGGACTACGACGAAGTCGTCAGCGGCGCTGCGGCCACCGAGCCGCATGTCCTAGTCACCGACGTCCGCATGCCACCATCGTTTCATCGTGAGGGCATTGATGCGGCGAAGGAAGTGCGCAAGCGCCACCCGGGAACCGGGGTCGTGGTGCTATCGCAGTATGACGACCCTGAGTACGCCATCTCACTGCTGGCCGAGGGCTCGGCAGGCTACGGCTACCTGCTGAAGGACCGGATCGCCGAGGGCAATCAGCTTGCTGATGCGATTCGCTGCGTGGCCACCGGCGGTACAGCGCTCGACCCCGCCATCGTCGAAGCGCTGGTCCGGCCGGTCATTTCCCCGGGCGGACTGCTACCAGCCGAGGAGGAGCTGCTTGGCATGGTGGGCGAGGGCAGGACGATCAAGTCGATCGCCGCCGCCAGGCGAGTTCCGCCGGAAGCAATCGATGCCGAGGTCGAGGCGGTGTTCGTCAAGCTGGCCGCAGGTGTCTCCACCGGCGAGCAGGGCGCCCTGAACCGGCTCCGGCTGCTGCATCAGGCAATCGTCGACCGCGAGGAACAAGGCGAGACGCTGTCCCGGCTGCTGCCCGGCGGGCTGGCCGAGAAGCTCCGCAGCGGAGCGCAGCGTATCGGCGAGACCGAGCGCGTGGTAGTGACCGTGCTAATGAGCGACATCAGGTCCTACTCGACGATCGCCGAGCACGCCGACCCGAGCCAGCTCGCCGGGCAGCTCAACACCCACCGTGCGGCGATGAACCAGGCAATCCTCGGCGTGGACGGCACGGTCATGCAGTTCGTGGGCGACGCGGTGATGGCGGTCTTCGGCGCCCCGTTCCCGCAGC
>OCZU010002879.1_pt1 | contig 10919 bp, 9 predicted proteins | sample 1539001 | NCBI WGS metagenome assembly OCZU01 (sample SAMEA3539306, study PRJEB22396) | soil metagenome | biome: tundra; feature: field; material: soil | place: USA | collected 2010-05 | depth 0.15 m | reverse complement strand
CTCCCGAGGGGCTATAGCTCAGTTGGTAGAGCGCTTGCATGGCATGCAAGAGGTCCGGAGTTCGAGTCTCCGTAGCTCCACAGGTCAGGGGCATGTTGCGATCTTGAAGTGATCAACTTTGGTAGCCACTGCGTCAAAGATGCGAGGCGCGGCGCGTGGGCACGAACTGGGGTGAGGTAACTGGGCTTGGGACCATTGCAGTCGCCGTCGTCGCGGCTGCGGTCGCGGTGCTCGGCGAGTGGCGTGCGAGCGCGCGAGTCAAGGATGAGCGGCGGCACGCAGCGAAAGTGCTCGCTGCCCAGCAGGAGCATTCCGATGAGCAGCTCAGGCTGGAGCGGGAGACAGCAGACGCCCGGCTTAAAACGCAGCAGGAACACTCCGACCGGCAGGTGAGTGAGGAGCGCCAGGCGGCGCAGGCGTTCCTCCAGCTTGAGGAAGCGTACGCGGTGCGCATTAGCACCGGCTGGCAGGACGGCCGCATAACGGACCCGCACATCAACGTGGAGCCAGACGACGTGTTGCAAAGCATGGTCGTAGTCGTGATCAACCGCGGCCGGTTCACGGTCACCGAGGTTGACGCACGGCTGTTCCGGCTTGACAACAGTCAGACCTCGCCTGCGAAGACTGAGCGGATAGCCGAGACGCCACCGGCAGCGGATAAGAGCCAGTGGATAGACGGGCCGCTGAAGGATCTGGGAAACCGGACGCTCGCGCCCTGGAGCGGCGGCCTGCGTTTCATAGGTTCCGCCACTGTTGATCACCGACTCTATGGTGCTTACCCGATGGTGCGATGGACTGACCGATGGGGTCAGCGCTGGGAGCACTCCAAGGGGCGGGTCCGTAAGATCGAGGAGGGCGCATCCACCTGGACCGCATGGTCATAACTAGATGACCGGCTAAAGCGATAACGGTGGCGCTCGACGGGTCGAGCTGCTCAAGCAGCCCATGTAGAGGCCAAAGACGGCGGTCCAGTGTTGGACTTGTAGCGTCGCTCAGCCTGTGCAGTTGGCTCCGGGGATCCATGCACCGAGGGCGCGATCTCGCGGAAAGTGGCACGATAGCGTGGGTACTGAGGGGAGCTAATCGTGGATGACCTGGCAGTCCCTGATCGCCCAAATGAGCGGCGCGCGGGAGCAACGGCGCCTGCGGCTGCCCCTGCTATGCCCGCCATCACGCCTGGCACGATGTACCGAGGTGCTCCGTACCTGCTCGTGCGCAGCGGCCAGCGCTACAGCATTGGATGGCACGACGCAAGGAAAGCTGGTCCTTGCTTCGTGCTAGCCCGCATCGGCGTCATGGATGGGGTCAAGGTCCTCGATCGATTTCCGCTGACAGAGGACGGGTGGGCCAGAGCGTGGGCTGGTCTGGTCAAGCTCGATGTCGGCGCAGCCAAGGCGCTTCAGGAGATGTTCACGGCAACTGCGGCTGATGAGCGCGCCAGGGCAGGTCTCCCCCAGCTAGAGGCAGCGACGGTCAGTTACCTGCCGCAGTTGACATTCCTCGGAGGGTACGCCCGCGATGGGGATCTCGACCCCGGAAAACCCTATGACTTGCGGTTTTTGGACAACCGCCTAGCCGTATTCCGGTTCCGCCAGGTAGACGTCCTAGCCGAGACCCCCTACAGCGACGTGGAGACAGTAGAGGTTGGCGGTCCAGGCCTCGTCAAGTCTGGCGGCGGATTTATGGGCGGCGGCCTAGGAATGACGGGTGCGGCCGAGGGCATGGCCGCTGCGGCCGTCCTAAACGCGATTACCACACGCACGTCAATTAAGACAATCGTCCGGATCCAGGCCGCTAATTGCGAACTATTTTTTCTCCACACGAAGTTGGCACCCGAGCAACTCCGTATAGCACTATCCTGCCCGCTCGGCGCTATCCGCTCCGCCCAGGCTGCCACGAAACCGGCCATCCAGGAATCCCATTCACATATTTACCCGATAGAGGAGCTATCCAAGCTGGCATCGATGCTGGATAATGGGTTGCTGACACGTGATGAATTTGATCGACTGAAGGCAAAGATTTTGGCTGACTCATGAAACGATAGCGGTCATACTGGCCTGCAGGTGATACTCGCTACTAAGGCAGACGTGATCTCCCTTGGTTGCGTAGAGATTTCACATACCAGCTGGTGGACGGAGTTGGAACTTGGGTTCGTATCGCGCCGCTGGCCGCGGAGACCGCCTGGGGCCCCGGGCACGTCGGCCGCGAGCTGCAGCGGACCAGGGTCAGCGCGGATGACGCGAACCTGGCCGCGATCCGGGCCGTGGTCGAGGAACGCGTTGCCCGTGAGCGCGGCCAGGAGGAACGCGCCGGCCGGCATGGCGTACTGGCCCGCTCCTGCGCCGCCATGGAGGGCTTCTACCGCGCCCAGGAAACCGAGCTGGAGCAGGCAATGGAGACCCGGCGGGAATGGGAGCAAGCGACCGAGCAGACCCGGCACCTGGCCGCGGCGGCCGACTCTGAACTCCGCCGCCGTCACCCCGGACAGCGGTTCGAGCCGCTCCGATCCGAAGAGCCAGCTGTGGCCGATGAGGAACGAGAGCGACTTGACCTGGCCCCCGGTACCGGCTCCTACCAGACGCCCGAGTGGATCACGCGCCTGGCCGGCGAACGCCGCGCGGTCAGGGACCGGTTGGACGAGCGCAATGCAGTGCGGGTGCCCAGCGAGGACCCGACTACGAAGACGAAGGCGAGGCATGGCCGTCCTGGGCGGAGCGTGACCGTGCGATCCTCCAGCCGCCCAAGCCCGAGATGCAACCCGCCCCCGCAGTCGTCGAAAGGGCCGCACAAGCACACCCAGAACGCCAAGCAGCCAGATGATGTCGGCAAGCTGGTACATCATGGTGAGCGCGGCCGAGAGTGCGTCGGACGCCCGATTAGGAGCACGCAGATCATCCGATATCTCGTGGTTGCCAGCGCGGAGAGAACTCCAGGAAATGATCGTTGCGATACCGTAAGAACCAAAGAACTCTGTGAACGACTAGTATGCGGGGCTTGTGATGACGGGTCTGGAGTTAGCTGTCGGATATCTTGCGGCATGGGCGTGGCTGAAGGCTCGGCGGCTTGCCGGGCGGGTTGACGCCGAGGTAGATGAGGTTCTGGATGCGGGAATTGACCGGTTGCACGAGATTGTTCTCAGCAAGCTGGCTGGTGACCCGGCGCTGGCCCTTCTGGAGACCGAGGCTGTCGCCGACTTGGATGCGGTCTCGGTACGGGATCGGACGCGCGATCGGGTCCGATTGGCGCTGGAGGAGGCGGCTGAGGCGGACACGGGCTTCGCTGCACGGCTGGCTGAGCTCGTCGCCGAGTTGAGGGATGCCGAGCAGCCATTAGGTGGCGGAGTGGCTGCAGTCGGAGAGCGAGCAGTGGCCGTTGGCGGGAATGCAGTTGTTCACGCTGAGGGCGGGAGCGCGGCCGCGTTGACCATGGGTGATGTGGTACTGGATGGCGTGCCTTCGGACCCTCCCCGACCGGGCCGGTCCCGCGACTGACCGCACCCGGTGCAACCTCAGTAACGTCGCCCCAATACCCATTGCCTGGAGTAGGGCAGTCGGTCGTGCCGGCCTCGGATCCCGGTATGCCAGACAGTGCCGCTTCCGCCCTGGCCTCTGGTAATGCTCCTGACGTAGCCGTTCAGGCCAGCGGCCACTCTGTTGCGGCAATGCGCATCGATAAGTTGCACTACTACGCCGCTGCGACGGAGGTGGCCTGGCCGCTCCGAGTAGGCGCTATACCACTGCTGGCCTCCGCCTTCCAGGCCCGGTCCGGTTTGCGTGCGAAGGTGGAGGTCGCCCGGGCACAGGGTGCTGGGGTGGTGCTGACCCAAGTGCTCTCGGGCGGAGGTGGGGTGGGCAAATCCCAGCTTGCCGCCTCCTACGCCGATCTGGCCTTGGCTGCTGGCACCGATCTGGTGGTGTGGGTGAATGCAACTACGGCCGGGCAAGTTGTCGTCGCCTACGCTCAAGCCGCAGCCCGCGCAAAGGTCCCAGGCGCCCATGGGCAGAACGCCCACGACGACGCGCGGGTGTTCTTGGACTGGCTGAGTGCCACTCGCCGGTCCTGGCTACTCGTGCTCGATGACATCGTCGAACCCGCAGAGATCAGTTCTTGGTGGCCGGCCAGCCACACGCGAACGGGATGGGTGCTGGCCACGACCCGACGCCGGGACGCCGCCATGTCCGGCGGAGGCCGGGTGTTGGTCGACGTCGATGTGTACACGCCGACTGAATCCGCGGCTTACCTTAATGACAGGCTCTCGGGTGCAAGGAAAGGTGAACTGCTTGACGACGAGGTGGAGCGGCTCGCCAGGGAGTTGGGAGACCTGCCGCTGGCGTTATCTCACGCCGCTGCCTACATGATCAAGGAAGGGGTGTCATGTGGGCAGTACCTGGAACTGTTCAGTAGCAATCGTTCCCGCTTGGCACAAATTATGCCGGCCGACGCCGACACTGAAGGCTATGGACGGCGGGTAGCCCTGACCCTTCTAGTGGGCTTGGACGCCGCCGAGGCATGCGAACCGGTCGGGTTGGCTACAGCAGCGATCCGACTGGCCGCCGTATTGGAGCCGGCCGGGCACCCCGAAAGCCTATGGGTAGACAGCGAGGTGACCGGCTATCTGACGGCCCACCGCACCCATCTAGGCTCGGCAGCCTATTCCGGCCGTACCACTGAGCCCGACGTCGAACCTGACGAGACGCCCGTTACCGCAGAGGATGCACGTGCGGTATTGCGCCTGTTGAACCGTTATGGCTTGGTCAGCCACGATCAAGGGTCAAGAGTTCGCGCAATACGTATCCACGCCTTGACCGCCCGGGTCGTTCGCGAAAACACGCCAGCGGCGGAGGTGTCCGACATCGTGAAGGCAGCCGCAGACGCTCTGCTAGCCGACTGGCCCGAATCCGATCACACCAGTCCCGGTTTGTCGGCCGGGCTACGGGCTAACGCCACTGTCCTGGCACGCCATGGTGGGGACCTCTTGTGGCAAGCGAACGGACACCCGGTGCTGTACCGGGCCGGCAACAGCCTGCTGGCCGCTGGCCTCCATTTTGCCGCCGTTGATCACTGGCAACAGATCGCGGCCGACTCGGAGCGGATTCTGGGAGCCGAGCACCCGGACGCCCTAAGCGCCCGCAGCTACCTGGCCCTCTCATACCAGGCGGCGGGACACACTGCCGAAGCGATTGCCCTCCAAGAGGAGGTCGCCGCCGACTCCGAGCGGGTTTTGGGAGGCGAGCACTCGGTCACCCTAAGCGCCCGCAGGTATCTGGGCGGCTCGTACCAAGAGGCGGGACGCACCGTTGAGGCAATCGCCATCAAAGAGCAGGTCGCAGCCGACTCCGAGCGGATCCTGGGAGGCGAACACCCGCTCACCTTGGACGCACGCGCAACCCTGGCCGCCTCCTACTGGCAGGCAGGGCGTACCGCCGATGCGATCTTCTTGCTAGAGCGGGTCGCTGCCGACTCGGAACGGATCCTGGGTGCCGAGCACTTGGAAACCCTCAGCGCCCGGGGAGACCTTGCTGCGTCTTACAAGCAGGCAGGGCGTACTGACGAGGCGATAGCCTTGCTGGAGCAGGTTGTCACCGACAGCGAACGGATCCTGGGTGCTGAGCACCCGGAGACCCTAGGTGATCGCGGGAACCTCGCCGTTTCGTATATGCAAGCCGGGCGTACTGCCGATGCGATCGCCTTGCTAGTGCAGGTTGCCGCCGCCACCGTGCGGATCCTGGGTCCCGAGCACGCGCACACTCTAACCACCCAGGGGAACCTCGCCGTCGCGTACATGCAAGCCGGGCGCACCGACGAGGCGATCACCCTTCAAGAGCAGGTCGCCGCCGACACCGAGCGGATCCTGGGTACCGAGCACCCGTACACTCTGACCTCACGCCGGTACCTGGCCGTCACCTACCAGCAAGCGGGGCGCACCGACGAGGCGATCACCCTTCAAGAGCAGGTCGCCGCCGACACCGAGCGGATCCTCGGTGCCGAGCACCTACAGACTCTGACCTCACGCCGGTACCTGGCGGTCTCCTATCAGGAGGCGGGGCGCACTGACGAGGCGATCATCCTTCAAGAGCAGGTCGCCGCCGACACCGAGCGGATCCTCGGTGCGGAACATCCCGACACCTTGGCCTCACTCCGGTACCTGGCGGTCTCCTATCAGGAGGCGGGGCGCACCGACGAGGCGATCACCCTTCAAGAGCAGGTTGCCGCCGACAGCCGGCGGATACCGGACGGCCAGTGAATCGGACGGCCCCTAGCGCCCCTTTGTCGCTAGGAGTTTGACGGCTGAGCCGAGTTTTCAGGCTGCCGCGGGCGGCCAGGCGTCTCAGCCAGGCACATCGCGCGGCCTGGTCCCAGGTGCGGCGGTGGTCGGCACCTTTGGGTCGTTCGAACCTGTCGTAGGTGAACCCGGAGATGATGAAGCTCAGCGGCCAGTTTCACGGATCGTCGGCGAGGAACGTGGTTGCGGCGTCGGTGAAATCCGCGCTGGGCGAGACCGACGCCCAGTTAGGTCCATGCCTCCGTGGACCGTCGCGGAGATCGCCTCGATCGCATGGCCCTCTTTGTTGTCGTCGGACGGAGCGGGGCAGGTGAAGGTGCCGCTAGCGCATTCAGGCGGCCATCGATGGTGCACCGGCTGAGCTTGACCAGCCCAGCCGACGTGAAGTGCTGGGCCAGGATGACCGAGCCTTTGACAGTGGTCTGGTGCAGGTTCAGGGTGTGGCCACCGGGGTTGATCAGCTGCGTCTCGGTGGCGACCAGGCTGCCTAGCGGCGGTATCGGGGCGGGAGCCGCTTCTGGTGGGGACAGTTCCCAGGTGGCCGGCCGCGGCCAGCACATGCGGCAGCTGCATCGCCCAGCGGGGCCAGTCCTGGGGTGCGCCCGTGATCTCCCCGGGAGCATCAGCGCGCAGCAGGCCTGGCATCGCTGCCAGCGCGCCCGCATCCCCGGCTGCCGCCTGGCTGGCCATTAGTAATCATCCCCGAGGCTGCGGACGATCACGGCGAGGTTTCCCCGCAGGATGGCGACATCGGGGTGGTCGGGGCCGTAGGTGGCCTCGGTGATGGCCAGGGCGCGTTCGGCGAGTGGCCGGGCGTCCTGCGGCAGGCCCAGGTCCTGGAGGATCTGGGCGAGGTTGCTCAGGAGGGTGGCGATGTCGGGGTGGTCGGGGCCGTAGGTGGCCTCGTCGATGGCCAGTGCCCGCTCGGCTAGCGGCCGGGCTTCGGCCACGCGGCCGTGGACTTGCAAGTAGGTAGCGGCGCGGTCCAGCAGCCAGGCGGCATCTGGCCCGGTAGCCGACTGGGGGGCGGGAACGGTGCCCAGGTGGCCGGTCGCGGCCAGGGCATGGGGCAGCAGCACCGCCCAGCGGGGCCAGTCCTGGGGCGCGCCCGTGATCTGGCTGGGGGCATCAGCGCACAGCAGCCCAAGTACCACCGCCAGCGGGCCCGCACCCCGGGCCGCTACCCGGCTGGCCATCAGGAGACATCCGATGTCGGGTCGGGTGGTGATTGGTCGACGTGCCGGGCGCGTATCGCGCCCTGGATGAGTCGGTGGATCTGCAAGCTAGCGGCAGTGCGCTTTAGCAGGGAATAGTCAACGAGAGTCCCGATGGCTTCATTGAACGCGAGCTCGTCCGCGGCGGCTGCGGCGAGTGGTTCGGGGAGCAGCCCGGAGTGGAGCGTGAACAGGTCCAGCGGGATGCGCTCCGGTGCCAGGTAGGCACACAGATCGAGCAGCTGGACTGCCGCGGGGTTTTCTCCGGTGATGCGTTCCAGGCTGATGTCCCATAGGGTCGCGATGAACGTCCTCTGGGTGCCAGGCTAGCCCGAGCGGCGGGTCAGCACCCCCGCTGTGATCTAAGATCCTGCCGGGACGGTTGGCTTGCACCCCGGCTATCTACGAACTCCAGTCATCCAAGTATCCAGATAGCAGCGCTGCATATAGTTCGGCAGCGTTTGATACGTTTGGCCGTCGCGTAACGTCTCCCCGGCGGAATAGCGCTCTGTCTTCGTCCGCAATTAGACATAGCTCATCGTAGAGTTGATCTTGATCTTGCGTCACTTTACGATAGGGCCTAACCGCTCTCGGGTTCGTGTCACGTACAGAGATGAAGAATGATGGATAGCTCTGATCCAATTCTAGGTGACGTTGCAATTGACTGCTGGTAAATCCTATCCATATCAACAGATCGACAACTTGATCTCGAGCAAATACCTTTGCATACCACGCATTACCGGTCGCGTCCCGTCGGCACAGTAGTTCGTAGTCGCTCGGCGACACTTCGCCGATGACATTCAGTTGCTTCCCAGAGAGGATGAGATGAGCCGCTACCTCGTCAAAAAACCGACCTACTGTCGACTGCCACCTACGATAGATGCTCTCCTCGCGGACTAGCAAGTCTGCCTGGAATAGCTTCCATGCGAAGTCTGGCTTCTCCATCAGTTCCACACCGCGACGAAGAACCCTCAGAAAGAGTCGAACCAGCGGGGATATGTCACCTGCTTGGTCACTGTGACCAAGCGCTGCCAGATATCGAGGCCGGTCAGAAGTGGACCTAACAATAAGCGGAGGATAACTACCTCTCCCTAGCACATAGTTCGCCAGTAGCCGGGCTAGACGACCATTCCCGTCATCAAACGGATGTATATGGGTTAGCCACGCATGCGCGACTGCACTCCGCCAAACGAGAGGCATATGTGATTCGCCCAACCAGGATACAAGGCCGTACATAGCGCCAGGCACATCGACAGGCGGTACCGGAGTATGCGCCGAACCCTGAATCCGATTTATATACTGCTTATATTGTCCGGCTGACGGCTCGCCCCTGAGCAACAAGCTATGAATCTCCCGAAGATCTACTTCGGAAAGTGGTCTCGATTTGTCTCCAATGTACTCGTCAACCAGGATTCGAGCCGCCGCTAGGCCGACGACATCGTGTACTTTCGGGTCTTCCCGAAGTGCCGCCCTTAGAGTGTAACGCGCCAAAGCTTGAGTCGTGTCCCACATATTGCGTGCGTCAAGTATCTCACGTGTTTCGCGAAGTGTCGCAGTTTTACCCTCGATAGCGTTGCTTTCATAAATTTCTGTGGTACGAGTAGCCTGGTGCAGACGCTGGTTAAATTCCTTAGCGAGGCTCTGGCGAACGGCTACGCATCTCTCCTCTAGATCGCTAGCACGAGCAAATACTTGCTGGAGTACCTCACGCTGGGATGGGTCGTCGGGCAGCGAGTAAGGCGAGCCGACGAGACCTTCGTGCACATCAGTGAGATCGGACACCCCCCCAGTAGACCATCGATAGGCATCCAACCGTCCCTGACATGTACAACCCGTCCGCAGCGACGGCCTCCCGTGATTCTCGCTAGGACGGCGCTGAAGTAGATGCCCTGGCGGCCCGGTGCCAATGCAGGTTGCTGGCGATACGGTCGCGTCGCTGAGGTGGTGGCCGGGCCGGGTCCGACTCAGGCCATACCTGGCGCAAGCAACTTACCTGTGCAGGCGCTCATCCTGGGCATCTTCCTGTACACCGGGTTCGAGTGGGTCACCACGAACGCGGAGGAGGTGATCCGACCGAGGATCATCCCCGGACAATGCTGTGCGCGATCATCGTGCTGGCCGTCAGCCAGACGACGTTCGCAGTCGCCATGGGCCTCACAATCGGCCCGCGCGGCCGCGCAACCGCCTACCCTCAGTTGCTTGTTGCCCAGCGGGCGATGGGCCACACCGGCATGCTGCTCATGCTCGGTGCGACCGCACTGACCGCAGTGAACACCTTCAATGGCGGCTTCGTCACCCTGTCCCGCTTTATGTACGCCGTGGCCCGCGAAGGCAAGCTGCCACGGGCACTCGCCCGGCTCAATAACCGGGCCGCCCCGGTGCTGCCAGTCTGGATTCTCGGCATCTCGTCGCTGGTCCTCGCGGTGGTCGTCGCTGTGACGGGTTCGTGGGTGATCGTGGTCTCCGTCTGCGCCGCGCTAGAGATGATGATCTACGCGACCGCCGGCTACGTCGTATGGCGGCTGCGCCAACGGCAGGCCGATACCGAGCGGTCGTTGCGCATTGCCCGGCGGCCGCCCGATAGCGCTTGCGTTCGCGGTCATGTTCGGCCTGCTAGCACTGGTCAGCAGCGTCACCGTCGGGAAGCAGATCAGCGCGGTGCCGCTGTTGTTCCTGCTCGCGGTAGCGGGTCTGGTCACGCTATATGTGTTCAAATACGTGCCCCGCCTGGAGAGACGTGAGGCTAAGGAGCTCGCCGCGCGGCGCAGCGCACGGGCTGCCGCGCGCTCCGGCCAGAAACCCCGAGGAGGGCACACCATGACCTGAGGCCGCCCGAGGAGGGCATGGACCGGGTGCCTGGTCGCGCTGCTGCTCGATGCCGGGTACCGCAGCGAGATCTACGGCAGGTAACTCACGCCGCCGCGTCAGGCACCTTCCGTCGTCGTCGGCGCGGCGCGCTCCGGGCGTGTCGCTCGGATGTCCGGGCTAGGAAACAGACGCTGATCTGGAGCCCGCCTTGGGGACAATTCTGGTAGCCACCGTGCAAACATGCGGGCCGTCGTCCAGACTCCTCCAGCCCGGATTCTCGCAGGTGAACAGCCAGCCGAGCGTCATCCGGACTCGTCCAGACCCGCGTTAGATTCGCATGGCATGCAAGAGGTCCGGAGTTCGAGTCTCCGTAGCTCCACATTTCCGCAGCTCAAAGGCTATATACGCTGATCTTGACCGCTTGCTATTCGTGCAAGAGGTCACGTTATCGAGTGAGTTAGCCTGACCTGGTGTTCTCGCAGGTCAGCGCGCTGTTACGTCGCTGATCGTGGATAGCGGCAGTGGCCGGGCCTGCCGGGAGCCAAGTGGGGAGCCAGCAGGCTGATTCACGTCCTGCCGAAGGCAGCAGATGGACGTCTTGGGCTGCCCGCGCA
>OCZU010002878.1_pt1 | contig 10923 bp, 8 predicted proteins | sample 1539001 | NCBI WGS metagenome assembly OCZU01 (sample SAMEA3539306, study PRJEB22396) | soil metagenome | biome: tundra; feature: field; material: soil | place: USA | collected 2010-05 | depth 0.15 m | reverse complement strand
CGCGAACAGGAACATCCCGACGATGAGGTAGCCCAAAATCCCGAAGTTCAATCCGGCGATGAAATCGAAGACAGGGCCGCGCAGATTCAGTATGCCGATGAGCACCTGCAAAAGTTCGATCGTCCCCACCAGCAGCGCCAATACGACCGATAGGCCGGTGGTCGTGATGTTGTAAAAAATCTTGCGCAACGGATTGAGGAACGCCCAGTTGTATGCCTTCGACATGAGCACTCCGTCGGTCGTATCCATCACAGTCATCCCCGCTGCAAACAGGACCGGCAGGCAGAGTACGGCGGGCATCGGCAAATTGCCCACCGAGGCGCCGGCGGTCATGGCAAGTAGCCCGACTTCCGACGCCGTGTCGAAGCCCAGACCGAACAGCACGCCCAAGGGATACATCTGCCAGCTATGATTCATCAATTTCTGCAGGTGTCCGCCAAATAAGCGATTGAGAAGACCGCGCTTGCGCAGGAGCGCCTCCAGATGCATGTGGCTGTGAGTTCCGGAACGTGCAGTTCGCCAAACTTGCAGAATGTCCAGGAGCACCAGTAAATTCAGAATGCCGATGATCCACAGGAATATGCCGGAAACGCCGGCGCCTAACAGGGCTCCCATATTCCTGAGCTGCGGTAATTCCGCTTTGACCGCGGTCGCTGCGAACGCGATTGCGATCGCGAGCGCGAGTACCACGGTGGAATGCCCCAAGGAGAAGAAAAACCCGACTCCCAGAGGTTGTTTGCCCTTTTGCAGCATGAACCGCACGGTATCGTCGACGGCGGCAATGTGGTCCGCATCGAAGGCGTGCCGTAAACCGAACATGTAAGCGACAAACCCCAGTCCCACAAGCTGTGGATAGTGGGCCGCATAGTGCAGATAAAGCCCCCAACCGAATAGGTGAAGAGCACCGATGAAACCATACAGCCCCGCCAGGCGCGTCCATTCCGAAGGCGAGAAAAACAGGCGCGAGGAAGGCCGATCGAATGCTGCAGCAAGATGGACAAAGTCTGACAAGCGTCCTCGCTCTCCCTTGGGGTATCGTACCGTTGAGATCTCAAACTCCGTCACACGCCCCATCCTGGTAAAGATCTCTTAACTTTGGCAACTCAGCGAGCGGAAGACTGCGCAACCGCGCTGGGTGTAATTTTCCGTGCCGAAGCCTCCTCCACATTCCGGATGATCCTGACGTCCGCGGGCAAAGTCCCAATCTGAATTCCCTCGACTTGCAAGGCGTCGATTACGCGTGTTATGACCTCCGACTTCACATCGGCCGTGTGGGCAAAGTCATCGACGGCAAAACAGAGCTCATAAGCGACCAGTGCATCGGCAAATCCGCAGGCATAAACCGTGGGGGTGCTTCCAGGCACGATACTCGAGCTCGTGCCCGCAGCCGATTGAAGAGCCTTGATCACGAGCGCAGGGGGCACCGTTTGGTCGACCGCGAGCGAAAGAGAATGCAAGTAAGGTTCATTCAACTTGTGGTGATTCGTTACGATCGCTTTGGCGATGACGCTGTTGGGAATCACGATCATGTCATTGGAGGAGGTCCGGATCCGGGTCGCCCGCCAATTGATTTCGATGACCTGGCCCTCCACGGCATCGTTCATCGTGATCCAATCACCGGCCGCAAACGGGTGTTCGATGTTGATCGCGAGGCCGGAAAACACATCAGCCAGCGTATTCTGGAGTGCCAGGCCCAATACGATTGCAAGCACGCCCGATGTTGCCAGCAATGCCGAGACCGGTTGTTTGAGCACGGTGTCCATGATGCCGACAAACGCGACGACGTAGACCAACCCGGATGCCAGATCGGCGAAAAGGCGCCGGGCGTGAGGCTGATAGTCGCTCGGAAAAAGCGTTCGACGCAGCACCATGGCAAGTATGCTGCGGATAAGCCACGCGCCAAGAAGCCACCAGGCAATTCCGAACAGTTCCAACGGAAGGTGCATCGAACCATTTGTTTCAGCGAACAGATATTGACCGAGCGAATTACCGCGGCGCGGAATCAGTGCGGTAATCACCATGAGCGCACTGCCTCCCAAAAGCAGGGAGCGGTAGAGCCGCAGCCGGGGCGTGATGGCGCAAATGAGGAGCGCGGCCGCCGCCAAGGCGAGGGAGATCTCAAGCCAATCGAACATCGCCCCTCCCGCGCGCTTCTGCGCCGATGCTCAGTCTGATCTCGTTTATTTCGGCAGCTTGTTCCCGTTCGCCTTGAATTGCTCCCCAAACGGCGTCAGAGCGCCGCCGCCCTGGGGATTCGTGTGGCAATCCCCGCAGGATTTGCCGGTGTCCTTGGCGAATTGTGCGGTAGCAGCAGCGGGTTGGGACATAACCAACGATGCGGCGCCTATCGTCACCGCCGCGGCCGCCGTGGCGCATGCGAGGGCGAACGCGCTTCTTTCATTTACCTTCATAGTGAAATTCTCCTGTGCCGGTGTTGTAATTGCATTGCCGCGAGTTTGGCCGCAAGCCCCGCCTTCGTCTGTGCGCTGTCGTACACGCTGCGGTTTATGCATTTAGGAAAGTTGCCTCATGACCTTACGCCGAGAGCGAGCTATTGAGCAGAATCGCGACGATCATGCAGATGCAGCCGAGCGAGTGAATCGCGAGGGTCAGCTCGATACTCCGTTTCAAGCGCGGGCGTCCCGAGCGCTCTATCGATATGCCACACGCAGCCCACAGACCGAGGCTCGCGATCGCCAGTGCCGCAAACGCGTACCAGAGTGGCAGCGCGTGAAGCTCAATGGCTGCACCGCCGGCGCCCAGTGCGATCAAGGTGAGGCTCCAATAGATCCAGCGCGCACCGCCCGCACCCCAGCGCACAACAAGCGTGCGTTTGTGCGCACGACGATCCGCCTCGATATCCGGAACCTCGTTGATGATCAGAATCGCCGCCGCCCATGCGCATACCGGAACGCAGATGAGTACCGCACGGAAATCGACGAACCCGGTTAGGAGCCATACGCTACCGAGCACCGGCAGTGCGCCGAAGCTGAACGCAACCGACGCTTCACCCAAGCCGCGTGCGGATAACTGTGCGCCCGGCAGCGAGTACAGAAGCCCGAACCCGAGGCCAATGCACCCCAGCAGAATCACTCCAGGGCCGCGCAGCACCGCGAGCGACGCACCCATCAGCAGCGCGGCCCCCGCCAGGCCGAGCGCGAGGCGGGTCATATCGCCATGCGACAAGAGTCCGGTTTGGATGAAGCGAGAGCCGCCGGTATAGGGATAAATGCGATCCGTGTTGCCGGCATCGGCGCCGATCAGATCATCGCCAACATCGTTGTAGACGTTGGCAGCTGCGTGAGCCAAAACCGTGGCTGCAAGGGCGAGTCCGAACAGCAGGGCGTTGAAGCGGTGAAAAGCCGCGCTGGCCCAGGCAGTGCCAATGAGTACCGGCATGACCGACGCGATTAAAAATGGCGGCCGCGTGGCGAAGAACGCCCGCCGTGCGGCCGCCGCCATGCCCGGCCCCGCCAACGCCGGCGAGGGGCGATCAATCAGTTGGGGTGCGTCGAGCATGTTCCCTCCTCTGGCTGGTGAGTACGTTGTCGTTGCATCGCGAGCGTATACTGCCGGTAGCACGATGAAAGTCGCTGTCAATCCAGAGCAGGTCTTTCAGCCCGACCGCGCATGGTGGGAGCGTGTGTTCGCGCTCGTCGATGCCGGCGACGCGCCGGCCTTTGCTGATTTGCTCACGCCGGACGCGCGCTTTCGCTTCGGCAATGCTTCCGCGATCGTCGGCCGTGAAGCCATCCGCGCGGCGGTGGCTGGATTTTTCTCGGCGATTGTCTCCAGCCGTCATCAGCTGCTCGGCACCTGGAACGGTCCTGCGACCGCAGTGTGCGAGGGGGAGGTGACCTATACGCGCCGCGACGGCTCGGCTGTGAGCGTACCGTTCGCCAACGTCTTCGAACTGCGCGGCGACAAGATCGCCGCGTATCGCATTTACATCGATAACTCCTCGCTCTTTGCCCAATCTGCCTGATGCAGGACTCATTGCGATGCACGCGCCGCGGTGGCGTCGTGGCCAAATTGATACCGTACCGTGAGAGCAAACAGGTTCACGTTGTCGCGATAGGGCTGAATGCCGAGCGCCAGTAGATTCGGCAGCGTCGCAGGCCCCACGCCGTTGAGCGCCCAGTCGCTGGAATTGTAGGTCTCGCGCGTATAGCGAAAATGGATCTGTGTGGCGGAGGTCCATTTATACGCGACATCGAGTCGCGTGGAGTCGAGTTTGGTCCAATTCTGAGGAAATGCCTGCGGCACTCCGCCGGCCGGCGTCGTCTCCGTGTTGTCATACGAGGGGGCCACCACGTAGTCGAGCGCGAGAGTCCAGCGCTCTTGCGGGACCCAGCGACCGCCGACGCTCAAGTTCCAGTAGCGCTCGGTGTCCGAGGCGAGCCAGTTTGCTGTGTCGATCCCCGAGTATCCGCTCTGCAGATTGGACAAATGCTCGTAGCCGCCGTCGATGTAGGCGCTCAAGGTGTCGCGCGGTGTCCAGGTAAGTGAGGTCGACGCTCGCCATTCGTGCACGGCTTGCAGTCCCAAAGGCGAATTTCGATAATCGTCCTTGGCGGTGAAACCCTCCGCCGACCAGGTCAACGTCGATGTCGCGGTCCAGGCGCCGGTGAGCGAGGAGAAGACTCGATCGCGCGGTGCGTAGTCATATGCGCGGATCAGCGGATTCTCCCCGGGCGGCAGCGCGGCGGCGTCGAAGACAGAGGCCTTGCGCAGGCCGTTGCCGATCTTCACCGTGAAACTCAAGGGTGCGATCGGCGTGATCGTGGCGCGACCCCAACTTTCCGCATTTTGGGTCCAGGTGACGACCTGCCCGGGACCGTAGTGGATATTGTCGAGCTTGCCGCCGACCCCGATCTTCAGCCAATGCGCCCACGCATAATCCGCACCGCCGTCGAGGCGCGCGCGATCCTCGCTGTAACGGGGCGTCACCGCGCTACCGCCCGGAAAGGTGTCGGTGACCACGTACGCAATGGTAAGCGGGGAGGTCTTGTCGTCATGGCCGTCGTAGGCGGCATTACCGCGGACGCTGAGCTTCGGTATCGGGTGAGACGCGAGTCCCAGCGCATAGTGCGACAGATGGACGTCGCCATCGAGTGAACCCGGCGCCGGAATGCCGGCGCCGGGCAGCGTGCTCACGGGCAGAAACGCCGCGTTTTGCTTAAGCGTGCCGAGCGAGACGGCATACGTGAGCACCGTGGGCGAAGGCAGCTGTAAATTGCCGGTGGCGGAAAACTGCTGCAGGTTGTTGCCCGGCGGCACTCCGAGCTGCCCCTGCGTCGAGCCCGGCACGATCGGCAGATAGGGATTCGAGAACAGTATCGACTGGTAGTCATCGTCGAACCAGGAGCCCAGATAGCTCACTCGCAAGCTCGCTACGCTGCCGGCCCAGGCGGCGCCGGCTTCCAGAGAATCGGTGACATAGTCGAACGGCTGCGGCAGCTGCAGCGCCTCGGTCAAGAAGCTCGCGCTGGTGAGGCCTGTGCCGTCATGCTCCTGGCGGCGAAATTCGCCGAAGATCGTCCAGCTGGGTGATGCGAAGTAGCGAACCAGCAGCGCGACGGTGCGCCGCTCGGACTCGATGTTGACCGGTGTGAGACTCGCGCCCAGTGCGCTCATCGCGCCGGTGCTGCCCGCCGGCACCCAGTCCGAGGGCAGCGCGACGTTCGAGCCGTTGGCTTTGAATGGAGTCGCGCCCGTGTCGTACAGCAGATTGGGCTGGCCCTGGTAGCTCACGCGCACATCGTAGCGCCCCTCACGGCCGCCATCGACGTAGCCGTCCCGCGAAGCGAGCCCCAGGCGTTCGAGGTCGTAGTCCGCGTAGGAGCCGTCGGCGCTCCTGAAGTCCCCGCTCGCCGCGGCATCCGCATATGCACCGCCATGATCGATGCCGGTGTAGCGCCCGAAGGTGTCGTTCGCGCCGCTGGCGCCGATGACACCGGCCTCGGCGTCGGCCGTGTAGCCTTGAAGAAAGGGGCATTGCGTGCATTTCCAATCGCTCGTGTCCGGGCTCGGCGGATCTGCTGCGGCGCTCGCGGCGGCGAATGCCGCGGGCAATCCGAGCACCAGCCATGCGACATAGGACCGATAGAGGAGGTTCATGGATGGGGCCTACCGCATGAAGGCGCGGCCCGACGGAGAGTTCGAGCCGTGTATCTGCGAGTGACAGTTGGTGCAGCCGCCGGCGAGGAGATACGCACTGGGGCTAGCGCCTCCCGCCAAGCCCTGCGGCATATTGACCACCGACGGATGGCCTGCGCCCTCGTGACAGGACTGACACAGCAATGGCGGCCGTTGCTTGAGCAGCGCCGGCTGTACCGAGCCGTGCGCATCGTGACAGTTGCTGCAGTCCTCCGTGACCGGCTGATGTTCCCAGAGGAACGGCCCGCGATATTCGGCGTGACAGGTCGTGCAGGTTTCGTTGATCGTGTTCTTCACGAGCTGCGCCGGCGCCGTCGAGCCGTGCGGCGAATGGCACGAGGTGCAGGCCATCGTGCCTTCGCGCAGCGGGTGATGCGAGGGCTTGGACAGATCCGAGCGCTGCGCTTGGTGGCAGGTAACGCACACCTCGATCTGGGTCGAGGCCTTTTGCAGCGGATTCTTCGCCGAGTGCAGCTGATGGCAGCTCGCGCAGGCCACGTCGGCCGCGGCATGAGCGCTCGAGGCCCAGTCATGTGCCGCGTTCGATTGATGGCAGCTCAAGCATTGTGCGTTCTGCTTGGTAGCCGGTGCGCTCGCCTTGGGGCCGAAATCCACCATGCCGGCCAGCGGGCCGCCTCCCGCCTGCACGTGTGCGCCGCCCGGTCCGTGGCAGGCCTCGCACTGCAGGCCGCCGTGGCCGAATGGGCCGCGCGGATCGTTCGGACGCGCATGCTTGGTGTGGAAGATGCCGGTGACGCCGGAATTATTGTGACACCCCAAGCAGGTATCGGCTCCCTGCGGGCTGTATGCCGGTGCAGGCATCGGTGGAATCGCGGGCAGAGGAGTATCGGCCGCGCCCGCCGGGGCCGTGATCAGGACACCGGTGGCGAGCGTCACGGCGAGTGCGACGCGCAGCCCAATCGCCATACTCTGGGCTCGCATGTGACGCGATCCGATCACGGCCTAGGGCGGCGTAACGACGTTGTGAACCACCTTGACGTCTGCGATTCCCCCAGGCCCGTGGCAAATGACGCAGGTCTCGGCGGATACCACGTGACTGTTGGCGTCTTTGACGGCGTTGAAGCTGCCGCCGTTCTGTACCATGTGCAACACTTCAGTTGCCGTGGTGTGGCATGACGAACAAACGGCCGCCGCAGCCGTCACCGCAATCTGCCCGGCGGGACCGCTGCCGCCCACCCCGCCGACGTAGGTGCTCACCGTCGTGGCAAGAACGGTGGAGCTAGTCGGATCCGGCGGGTAGTACGTGCCGGTGTCGTGACAGGCAACACAGTTATTGAGCGCTCCGGGGAACGGCGTCTCGGCGCTGAAGTTGTTGGCGCTGCCGCGATGATAGACAACGTACGGTACGGCCGATTGCCCAGCCCGGAAAGCGCTGGCATGAATGGCATGGATCATGACCTTCAGGTCGATGCTTTGCTCCGCCAGGTGATCGCTGGGATCCAGGTTCGCAGGCGTTATCCCCGCACCAATCCGGGACACCACATCGGTTGCATTGGGATTGTGGCAAAAGGAGCAGGCCTGCACGCTGTTCACGCGATTGTTGCCGTGACCGTTTAGCTGAAAGTGGCAGACATTGCAGTTTGCCACGCTGGCCACCTCGCGGCGCGGCATAACGACCGAGTCCGTAATCGGCGAGTAGGACACGGCATTGGGTACCGGGATTTCCTGCGCGCCGTTGCCGTCATTGAAGTCGTGGGCCGGATGCCCCTGGAAGAGAATGCCGGCGGTGCCCTTGATGGTTGCCGGGATCGCGGTCGGAGAGGTTATGGTGTAGCTGCCATCGCCATTCGAGATCGGTGGCACCGCCGCGCACGTGACGGGCAGGTTAATCGGCTCTGCCACCTCGCTGGTGACGCCGCTGCCCACGTTGGTGTAGTCAGTCGTGCTCCACGCGACGTTGAGAGCCAGGTTCGCCTCCCCAAAGTTAGCGTTCGTGCAGTACGCAAACGGCTCATCCGTCAGTAGGTTCCACGGTTTGTTGTTGTTGGTGGGATCGGTGACCGAGAACTGAATCACCGGCTTTTGCCCAGGTCCGGTACTGCTCGCCTTGAGGATGTGGTAAGCAATCCGTTGCTGGAACACCATTTCCGGGATCACGTGTGCCGCGACGACCTGCAATTGTCCATTGTCTATGTTCGAGGTCGGACCGTGGCAAGTGGTGCACTGCGTGTCATTGGCCACGATGCCGGTGCTGTGGTTCGCACCGGTGGCGAAGTTCACGTTGTCGTGGCAGGCACCGCAGGCCTCCATCGTCGGCACGGTATAGTAGTTGGCCGCCTGAGTCGCTGCCGGGATGTTCTGTGCGTGGCAGGTGGTGCAGTTGCGCGTATCCTGCGGAAATACCACGGTATTGAAATTGTTCAGCGACTGCATGTAACCGATGATCCAGTAGCCGATGCCCAAGGTTGGCGCGGTAATCGGGTTGTTCGCCGTCTGAATGCTGGGCAGGCTATTGCCGGTATGGATCTTGTGGATCATCACCTTCATGTCGAGCGTATTGCCGCTGTAGGGGTCGGTGGTTCCCGGACTGTGGCACATCACGCAGTACTGCACCTCGACCCGGGCGCCGCCGTGCGCACTCAAAAACGTATGGCAGGTGTCGCAGGTGGCCGTATCGACGATCTCACGCTCGAAGATGCCGGTGGTGGCGCCGGTCGAGGGCTGGAAGGTGTAGTCGGCGTTGTTCGCCTGCGCGAGGCCGCGGATTTCAAAGCCGACCCGATGGGTCAATGTCGCGTTGTAGACGACTTTCGGATCCGTCGTGATGTTCTTGAGAAACGTGTATCGATAGGTGCCGTCGCCATTGTCGACCAAGGTGCCGGTTGCGGCGCTTTCCACTGTAGCCTGCACTTTGGCCGCCGTGTCGCAGGCCGCTACCCCGGCCGGGCACCCGGATGGGGTCACCGTTTCGTAAATATACGAGTTCCATTGGCTCGACGTGCCATTTTCGCCCGACACGAGCTGGGCGATGACCCAGCCGAGGTCGGCCGCAGGCAGCCCCTTGAGGGGTGCGCCGTTCTGATTGGCAAGCTGGAACTTCACCACCGGCGGACCGCTGATCGCGACGCTGGTGATCGTGCCGACGATGGCGGTGGCCGCGGCGACATCGAGCACTGTCCCCGCCCCCGATCCTTGCGGACCTGCGGGGCCGGTCGTCCCAGACGCCCCGGCGGAGCCTCCCGGTCCGGTGCTGCCGCTGCACGATGCAAGCAACGCACCCGACAGCAGCAAATATAGCGCGTGCGCGCGGGTGCCAGGCCAATGTCGAGTCCCCTTCGCGCACCACATACTCGGCTCTCCCCGCACAATATACCCATTGAGACACGCGCAAACCCACCCGAGCGGTCAGTGTGCCTCATGCGAAAATTAACAATGAGCAACCGTCAGAGTCTGTACGATACCGAACAGATCGCTCACTGACCATCGCGTAGGTTCTCGCCACCCGCGGATCCACCCTCAAAATATCCTTGCGAAAGACAAACTTGACTGAGGAATTCATGTCCGCATCCAGAAATTCGAAATGAATTCACCGCAGCCCGTGCACCGGGGTGTCGGCCCATGGTTGTGGCGGCGCCCGCAACGCTGGTTCTTGCTGGGTATACCCGCCGGAGGGTTGATTGCCTTCCTCATCGGCATCGGGTTCTGGGGCGGATTCCTCGGTGCGCTTAAAATGGCTGAAACCGATAAGTTCTGCACGTCCTGCCACGAAATGCAGCAGCCCTTCCAGGAGCTACAAAGCAGCGTTCACTACTCTAATGTACTCGGCATCCAGGCGAGCTGCGGCAATTGCCACGTGCCGCCCGCCTTTCTTCCCGGCTTGTGGCGGCACATCCAGGCGTACTCCGAGGTCTGGGGTCACTTGACCGGTAAGCTCAACACCCCCGCGAAGTTCGAGGCTCACCGGTTGGAATTCGCGCAAGACATCTGGAAAGAACTGAAGGCGAACGACTCCGCGGAGTGCCGCAGCTGCCACACGCCGGCCGCCATGGCATTTGCCAAGCAGCCGCCGATGGCCGCCGCCGCGCACTCGTCCTTGGGCAAGAGCAAAATGACCTGCATCGATTGCCACACCGGCGTGGCGCATACGCTACCCAAGAGCAGCTGAGCGGATCTATGGAGGGGCACGCTGCGCATCTGCGCGGCAGTAGCGGCCGAGAATGCGGGCGATTTCGGAAATCTTGAAATTAAAAACGCGCCTCGGCCAGAACAGCTCCCGCTTGTCGCACACCGTCGAGATGCTGAATCGGGAAATCTCTCCAAGGAGCGCGGCATCCACGGATGCCGAGATGCCGCCTTGCGCCATGTGCGCGTCGAGGCGGGCGCGCAGCGCCCGCGCTGCGGCAATTCCGCGCGCAACGCCGCGGCCACGCCACCGCGAGATGCGTTTATGCTGTACCTTCAGTGCGTTCAGCCGCTCGGCCGCATCATAGGTGGCGTCGACCAGTTCGCGGCGTGTCATCCACTTGGTTTCATAATTCAGAATGTGTTCCCAGGTGGGCTGAACCAATAGCCGGCGGTGTTCCTCCAAGGTGCGTGCGAACAAGCGGTAGCCGAACCGCTCGGGCTCCTCGAAGCCCCGGCTACCGGGATCGATGAACGGACCCATCGGGGAAATGAAGCAGGACAGCCGCGTATCTGCGAGTTCAAACAGATGCCCGCAATACTCGACGGTGCCGCGCACCGATGCGGTGGTCTGCGCCGGCAAGCCGATCATGAAGAAAATGTCGATGCGCGAGCAGCGCA
>OCZU010002877.1_pt1 | contig 10924 bp, 12 predicted proteins | sample 1539001 | NCBI WGS metagenome assembly OCZU01 (sample SAMEA3539306, study PRJEB22396) | soil metagenome | biome: tundra; feature: field; material: soil | place: USA | collected 2010-05 | depth 0.15 m | reverse complement strand
GGTGACCCGCTCGGCGACGGCTGCACCGCCGTCGCTCGCCCGCGCGGCCCATTTGCGCCCGCCGCGGCCCGGCTTCCCCACCGAGCGCTTGGCCACCGGGCGCAGCGGTCCCATGCTGTCGCTGTCGTCGGCGCGCGCCACCAGCTTGTAGACCAGCGCCGCCGTCGGCACGCCGGAGCCGGTCACCAGGGACGTTCCCACCCCGTAACCGTCCACCGGGGTAGCGGCCAGCGCGGCGATCGAGAATTCGTCCAGATCGCCGGTCAGCACGATCCTGGTCCGCTCCGCGCCCAGCGAGTCAAGCAGCGCCCGCACCTTCCGCGCGACGACCGGCAGGTCGCCGCTGTCGATCCGGACGGCGCCGAGGCCCAGGCCGGTCACCTCCACGGCGGCGCGCACCGCGGCCGCCACGTCGTAGGTGTCGACCAGCAGCGTCGTGCCGGTGCCGAGCGACTCGACCTGCGCCGTGAACGCCTGCCGCTCGCTGTCATGGACCAGCGTGAACGAGTGCGCGCTGGTCCCGCCGGTCGGCAACCCGTACTCGTAGCCGGCCCGCAGGTTGGAGGTGGTGGCGAAGCCGGCGATGTAGGCGGCCCGCGCGCTGGCGACGGCCGCGAGCTCATGGGTACGGCGGGAGCCCATCTCGATCAGCGGCCTGCCATCCGCGGCGGTGACCATCCGGGACGCGGCCGAGGCGATCGCGCAGTCGTGGTTGAGCACGGACAGCGCGAGCGTCTCCAGCACGCAGGCCTCGGCGAAGGTGCTTTCCACGACCAGGATCGGCGAGCCGGGGAAGTAGCAGTCGCCCTCGGCGTATCCCCAGATGTCGCCGGTGAACCGGTAGGACGCCAGGTAACGCAGGGTGACGTCGTCGGCCACGGCGGTCTCGCGGAGGAAATCGAGCTCGTCGGCGCTGAACCTGAACCGCTCCAGCGCGTCCAGCAGCCGCCCGGTTCCCGCGACCACGCCGTAACGCCGGCCGCTGGGCAGGTGCCTGGCGAAGACCTCGAAGACCGCCCGCCGCTGCGCCGCGCCGCTGCGCAGCGCCGCCCGCAGCATGGTCAGCTCGTAATGGTCGGTGAGCAGCGCCGTTCCCGCCGCGGGCGGCGCGCCGTGCGCGCCGGTGGCCAGGCGCGAGGCGGCTGGCTTGCTCGCGTCGTCCAGGTCATCTGCTGTCACGGGGGAAGCCTACGGACCGTCCGGTCAGCACCTGAACTGGGCCGGCTGGCCGCGCGAAGTGCGCCTGCAGCAGGCGCCATTGCCTAATCTGTACCTGGACCCGAGCGTCCTGCAAGACTGGTGACTGCGAAGAGGAGGTGATTGCCGGTGAGCCTGGCACCCGCGGAGGTAGACAAACCCGAGACCGGGCAGCAGGCCGTCCCTGACCTGCCCTGGGTCACCATCGTCTGGAATGACCCGGTCAACCTCATGAATTACGTGACGTACGTGTTCCAGACGGTGTTCGGCTACGCGAAGCCGAAAGCGGAGAAGCTCATGATGGACGTCCATCACAAGGGCAAGGCGGTAGTTTCGGCCGGCGCCCGCGAGTCGATGGAGCGCGACGCCGAGACCTTGCACGGCTACGGCCTGTGGGCCACGGTGAGCCACGACTCGTGACCGCGCGGCGGAGCGCCCCGGTGACGCCGAATGACCCTCGCGCATCGGTGGGCGGGGACGAAGACGACCCTCGCGCATCCGTGGGCGGGGAAGAAGCTGACGACGCGGAGGCGCTGGTGGCAGGATTCCGTGCTACCCAGGGCGGCGTGACCGCCCGCTTCGCCGCGCCCCAGGCGAGAATCATCCGCGACCTGGTCAGCCAGGTGGCGGAGCTAGTCGGCGGTGACAAGCCGGCCGGCGGCGCCGGTGACCTCGCCGCCGAGCTCGGCATCACCGACAACGCCGCGCTGCCCGAGGATCCCATCCTTGCCCGGCTGCTGCCGGACGGCTACCAGCAGGACCCCGAGGCGGCCGGCGAGTTCCGCAAGTACACCGAGCGGGGCCTGCGCGACGGCAAGGTCGCGGCGGCGATGACCGTGCTGGAGTCGCTGCCGGCCAGAGGCGGCCGGGTCCGGTTGTCGGAGGCCGACGCGCAGGCGTGGCTGCGCTCGCTGAATGATGTCCGGCTCGCGCTTGGCGTCCGTCTTGACGTCACGGATGACTTCGCCGAGCCAGGCGGCGAGATCGACCCTGCCGATCCTCGTTCTGCCTATGTGTGGGTCTACCACTGGCTGGCCTACCTTCAGGAGACCCTGGTGGACGCGCTGTCCTGACCGCGGCCGGGTTACGCTCGCATCCATGCTGACGATCAGCGGGGCGCTGCAGGCCAAGATCATCGCGCACGCGCGGGCCGACCACCCGGACGAGGCGTGCGGCGTGATCGCCGGGCCGGCCGGGCAGGACCGCCCCGAGCGGTTCATCCCGATGGTCAACGCGGAGCGGTCGCCGACCTTCTACCGGTTCGACTCGATGGAGCAGCTGCGGGTATGGCGGGAGATGGACGACCGGGACGAGGAGCCGGCCGTCGTTTACCACTCGCATACCGCCACCGAGGCCTACCCGTCCCGCACCGACATCGCCTACGCGAGCGAGCCCGGTGCCCATTATGTCCTGGTATCTACCCGTGAGCCGGATGAGACCGAGTTTCGCTCGTTCCGGATCGTCGACGGCGAGGTAACCGAGGAGGAGATCCGCGTCACGGCGGACGGCACGGCGGAATGATCCCGGCGCGCGCCAGGTTGGGACGCAAGGAAGCAGCTAGCGGCGATTGCACACCCTGGAGCGTTACTGATGGCCATCGAGATCCGCATCCCGACGATCCTGCGCACTTACACCGGCGGGGCCAAGTCCGTCGAGGGCTCGGGTGCCACGCTGGCCGACCTGCTCGATGACGTGGAGTCCCGGCACGGCGGGCTGCAGGCCAGGCTGGTGGATGACGCCGGGCTGCGGCGCTTTGTCAACGTCTACCTGAACGACGAAGACGTCCGCTTCCTCGGCGGCCTGAGCGCGCCGGTCAAGGACGGCGACACGGTCACCGTGCTGCCGGCCGTGGCCGGCGGGACGCGCTAGGGCGCAGCGGCGGGAGCCCGATGCGCTACGACTCGCTGCTCGACTCGGTCGGCCGGACGCCGCTAGTCGGGCTGCCCGGGCTGTCGCCTTCCGCCGAGGTGCGGCTGTGGGCAAAGCTGGAGGAGCGGAACCCGACCGGGTCGGTGAAGGACCGCGCGGCCCTGTTCATGATCGATCAGGCGGAGAAGGACGGCCGGCTGTCCGCCGGGGCGACGCTGCTGGAGCCGACCTCGGGGAACACCGGGATATCGCTCGCCATGGTCGCGCGGCTGCGCGGCTACCGGATGATCTGCGTGATGCCGGAGAACACCTCCTCGGAGCGCCGTCAGCTGCTGGAGATGTACGGCGCGTCGATCATCTCCTCGCCGGCCGCGGGCGGTTCCAACGAGGCGGTCAGGGTGGCCAGGCGGCTCGCCGAGCAGAACCCGGACTGGGTGATGCTCTACCAGTACGGCAACGAGGCGAACGTCCGCGCGCACTACGAGACCACCGGGCCCGAGCTGCTCGCTGACCTGCCCGGGATCACTCATTTCGTCGCCGGGCTGGGCACCTCCGGGACGATCATGGGCACCGGGCGGTACCTGCGGGAGCGGGTGCCGGGCGTGCAGATCGTCGCCGCCGAGCCGCGGTACGGCGAGCTGGTCTACGGGCTGCGCAACATGGACGAGGGCTTCGTGCCGGAACTCTATGACGAGTCGGTGCTGACCTCGCGGATCTCGGTGACCTCGGCCGATGCCCTGCGGCGGACCCGCGAGCTGCTCGATCACGAGGGGATCTTCGCCGGGATCTCGTCCGGCTGCGCGCTGCATGCGGCGCTGGCCGTGGCCGCGAAGGCGCAGGCGGCGGGGGCGCGGGCCGATATCGCGCTGATCATCGCCGACGGGGGCTGGAAGTACCTGTCCACCGGCGCCTACGCGGGAACGCTGGAGGAGGCCGAGGCCCGGCTGGAAGGCCAGCTGTGGGCGTGACGGCGGCCGGGGGTATGGAGCAGATTTCGCTGGCGGCTGCAGGCGGCCTGGCCGGATGGGGAGTCGTCCGGCTGGCAGGCGCCGACCGGCTCCGCTGTCTTGAGGCTCCCGCCGTGCCCGTGCTCTCGTTCACTCCGCAGGCCACCGTGGCCGCGCTGCTAGGCGCCATGCTGTCGCGGCGCAAGGGCGCGGCCGCCACCACCGCGCTCGCTTCGGCGGCGCTGGCAGCGGTCATGCTTCCACGTGCGATCAGGCGCCCCCAGCCGCAGGCGAGCGGCCCGGTGCTGCGGGTTCTCACGGCGAACCTGCTGTTCGGGCAGGCATCCGAGGGGGCCGTCGTCGGCCTCGTGCGGCGCAAGGGCGTCGATGTGCTGTTCCTGCAGGAACTGACCGGCGCTGCCGTAACCCGGCTCAGGCAGGCCGGGCTGAATGAGCTGCTCCCGCACGAGATGACCGACGTCAGGGGCGGTGCGGGCGGTTCTGGCATTTACGCTCGTTTTCCGCTGAGCCGCGGGCTGTCCCTGGCGCCTATCTCCATGGCCCAGCCTACGGCCCGGCTGGAGCTGCCGGCCGGGCAGTGCGTGGAGCTGGTCTGCGTCCACCCGTGCGCCCCCGGCCCGCCGTCACTGCGGCGCAGCGTCGCCCGGTGGCGGGAGGAACTAGCCATCCTGCCGTCCCCCGCCGATCCCCCGCGGGTGCTCGCAGGGGATTTCAATGCCACCGTCGATCATGCGCAGTTCCGCCGGCTGCTGCGCCTGGGCCACGTGGACGCCGCCGGCCAGGCCGGCAACGGGCTGGCTCCCACGTGGGGACCGGCAGGAAAGCCCGCGCTCCTCACGATCGATCATGTCCTCGTCGACTCCCGGTGCGCCGTGCTGGCGACCTCAGTGCATTTCCTGCCGGGCAGTGATCATCGCGCGGTCTACGCGAAATTCCGCCTGCCCGCCTGACGGCCGGGCAATCGGCGAGCTCGATGACGAAAAGGGCAAGCAGACTGCGGCCGGGGTGCTGTGGCTCAGGGGACGCTCTTGATCTTCCAGACGAAGACGGAGCCTGCAATCGCCACGACGGCCGTGGCGGCGAACAGGGTCGGGTAGCCGCCCAGCGACACCAGCGGCGCGGCCAGCAGGGCGCCGATCGCGGACGGGCACACGATGGCGATGTTAATGATGCCGAGGTCCTTGGCCCGGTCCCTGGCCTCCGGCAGCACCTGGGTGATGAGAGCCTGGTCGACGGCCAGGTAGGCGCCGAAGCCCACGCCGAACAGGACGGCCGCGCCGAGCGCCGCCTGCCACGTCTCCACGAACGTCAGCAGCAGCGCGGCGACGCCCATCAGGGAACCGGAGACGGTGACGATCATCTTCCGCTTGCCGATCCGGTCGGAGATGATCCCGCCGACGATCGCGGTGATGACCACGCACACGGTATAGATCACGATCAGGATCAGCAGCCCGTCCTGGGCCGTCTTGCCGGGGAAGATCCGGGCGTAATGCACCTGATCGCGCAGGAAGTACAGCAGGTACAGGGTCCCCATGGCGATGGCCAGCGAGGCGAGGAAGCGCGTGACCCAGGCCCAGGCGAAGTCGGGGTACTGGCGCGGGCTCAGCCAGTAGGACCTCGCGAGCTGCCGCCAGGAGAAGGCCGGCCGGTCCTTGCCGTCCAGCGCGTGGTCGGGGGTCAGCAGCACGAACGGCAAGGTCAGCACGACCAGCAGGATCGCCAGCACGTCGTAGCCGGAGATCAGCTTCGTGAACACATCGACGACCAGGACGGTGCCGATGACCAGCCCCAGTGCCTGCGGCATCCCCACCCAGCCCGCCACCGTGGCCCGCTGCCGGACCGGCACGTGATCGGGGATGGCGGCGCTCAGGCTGGCGTACTCGCCGTTCTGGAACGCGCTGAAGATGATCCACGCCGCGGCCACGCCGGCCACGCTCGCCTGCCGGGCCAGCACGGCCAGCGACGCCGCCGCGAGCAGCGCCATGCAGAGCGTCCAGCGATGCCGCCGGCCGCGCAGCCAGCCGAGCGGGAACCGGTGCGTCGTGCGGTCGGACAGGGCACCGGCCAGCGGGGTGGCCAGCCCGGACGCGATGGCGCCGAGCCCGGACACGAGCGCGAGAGCGGCGATCTTGTGCTGCGGCGTGATGTGCTGCAGCTGGAGCGGGATGAGGACCTGCAGCGGGGTGAGCGAGGCCATCCACATGCCGAGGCTGGCCAGGCTGAGGCCGGTGATCCAGCGGGCGCGCACAGCTGCGGTGGGCTCGGCAAGCGCCCGGGAGAGCGCCGCGGCCTCACCCGTCATCTGATCCGCCATCGCAGCTCCGCATCGGTGGCCGTGCCCGTTCTCGCTTGATCGGAGCCTGGGCGCCTTGGATGGATAATGTCGCGTTCGCGGCCACATTGGTAGCTGCTCGCTGAATCACCTGGCGCGCCGCCGGGCCTAGCATGGATCACCATGCGGCTGACCGTGATCGGATGCGCTGGCAGCTTCCCCGGGCCAGAGAGCCCCGCCTCCTGCTACCTAGTGGAGGCCGACGGCTTCCGGATGCTGCTTGACCTCGGCAACGGGGCACTCGGCGCGCTGCAACGCTACGTCGGGCTGTACGAAATCGACGCGATCTGCCTGAGCCACCTGCACGGCGATCACTGCCTGGACATGAACTCCTACTGGGTGGCCCGTACGTACGCACCGGACGGGCCCAGGCCCCCGGTCCCGGTGTACGGCCCGGCCGGGACCGCCGGGCGGCTCGCCGCGGCGCAGGGCGTCGGCGTGCCGCAGGACATGTCGGCGGCCTTCACCTTCGAGACGCTGGCGCCGGGCACCCGCCGGATCGGCCCGTTCGAGATCACGCTCGATCACGTGAACCACCCGGTCGAGACGTTCGGGTTCCGGATTGAGCAGGGCGGCCGGGCGCTCGCCTACTCGGCCGACACCGGCGAGTCGGCGGCGCTGACCGGGCTGGCCCGCGGCGCCGACCTGCTGCTCTGCGAGGCGTCCTTCGCCGACAGCGCGGCGAACCCGCCGGACCTGCATCTCACCGGCAGGCAGGCGGGCGAGCACGCGGCCAGGGCCGGCGCCGGCGAGCTCGTGCTCACGCATCTCGTGCCGTGGAATGACCAGGCCGTGATGCTCAACGAGGCCGCGCGAGCGTTCGGCGGGCCGCTGTCCCTGGCCTCCTCCGGCCGGGTCATCGACCTGGGCTGACCCGGCGCCTGCCCGCCGGGGCGGCTCTTTTTCCCACGACACGCTGACGGCCCGGAGATGCCGCGATCACTGCGGCCACATAAACTCGGCAGCCATGCGGGTACTAGTCACCGGCGGCGCCGGATTCATCGGGTCACACCTCACCGACGCGCTTCTCGCCAGGGGCGACGAAGTGAGCGTGGTCGACGACCTTTCGTCCGGCCGCGCGGCCCGCCTCGACGAGCGCGCCGTCCTGCACAAGCTGAGCGTCACCGGCGCCGGGCCGCTGAACGCGGTCATCGACGCGGAGAAGCCCGAGCTGATCTGCCATCTCGCCGCCCAGATCGACGTCCGGGCGTCCGTCGCGGACCCGGCCGGTGACGCCACGACCAACGTGGTCGGGACGGTGAACGTGCTGGAGGCAGCGCGGCTGGCCGGCGCCCGGGTGCTGTTCTGCTCCAGCGGCGGCGCGCTGTACGGCCGGGACGCGCCGATTCCGTCGCTGGAGGACGTGCTGCCGCTGCCCGAGTCGCCGTACGGGGTCGCCAAGTACTGCGCCGAGCAGTATGTCGGCCTCTACAACCGGCTGCACGGCACCGCGCACTCGTCGCTGCGGCTGGCCAACGTCTACGGCCCGCGGCAGGACCCGACCGGCGAGGCCGGGGTCATCACGATCTTCTGCGGCCGGCTGCTCGCGGGGGAGCAGCCGACGATCTACGGGGACGGCACGCAGACCCGCGACTACGTGTATGTCGGGGACGTGGTCGCCGCGTTTCTCGCCGCGGCCGGGCACAGCCGCCCGGGAACCTGGAACATCGGCACCGGCGCCGAGGTCAGCGTGCTCCAGCTGGCCACCATGATCGGCGACGTCGCTGGCCATGCCGCCGATCCGAAGTTCGCTCCGATGCGGGCCGGCGAGCTGCAGCGCAGCGCCATCGCGGTCGAGCGGGCCGAGCGTGACCTCGGCTGGACCGCCCGGATGCCGCTCGCGGACGGCGTGCGCGCCGTGTATGAGTGGATCGAGGCCGGGGCGTCCGACCGGGCCGGGTACTGAGGCACCGGGTACCGGCGGGCACCGGGTACCGGGCGCTGAGGGCACCGGGTACTGGCGGCACCGCTAGGCTGGCCCGCATGCCCAGACCAGATGGACGCAGGCCCGATCAGCTGCGCGAGGTACGGATGACCAGGGGCTGGCTGGACCACGCCGAAGGCTCGGTGCTGGTCGAGTTCGGCGCCACCAGGGTGCTCTGCGCCGCGAGCGTGACCGAGGAACTGCCGCGCTGGCGCCGCGGCAGCGGGCTGGGCTGGGTCACCGCCGAGTACGCGATGCTGCCGAGGTCAACGAACACGCGCAACGACCGGGAGTCGGTGAAGGGCCGGGTCGGCGGCCGCACCCAGGAGATCTCGCGGCTGGTCGGCCGGTCCCTGCGGGCCTGCATCGATCCGAAGGCGCTCGGCGACAACACGATCGTCATCGACTGCGACGTGCTGCAGGCCGACGGCGGTACCCGCACGGCCGCGATCACCGGCGGCTACGTGGCGCTCGCCGACGCGATCGCCTGGCTGCGCGGCCGGAACCGGTGCAAGGGCGACCCGCTCGTCGCGTCGGTATCGGCGATCAGCGTCGGCATCATCGACGGCCAGCCCCGGCTTGACCTCTGCTACGAGGAGGACTCGGCCGCGCAGACGGACATGAACGTGGTCTGCACCGGCGACGGGAACTTCGTGGAGATCCAGGGCACCGCGGAGCGCGAGCCGTTCGGCCGCGAGCTGCTCGACCAGCTGCTCGGCCTGGCCGTCACCGGCTGCGCGGAGCTGACCAGCCTGCAGGCGGAAGTCCTGGCCCGATGACGGCCAGGCTGGTCCTCGCCTCGCTGAACCCGCACAAGGTCACCGAGCTGGCCAGGATCCTGGCCGGCGGCCAGGTCGCCGTCGAGCTCGTCGGCCTGGCGGAATTCCCCGGCGCGCCCGAGGTCGCCGAGACCGGCGCCACCTTCGCCGAGAACGCGCTGCTCAAGGCGGCGGCGGCGGCCGGGTTCACCGGGCTGCCGTCGGTTGCCGACGACTCCGGGTTCTGCGTGGACGCGCTGAACGGCATGCCCGGCGTGCTGTCGGCCCGCTGGTCGGGCAAGCACGGCGATGACGAGGCCAACCTGCAGCTCCTGCTCGGCCAGCTCGCCGATGTGCCCGATGAGCGGCGCGGTGCCCATTTCACCTGCGCGGCGGCGCTCGTCCTGCCGGCCGGCCGCCAGCACGTCAGCGAGGGTAAGGTGCACGGCCGGGTTACGCGGCTGCCGCGCGGCGAGAACGGCTTCGGCTACGACCCGGTCTTCGTCCCGGACCGCTATGAGCAGACGACGGCCGAGATGACCGCGGCGGACAAGGACGCGATCAGCCATCGCGGCCGCGCGCTGCGAACGCTCGCCCCGGTGATCGCGGCGCTGCTCGGCGGCTAGCTGAGCGCGCCGGAGCCGGACGGCTCTATGGCGACCTGGCTGGCCGGCGGCAGCTCGATATTGACCGGCTGGTTGATCGCGAGAACCTTGACCTCCGAGGTGAACCGGGTGCCGCCGGCCGCCGCGACGGTGATGAGCTTGCGAACCTCGTGCCGCCGGTCGAGCCACGCGTCGAAATGCACGGTCGTGATTCCCAGCGCGTCGTCCATCGACTGGGCTAGCCCGCGCAGGATCGCCGGGACCTTGGCGACCGAGGCTGCCGCCGAGTAAGAGCCGGTGTAGTGCGTCGTCCGGACGCCGTTGATCACCTGCGTTCCGACCCGGCGCAGATCCTTCGACGCGGTCAGCATCGCGGTCTGGGTCAGCGGGTCGGAGGCCTCGATGACCTGGACCAGCTTGCTGATCGTGGCGTCGGCGCGCTGGCCTAGCCGTCTATCAGAGAGCTTGACCCACGGCTTGCCGGTATCGGCGCGCAGCGCGGCCACCTTGAGGTACAGGGCATGCGCCGTCATGATCTCCCGCACCGGCAGCGCTTTCCCGTTGACCGAAATGTTCATGGTGAAATCCGCCAGCAGGCTCGGCTTCAGCTGGATCGTCATCACGCCCGAGGTGCTCTCGCCCGAGCCGCCCGTCACGCGGGTGTCCAGCGCGAGCTGGTAGGAGTTCACCCGGCGTGCCTGCCTGGCCGCCAGCCTGATGGCCCGCACGGCCAGCGGGCTCGCCGCACCGCGCCGGGCCGTCCGGTGCGCGGCCCGGTGCGTGACCGGCCCGAGATTGACGTCCTTGAGGGTGCCGCCGCCGCATCCGGCCAGCAGCGCCAGGGCCACGGCGCCGGTGACGGCGGGGGCTAACAGCCGCCCGGCTGGCCGCCGCCGGCGGCGGGGATTGGCGATCGCGAGACGCCCGGGGGAGGAAAGCACGGGGCACATGGTAGGGCGCGGCGGCCTGGAGCCGCAATGCCCGGCGTGGTGCCGGTACGGTAGGGCGAGCACAGTGGCAGAAGGGGACATAGATGCCTGACGATCGGCTGGCACCAGGGGACCTGGCGCCGGACTTCACCCTGCCGGACGCCGACGGCCGCGAGGTCAGCCTGTCGTCGCTGCGCGGCCAGCGGGTGATCATCTACTTCTACCCGGCCGCGATGACGCCGGGCTGCACGAAGCAGGCCTGCGACTTCAGGGACAGCCGGAGCGATCTTTCCGACGCGGGATTCACCGTGCTCGGCATCTCGCCGGACGCCCCGGCGAAGC
>OCZU010002876.1_pt1 | contig 10929 bp, 5 predicted proteins | sample 1539001 | NCBI WGS metagenome assembly OCZU01 (sample SAMEA3539306, study PRJEB22396) | soil metagenome | biome: tundra; feature: field; material: soil | place: USA | collected 2010-05 | depth 0.15 m | reverse complement strand
CGGAACGGAGGGCGCAGGCGGCGCTGGTCCGGGCCCGGTTCGCAGACTCTAGTGTCGCCGCTGAAGTGCTGCGCCAGGTGCAGGTCCTCACGCAGGCACGAGCGCTGGCGGGCCTGGACTACTCCACGTCGGACCAGGCGCAGGCCGCAATCGCGAGCCTGATCGCTCCCGGAACGGGAAGTCCTGCCGGAGCCGGCGGGCAGGTCAGTCCTATTCGTCTGGCCCGCTGGCCTGGCCTCAGGGATATCACGGTGAGCGGATGCCGGGGCGTTGCGGGATTCAACGGTGCTGCGGCCGTGGTAGGGCCATGGCCTGTTCTGGGCCGTTCTGGCCGGGACTTGCCTGGCAGCGGATACCCGACGGGCGACCGGATGGCCGCGCCGTCGCGATCCGGCGCCGGCGTGCACGGGGGCGGTGACAGGTCGCTGGTCGACGCGGCTGCGCGCATCGTCACGGAGAACCGGGTTGAGGGTGGCGAACTGAGTCAGGCGGAGCTGGCTCGGCGGTTGCGGGCGCAGGGTTACAGTGTCGCCAACGGTCGGCTGCGGTGGCTGTCTGCCGTCAGCGGGCTCGCGCCGGAAGCCGCGGGGCGGTGAGCACGGCGCGGCATCGCTCTGCACCCGGCGAGCGAGTCCGGGGTGCGCAGGACCGCCGGGACGCTGTCGCGGAGCTGTCCGAGCGTGCGGCTGCCCAGGCGGGGACGCTGGTCACGGGGGAGGACTGGGCGTCGTGGTTACGTCTGGCGGCCCGGTTCCCTGGCTGGAGTTTCACCAACGTCATGCTCATCGCGGCGCAGCGGCCCGGTGCCATCGCGGTCGCCGGGTACCAGGCGTGGCAGGACCAAGGACGGCAGGTCCGCAAAGGCGAACCAGGCATCCAGGTCCTCCCTGAGCCCCGCCTGTCCTCTCGCAGACGCGGCATCTTCGTGCCGTCGGCTCGGACTGAGGCAGCCGGTCCGATCGCCGACGGTGCTGGACAGGCGCGGCTGACCTACGTGTGGGATATCACCCAGACCAGTGGGCCTGCCGGGGACGGCCGGCCGATGCTGACTACCAGTGCGGGAGGGATGCCGCCAGGTTTATGGGACGCGCTGACCTGGCTGGCCAGGCGCGAGGGCTTCGCGGTCGGCCGGGGAGACTGCGGTTCCGGGCACGGCGTCACCAGCTGGGCCAGCCGCCGCATCCGAATCCGCCCCGGTCTCGACCGGCGCGAGGAGGCGCACGCGCTGCTGCACGAACTCGGCCATGTCCTGGCGCACGGCAGGCTCGCGGCCGTGCCGGGAGCGAGCACCGCCGGGTGCCGCGGCATCGGCAAGGTCGAGGCCGATTCCATCGCATTCATCATCTCGGCGCGCCTCGGCATCGGCGATGCCGCCCGTTCGTGGCCCTTCGTGGCGAGCTGGGCCGGGAGCGATGCACGCGCCCGCCCGCTGGACACCATATGTGCCACCGGAGCGCGCATCACTACCGCCGCCACGACGATCACCGGCCATCTCGACACCGTCCTGTTCGCCACACTGCCGCAGGACCCAGCGGCCGACCTGGCTCACGCGGTCGGTGCGACCACAGGCGCTGCGGCTGGGGGAGAACCAGCTGCGCCAGCACAGACGCCCGCTGGTGCTGTAGACGTCCGCAGCGGGACCGGCAGCGCACCGGTCCGTCGCATGCCAGGTGCTGACATCAGCCGGGTCCTGCTGGACGCGGAGCAGTTCTACCTTGCCCGTCTTGATGGCAGCTGGGTTCCTGGCTACCTCGAAGCTCGCGGCTTCAGCCAGGCCACCATGCGGCAATGGCGGGTCGGCTACGCGCCAACAGGATGGACCGCGCTGCTCGGCCATCTCCGCACTCTCGGCCACGACGACGGCGCCATCGAGGCGGCAGGTCTGGCCCGGCGCTCGGCTCGCGGCGCTCTGATCGACCACTTCCGCGACCGCGTCATACTCCCGATCCGCGACGAGCACGGCGCGATCGCCGGTTTCATCGGCCGGGCGCACCCAGACGCCGGGCCGGCTGTCCCGAAGTACCTGAACAGCCCCCAGACCGCCGCCTACACCAAGGGCGACCTCCTATTCGGCCTGCACGAGGCCCGCGGCCCGCTCGCACGCGGCGCCATGCCCGTCATCGCCGAAGGCCCGCTCGACGCCATCGCGATCAGCACGGCCAGCCCAGGGCGGTACGCAGGCCTGGCACCCTGCGGCACCGCGCTGACCAGCCGACAGGCCGCTGCTCTGGGTCGCCTCGCGGACCCCGGCAAGACCGGCGTCCTGGTCGCGCTCGACGGCGACCGCGCCGGACGCGAGGCAGCGATCAAGGCATACCGAATCCTGTTCCCGGTCGCCGCCACGACAACAGCCGTGATCCTGCCATCCGGCCAGGACCCGGCAGGAATCCTGCAGACCGGCGGTCCGGCCGCGCTGTCCAATGTCCTCCAGCACCAAATCCAGCCCCTGGCCAGGGTGGTCATCGACGCGCACCTCGACGCCTGGGGCCGCCAGCTTGATGACGCAGCAGGGCAGCTGCGCGCGATGCGCAGCGCGGCCACCCTCATCGCCGGCCAGCTGCCCCCGGAGACCGCCGATCGCGTTCTCCAGATCACCGGCGGCGGCATTGTCGCAACGCTGGACCAGAACCTGCGCCCCGTAGCGGACGCCCGGCTCCCAGAGATCGCCCGACTCCTGCCCGCTGACGTCATCTGCCAGATCATCCACACCGCCGACCGGCTGGCCAGTGAGTGTTCGGACGTCACCGCGGAGGTGGCCAACGCTGTCGCCAGGAGAACCGCAGATCCAGATCGCGTGAAGGCGATCGGCGTACTGAACTGCGCAGGGAAGACTCCGGTCGGCGGAGCGGACACCAGCCCGGCCCGTCTCACCAGCGTCGGCTTCCCAAGCGTGTCCTCCAGCACCACAAGCTCGGCGGGGCCTGCGGCCCTGCTACTCGAGCTGCCGGTCCCATACCGGAGACGGCCACACAGCCCTACCCGCTAAGGGCCTGGCTACTCCGGGACGCGGCGTTAGCTGGCTTCATGCTCTCAGCGGCGTCGGCGCCGGCCGCTGGCCGCGACTCCCCCGGTGAAACGTGGACCCTGATGCTCGTGCAATAGCTCGCGCCTCGGCGGACCTGCGTCGGTGCTGGCCGCGTCACCGGCCAGCGGAACCCGCCCGGCCCGGCGACGCGCATGCGGCACAGGGCGGTCATGGCTGTTGTTAATGCACTCATGACAAGAACGCGGCGCATGTCATACAAAGAGGTAGCTGCAAGTAGCTGCTGCGAGCACTGAGCCGTCGCTTTGCATTGGTCCAGCCTGGTCGATGAGCCAGGATGATCGGTGCTACTGGTGGCAGGTTGAAGCTGGAAATCGCGCAGGATGATTGATGTCTTTGTCGCTTCCGAATTTGGACGGGCAAATCTCAGACTCCTGCGGCATACGGTTGCCCACTTCCTCTTGCGAGCCTCCGCTTGATCACGGCTCTTCGTCACCGCAATTCTATTATTCCGCCGAGGGCCTGTATGCGTTGCCCTCGGCAACCATGACTTGCGCTCGGATGAGGCAATCGCGAACGGCATCCGCAAGCACGTTGATTTCATCGGGGCCTTCTATTTGAATGTGATTCACAACGAAACCTTCTTTGGCCGAATGCTGAGCTTGATTTGACAGGCCCGAGCGCGTGATCAACAGAAGCAATTGAACGCGATGGTCAATTGATTCCAGTATGCGAAATCTCTCCTTTATAGGAGATAGCAGACGTGTTTCAAGAGGCCTACTTAGTCCCTTGACTTCCACCGCCACTCCGGCACCTTGGGGCGTCATCAATAGCGCATCAACCATTGGCTTGCGGTCTGTGAGCACGGGTTGGACTAGGTCAAATGCTGGAACGTCGGAATCAGATTCTGCGGACTCCCCCTGAAGTTGACGGAGCATGGTCAGCACGAGATCCTCATACAACATTGCCCTAAGAGCTGGAGCAGCAGCTCGTGGGGCGGCGTCGGTTAGATCTCCAAGTGCGCTAATCATTTCGAGGCGCTGCTCGTCGCCGGAGCGTGCGGCGATGTCCTCAACGAAGTCCTGCACGGCCTGCTCTTCCCACGTCGCTTCGTTATCGCCAAACTTTACGCGCGTAGGCAGTCGGCCGCTCATGCCGATTATTACGAACAGGAATCCGACGGCAAGGAGGGCGACGGGGCCTGCTTCGAGTCGTGTGATGTAGACGGCAGACCCACCAGAGCCCAGGCCGACAAGACCAAGAGCGACTGCGCTTGCCCTCCACCAATAGTTGAGCTTCGGCGCTACTTGCGTCCGAGGGGAGGATTTTGCGGGTAGCCTGAGCGGCACCCTAGGTGGGTCTGGCACTGAGTCAAGATACCGAAGTAGTAGGTCGGTCGTATCTGATCCGGACCGGCGCGCGGTGACCTGCGCGGTCCTGACAAGACAAGAAGCTCAGTAGCTCCGACGGTCGACCTGCGGAACCGCCCTCAGCCGAGTTAGCGGAGGCCGATCAATCGACAGCGTGCAGGCAAGTTGGCGTGGTCTCCGGCGGATAGCTCCGCGACCAAAATCCAGCTCCGGTGCCGGCCGCGGTGCCTCGGTCTCCCCGCCGCGGTCGGATCAGGGACCTCGATCCCCGTACTCCTCCGATAGATCATCTTCCCAGCGGCCCAAATCCTCGAAGTGGGTTGCCAGTTTCCGGAGCAGCGCCGCGGTGCGCCACTGGTCACCGACGCGTCCAGCCCACCCGCGGAGCTGTCCGGCCAGCGCGCGATGATGAGCGCCACCTGATTCCAGGGACCACGAAGCGACGGACCGGCGGTCGATCGTCCCGTATTGCACGCCCAGGTCTACGGCGTCTGACCCCAGCTCCTCAATCAGATCGCGGACAGGCGCCGCGGGCCACAGGCCGTCGTTCTCCGACGGTACATCCGCTAGGACGCGACCGATGGACCTGTCCCCGGCCGCGGTGTGCCCGCATTCGGAGAGAAGCCGCCGGGCCTCGACGACCCAGGCGCGAAGGACCTGGCCGTCCACACTTCGATCGGGACGGACGCCGGGCGGCGTGCGCCACGAACGAAGCGCCGTGATCCCCGCCACTGAGGCGGCCTGCCGCACGGGACTGATCTCCTGGTCGTTCGGTTCGCCGTCGGCGAGGAAGACGTTGGAGACGACCTCGGCGAAGACTGCAGGGTCGGTCCGGAGGGCCTCTCCGAGGGCGCGGACCGGTCGTAGTTGGTGGAGGATAGGCGCGAAAAGGAACTCCAGGCGCGCCCGTGTCGCGAGGTTGGAGCCGACGCCCTCTAGGTGGTCCAGGAGTCGGCCCGCTCCCCATAGGGCCAGTCCGTCGTGCGGGGCATCGTCGGACGGGCCGGTTCCCGCGCGGAAAAGGATCGACTCGACTAGGTCCACGTCCAGCGGGGGGACCGGGGCAGCGTTGCCTCCCAGGAGGACGACGAGGACCGAGATCGCGGTCCAGGGCCTCCCGTGCTCGACCAACTTGCGCGCCACCGACTGTCTCGCGGTGCGCTCCGTGCGCATCGGGTTCATCCGCTGCCAGAAGGCAGTTTTCACCTGCTCGTCGATGTGCTCGACTATCGAGATGAAGGGCAGGCTCGGCCGCTGGACGGCGAGCAGCAGCCCGGTCCGCTGCGCGACCGTCCAGGTGCTGGTCCGTCGCTGGAGCTGGTACTCCAGCCACCGCAGGCCCTCGGTCTCGATCCGCGCTCCGGCATAGCCACGGGCAACCCAGCCGTCTGAATCCTCCGTCCCGAGAAGAGGAAGGATCTCGTCGATCAGGTCGTCGCCTCGGTCCGCGGCTGCCGCCCACCCCACGGCGAACGGCTGCTTCGCCGTGGCGCCGAGAGCGAGGAGGTCACGGACGCCGCCGCCGTCCAGCACGGCGTGCGCTGCATCCCGTTGGGAAATCCCCAGTGCCTCGTAGTAGCCGTTGAAGTCGTCCGGGGCCACACCGGGCAGGCGAGGGTGATCATCGAACAGGTCCGCGTACAGGTCGGTCGCCGAGGTCGGGGCGAAGCGCTCGGCACCGCGTTCCATGCGGTCCACGACATCGGCGGGCATGGCCCACCCCATGTCGAGGAACTGCCGGTGCCTGCCGCAGAGTTCCACGAGCGCCCGCCAGACGCTGATCCTGCCCGGGTCGCCGAGGCTGTCCGGGCACAGGACCTCCAGCGCCGTCAGAACCCGATCCCGATCGCTGGGCGGCAGGCTCTCGAAGTGGCCCAGGAGGTCGATCCAACGGTCCGGGTCGTCGCCTGCGTCATCAAGCAGCCGGGTCACGACTTCCGTGGTCGCAGCGAACAGGTCCGTGGTCTCCTCCGGCGGATTCTGGGGCCAGTCCCGCCAGCGGGGATGGTGCTCCGGCGGGATGAGGCTGGGGAACACGGGCAGCATGCCCCGAAGCAGCGACCAGGCCGCTCGCGGCGAACGGTGCCGCAATTGGTCCAACACGGCGATCCGGTCCTGAGACGAGATCGAGGTCTGCGGCGCGAGAAGACAGAACACCTCAGCGAGACTCCCCGCGGGACGCGGTCCGCTGAGGGCCCTCGGCTCGGGATCGATGTCGGCCAGGCGTGCCAGCGCCGCAGCGGCTCGGCTCATGTCTGCCGACGACCAGCACAGGGTTTTCAAGGCCCATACGAGCTGGATGTGAGGAGACGACAAGCCCGGGTAGGACGCTGTCTCGCTATCCATGAAGAGCGACCGCACCGGCGGCTCGTCACCCGCCAGCCCAGCCTCGACGGCACCGAGGAAAGCCTCTGGAGAGGCCTCTGCGAGCAGAGGGAACACGTCAGCGAGCGATTGCCACGCGCGCCCCGTGGTGTCGGCGTTGAGGTTGCCGGTGACGGCGCGCACCAGCCGGGAGGCATGCTGCGTTCCCGTGGCACGGTCGGTAAGGCGCTTCTCGCCGACATACCCGGCGAGGAATGCCGCCGTGTCGGCGAGACTCGCCCGAAGCCTCGCGGAGTACCTCCGGGGCTCGCCGATGATGTTCGCCATGAACCGGCGGCGCGGCTCGACGTCGAGAGCGGGATCCGGTTCCTGGAGCACCTGGGCAGCGAGATCGTGGAATCGGGTGAGGTGCGTCCGGGTGATGAGCTTGAAGAGGAGGTTCCACGCATCATCACGGGAGACGACACGCCACATCTGTCCCGAGCGGTACAGCGGAGCATCCTCCATCGCGGACCAGGCCGCAAGGTCGCCCTCCAGGTCGGCGTAGTCCCGTCCGGTAAGAGCCTCGATGACGGTCCGGTCGCCCGCGGCGTCGTCGGACCAGGAACCGGCGAGAACCAGCGGTGCGAGCCGGCCGGCCTGGGGGCCCTCGGACCAAGGGGGCCTCTTGACGGAAGGCATGACCGCGATCGTTCGGCGGAACGAGATGAGGTTGCGGCGCCCATGCCCCGCGTACCTGTCTGCGACATCCCGGCCAAGCGAGCCGCTCTCCTCCAGGAGAGCATCTGCTGCCTTCCAGCGATTGAGGGACGGGACCTCCACCGCGATCCCCCGAGACGGGACATCGTCCGCCACGGGAACGACCACGCGATGCGCCCTGCGCAGCGCAGCGGAGATGTCAGCTTCATCGAAGGTCGGGATCAGGACAAGAGCGTGGTCGGAATCGACGAGCCGATCCCAGGCGCGCGCATCCGAGACGACTAGCGCCCTGGGGCCGACCTCGTCAGTCGCCTCGCCACTGGTGCTGACGAGGCTGGCGCAGATCACCGCGAGAGCCTCAGTGCGGGAAGGGCCGAGGACAGTGATCACCTGCTGCGGCGGTCGAGCCAGCGCGACCGTCAGCGCCGCACAGAACTCCTCCCGACCCGCCAGCAGGAACGCGTGTGGAAGGGCAGGATAGGTCTGCGTGTGCCAGTTTTCCCACCAAGCCTCGGGCGTCATGACGTCACGCGGTTCCCGGCCGAGCATTTCGGAGATCCGGATGTGGGCGCGAGGCGCACGTTCCATCCACACCTCCAGATCGTGGGCGTCGTACGCGCGGACATCGGCCCACCTGCCCTCTCTCCTTCGGGCGTCGCGCCAGCTTTTCTTGGTCTTCCAGCATCGAGCCGTCACGGCGACGTAGGTGGTGGTCGCGGGGTCCACGCCTTCGGGGTTGTCGATCCGGTTCCTGAAGTCGCTCTGTGCCTTACGCCGCGAGTCGCGGCCAGTTCCCAACTCCCAACCGGAGACGCCGAGGGGCACGTGGGGATCATCCGCGGTCGTGCTGCTAACCAGGCCGTCCCAACCACGCAGCAGCACACCCTCCCTCGCTCCCATGCAGATCTCAGTGACGGACGCAGTGGCGAGGATGAGTTGCCGGACGATGATCGGCAGCTTGGACTGCGAGTCCAGGCGCTCGCACCATTGATCGAGGTCCAGCGCCGTCACCAGTTCGGGATTGTTGGTCACGATCTCATTCTGGTCGGAAGCGATGACAATCGAACTCGTTCTTGGCACAGACGAGGGCAAACGCCGCTGACAGGGTTCAGGTGATCCCGCACATGACCAGCTGATATACATGCGGCTGCGCGGGCGATCAGCCGCGTTTCGGCCGCGTCCTACTCATCGACATGTTGCGCCAAGGTGTTCAGCGCATGGCCGATTTACTCACCCTGTGTGACCGACAGCGTGATACGGCCGTGGGTTACAAGTAGGAATGTGGCACCCGCTGAAGTGAGACTAAGACGGCATAAACCATAAAGTGATATAAATAATGACTCGATACTTACGCGCCTGGTGTGTAGCTGTGGTAGTCGCTGATGCGGACGGCGTCTGTGGGCCAGGTGTAGCGGGAGTGCTCGATGGGGGTGGTGGTGGGTGTCGTAGGTGGTGGCGTGGGCGACGAGGACGGTTGTCCGGTCGGGGATGCCGAAGGTGTCGGCATCGAAGAGGTTGGCGTTCCGGGCGCGAGTGAGCTGGCGGACGGCTCTGATGGTGCGGCCGGTGATCGCTTGCACTGCTTCCGGCCATGAGCCGGGCCGGTCGGTCTCGTGCAGGATGCTGGCGGCGGCGTCGGTGAGGCCGGGGAGCCAGCTGACGTGGATCTGGATGGGCTGGCGGTCGTCGGCGGCGATGTAGACGGCGCGGCGGACCCAGACCTGGGGGTCGGCGGTTTCGAGGGGGAGCGCGATGTTGTCGGGCGGGGGCTGGTGTAGACATCGAGCCGGTGCAGGCACAGCGGCACATCCGGGTCGGGGTCGGTTCCACCGTAGAGGCGGGTCGGCAGCATCAGGCGTGAGCGTTTGCGGCGGACGATGTGGCCGGCGGCCGCGGATGGCCTTGGCGTAGCCTTCGTGGCTGATCATGGAGAGGGCGTCGCGGGCGGTGATGGCGGAGACGCCGTACATTTCGGTGAGTTCGTTGCGGGATGGCAGCAGCGCGCCGGGTCCGTAGGTTCCGTCCTTGATCTGGGCCCGCAGGTCGTTGGCGATCCTGGCGTACTGCGGGACGGCGGCGGGGGATGGCGCGGTGGTCATCGTTGGCTCCAGGGTTCCTGCCTGATGCTTCAGCTTAGCTAGCCAGAGTTCATCAGCCAAGTCTGGCTGAACGTGGTTGACATGCCAACTTGTGTCACGCATGCTGATGGCCACGGGATCTGGCAGTAGGTAAGTACGCACGGGGGCTTGGCGCGGGGAGACTGGCCGTTGCGTTTTTACGTGATCGACAAGACCTATCAGGCAATCGGGATCGGCGGGGACGCGGCCAGGGGGTTCATGGCCTGGCTTGCGGACGGGGCTATCCCGCTGCTGGCCGGCACTATTCAGTCCTGGTTATCGCAGCCGGCTGACGCGGGCAGGCGGGCCGCGCCGTGAGCGGCCGCGCCGGACGGGATCGTGTCAGGCAGCGTTGCGCGGCGCTGGTCGGGGAGCTTGCTGTCCCGGCGCCGTTGGGGCTGAGCGAGTTCGGCGCCTGCGTCGAACGGATTACCGGGCGGGCGGCGGAGCTGGAGCCGGCGGTGATGGCGGCGGGCGCTCCGTCGGGGGTGTGGCTGCGGACGGCCCGCGCGGACTACTTCTACTACGAAGAGCAGACGTCGCCGTTTCACCAGGCGCATATCGTGCTCAGCCTGGCCGCGCGGACGCTGCTGGGCGATAGTTCCGGCCCGGCGGTTGACCCGCTGCTGACGCCTGACGTGAGCCCGCGACTGGCCGGGCTGATGCTCGGGAACCCCGGGCGACGCCCAGTGACCCGCGGCGAGGCCGAGGCCTTCGCGTTCCTGGCTCTGGATCGCGCTGGCGCTGCTAGCTTCCCGGCGTTCCGGGCCTGGTGTGCTATCCGGCGGCTGAGGCCGCTGCATGCGGCGCTGGTGGACGCTGTTCCCGAGGTCGTCGCTGCCGAAGCGGGCGGTTCCCGGCGTGGTGCGAGGTTCCGGCTGCACCGGCAGGTCATCGAGATTCGTGAGGCCGCGCTGGCTCTGCGGCCGTACCGGGATTCCGGCGTCGGCCGGGCCGCGCAGCGTGACGGTCGTGCTGCCGGGCTGAGCGGGGACGAGCTGGCCGCAGCTGTGGAGGCGGCCGTCTTCGCGTCGGCCGTGGCCGACAGAAAGGCCGGCCGGCGTGTCCCGGACCCGGCGGGCGGGATGTCGTGGACCCGGCCGGGCGGCCCGGACCTGCGGAGCGAGGTGGCGTGCCTTACGCAGGTCTCCCGTGCATTCAGTCGGCTGCGGCGGGATCGGGCGTCGGCGCGTGCCGGGGTTTCTGCGGGCCGGCCTGGCGAGGCGTCGTTATGCGCGGCAACCTCGACTACTGGGTGCAGTGAGCTAGCGGCGTGACCGAGCGCTGAGATTCATCGTTGGGATTGGCGCCCGTCGAGCTATGCCACCAATTTCCCTTGCCGACAGCCGACACTGTCCCGACTGCCTGTCAAGTGGCTGCGTGGGTGTAGTAGTCGCTGATGCGGACGGCGTCGGTGGGCCAGGTGTAGCGGGAG
>OCZU010002875.1_pt1 | contig 10930 bp, 13 predicted proteins | sample 1539001 | NCBI WGS metagenome assembly OCZU01 (sample SAMEA3539306, study PRJEB22396) | soil metagenome | biome: tundra; feature: field; material: soil | place: USA | collected 2010-05 | depth 0.15 m | reverse complement strand
CACGGAGCGCGATTGTCAGCGCGTCCGAGCGGTCGGGACGCTCGTGGATTCACAGACAGCACCGGGCAAGCTGCACAGGTGACTCTGGCGCTAGCGCCGGCCAGTAGCTGAACGTAGGCCAGGCTGACCACGACGAGGCAGAAGCTGAAAGCGGCGGCGATTTTGACCATGCGCGTGTTTATAACGGTCATCACCGAACGGAGCGTGTACTTCGCCGAGGGTCTCCCGTGCCGACCTTACTTCGCAGCTTTTTGGGCCTTGCGGTAAGCGACCCACCGCTTCTTCGCCGAGGGTCTCCCGTGCCGACCTTACTTCGCAGCTTTTTGGGCCTTGCGGTAAGCGACCCACCGCTTCTTCGCCGAGGGTCTCCCGTGCCGACCTTACTTCGCAGCTTTTTGGGCCTTGCGGTAAGCGACCCACCGCTTCTTCGTGGCGGCGATGATTGCCCTCTTGCCCGCCGCCGACAACTTCCGCTTCGTGGGCTTCGCCGGTTGGGCCGGTTGCGCCTGTTGTTTCTTCTGCGTCGCCCACCTCGCCCTCTGCGCGGCGGCGATCCTGGCGCGGCCAGCTTTGCTGATCGTGCGGCGATTAGCCGGCGCCGCTTGGTCCGTTGCTGTTACCACCGTTGCTGCGGCTACCGTGACCTTTGGCCGGCCCGGACCGCGCTGGCCGAGTTGCGCTTTGATGTCGGCGATCCTCGCTGAGACCCGTTCGATCTCGCTCTGATAGCCGACGATGGCCATCTCCAGCAAGGTGTTGTCTTTTGGCTGTGCCTGTCTTGGCATATTGGTTCTCCCCAGAACATTGAGTTAGGACTGTGTTTTAATCAGTCTCCTCGCGATTTGATTCTAACACTGGTGAGCTTGCGTCACGCAATTCCGATGATCTGAGTGCGCTCCAATGGAGTGGGATTTACCCATAATGTACTAAACCGCCACTGTCAGTTTGATTCCATCGTTCGGCGCGTGGATTAGATCCTGCTTGGTGCCGAGGTACCGCTCAGTTGTTTGGACTGACGCATGGCCCAGTAGCAACTGGATCTGCTCAAGGTCGGCCCCGGCTGCTCGGCAGAATTTCGCGCAGGAGCGGCGTGCGTCGTGGGGCGCAATGCCTGGGACTCCGGCAGCCGTCGCGTATGGGCGCAGCATTTGCCAGACAACCTTCTCGGACAGCACGTCGCCCTGTACTTGGTCGCCTCGGTTGACGGGCCGGAACACGTAGCCGTCTACCACGCCGGCTGGAGCGGTCCAGGCATCGATGGCCACCTTGACCCAAACCGGCATCGGCACCGTGCGGACGCGCCCGTGCTTCCCGTACAAATCCACGATGCACCACCGTCCATCCCGCTGCTGGATGTGGCCCATGGTAAGCGCTGCCACTTCGGACCGGCGCAACCCGCAACCGAGTAGAACGGCGATGATGGCGCGGTCGCGCATGCCTTTGACCGTCGTGATGTCAGGCGCGTTCAGGAGCGCCTGGGCCTGTTTCAGGCTCAGCCAATTCCCGGCGCGCACCCCGATGGACTTGGCGCTCTTCACGCGTTGAATACCGGCGGCCAGTTCGGGCGCCAGCAGGCCGTTGTCTGTGGCCTCGACCGCCAGCTTGCGGATCGCCGACATTCTAATAATGATGGACGAGGACCCCAGCCCGCGTTCGTCCAGGGATACTCGCCAGGCGTTGACGGTGGCCTTGGTGAAGCCCGGCCGCGGCTCCTGGGCATACCAGGAGAAGAACTTGTCCAGGGCCATGTTGTAGACCCTCTTCGTGATCGGCGAGCTGACGCTATCCAGGACCAGGGACTTCATCCGCTGCCATTCTGTCGCCTTGTCAACTACGGTTAACTCGTTCATTTTGTGCCCCTTAATGGGCAATATCGGAAGCCATGAAGACCTTACCTCGGGACGACGGGGACAGCAAGCGAAATCTGGTACGAAGCCTGTCCCCGGGCCTTCTGGGATACAATGGGGACCAATCAACGGCGGGCTCGGTTCGGCACCGTGAATAGAGTCGCCAAGCGGCACGCTGTGAGAAGAGGATATCGCGATGCCTGCACCTAACTGCACGGGCTGGGCGCGGAACACGTGGCGACTAGCACACCTATTTCGATTCGCCACCACAGTTCTGGTTTTCACAGCGGCGCTTGCTCCGGCTGCGCTCGCTAAACTGGCGGTGGCCGTGAGCCCCAAGAGCGGGCCCCCAACGGAGAAAGCAGCAGTCAGCGGGACGGGATTCGCCGCTGATGAGGCCGTGGATATCTACTTTGACACGACTGACCTGGCTCTTGCCACCACCGGTACTGGTGGTTCGTTCACCGCCATCCGTCTCACCATCCCCGCTTCGGCCGTTCCCGGCGCCCACTGGATCACCGGCGTCGGTCGGACCAGTGGTCTCGCAACGCAGACCAACTTCATCGTCCAGACGAACTGGTCGCAGTTTCGCCGCGGGCCACAGCACCACGCCTACAACCCCACGGAAAACATCCTCAACGTCTCCAATGTCGGAGGCATGCAACTCCTTTGGAGCGCCGCCACCAGTCAAGCCATTGATACCTCGCCGGCCGTGGCGAACGGCATCGTCTACTTCGGCTCGGGCGATGACAATCTCTACGCCTTTAATGCCGCCACCGGACAACTGGAGCGCACCCACCGGCAACTGGATCTACGATTCACCGACGGTGGCGAACGGATTGGTCTATGTGGGATCCTCCGATTTCAAGGTCTACGCCTTTAATGCCGCGACCGGGCAACCGATCTGGAGCGCGGCCACGGAGGACTATGTTTACTCATCTCCGGCGGTGTTTGATGGCGTGGTCTACGTGGCATCGTTCGACAACAAACTCCACGCCTTCGATGCCGCCACGGGTCAACAGATCTGGAGTGCTCCCACTGGCGGCAATCTCTACTGCTCGCCGGCCGTAGCGAACGGGGTGGTGTACATAGGGTCGTACGACGACAAGCTCTACGCGTTCAATGCCACCACCGGGCAATATCTTTGGACGACGCCCACCGGGGGCATTGTCGTTTCCTCGCCTGCGGTAGTGAACGGGGTGGTTTATGTCGCCTCGGACAAGATTTACGCCTTCAACGCCGCCAGCGGACTACCAATCTGGAGCGCGGTCGGCTGCTCCATTGGGACCAACTCTTCGCCTGCCGTGGCGAACGGCGTGGTTTATGTGGGATCGGCTTACAGTCTCTACGCATTCAGTGCTGCCACCGGGCAAATGCTCTGGAGCGCGCCGGCCGACTTCTTCGCGACGTACTCCTCGCCGGCCGTGGCGAACGGAGTGGTCTACGTGGGGTCGGCCGATGATCTCTACGCCTTCAATGCGGCTACCGGAGAACTGCTCTGGAGCGGCGTGACCGGCGGCTATGTCACCTCTCCAGCGGTGGCGAACGGGATGGTCTACGTGGGATCAGGGGACGGCAAGCTCTACGCCTTCGGCCTGCCGGCAGCAAGCCCCACGGCGCGCCCCAACCCTGCCTCGCTCCAACCTGACCTGACTCTCTTACCAAGACGGTGAGGCCTCGAAGCAAGAATTGACCGGTAACGTGCTATCGGAATAAAGCATCTCGGCCTCAGGCAGGTGGAGCGGAGCAAGCTTGCGCAGGCTATCCCCCGCATGCCCGAGGAACTGGGACCGTTGTCCGGCCATATCGTTAGGTATTCGCCGCGTGGGAAAGGCGCCCGAATTCATAATCTGCAGCCTCAGTCGAGCTATGGCACCACTTACCGAGTGGCGCGTCACATTCATGATGCAAGGAAGCCGAGCGTAGCGGCCGGGCGGAATCGTGACGCGGAGCCCGGGAGTAGCGATCTAAACGTACGTTAGGGAGACGGTGTTATAGTAAAATCGTCACGAGTTCAGGGCTGGAGAGGCGATTGCTCGCGTTTCGGCGACCACTGCCTGTGTTCTAGGCAACACGGTCTCTGCGCTTCGCTCCCAGTCAGCGCTCGCCGAACTAGAACGACAACCTGCAAGAATGGACTTCACTAAAGAACGAATCCTAGTAACGGGGGCGCAGGGCTTTCTCGGCGGCCATATAGCCGACCAACTGCGCACGCCAGAGTCGTCCGCGGCTACAGCTTCTCCTGGTGCAGCCCTAAGAGAACCGGCAGGAATGAAGCATTGCACCTCAACTTTCTGTCCGACCCGGACTTCCTCGCCGTGTTTGTCTTTGGGGTTGCTCAAGTTCCGCTCGCTGCTGTTGACATGCAGGGAGGGCAGTCAAAGGAAAAGCCTTTGAAAGCCGCCTACTTTTTGAGGATAGAACCCGGCGCAGGATTCACGCGCGTCCTGGGTTTCCAATTTCGTGCAAGCTCCTGAGCCAGTTCGACATCCTCAGGCTTGTTCACGATCGTCATCATTTCTTCAGCGAGTTCGCGTCCTTCGACGGCGCTCTTAACTGGGAATGCGCGCGCGTGGTCTGCGATGTGACCGCTCTCGCCTGCCGCGAGGTTGAACCACATGTGCGCTACGATTGGGTTCTTCGCGATTCCTTTCCCCAGCAAGTACATCATTCCAAGTTTGTACTGGCCGTCGCTTTGCCCTTGGTCAGCAGCCATTCGGTACAGTCGGACAGCTTCTTTGTAATCCTGAATTACCCCGCGGCCCTCTTCGTACAGCGATCCAAGTTGCTCCTCGGCGTCCGCATTGTCCGCCTGGACTGCGCGCCTGAACCACTCAACTCCCTGCGTGAGATCAGTCGGCGCGACTTTGTTCCAAGGTGTATAGGGACCGCAGGTGTACATGAAGCCGAGCATGAATTGAGCGAGATCATCGCCGTTCTCGGCGGCCTTGCGGTACCAACCGAGTGCCTGAGCGTAATCACCTGAGTTCACATAGACATCCGCCACGAAAGCCTGGGCTCGTGGGACTCCCTGATCGGCTGCCTTTCGGAACCAGTTGAGGGCCTCACCCTTGGCCTGCGTAGTACCCAATCCCATGTAGTAAAGGAGGCCTACGTTGAACGTTGCGCTGGAGTTGCCTTGATTGGCCAGCGGCTTCCAGGCCTTGAGGGCACCCGCATAGTCTTGCCGCTCAAACGCTACGACTCCGGCATTAAAGTCAGAATCGGTGGCAGCGAGCAGCACAGAATGGCTGAGCGATACGGCCAGGACCGCAAAAAGCGACCGAAGCATTAGAAGGTGCTCCTCACACTCATTCTATACGTTTCACGACCGCTGTGTTATCAAGCAGTCTTTTTATTGCGTTTTCCTGCACCGTGTCCGGTAGCGGCACGTCAGCTAGCGAAAGGTCACCAGATCCGGTCCGGTTGTATCGCGCTTCGGTTTTTAGCCTTTTGCGTTTCGGCTTAGCGCTACGCCGACTATAGCTGTCCAAGAGCAGGTATGCTCTACTCTGATCCGACATCAACTCGAAACCCCAGTCCTCGACCATTCGCCCGTTCGCACGTCGGCTCTCTGTTATAGTAAATGTCATGACGGCATTCATCCTACACCCAAACATCCCCCAATGTCTAGGCTGTAGGCGCGGCGGTCATTCTGTCGATATGTGATCGCGCAGCCGGCCATTGCTGCCGCCCGAGGACGACAATCGCAATTTTACGGCCCGCAAGATTCTGCTGATAGCGGATGTTCTTGTCGGTCGTCAGCACTAGCGGTAAACACCGCTGGGTATGGCGACGACGTTTGAAGACCAGGTTTGTGGAACTGACGGCGGGGCCCACGAAACCCATTACACTCATCTGAAAGGGCAACAGGAGGACCGCGCCGGAGATGCCGGCCATCGACGTGAAAAGGAAATCACGAATGCGACGATGGGCAGCAGCCAGTGCGGGATCAGTGCGCCACCCCCGAGTGTATTCGTCATGTGATCTCTCTAGTTATACCGCTCCCTTGCGGTCGCGGCTCTGTACAGTACAGCACGCTTGCTCCCGCCGGGAGCTCAGTTTTTGGAGCCTCAACCCTGCTTCCAGTCCGGCACGTTTTCGCCTGGCCGGAACGGCTTCACTCCGGCTGTGCCGGCGACGGCTTCGAACTCTCTTCTGTTGAATCCATCCAGGCTCCAGGCGATTCGAGCCGTCAAATTCGTGAAGCGCTCCTGATCGTAACGACACCTTGCCACTCAGGCCAGGCTCTCACGGCCTTCCGAGGATTCCCGCGTATTGCAGACCATGAAGCGAGCGCGGGACCGGGCCGCTAAACGACGGCGTTGTGTCGCATTATCGTTGTCCATTGGGCTTCGCTGGTTCGCGGCGTCGTCGTCAAGGCTCGTGCCCACTGGCGGTCTGCGGTCTGCTTCTTCCGGCCCGGTCCGGGTTTGGCATGCCCCAGAGGCATCGGGCTGGGCTGATACCCGACGCACCGCCTCCCCTCCCTTGGACGACGAGTATTGCGGGAGAGGCACGATGCGTGGGATGATTTTGACGGGAGGGCAGCAGTTTCGGTACATTGATGCGTTGCATCCCCAGGGGGCAGCGCTCGAAACACTGAAGGGCAAACATCAAAGGCCATGCCATTCGACATCATGCCGCTGATCCGGGAAATCTATCGGCAGGCTCGCTGCCACAAGATTTATCCGCCGGCCGTCACTCGGCTAGTGAAGCTGCTGTACCTTACGGACATCGAATGGCGAAAGCGCCACAAGGGAGAACCACTGGCGGACCTCACGTGGAAGTTTCTCCACTTCGGCCCGTACGCTATTGAGCTGGCCGGGCCGCTTGGTGATCCCGAGATGGAGATTCAGGAACTTCAAGGCGGAAACCGATCTCGTCGGTTCACGTTCAGTGAGCATGAGTTGGAGAGCAAGGAGGTGCCGGAAGAACTTTCCTCAATCATGGCGGCCCTCGTGAAGAGGTGGGGTGACGCCGATTTGAACTCGCTCCTAGATTACGTCTATTTCGAAACAGAACCGATGGAGAACGCAAGGCGTGGAGAGATTCTCGACTTTAGCCAGCTCGCGCCATTCGTTTACGCACCTCCACCCAAGTTCGATGAAGCCAAGCTCAAGACGATCCGCGCGAGAATTGGAGAACGCGCGAGGTCGATGGCGCTGACGAGAAACGGTGTGCACATTCCGGCTGTAGATCCTGAAACCCAGGCGGCTTGGGGCGAGGATGATCGGCCGGTGGCTTTGGACATCGGTGGCCGCGTCAAGTTCTCGTGAGTTACTGTGGCCGACCCCCTCGATCAAACCGCTCTCTTGTGTGATCCTTTTTATGAGATTCGCCCTGGCCTGGGAAGAAATTCGAAAGGGCATCCGATTGTACAGCCTGGGCAGATTGTATGGGCGCATCAGGTGTATCCGACGACTCGGCCATTTATCGTTGACGTAAAGGGATATGATCCGAGGGATGCCAGCAATAATACTTACATAATCTCCCAGTTGGGTCCAACGAGTCCCACTCACTTCCCCATAAAGGAGTTGAATCTGCGTTCCGACGAAAACCTCTATGTCATGTACGGCAAAAAGCGTCCGGCCGTCGTGCTTCAGACTTTGAACACGAGCTTTTACAATCAGCAGAATCCCGAGCCGTACTTGCTCGCGGCACCTTGCTTCACGTTTAAGGATAAACACAAACCTGAGTACCGAGCGCGCGTGGCGGGGATGGAATTTGCAAATCTATTCTTCTTGCCTGCGCATCCGCCATGCTTCGGTGATCAGGGAGTGATACGATTCGAGCATATCCAGCCAGTGGCAGCTTCAGGAGTTGAACCACAGATGATCCAAGGCACGAAACAGTGCTTCCTATCCGACGTTGCATGGGCTGTCCTTCAGCACCGACTAAGTGTTTTTCTCGTCGGAAAGGGACTGGATGAGGGACTTGAAGAAGACATCAAGGCGTACCACGATTGCATCATGGAGGCGTATAAAGCAACGTCCGGCTGAAAACTGTACACGACTGCGCTGAACAGCAGCACGCCGAAGATGGGCTTCGTCCCGGTCGCTAGACTAGGCTGGGAAATCCGGCTGTCGCTTGGTGCTTCCTGGACCGGCGCACCTTACGAAGAAAGCTGTCATGGCGGCCAGAAAACGCCGGGCATGAGGCCCAACGGAGAGATGCAGGCATTCAAGTTTGCAGCGCGGTCTTATTCGTCTTATCGGACGCTATCTAGCGCAGCACTGCGACGGCCTCCGTTGCCCTCGGATCTCAGGGCGCGCCCCAAATCCGAACTAAACTAATAGCTTCAGTCCCATGCCTCGCCCCGTCTTCATCTCGTATTCTCGCCGGGCGAGCGTCGCCGACGCCCAAGCACTGGCGGCGAGACTTGGCGACCTGGCGTTTCTCGACACCAGCGCAATCGACGACGGCGACCACTTCCCGCAGCGCCTACTCGACGGAATCCTCGATGCCTCTATCGTAGTGATCTTCGCCACGAAGGCATACTCCGAGAGCCGCTTCTGCCGTCTCGAAATGCGCTTGGCTCTCGCTGGTGGCGACGCCTCGGCATCCCACCTGGTCTTGGCCCTCGGCGAAGCGTCCGGCGCAGTCCTCGAAGCCATGCCCACGGCCGTGGCCAGTCAAAGCTGGCCGCCAGCGGACGCCAGCGACCGCCTGCATGCGTTGGTACAAGGGCTTCTGGCGAATCGTCTGCCTCCGATCCGCGACAGACTCGTCGCGCACGAAGCCCAAAAGTTGTCGGCTGCTTTCCTCGAAGAATCCAAGCTGCCGCAACCGCAATCGCTGCGCGGCATCGTCTGCTCGTTGCCTTCGGGCGTAGCGGAACAAAGCATCGGAGCCCGGTTCGTCGGCCGCGCGGATCTCCTGCGCAAAATCCATCTGGTTCTCCAGGAGGGTGCCGGTGGCGCCGCCCAACTTACCAGCCGCCTCACCGCAGCCGGCGGCTTCGGCAAGACCCGCCTCGCCATCGAATACCTGCACCGCTATGGCACCCGCTATTATCCCGGCGGTATATTCTGGGTGAACGCCGCATCCAGCGACATCGAAGGGGAGTTGTGGCGAGTTCTAAGCGAACTCGACCCCAGCGTGCCAGATCTCGCCGTGATGCGCAGCCAGGGGCGCGGCGTCCGGCGCGAACTGCGCCGCGCCCTCAACAAGATCGGCCGGCCCGCGTTCTACGTGATCGACAACATTCCGGAAGTGCCTTCCGGATCGGACCCGCCGCCCATCGCCGATTTCTGCCCGGCTCTGGGCGCAGTCGCCGTGCTCGCAACCTCGCGGCAGGACACACGTGAAGCGCACGTCAGACCAATTCCGGTTGACACTCTGGAACGCGACCCCGCCATCCTGCTGCTGACCGACAACGTGCCGGGAGCAGCAGCGCTGTCCTGGGACGATTGGGGACGCATCGCCGAGTGGGTCGGTGACTTACCCATCGCTCTCGACCTCCTGAACGCGTGCGTGGCTCTAGGCTCGATCACGCCAAGCGACCTGCTGGGGCGCGTCGCGGGACAGGACTCCCGGCCCGTCCGCGAATTGGATCGTCTCCGCGACGCTCTGCGCGGGCAGGTGCCAAAGGATGCCGTGCGCGGTGTAACGGAGGCTTTTTCCATCTCGTTCGAGAATCTGGACCACGCCTCGCAACAGGCGGCGCTGCTGCTAGCGCAACTGGCCCCGGCCCCCGTTCCCGAGCAATTCATGAACGCTCTTCCGGACGAGTGGAAGAGTCCGGCAGTTCGCGCGGCCTTACGCGGCCGTCACTTCGTCACCGGGGGCGGCGGCCCGTCCTTCGGAGTCATGCACCGGCTGATGGCCGACTTCCTGCGCAGCGTAGCCGAAATGTCCGCGCCGCAACTGCTTGAACGGGCCTGTGCGACGCTCCGACAAGTCATGACTCAAGATCGCTGTCAGGACCCACGCCACTGGGCTGTGATGACGCTCTGCCGCCCGCACGCTGAGGTGTTGTTCGCCCGAGGCACGGCCATTGACGGGGCGGCGCCTCGGCTGTCTGAGATGTCGAGTGAGATGGGCCTTGCAGCCGCGTTTCTGGCCTCGGCGCAAGGCGACCATGCGGCTGCGCGGCGGCTCCAGGAGCGCGTGACGGATGTGACGACCCGCTTGTTGGGCGAGGAGCACCCGCGAACGCTGGTAGCGATGAATAATCTGGCCGAGACGCTCAGAGCGCAAGGCGATCTCCCAGCGGCCCGGCGGCTCCAGGAGCGCGTCTTGGAGGCGATGATCCGCACGCGCGGCGGGGAGGACAGCACCACGCTGACGGCAATGAACAATCTGGGTGGGACTCTAATGGCACAAGGCGACCTCGCGGGGGCTCGGCGGGCCCAGGAGCGGGTATTGGAGGCAAGAACCCGCGTGCTGGGTAAGGAACACCTGGATACGCTTGTTTCGATGGGCAATCTCGCGTTGGTTCTCGGGCAGCAAGGTTAGCGCTCACTCGGCGAGGAACATCCCGCCACGCTGACGGCGATGAGCAATCTCGCTTTGACACTCAGGGCGCAAGGCGATCTCGCAACGGCGCAGCCACTGGATGAGCGGGTGCTGGCGGTGAGGACGCGCGTGTTGGGCGAGGAGCACCAGTCCACCATAACATCGATGAACAACCTGGCATCGACACTCGGGCTGCAAGGCGACCACGCCGGCGCGCGCCGGCTCCACGAGCGAGCGCTTGAGACGAGCATGCGAGTGCTGGGCGAAGAACACCCGGACACGCTGACCTCAACAAGCAATCTATCGGCCACGCTCGAAGCGCAAGGCGATCACGACGGTGCCCTTCGGCTCCTCCGCAAATGTCTCGCCGGTCGGCGCAAGGTCCTCGGCGAGGATCACCCTGCGACTGTCACCACGGCCAAGGCCCTGGCACGCCTGGAAGCGCGGCCACCAACCATACCGCCCTCATCGTAGCGCGGCGCGCACCCTAAAGCCCAACCGCCAGCGCCGGTCAACGCGTTCCCCTGCGACTGCAGACCCGCGCGTGGCGGGGCGTGCGCCTCGTTGTGCGGCGATATCGGCCTCTATTTCGCTGCGTGCCTTTTCAAGGCCTTCAATCGTGG
>OCZU010002874.1_pt1 | contig 10931 bp, 14 predicted proteins | sample 1539001 | NCBI WGS metagenome assembly OCZU01 (sample SAMEA3539306, study PRJEB22396) | soil metagenome | biome: tundra; feature: field; material: soil | place: USA | collected 2010-05 | depth 0.15 m | reverse complement strand
CCGATTCCGGATCAGGACCCAGAGGAGAAACCCTGATGGCTGCCGTCACCGAACTTGCGGTGGACGTGGGCACCAGCGCTGCTTGCCACACTCTGCTTGTACCTCGCGCTTGGTATTACCGGGAAAGACGTGCCGCTTCTTTTCCGGTGGTGCGCGTGTCGCGACCTTCGCCGGCACGCGCACTGCAGCCGGCAGAACGCGAAACGGTCCTGGCGCATCTTCACGCCGAACGCTTCCAGGATCGCTCGCCAGCCGCTGTCTATGCCACGTTGCTCGATGAAGGGCAGTATCACTGCTCCATTCGCACCATGTACCGTTTGCTGGAAAAAACGGGTGAGTCCAGAGAACGTCGCGACCAACTCAACCATCCGCCTTATCAAAAGCCAGAACTATCGGCCATGGCTGCTAATCAACTCTGGAGCTGGGACATCACCAAACTTCTCGGGCCTGCGAAATGGACCTATTTTTATCTCTACGTGATCCTCGACGTTTTCAGTCGTTACGTCGTCGGTTGGATGGTCGCGTATCGCGAAAGCGCCGAACTCGCCAAACGGCTCATCGAAGAAAGCTGTGAAAAACAACGCATCCAGCCTGGCCAACTCACGCTGCATGCCGACCGTGGCACCTCCATGAGTTCGAAATCCGTGGCTTTCTTATTGGCCGACTTGGGGATAACCAAAACCCATAATCGTCCCCACGTCTCCAACGATAATCCCTTTTCGGAGAGCCAATTTAAAACCATGAAATATCGGCCGGAGTTCCCGGAACGCTTCGGTTGCATCCAGGACAGCCGTGCGTTTTTGCAAGGATTTTTTCGCTGGTATAACGAGGAACATCGCCATTCCGCTCTGGGACTACTTACGCCAGCGATGGTCCACGACAACCAGACGGCAACCGTTCTCGAACAGCGTCAAACGGTTCTCACCGCAGCGTACCAAACTCACCCGGAACGCTTCGTACGCAAGGCGCCCCAACCGTTGCCGGTTCCCAAGGAGGTGTGGATCAACAAACCATCCTACTCACTAGAAAAAACTCACTAAATTCCGCCGTCATGTGTCTCAAAGTCGTTGACACGTTCCGTCATCGGCATAATCGGTCTTCCCTCGTCGGGCGAATTTTCTCTCATTTCATTTGGTACAAAAACCCCCGATCAGGTCCAAGGCCCATTCTTTGCCCAATGCATCTCAAATGGTTTGGACTCCCGGATTGCTTTGAGCGGGGGTAGAAGAAATTTCTTCAAGACAGCGATGATCGACGCGAATTCGGCATATTGGAAATTGAGGCCACTCTTACCCACGAAAGCGCTCCACTGCTTTGCTTTCTTTGAGTCGCCAAAGAAATCTTCAGTGAGCGCAAGCGGAACGGTAGCGGGTAGTTCCGTGTTTCGCTTTGCGAATGTGGCTTCGATTGCCTTGCAAAGCAAAGGGCCGCTGAATTCGAATTCAAGCGCTAATATCCAGAGGTCGTAGAAGTCTTTCATGCGGGTGTTGACCATACCCAGTTTTACGAGAGCCTCAAATTTTTCCGCAACTACAGTCTCTCTTGGATAAGCTCGGAGAGTGGCCTTTGGAAAATCCAATATCCCTGGATATTCAATCTCTTGCGGAGCTGGCACGATGGCATCGCCGAAGCCAATGTCGACTTGGAACGATATTCGGGCGCGCTCCAGACGAGCTAAGAAATTGACTCGCAGCCCTTCGTATTCCTGTTCTTCTTTGATTTTCGTTATTTGGATGGATGCAGGGTCGAAGACCAATCCATCGTCCTCGACAGTCTGAGCGATGACATCTCCGAAGACTTTCTTTATTCGGGCAATGGAATTATCTCCCTGCCCCGAAAGGTCCAAGTCGCGCGTCGGTCGGTATGCTCGGTGCGTCCAATATTCGAACAGAAGGGCACCTTTCAGAACAAACTGATCGTGGTGAATGGATTGGCTAAGTCGATAAAGGAAACGTTCCAAGCCGTACTTGGTCAGAACTAGGCCGAAGTCTTCGTGCCGGTCTTGCGCCCGATTGAATAACCGTTGGCGAACGGAAGCTGCGAGGTTGCGCGGCTTTTCCCGGCTCACGATAGGGATTCCAGGTAGGGACGCATGACATTCGCTACGCGGCAAATTCTGCCAGCTTTCCAGATTTCATCTCTAGTTGCCTTGTGCTCTCGGATGCACTCCCGAAGGGCTTCAAGCGCAATGTCCAGTCCAATCTTATTTCTGTAACGAAAACAGTCTGCGACCGTCTTCGGCGGAGAGAAAATATTTACGGAGACGCCCTCGATCCGGTGCTCCTGAACGCCATACGTCAGCGCTTTGCCGGAGAAGCGCACGATGCGAAGCGGAGGGTTTTCGAGCCTCGGAAGACGGGATTTTTCTCCAATGGCAAGCCATACCTCAAAGGGTGACTGAGTTGTGAGATTGTGGAAGCGAAGTGCCGAAAGCAGACACACGACACCTCTGGGCACACGTTTCGACGCTTGAGCGAAGCTGTGGTGCTCTGTGGGCTTTGCGCCACGAGGAACATAGAGCCCTCGCCCCACCCGGACGATGGCTCCCTGGTCGAGGGCCATGCGCAGGTACACGCGAGGAATGCCATGCGAGTGGAGATCGCGCGGTCGGAGTATTCCTACTCGCCGTACGAGATTCACAAGGTGCGTGATGCGTGGATTGGTCATAAATGCGTTTACTAAACGTCGGGGTATATACACAACGCCCGACATATTGTAAACCAACTCCCATCTCTGATCCAAGTCCAACAAAATGACTGTGTGTCCTACTGAAAGGTGCACTAACCAGGGTGAATGCTTGCGCTCCGGCGGTCCGAAAAACGTCTCTCATAGGATTCGAATGTCGTACGATCCCGTATGCAAATCTGGGGCCAGGGCACCATCTCGATTGTGCCAACTTTTATGCCCACCCTACAGACAGATGGGCACAGTTGCGCACAGCCAGGCACATGCTACGATCACGAATAAGTCGTTTTGTTTCAGCAATAACGCTGAAAACAGGAGGGTTGTTTTGAGTAGCGCGCCTGCCTTGGGCGGAGGAGGCCTGGAGTTCGAATCTCCACGCCCCGACCAATTACTTCTTTATTTTCAATGAACTACCTCTGATGCTGTTGTGCCGGAAACCAAACTTGGGTCCAATTTGGGTTCAGGTACAAGCCTCTCGACACTTTCCACTGCACGACACTGTTCTTCCGGTATCGCGTGCAAATAAATTTCGCGAGTGATTTCCGGCGTGGAATGTCCCAACAGGGATTGCATTGTTCCTATCGGAGTTCCCACACCATCCAGCATCGTTGCGTGGCTATGCCTCAGAAGATGCCACGTGACACCAGGAAGCCCTAGCTTCTTTGCGGCAGGCTTCAGGTGCTTACGCAAGAGAGTCCAGCGGTGTAGCGGCAATCTCTCGCGTGTGGCAAATACCAGATCATTCGCATCAACAGTGGCAGGACGGATACCAGCAAATATTTCTGCTGTCTCCATCCCAATCGGAATGGTTCGCGCACTGCGTTTCGTTTTGGGTTTGTCGAAGTGCCCGTCGTACACCGTTTCGCAAACACGGAGCATACGAGCCTTCAAATCAACACTTCCCCGTTAAAGTGTTTTCGATACGAAGATTTCGATGCCGGTGGTCGGTCCGGTCAACGGCAATTTGAGCCTTTTCCGGTTTTTTCGAACTTGTCGCCGGAATGATCTTGTCGACGGTTCCGAACACGATGGTGCTTGGCGCTTCTGGATTCCGCGTGGTGTCCAGATTCAGCGCCGCTACTCTTGCGGATCTGGCCATGCGCGGCTTTATCATTTCTTTCCTGACGCTCGCGTATGTTGCGTTCTCGGACGCTTTCTTAGTTTTCTCATGTGGCATAGACTCATGATGGCATCGACGCGGATGCCGCGCAGTTCAATTATGCGCAGTTGAGAAATAGAGTCCGATTCCTGCGATGCGGCGGCGTTCCCGCCGAGTCTGTTCTTTACTGTCCGCAGCCGGCCGGAACACGTTCTCGCAAATCGAAGCATGCACCTGAATCAGTTTCTTGCAGATATGCTGCTCTCACTGGGACCCGTCCTGGTGGTAAATTCGTTGTGTCCGGAGCGGGAGGAGCGTACGATTCGCAAGAATGCCTGTTACTTTCAAGAAGAGCGCCGAACGCTCAACGCGCGTCGAATCAGACTCAGGCAAGGACCTCGGAAATTATAAAGGGTTCGGGCATTCTAGGGTTTCCGCTCACCTCAAAGCCGCGCGAACGGGATATTCCACGGCGACCTATGATCCCATCGCGGCTTTCCTTCCCGGCAGACTTCTTAAGTGGATACCGCAGGTTGCGAAATACTGGTTTCATAAGAAACACGCATTTAGAGATTACACAACCCACGACAAAGGAACCGGTATTTATCCGATCGATGACCGCGTGAAGATCAGCGTAGCGGGCGATTGGGGAACGGGAACGGACGAAGCGAGAATTGTTGGGGCAGCGATGGAAAAATCCGATCCGGATTTCACGATTCACCTGGGAGATGTGTATTACGTAGGTGACAGCAACGAGGTGCGAGAAAACTTCCTCGGAGAGAAAACAAGTCCTTATGCGCCGGTAAAGTGGCCGATGGGTGCGAAAGGCGGTTTCGCGCTCAATGGCAATCACGAAATGTACGCCGACGGAAACGGATACTGGAGAATGGTTATTCCGAGGATGGGATTGAGAGAACGCGGGAGTGAATGGGGAGCGGGCCAGTGGGCGAGCTTCTTTTGCCTGGAAAATAAGCACTGGCGCATCATCGGACTGGACACAGGCTACAATTCGACTCGTTTCGACTGGGGGAAAGCGCCGTTGCTGCAGCGGAGCAAATGGCTTCGCAAGACGACCTGGTTTAAGCCGACGTGCACGATTCCCGAGCCTCTGCTCGACTGGCTGAAGTCAGCTGTGAACCCGGACGGAGACAAACGCGGATTGATTCTGATGTCGCATCACGGGCCGCATTCCGCGTTTGAGGGTTGGTACCAAATCCCCTCGAAACAATTGGCGAAGCTGATTCACCGTCCCGTGATTTGGTTTTGGGGTCACGAGCACAGACTGGCGATTTATGAGAAGTTCAGCGTTAAGGATGGCGTCGACGCGTACGGGCGGTGTGTGGGCCACGGCGGCATGCCCGTCGAGCGCGGTGCGGCTCCGGACATTCTAGATTGTAAATGGCTCGCCTGGGATAACAGGCGTTATCCCAGCGACGAGAAAATTGATGTTGGTCACAATGGATACGCCAACTTTTCGTTTAATGGTCCGGCGCTGCACATCGCGCATTACGACTTAAATCAATCGCTGGTGCTGACAGAAGATTGGCATATCGATATCGAGTCCGGCGAGCTGGAGGGACCGGGCCTGAAGAAAGTAATCGATGATCCATCGCTGCATTTTCGAGACGCTTAAATGAACTGGCAATGCGCGGCTTGGACATCTCTTTCCTGACGCTGGCCCGTGTCGCACTCCCGGATTCTTACTAAGCTCTCTTGTGCATCATGTATCCATGATGACATCGAGACGCAAGCCAATCAGTCTCTTTTCACACAGTCGCGAAATGTGAGGCCGATTCCTGTCTATAGCACCACGTTCGGATCCACAAGATCAAGAGTCGAATTCATCGCGAATGGCTATATGCCTCTCCGCACTTAGAAGTGCCATTCGCGCGGCACATTCCCAGAGTGGCTTCGCGGACCCTTCTAGAACCGCCGCGCGCAACTCAATTCGGGACGGTCCTTCTGGCTGGTTAGCCCTAGCTCTGTGCGAGTAGAGTTAACGTTCTCCATGTATCGACAGATTGTTCTTCACGGAAAACGCGCCCTCCACGGAGTTTGCTCGAATACCCGCGACGTTCTTGTCCGCCTCAGTGTTCACATCGCCTTCCAGTGTAATGTGCCCGTTTTCCACAATAATGTGGATGGATTGCACGGATTGAAATCCGTATTTGCTGAGTTGTGAATCTCCGTATATCGAGCGATATGCTGCGTGCCGAATGCGATCGTCGTCGTTCGAGAGCGGCAATGTCTTGATGTTGTCCTGCACGTCTGTCACGCCATGAACCTTCTTAACCGACGCGACGGCTTCCGACTTCAATTCAGGATTCGTCACCTGTCCTTCAAGAATCACGCGGCTTCCGTCGACGCCGTACTCCAGGTTGTCGAAAACGGTATATAGATTCAGCATGCGAAGTTGATGCTTCACCTCACGCTGAATCTCGTCATTGGGCGATTGTGAAGTCTTCTGAGCTGCAACCTTGCTGGTGTATCCACCGGAAATCAGAAGAGCAAATACCACCGCTGCGATTGTCATAAGCACTGATATTCGATTTCTGGTCATCGCGTTCCTCCCGGAAATTCGCTCTCTAGTCCTGCCTAACTGCCTGATCGCTTTGCTTCGCGATAGGCCTCAGTTCCCGCTTCTGCCGCGTCATCCAGTCGTTCCTTCGCTTCGTTCACGAATCGACGCGCGCCGCGAGCTACCTTTGCGCTGCGAGCGCGTATTTCCTCAACGCCGTCAGTCACGCTATCGACAATATCTTCGCGCGTCTCTTCACCTGACTTCGGTGCCAGCAGAATTCCGACTAGCGCGCCTACGCCGAGACCGACGCACAAAGTCACCACCGGATGGCTCCACTTGCTGTGATTTGTTTTCATTGACGTCTCCGCCTTTAGACCCTATCAGGGTGATTTGTCTGAACGGCATTTTGATTCAGAGGATTGAGATCCCACAAAAATGGAGAGGGAGGAAGACCGAATGCGGCCTTCCTCTCATGTAGTTTAGTCGGATGACCCGGCTGCACGAGCATTCTGTTGATTCGATTTCGGCACGTCCGAGGATGACTCGCCCGTCGAGGAAACATCTTCCGCACGGGTTGCTTCTAGAACCTGCTTTGCCCGCTTGATTTCGTCGGATGTATCGCAATGCACGGAAAGCAGAATTCCGCCTTTGTTCATGCGGCCTTCATAGCGCTTTGCCTCGAACTCGGGCATACCCAGGCCAATCAGCGCGCCCGTAAGACCACCTACTGTTCCGCCGACGCCCAGCCCTGCAAGTGCGGCTACGATCGGACCGGCTGCGATCAGCGGACCTATGCCCGGAATCGCCAGAGCGCCGATGCCTGCTAATAGTCCGAGGGTGCCACCGATGACGCCTCCGGTAGTCACGCCTACTGCCGTACCCTCCGGAGCTTTCGTCGCCTTCTCCGTTCCCATGTCCTTTGCGCCGCTAAGACTTTCCGGCAATAAGATTGAAATGTCCGCATCCGTAAATCCTGCATTGATAAGTGAACTCACAGCATTTTCAACAGCACTGCGAGTTGAGTAAATTCCGAATACTGCTACTTTCTTACCTGACATTTGTTTTTCTCCTTTGAGTCGGCGCTTAGGCTCGATCTCTATTCAGTTATTTTGGAGGTGCGATTTCAAGCAGATTGATTACGTTGTCTTGTCCAGCGACTACCACGGCCTTAGCTTGTAGATTGCTTTTCTCATCTTCAGACCGTACCGGCCCGCGCAGGGTGACCTTGCCGTCTTGAGCGATGATTTTGATGTTGTGTGCGTAGGTGGAAAGACTCGAATCGTCGTGGATCGCTTTCCGAATTTTCTGCGTAATCGCTGTATCCGAAGCGTTCATCTTCTGCTGATCGGCGGTAGGAGGAGGCTGGTCCTTGTTGTTTTTGGTGTTGTCCGGTGGCGGCTGCTGGCCGCCTTGAACCATCGGGATCGGGGTCGCCATTAGCGATGCACACAAAGCTAGCGAACCCAGGGGCAAAAGCCATCGGTGTAACTTGAGAGGCCTTCCAGTCATTTCTTTTTCTCCTTTTCAATTACGTCACTTTCAAAAATAGTTAGGCTCGGGCCGCCTTGGTTTTGGACGTTGCCGCCTTTTTCGACTGGCTGCTGTTTTCATCCGACTCCCCAGACTCCGAGGCCACGATGTTGATCTTCGCCGCCAGATGAGTCAGCTTCTGGTTTGTCTGTTTTTCTTCTTCAAGGGTCTGCCTCAAAAGCGACTCGGCCTGGTCTTCGCCCAGCAGCTTCGCGTAGGCGCTGACGCAACCGTAGACGGCGATTTCATAGTGCTCGACTCGCTGGGCGGCGGAAATAAGACCGGCGTCCCGTTCTTCCGCCGCGGGAGTTCCTGTAATCATTTCACCGCCTTCCGTGATGAGCCCCTCCATACCCTTGCAGTCCTTGCCGGCCGGGCTTTCTCCGAGAGCTTTGAAAATCTTTTCCAGACGCGCCACGTGCTCCTTCGTTTGTTCCAGATGTCCTTCAAAGCCTGCACGTAGATCCTTCGAGGTCGCTGCCTTCGCCATCTTTGGAAGAGCTTTCACCAGTTGGCTTTCCGCGCTGTAAAGGTCCTTCAATTCGCCGATATAAAGGTGCTTCAAACGATTTGTTTTCATTCAAATGTCCTTTCAAACTCAGAATCGTAATATTTTTCAAAGCGATTCAACTGTTAGATCGACGCAGGCCCTCTGTTACAAGGGCTCCGGCTGTAGCCGGCAACGGTTGGCCGGCGTTCTACGAGCCTGATCTACCCCTCACGAAATGCAGTATGAGCAATATCAGGCCAACAACGAGGACGATGTGAATGAAACCGCTGGTTACGTGAAAGGCGAAAAACCCAAGTAACCAGAGAACAATTAGAACTGCGGCGATTATTCCAAGCATGTTTTCATCTCCTTCATCTTGAGAGCGAGAACATTTGCGATCTCGCTCTTCGAAAATATGCGGATACGTTTCCTATGCAGGATGCACTAGAGAGAAACCAGAATGGTCGCAAGTGGTACGGATGTCTGTCCGGTTATGGACACATTCACGTAACGAACGCTTTCGCTCGACTTAAGACGAGAGCGGTTCAGTCGTCGCTCTACGGCAGCACGAGCAAATCTCACGTCACGAAAAAAGCGCGAATGTGTCCCGATATGGACAGACTCTCCGCCTTCGTCTCATTTATGATCCGTTCTGCGGAGGAAGTATGACGAAGCAAAAAACTTCCTCAGGCTTGGGAGGAATTAAATGGGAACTATATTGATCGTTCTTCTGATTGTGTTTTTGCTCGGTGGCGGGGGATGGGGATACTCCCGTTGGCGCCGTAACTAGCGTCTTCCGGACAAGAACAGGAAAGACGCGATCAGACGCGGGCGGCTCTTAAGCTTGGGCGCAGGGCGCGAAATTTTCGTAGCACGCAGTTTGCGATAAGCGCTCAAGCCATAGAGCATTTAGCTGCGCCCCTAAATTCGCAACGTTTGGTAAGGGGCGACAGGATGACGCCGAGTGCCGTAGAAGGATGTGCATAGAAAGGAATTGCATTCCTTATGAACCCACAGCGGTTTTACGATTTAGAACACGAATTCCGTCAAGTCTCTGGACTGATCGCCAGAGTCGTTAACTCGGCCAAACGCGCCGCGCTAAATCAGCACCGCAAGGAAATCGTTGCCGAAGCCCGTAAGATTGTGAACAAACTGAATGTTCCAGAGCCGCGCTGGTGTGACACAATTTAGGCGCACCTTTACTCCGATCCAGCCTTTCCCCAGACGGTGCCCGGTCAGGTCAGGTCCACGGCCTTGTCACGACGCAACTGATGCGCGGGATGCCGCCTACTCCAACGGAAACAATGAACCAGGAAGTCAAAGAGATGATTAATTTCCCGGTGACACTCAACGAGGACCAGGAAGTAGGTATCTGTTCTCGAAGAGAGAACGCGGCGTTCCCCGGTAGTGAAAATGGTGCTGGAAACTAGATCTCATAAACTTGCAGAGAGCGATGCCTGATAAATGATGATTATCCTATCGTCCGCTAAACTGCTGTATGTGAAGCACGAGCATAATAACGGCGATTGTTCACAACAGGACAGACACTCGTCCTGAGTATCGTTATGATCCTGCTTGGATTCGATGGAACGTATGGCGGCCATGTCCCTTGTGGAGTGACTGCACACGGTAGTCCGGGCGGGCCTTTGCAGTTTGACCGCCTGGAAGCTGCCCTTGCCGCCAGGTTCTATTGAAACATCGCGCCAACACGCTCCGCGCAACGCGACTTAATCCAAGCTGGGGTGAATGTCACTTTGACATGTCGGCATTCGTGTTCTCCAGAGGACGTACCACTTCCCCATTAAGCATTAATTCTATAGCACGACACCTCGATGGTAACAGCGTGGGAGTGATCATCACGTCTTGCACGTGAATGCCGGCGAATACAAGTTTCGAGGAATAGCCATATCAGGATTCTGACTGTTCCCTGCCGCGCTGTGGCTCATTGTGCGACCATTGTTGGTTGCAGTTGAAGGTAGTTGGACGTTAGGAGAAAACACGATGGAGCACGCACCTTCACGACGACGAGTGGTTAGATCCGTATCGGAGAGTTTTTCCATTTCTAAGGAAGGCGTATCGCTCTGGTCCGCGACATCGAAGGAGCCAGCCCTACCGGTGTTGGACAAAAGTATCGATTCGGACGTGTGCGTCGTTGGTGCTGGAATCGCCGGCATGACGACGGCCTACCTCCTGGCTCGCGAAGGTAAGTCGGTCGTGGTCCTCGACAAAGGCCAAATAGGATCAGGCGAAACCGCATATACCACGGCGCATCTTTCGAGTGTCATCGATTCAGGCTATTGCGAAATTGAACGCCTGCACGGCGCAAAAGGCGCTCGATTGGTCGCCCAAAGCCACACCGCCGCGATTGCCCAAATTGAATCTATTGTTGCGGAAGAGGTCATCGATTGCGATTTTGAACGCTTGGATGGATATTTGCTTTCTAGCGATGGTGGCTCCCGCAAAAAGTTCCAGGAGGAGTGGCACGCGGCAAAACGTGCCGGCCTGCAAGTAAGACAACTGAAGCAGTCTCCGTTCGATCTTAAGTTTGGACCGTGCCTTCGCTTTCCAAGGCAGGCGCAGTTCCATCCGTTGAAGTATCTGGCGGG
>OCZU010002873.1_pt1 | contig 10932 bp, 7 predicted proteins | sample 1539001 | NCBI WGS metagenome assembly OCZU01 (sample SAMEA3539306, study PRJEB22396) | soil metagenome | biome: tundra; feature: field; material: soil | place: USA | collected 2010-05 | depth 0.15 m | reverse complement strand
ATCTTCAAATTCACCGACCACGGTGTGCGCAGCGGCGGCTTGGGCAGCAACAAATTTCATCGCGTGCGGACTTTGCAATGATGACATTTCTATCCGGCAAAATGCGCGGAGATGACATCCGCGCCGTAACGCATTCGACTCGATACATGAAGCCATCAACAACTCTTGCATTGGTGGCTTTGGGTTGTCTCGCGGCGGGGCCCTGGATGTTTTTCTCCGCTCCCGCCCAGAGCCTTCCCAGACTGAACGCTCACGCCATCAGCAACCGGACACTCAGCATCAGTTGGCCCTACACGAACTCCGGTTTCGTCCTGCAAGAGTCCAGTGGATTGCCGGCCGCTTCAAATTGGCAATCCAGCAGTTCCTGGCCGGCTTTCGACTCCAACAGTGCGGTTTTTTCCGTGATCGCTTCCGCTACGAATGTCACAAAATTTTTCCGACTGAAACAGCCGGCGGATTTGCGGGGCATTTACCTTGATAGTAACGCGCTTCCGATCTCGAGCAACAGCGCCGCCGCGCTTGCGGGCTCGTTCGGCGTGCCTGGGGTTGACGGTCTGGTGCTGGTCATGAGTTGGAAAAATCTCGAAACTAACCTGAACCAGTACGACTGGAGCGATCTGGATAATTGGATGACCAATGCGACGGCGGCGAACCTGAAGGTGGACCTGTCGCTGCGGGCGGGCGACCTCACTCCTAAGTGGTTGTTTCACTCGCCGGCCAGCGGCGGAGCGGGGGCCACGCCGCTCACTTTCAGTTTTTCCCCCAATGACGGCCAGTCCAACATTTGCCAAACCGCAATCATCGCCGCGCCGTGGGACACGAATTTTCTCGTCGTGTGGGATGGCATGTTGACTGCGGTTTCCAACCATCTCAAGTCCAACGGAACTTACGATGCCGTGAAACTTCTCCGCCTTACCGGAATCAATCGCAACTCGGACGAACTGCACTTGCCGGCGCAAACCACGAACAGCACGGGTGCGGCCTGCGTGAGCAACGCCCCGGCCATCTGGCAGGCGGCGGGTTACACGCCATCCAATTTGTTATCGGGTTGGAGCAACATTCTCTTTTCGTTCAAAACTCATTTCCCCGACAAGTCGTTCAGTGTCGCGATCATTGCGTTGACGAACGTCAATCCGTTTCCGCCGATAGATGACAACGGAGTGATCACCAACATCGTGCCGGCGGACCAAAACCGTCCGCTGCTGGCGCTGGCAGGCCAGTTGTTTCGTGGGCGTCTAGTCATTCAGAACAACTCCCTTTATCCGGACAAACCGGCTATGAGTCAAACCCTCCAGTCCGCACAATCATTGGGAACCTTAATCGCATTTCAAACCAACGAGAATGGTCCCGGGGCGAGTGCCGACTGCGAGGGAGCCTGCTCCAATGCAACCTACCTAGCCATGCTCGAACGAGGCATATATCCACTCAATCAAACCAACAACCTGCGCGCCCAATACATCGAGGTTTTCGCCGCGGATGCCCTCGCTTTTACCAACGCAATATGGCAGGCACACCAGGCATTGTTCGCTCCACCGTAAACGATGAAACGATTTGCCATTTTCTTGCGTAGCCGTTTCGGGAACGGGTTTGCCGATTTTGGATTGGCCCTGATTCTGGCGATGACATTATACTTCGAAACACAAGTGTCGGCGGAGATTGTCTTTCAGGATTTCTTCAGGCAGCCGGCGACAAACCTCACCAACAGCGTGCCTTGGATTGACGTCGATGGGAACGGTTGGCCGACCGGTGCGGCGGCTTCGCAACTGGTTCTGGACGGCAGCGGGCGTGTTTACAACGCTGCCGCGAACGCAGGCACGGCGGCGGGCGGGCCGCTGATTCCCACCGGCCTGCATGGCTCGATGACGGCTTCTGCGTTGTTGAAGCTACCGATTGGCTCAACGGAATGGATCGGTATCGGCTTTGCAAACAGCAATCTTTTTCTGTCGGCCAGCGGCAGCGGCAGCGGCCCGTGGTTGCAGGTGCAAGGAAACGGGAACATGACGATTTACAGCGGCACGGGCTTGAACAATGCCGCGACCGTGGCCAACGCCTTCACCAACAATGGCAATCCAGTTCAAGTGTTTCTGACTTGTCACGCTTTCCACACGACCGCGAGCGCCGGAACCATAAGCGGCAAGGCAACCAATTTAGTTTTCAATCAATGCCGTTGGCGTTGTTAACCTCGCCGTATGCCTTGGAAAAAGCTGCTGACCTGGGCCACCGGACAGATCGACAAAACCCTGCGCCGGAAATTGGAATTCGTGCTGGGGAAAAACCGCGTTTACCGCGCCCTGCTCGATCGCCATTCTCCTCACTGGCGTCTGCAGGATGCCGAGCGCAAGGGGCTCGCTGAAAAAGACAAACCGCTCGGCAAGCCGTTTCACGACTTCATGACCAGCAGAAACACGCGGAAAAGCATGTTCAATTGCAACCCAACCCACTGGCCAAAGCGGATTGTGGCCAACGGCGTCACGGTGATGGCCAGAGGAGGTTGGAAAGAATAACCTTCAAGAATATGTTAGCGGTACAGTTTGAGGTCCTGCGTCAGGGATGGGGTGTTTACCCCATTGTGTGAACGCCGCGCTTTTCCCACAGTCGCTCAAATGCGCGCCGCTGATCGCAATAAATTCGGAAACAATTAACTCAAACTGTAACGCTACCAGGAATATCCGAGATTTCAGACCGTGCGGGCATTATTCCCATGGGTCGGATGACGATAGTCGAACGCAAATGAAATTATGATGAAATATAAAGCAACAGCATTTTGGACCACCCTGAAAATCACCTTGTGTATGGGTGGATTTTCAGCGGGATTGTTTTTTAATCAGGGTTTGTCGGCGGCGGTCACATTCACCATCACGCCGACTGCCGTGAGCAACACGTACACCGGAACCATTTCACTGCAAATTGGCGGCCTGACCAACACGGAGACCGTGGTCATCCAAAAATTTCTCGACGCCAACACGAACGGCACCATTGGTGGCGGAGATCTGCTGGTGCAGCAGTTCAATTTGACGGACGGAACGAACTTTGTCATCGGCGGCGTGACCAATTTGAATGTTCCGGGTGATTTGAATGCCACGACCGGCGCCATCACCGCGACGTTGAACTTTCAAAATGGGGATTTTGTCCAGAACATCATCGGGAAATATCTGTATAAACTTTCCAGTCCGGCGGGGCATTTTGCGCCGCTGACCAACAGTTTCAATGTCACCAATTTCCCCTTCGCGCAAAAGTTCACCGGCAACGTGGTCAGCAACAGCACCGGCACAACGTTGTCCAATGCCATTGTCCTGCTGTTTCCGCCCCCACGCCCGGGACACAGCGGTCCGGGAGGCAATCCCCTGGCTGGCGTGGTGGCGAACAATGCGGGCGCCTACACCGTCCAGGTGCCGGCGGGAACTTATACGTTGGTGGCTTTTAAAACCAATTATGTCACCAATTTAAAAAACGCCCCGTTACTCACCTTGGGAAGCGGCGCCACCATCAGCACCAATTTGACGGTCACCAATGCCACCGCCAGCATCACCGGCAATATTGTAGATGCCAACAATGCCGGCATTGTCCTGCCCGGCGTTTTCCTTACGGTGCAGTCCACCAACGATCTGCTGGCGATCACTTTTTCCGACACCAATGGCAATTTCACCGCGCGGGTCACGGCCAGCGAGTGGTCTTTGGGTTCGGATGATTCGGGATTGATTGTTCATGGCTATGTGGGATCGAACAACCGGACCAACGTCAACTCGGGCACGACGGGTGTCACGCTGGCCTATCCCAAAGCCAACGCGCTGTTCTACGGCAGCATCAAAGACAATCTGGGAAATCCTTTGGTGGGCATTGACGTGAATGACATGGACATCATCAGCAACCTGTATTCGATGGACGGCTACACCGATGCGAACGGGAACTACTTCGTTGGCGCCCTGGGCCTGGGCAGCAGCGATCCCTGGCAGATTGAACTCGGCAGCGAAGGCGCTCCAACCAACTATATCTTTTCACAGCCGCCAATGGATCAAAATGGCGGCACCAATCTCGCCGTCGGTCAGGCGGTGCTTCAGAATTTCACCGCCCTCCTCGCGACCAACACCATCACCGGCAATGTGAAGGACAGCAACGGCACCAACATTGCCAGCCTCGGCGTGTTAGCCAGCATGACCATCAATGGCGCGAATTATCAGGCCTTTGTGGACACGGATGCCAGCGGCAATTATTCGCTGAACGTGGCCAATGGCACTTGGAGTGTCGGCGTCAATTGCAATGGCGGCAGCGACAGTTTGAGTCAGCTTGGCAGCTATGCGTGTCCGGACAACACGAACGTTACCATCCTCAACAACAACGGGGTGGCCAATTTCGCGGTTCAGTTTTGCGCTGGCATTGTCATCACCACCCCTTCGCCGCTGCCCGTCGGCGAGGTCGATGTCTTTTACAATCAATCTATTCAGGCTTCGGATTGCAGCGGTACTTACAATTGGTCGCAGTCCGGCGGCACGTTGCCCGGCAACCTGAGTCTCTTTTCCGGCGGACAATTCGATACGCTCTCCGGTTCTCCCAACAGCAGCGGCACGTTTGTTTTCACCGTTCAGGTTAACGACGGGGGCAGCAACACCACCAACCGGCAATTTTCGGTGGCCATCAGCAATGCGTTGCAGATCACCACCGCTTCCCTGCCCAACGGAACCAATGGCGCTGCCTACAGCCAGCAATTGCAGGCCATCAACGGCGTGCCCTTTGGCGGTGTGCCCTATAGTTGGTCGTTGTCGTCCGGCGGCCTTCCCTCGAACCTGAACCTGGCCACGAACGGTTTCCTTTCGGGCACGTTGACGACCAACGGCCTGTTCAATTTCACCGTGCAGGCGTCAGACAGTCTGGGTGCCGTCTTCAACCAACCCCTTTCGCTCAACGTCGTCAACACCAACATTACCATCCTTCCGCCGTTGACCGTGGGGACTGCGGGAGGTCAGATCATTGTCTTCTGGCCGGCGTCGGCAGGGACGAATTTCACGTTGCAGACGACGACGAATCTGGCCACCGGGCCGTGGGTGCCGGCGACGAATGGCGTGCCGGCTATTTCCTTCGTGTTCAGCAACAACCTGCCCGCCGTCTTCTTCCGGTTGCAATAGAAACAACCGGAACAAAATTCAAGTCCACGCTAGCCGCAGCCCCGGCCCTTCCGGGTCATCCTTGACCACGCAAGGCGTGTTGAAAACCATGGTGGAACGCTTGCTCTTTTCAAACGCCGGCCAATGGGGGATGCCGGAGTGGTTCGGGTTTCCGGTGCGCGCAAAATTCGCCCATGCACTACTCATATTAGTGGACATTTCCAGCTACGGCGGATTCAAGAAAATCTAACCGTGGTTCAGCGTGGCCCAATTGCTCGAGTAACAGCCTTCTGGCAAACCGACCAGCCATTGAAAGCCTTGCCGCTGGAGCGGGCATTGCACCGGAAAGGGTGTTTGCGACCCTTTACTCAAGGTATTGGGACACAACCACCCTATTTGCAGCGCCAACGCTACCTTAACTGGTACAAAACTTCTTTCTGTACCTGACCGATTTGCCTCAGAGAGGCTGGGTCACCTGGTGAATCATGTGCCAGCGATGGCCGCAGTTCCACTGGCACCACTTGGAATAGGTGCGCTGGCGAACCAAGGACTGCTTTTTGGCCCAGGCCACGAACAAGGCCACACCTACCCGCGAAAACAATCCCAGAATATGAACGGCTGGTTTGTGGCCAACGCGCAGACGGTCTTGGAAACCCGAGCAATCCAAGCGCTGGCGTAATCCGCTTTGGATCCCCCAGTAGTTGCGGTCGACGTTAACAAAGAGCTCGGCGGAGAGTTGCTCGGCGCTTGGGCTGGTGACCAGATGCTCCACCGTGAGGTCGGCTTCTTCGCCCAGTTGGCGGTGCAGACAGCCCAACTGGGCTGCCCCGGCCAATCCCAACTGTGCCGGCTCAACGGTGCGCGTGGCCAGAGCTCGCCGTTCCCACCGGCTGCGATTGTCCTCCAGTTTGACTACCGTAGGGGGGGAACGTTCTCCGGCAGGAGTTGTGCTTCCAGAGGTCGAGATTGTGAATCCCGGTCTGATTGACTCCCCGCCGAAAGCCTTTGAAGCGGCTCACCGCTTCCGCCGCGAAGATGTTGATCTGATATTTATCCACGTTACAACCTGCGCCCTGTCCGCAACATTACTGCCGGTTGTGCAGCGGGCGAAAGTTCCGGTCGTGGTGCTCAATCCGGCTCCAGAACCGGCAATGGATTACGCGAAGTTCAACGGAATGAAGGATCGCACTACAATGACCGGCGAATGGCTGGCCAATTGCAGCGCCTGCGCCGTCCCGGAGATCGCCAACGTTTTCCAACGGGCACGGATCCCCTTTCACCAGATCACCGGCATGTTGCACGACGATCCTGCGTGTTGGGACGAAGTGCATGACTGGATCGAAGCCGCGCGGGTGGCTGGCGTCATGTTTCATAATCGTCCGGGTTTGATCGGGCATTATTACGGTGGCATGCTGGATGTGGCTTCCGACCTGACCCGGCATTGTGCCACGTTTGGCGGGCACATGGAGATCATCGAAGTGGATGAATTGGCCCGGTTGCGCCGGGAAGTGACTGCTCGTCACGTTGCGGGGCGCGTAAAAGAGTTTTACAAAAAATTTGAAGTAGGGGTGGATTGTGTTCGGGGTGAGTTGGAACGTGCTGCTCGCACGTCTGTCGCCTTGGATCGGCTGGTGAAGGAGCACGATCTTGGTTCGCTTGCCTGCTACTATCTGGGCACTGGAAACGCAGAAAACGAAGCTGCCATCAGCTCCATTATTTTGGGCAACTCGCTGTTGACTGCGCGTGGCCTTCCAGTGGCCGGCGAATACGAACTCAAGAACGCACAGGCCATGAAGATCATGGACACGTTTGGTGCCGGCGGATCATTTACCGAATACTACGCCTTGGATTTCAAGGACGATGTGGTTTCAATGGGGCATGACGGCCCGGGCCATATTGGCAACGCCCAGGGCAAGACCAAGGTGCGTCCGCTCGTCGTCTATCACGGCAAAGTGGGGCGCGGTTTGTCGGTGGAGATGTCGGTGAAACACGGTCCCGTTACTTTGCTTTCCGTGGTGCAGTCGGCAGAGGGGCGGCTCGGGCTGCTGATGGCCGAAGCCGAATCCGTGCCCGGACCAATTCTACAGATTGGGAATACCAACAGCCGTTACCGCTTCAGCATCGGTGCGCGGAAATTCGTTAACGAATGGAATTCACATGGGCCGGCGCATCATTGTGCCGTCGGGGCAGGCCACATTGCCGGAAAGATTGAAAAACCCGGGCTTTTGCCGGGAATCGAGACGTTTCGTGTTTGCTAATGGGATTTGAATCATGTCCGATTGCGAACGGCTCGTGGCTTCGGAAACGGGTTGAAAAATGAAATACGTAAATTTGAAATTATCGATTCCCTTGCTGCTGGTGTTTTTTTCCGCACCTTTGCTTGCCGATGAGCTCCCGGCCCAATTCGTCAATCCACCCGATTCAGCCCGGCCCTGGGTTTACTGGTTTCGAACAACGGCAATGTTACGAAAGCGGGGATTACCGCCGACCTCGAGGCGATGGAGCGCGTGGGGATCGGCGGCGTGATTATTATGGACGTGGTGGAACGGTTCGCCCCGCCGCCAGGCACCGCCGATTTCATGAGCGCGGAATGGCAGGAGCTGTTTCGTTTCGCCGTCTCCGAGGCACACCGGCTTGGAATCAAAATCAACATGACCAACGGCCCGGGTTGGTGCGGCAGCAGCGGGCCTTGGATCACGCCGGAACTCTCGATGCAGAAGCTCGTCACCACGAATCTGACGGTGACCGGACCGGTGCAATTCTCCGCCGTTCTGCCGCAGCCAGACACAGGGAGCAAACGCTGGCGCGGTGTTTTTGACAGCACGATGAAAAATACCGATTACTACCGCGACATCGCCGTGCTGGCTTTTCCGGTGGCCACGGATGGTGTCGTGGCTCCCGAGGCCGTGTTGAACCTGACGAGTCAACTGAGTGCGGACGGCAAACTGAAATGGGAAGTTCCCCCCGGGCAATGGATCATTGAGCGCATCGGCCACACCGGCACAGGTTCTTCCACCCGTCCGCCGGTGAAGGGCGGCAATGGATTGGAATGTGACAAATTGAGCCGCGCGGCGATGGATGTTCATTTCAAGAACATGATGGGTAAACTTATTGCCGAAGTCGGGCCCCTGGCCGGCCCGACGCTTTCCGCGACGCACATTGACAGTTGGGAAGTCGGGGGGCAGAACTGGACGCCAAAGTTTCGCGGGGAATTTGAAAGACGCTTTCGCTACGACCCGATTCCATATCTGCCAGATGTGACCGGAGCCAAAGTTGCCGTCGGTGACCCGGCGGTAGCGCAACGTTTTCGCTGGGATTTTGAACAGACGATCTCCGAACTGCTCGCGGAAAATTATGTCGGTCGGCTGGCCGGACTGGCGCACGAACATGGGTTGCGGCTGAGTATTGAAGGTTACGATCTGCCGTTCGGCGACGAGGCGACTTACACCCAGCGCGCGGATGAACCGATGACTGAATTCTGGGCGACCGGCGGAAACCAAAATGCGGCCAAAGGGCGCCAGATGGCGTCAGTCGCGCATATCATGGGCAAAAAAATTGTCGGCGCGGAAGCCTTCACGTCTGGCGACAATGAACAATGGAAGTATCATCCCGCCACCGTCAAGGCGCTGGGTGACTATGAATTTTCCCAAGGCGTCAACCGGTTTGTCGTCCACCGGTATGCTTTCCAGCCATACCCAGACCGTTTTCCCGGTTCGACGATGGGGCCGTGGGGCTTGCATTATGAACGCACCCAGACCTGGTGGGAAATGTCCGGCGCATGGCATAAATATCTCTCCCGCTGCCAGTATCTGTTGCGGCAGGGTTTGTTCGTTGCCGACCTTTGTTATCTTCGCCCGCAGTTGCCCAATCAAACCTATTTCACGCCCGCGCCCGCCGTGCCCGCCGCTTACAAATATGATGAATGCAGCGCCGAAGCGTTGATCGTCCGGATGAGCGTGAAGAATGGCCGGCTCGTCTTGCCGGACGGCATGAGCTACCGGCTTTTGGTTCTGCCGGAAAATGTGACTTTGATGACACCGGCGCTTGTCAAGAGAATCAAACAACTCGTCGCCGATGGTGCCACGGTGTTCGGGCCGCGTCCAACCGCTTCACCCAGTCTCTCGGATTATCCAAAATGCGATGAAGAAGCGGCCAGATTGGCGACAGAGGTTTGGGGTGACTGCGACGGTCAAAAGGTCACGGAACATCCTTTTGGCAAGGGCAGTGTGATTTGGGGGCAACCGCTGGAGGACGTTCTCAAGAGATTGCTGGCGCCGCCGGACTTTACGGCGAACGTGAAGCTGAATTGGATTCATCGTCGGGTCGGCGACACACAGATTTATTTCGTGGCCAACGAATTGCCTTCGGCCGTGGAGGCACGATGCAATTTCCGGGTGAAAAATATGCGCCCCGAATTATGGAATCCGGAGACCGGCGAAATGTCGCCAGTGGCAGTTTACGAAGGAACGGCGGCGGGTATCTCCGTTCCATTGCGTCTTGAAGCGAGCGGCTCGATCTTCCTGGTTTTTCGTCCGCAAACAAAGCGGTTTGATTCCGTGGTGAGTTTTACGCGTGAGGGTCAGCCGGTGCTGCCGTTGACCAAGCCACCGGCGATCCAGATTCAAAAAGCCACCTACGGTGTGCCGGGCGATGCGGTGCGCACCCGTGATGTGCGGAACAAGGTGCAAAAGCTGGCGGACAGTGGCGAACTCAGTTTTCAAGTCAGTCAACTGGCGGAGGGAGATGATCCGGCTTACGGCACGGTGAAAACTCTGGTCGTGCAATACACGGCCGACGGCCAGCCGTTCACCATCAGCGGGCAGGATCCGGATACTGTCGGCTTGATTACAGCAAGGATTCTGACAACCGGAGCGGGCGGGATTCAGGGATTGACCGGGGAATACTTCGCGAATCCGGACTTAAGCGGCACGCCCGCCGGGGTTCGCAAGGATACCGGGATTAACTTTGCGTGGCACAGCGGTTCCCCGGCAACGGGGATACCGGCCACCGGATGGTCAGCGCGCTGGACAGGCACCGTGACCGCGCCAAAATCGGGGGAATATACGTTTTGCCTCCACGCCGACGATGGGTGCCGGTTGTTTATTGAGGACCAGAACGTGATTGATCATTGGAGTCTGGACAGCGGCAACGATGCGCATACCGGAAAGATCAATCTGGTATCGGGGCAGCAATACCATCTTCGAGTGGAATACTTTCAAGCTGAAGGAGACGATCGTATTCAATTGAGTTGGCTGGTTCCAGTGGCCGGCCGGGCGGCGGAAGTCCGTTGCAACGCAGCGGGACGTCTGGAAATTGTCGCGTCACAACCGGGGCATTATGAATTGAAAACCGCTGGCGGCAAAACGCGGCAGGTTGAAGTCGCAATCGTGCCTGCGCCGTTGGAGATCGCCGGAGCGTGGGATGTAAGCTTTCCACCCAAGTGGGGTGCGCCGGATAAAATCACCTTGGACAAGCTGGTTTCATTGAGCGAGTCCACTAATGCCGGCGTGAAATATTTTTCGGGCACGGCGACCTACACCAGGACATTCGACTGGAAGCCGCCGGCAAAAGTTGGAAAACAAAAATCTGAAATCTGGTTGGATCTTGGCGAGGTGCAAGTCATGGCGCGGGTGAAACTGAACAGTCATGATCTGGGCATTTTGTGGAAGCCGCCGTTCCGCGTGAATGTCACGGGAGCATTACAGCCTGGTCACAATACATTGGACATCCGCGTGGCGGATCTCTGGCCGAACCGCATGATTGGCGACGCGGGGTTGCCGGCGGCGGAACGGTTCACCTGGAGTTCGTATGAGCCGTTCACCAAAGATTCGCC
>OCZU010002872.1_pt1 | contig 10933 bp, 8 predicted proteins | sample 1539001 | NCBI WGS metagenome assembly OCZU01 (sample SAMEA3539306, study PRJEB22396) | soil metagenome | biome: tundra; feature: field; material: soil | place: USA | collected 2010-05 | depth 0.15 m | reverse complement strand
CTGATGGTCTGCCAGGAGTTTCCGCCGTCGGTGGTCTTGAAGAGCACGTTGCTGGCGAAGTAAAGGACGTGCGGGTCGAGGGGAGAGAACAGTAAAGGTTCGGTGCGGTCGGTGCGGAACTTGGCTGTGCGAATCGGAATCGGGGTGACGTTCTGTACCTGGCCGGTGGACCAGTGGAACTTCGAGACCTCGCTTCTGCCGCCACCGTAGATGACGTCAGGGTCGAGGGGATCGGGGGTGACGTAACCGTATTCGATCACGCCTACGGGATGCCATTCGCGGATGGTTATGGCGCCGTCGTTGCCACGGCTGGAGATGCAGACGGAACCGCTCTCCTGCTGGCCTCCGCAAACGCGATACGGGAAGGTGTTGGTTACGGAGACGTGATAAATCTGCGCCGTTGGCTGGTTGTACCAGGAACTCCAGGAGGCTCCGCCGTTGACGGTCACCAGTGCGCCCTGGTCGCTGACAAGAAGAATAATGTTTGGGTCGTTGGGATTAATCCACAGATTCTGGTAGTCGTCGCCGCCGGGCGCGCCGCGGAATCCAGACCATGTCTTGCCGCCATCCGTGGATCGCATGGTTACGGTGCTGGCGCAATACACAACGTCTGGATTCTTGGAATCTACTTTGGGGATCGCGAGGTCGCCGCCACCAATGCGGCCTGAGGGGCGCGGATCATCGGTTGCCTGGAACCAGCTTTCTCCGGCGTCGTCAGAACGGTAGAAAGCGAGCGGGCCCGAGGAGATGGCGACTGTGGCGTAGAGGCGCCGGGGGTCACTTGGAGCGATGGCGACGTAGATCTGCGAGAGATCCTTGGGCAGGCCATTGGCAAGAGGATGCCAGGTGCTTCCGCCGTCGGTAGACTTAAACAATCCGCCGCCGGTTCCGTTAACTTCGTTGTTGTCCTCCCAGGGGCCCTCGCGGGCTTCCCACATGGAGGCGTAAATTACGTCGGGATTCGAGGGGTCGATCTCTACGTCGGAAGCGCCGGTATTCTCGTCTTTATAGATTGCTTTTTGCCAGTTCTGGCCGCCGTCGGTGGAGCGGAACAGGCCGCGTTCTTCATTAGGCCCGTAGGGATGACCGAGCACGGCGGCGAAGACTCGATTGGGATCGCGCGGATCAATGGCCAGTGCGGGAATCTGGAAGCCATCGTGAAGGCCGAGACGCGTCCAGGTTTTTCCGGCGTCCGTCGATTTGTAGATTCCGTTGCCAACTGACAGGTCGGGGCGGTGCAGGCCTTCGCCGCTGGCGACGTAAATGATATTGGGATTGGAAGGAGCCACCGCAATGGCACCAATCGACTGGGTAGATTCGTGGTCGAAGATGGGGTTCCAGGTACGCCCGTAGTCGTCCGACTTCCAAACTCCGCCGTTCACCTGACCAATGTAGAAGACGTTCGGCTGGCTGGGGACGCCGGTGGCGGCGCGGGTGCGGCCTCCACGAAATGGGCCGATCATGCGCCAGTGCAGTTCCTGGTAAGTGTTCTCGGGAACTTGCTGGGCGGTGATTGAACCGATGGAGAGGGAGATCGAAATGCAGGCGAACAGACGAGTAAATACGTGAGACATGATCACTGGGCCCCCTGGCGCTAAAAGCCAAAGCAAACAGAATAAACTAAAACTGGGGTGATTGGGGAGTGGAAGGCCCGTTCCCTACGAGTGCTTCGCTGCGCCCAGGGGGACAGCCGAGGCGGCTGTCCCCACGCGAGCAGTTTCAGCCAATCTCGGCCAAGGTTTGCTTCAGGCGGCCCGCCTTCGCGGCTGGTGTTGCTCCTGACTGGCTTGCAACCCACGCGCCCACGCGGTTTGCGTCCTTATTGATTTGCGCGAGTGGTGTTCCTCGGAGATAGCCGTGGACGAGGGCCGCGGTGAAGGCGTCGCCGGCGCCCACGGTGTCGGCGACCTTTATTCTGAAGCCAGGGTGTTCAGTGAATTCCGCAGGCGATACCAAGAGGCTGCCGCCACTGCCGCGGGTGACGCAAACCAGCTTCAGATCACGGGAAGAGAGCAGGCGTCGCGCTGAGTCTTCTTCGGTGTGATGCCCGAGTTCGAACAAGCGCATGATCTTTGGCAGTTCTTCGTGGTTTAGTTTGACTATGGTTGCGAGCATCATCGATTCGGCGAGGACTTGTGCGGTATAGAAGTTCTGCCGGAGGTTGACATCGAAGATGCGGACTGCTTCGGGGGGAGTGGCGCGCAGGAAGCTGCGGATTGTCGAGCGGCTTTGTGAGGAGCGTTGAGCCAGCGACCCGAAGCAGACCGCGTCCGCTTCTTTGGCTAACTGCTGCCATGACGGGCTCCATTCAAGGAAATCCCAGGCGGCGGGCTCCGAGATTTCAAAGCATGGTTGGCCGTTATCGTCGACATCAACGTTCACGGTTCCGGTGGAATTGGTGGGATCTCGCTGAACCGAGGCGGCACTGAGTCCGAGCTGGGCCAATTGCTCAAGAGCTTCGTCTCCGAGGATGTCGCGGCCCACTCGGCTGGCCGGAATTCCGGTGTCGCCGAGGAGGTTCGTCATGTAGGCAAAGTTGGCGGGCGCTCCACCGAGTTGCTTGCCGGAGGGGAGCAAATCCCAGAGCAACTCGCCCAGGCCCACGATAGTGTGTTTTCCATTCGTCATTCGGCAAGCCGGGGCCAGAGCAGCCCGCTGAGAGACTACAAGAATAAGCGGCGAGAGGAAACAAGAGGCCGGTAACGGACGGTTTGGGTGGTGCTAGAATTCGGCGAGTACGCATGCGAAGCACTGCTTTTTCTGAACGCCTGCGAGGGCAGGACACCCCTTCAGCAAGCTCAGGGCAGGGTCTCGCGACAGCCGGCGTGACGCCGGCGCTACATTACGAGGCTTTCGGCATGAGGAAAATCGCGTTTCGGTTGGCCACATTTCTGTTTGCTGCGTGCCTGGCGGGGTCGATTGCTGGCGCGCAGACATCCTCCAATGCCGTGGATGCCGAAGGTCATCCATGGTGGAAGCATGCGGTGTTCTATGAGATTTATACGCGCAGCTTCGCCGACAGCAACAATGACGGCATTGGCGATCTGAAGGGGATTGCCTCGAAGCTGGATTACTTGAAGGAACTGGGAGTGGATGCGATCTGGATTTCGCCGTGCTTTCCTTCGCCGCAGGTGGATTTTGGCTACGACGTTTCCGACTACGAGAACATTGATCCGATGTATGGGACGCTTGCGGACTTCGATGCGCTGGCCAGCGAGGCGAAGAAGCGGGGGATGCACATTATTCTCGACTTTGTCGTCAATCACTCGTCGGATCAGCACAAGTGGTTCCTGGACTCGAAGTCCTCACGCACGTCCGCGCATCGCGACTGGTATATCTGGCGGGATGGTAAAGGACCGGGGGAACCTCCGAATAACTGGGTCTCGCTTTTTGGGGGATCGGCTTGGAAATTCGATCCGGCCACGAATCAGTATTACTACCACTTTTTCTATGCGGAGCAGCCGGACCTCAACTGGCGGAACGCGGCAGTTAAGGATGCCATGTTCGATGTGGCGCGCTGGTGGTACAAGCGCGGCGTGGCGGGGTTCCGGCTGGATGCGGTGGATACGCTGTTTGAGGATCCGAAGCTGCAGGACAACCCAATCCTGCGTCCGGGCACGAACCATTTCGGAGATCCGATCGAGGACAACAAATACAACACGAATTTGCCGGAAGTGCATGACATGTTGCACGGACTGCGCAAGGTGGCGGATGAGAGCAATGCGGTGCTGATCGGGGAGACATGGACGGCTGACGTCGCCGAACTCAACCGGTACTACGGCGAAGGAAATAACGAACTGCAGTTGCCGATGGACTTTCTTTTCACCATGGTCAACAAGCTTTCGCCGGCGGACTTTCGCAAGCAGATTGCCGGGGTGGACGGGGCTTCCGGGTGGCCCACGTTTGTGATCAGCAATCACGACATTGCGCGGTCCTACGACCGTTACGGCGATGGCGAGCATAACGACCAGATCGCGAAGCTGATGGCAGCGCTTTATCTCACGTTGCGCGGGACTCCGATCATGTATTACGGGGAAGAAATCGGAATGAAAACCACGCCGCCGACCAATAAAGAGGATGTGAAGGATCCGATCGGGCGTACGGGATGGCCGGAAGAGAAAGGCCGAGACGGCGAGCGTACTCCGATGCAATGGGATGGCAGCGAAAACGCCGGTTTCTCCAAAGCGACGCCGTGGCTTCCCGTTCCTCCGACTTATAAGACGCACAACGTGGCGGACGAATCCCAGGATCCTAATTCAGTTTTGGAGTTCTATAAGAAGGTGCTGAGCCTGCGGCATACGAACCGGGCGCTGCTGGACGGAAACTACACGGCTCTCAATGAGAGTGATGCGAACGTGCTCTCCTACCTGCGCTTATATAAGGATCAGGGCGTGGTGGTGGCGCTGAATATGTCGGATGCGCCGCAGACGTTGAAGCTCGAATTGGAAGGTAAAGGGTTTGCCTCGGCTAAGAGCCTGCTTGCGACCGGGGAATCGGCCGCTAAGGGAGCCGAGGTTTCGCTGGGGCCCTACGGGGTTTTTATCGGCGAGCTTGCGAAATAAGAGGACAACGGAATCAAGATCGGCGTTCGTTCTCCCCTACTTGCTCCCAGGACTTGGCGCGGGAGATCGCTTCAGTCCAACGTTCGCGCATGGCATCCACTTGAGAGCGCGGCAGGCGTGGTTCAAACCGGCGCTCCTCTCGCGGCAGGTCAGAAATTGCCTGCACTTGCTTCCAGAAGCCTGCGCCCAGACCAGCCAGAAAGGCGGCGCCCAGCGCGGTTGTTTCAGTCATTGAAGGGCGTACCACGGGGACTCCAAGAATGTCCGCCTGAAATTGCATGAGAGCATTGTTGGCGGATGCGCCACCATCCACGCGCAACTCCTGGAGTGGAGTGCTGGTGTCGGTTTGAACCGCGTCCATCAGATCGGCGACCTGGTAGGCGATACTTTCGAGGGCCGCGCGTGCTATATGACCCGCGTTGCTTCCCCGCGTGAGGCCGAAGATTGCGCCGCGGGCGTAGGAATCCCAGTGCGGAGCGCCCAGGCCCACGAAGGCAGGGACGAAGTAGACTCCACCATTGTCGGGGACGGAATTTGCCAGAGTCTCGACTTCGGAGGACGCGCGAATGATTCCTAGTCCGTCGCGCAGCCATTGCACTACCGCGCCGCCTACGAACACGCTGCCTTCGAGCGCGTAGTCAGTTGTGTCCCCGATTTTCCAGGCGACGGTCGTGAGCAGGCGATGAGTGGAAGCGATGGCGCGATTGCCCGTGCTCTGCAACATGAAGCAGCCTGTGCCGTAAGTGTTTTTTGTGAAGCCGGGGCGGGTGCATCTTTGGCCAAAGAGCGCGGCCTGCTGATCGCCGGCGATGCCTGCGATGGGGATGCCATTCAGACCTGAGGCGGAGCTTACTTCTCCGTAGATTTCACTGGAAGGCCGAACTGAGGGCAACATCGATGCAGGGATTCGGAATAGATCGAGAAGGTCTTTATCCCACTCGCCGGAATGAAGATTGAAAAGCATGGTGCGGGATGCATTGCTGGCGTCGGTGACGTGCACTCGGCCGCCAGTTAACTTCCAAACGAGCCAGGTGTCGACGGTGCCAAATGCAAGGCGGCCTGCTTCGGCCAGTTGGCGAGCGTTCGGGACATGATCGAGAATCCAGGAAATCTTGCTGCCGGAGAAGTAGGCGTCGATCAACAAGCCGGTGCGCTGCTGTATGAGATGTTCGTGACCTTCGTCCTTGAGTTGCTGGCAAAAGCCGGCGGTACGGCGATCCTGCCAGACGATGGCGTTGTGGATGGGCTTGCCGGTTGCGCGGTCCCAGACGATGGTGGTTTCGCGCTGGTTGGTGATGCCGATGGCGGCAACGTCGGTGGGCTTTGTACCCGCCTTCGCCAACGCTTCGAGGGCGACAGTGATCTGCGACGCTGCGATCTCTTCAGGGTCGTGCTCGACCCATCCGGGCTGAGGAAAGATCTGGTTGAACTCGCGCTGGTCTACCGATCGGACGGCGCCGTGATCGTTGAACAAGAGGGCTCGGGAACTTGTGGTGCCTTGATCGAGAGAGAGAATGTAGCGCATGAGACCTCCTGTTTCAATGCGGGCCTCCCAATACGAAGGCTAAGACGAAGGCTGGGACTTGCGCAGGAATCGTCGAATGCCAAAGTCGTAGACTGCTGCGCCGACCAGTCCGCCCAGCAGCGGCGCAATCACTGGTACCCACCACACCCTATCGCCGTCGGTGAGGCCGTTGTTCTTGAATCCAGCAATGGCGGTGAAGAGGCGCGGGCCAAAATCGCGCGCGGGATTGATGGGATATCCGTGCATGCCACCGAAGCTCATGCCAATCGCCACTACCACCAAGCCGATCATCGCCGGCGCAAGGTTGGCACCGGGAGGGACGTTGAGCTCGTCCGTGATGGCAAACACCAGGAGCAGGAGGAGAGCCGTGCCGATGACTTGATCGAGGAATCCTGCTTGAGGCCATGCCGGAAAAGCAGGGAAAGTTGTAAACACCCCGGCAGTTTTCTCCAATTGCGGGTCGACCTGGTGGAACGCAGGCAGATAGTTTCGGTATACCAGGGCGGCCGCGAGGAACGCTCCTGCAGTTTGTGCGATGGAATAAGGCAGCACCTTGCGCCAGGGAAACCCCCGGAAAACGGCCAGGGTGAAGGTGACTGCCGGGTTTAGATGGCCGCCAGAAACTTTTCCCGCAACGTAAATTCCCATGGTCACCGCGAGGCCCCAGCCCAGAGTGATGTTGGTGTAGCCGCCGTGAACGGTTGCGGCCGGAGCGTTGGCGGGGAACAGAACGACCATAGCAACCACACCTGTGCCAAAGAGGATCAAGACGAAAGTTCCGAGGAACTCGGCAATCAACTCGGCAGCCAGGGTGGGCTTGTTGTTCATGCGGCATGCTCCTGCGCTGAATCGTGGCTTCGACCGCGAGTAGTCTAGCAAGGATTTGAGGCTGGGCTTCGGCTTTCGGTTTTCAGGCGCGTCGTGGGCGTCTGCGGCCGGGCTCAACGATCTGCCGGGCGGTTACCAAAAGAATAAGAGGCGGCGATGTTTGCCCTTGACAGGGGGGGCGTGGCCTGTAAGATAGAGAATATTTATTCATATATATGAATAAATATTCATCATGAATAAGGCGCTGCGGCAGAGAGCTGTTTTGGAAGCCTTGAAGCACGGGCCCGTGGCGAACCAGGAAGGTTTGCAACGGGCGCTCCGCAAGCGCGGGTTCAAAGTGGGGCAGGCGACGCTGTCGCGGGATATTCACGATCTGAACTTGAGCAAGACGGCTGTTGGTTACACGCTGCATCAAGGGGAGGGCGCTGCAGGCCTGGTTCTACCCCCGGTGCAGCGGCTGGTTCGCGAGTTCGTGCTGGATGTTCGGCCGGCGCAGAACCTGCTTGTTGTGAAGACGATCATCGGCAGCGCTCAGCCAGTTGCGGCTGCTTTGGATGAACAGGAGTGGGAGGAAGTCGTGGGGACGATTGCCGGTGACGACGCGATCCTGATTGTTTGCCCCGACAAGGACGGCGCCAAGAAAGTTGCGGCTCGAATCGAGGAGATGATGGCCTGATGTCCGCGAAGCTCAAAAGTGCGGTGCTGGGAGCAAGTGGCTATTCCGGCCTGGAGCTGACGCGCATTCTGGAGCGCCATCCGCAACTGGAGAGGCCTCTGCTGTTGCGGCGTGAGGCTAGCAGTGATGGTCCGGCAGATTTGGCGGAGGTGTTTCCGGAGTTGTGCGGTAATGGAGGCTATCCGCTGCGGCCGCTTTCGTGGCCGGAACTGAAGCGCCAGGGTGTGCAGTTACTTTTTTTGGCAACTCCGCATGAAGCGTCACGGTCTCTTGTGCCGGAGGCGATCGCGCAGGGATTGCGGGTGATTGATCTGAGTGGCGCGTGGAGGCTAAAGCAGGCGCAGCATCGTGCCATTTATTCGTTTCAGGATGCGGATGCAGTCACTGCCGCGGAGTTGACGGCGCAGTCGGTATATGGGTTGCCGGAGTTGAACGGCGATCGTATTGCGGGGGCCCAGTTGGTGGCCAATCCAGGATGCTACGCGACCTCGGTGATTCTGGCTTTGGCACCGCTGCTCAAGGCTGGGCTGATTGATCGGGAACGAGGAATTATTTCGGACTCGAAGTCAGGGGTGTCGGGAGCGGGCAAGGCGCCTACGTCGCGCACTCATTTCGTTTCCGTGGCGGACAATCTCTCGGCCTACTCGGTATTCAACCACCGGCATCTGGGAGAGATGGTGGAGCAGTTGGGGCTGGAGGATGCGGAGCTGACTTTTACGCCTCATCTGTTGCCGATTCCACGCGGAATTCTGTCCACCATCTACGCGCTGTTGAATCGAGCGATGAAGCCGGCGGAAGTTGAATCCTGCTTAAGGGATTTCTATTCAGGCAAGCATTGGGTGCGCGTGTTTCCGACACCCAAGCTGCCGGAAGTGCAGTTTTCCTCGCACACGAATTACTGTGACCTTGGATTTTGTCTGGCGGAGGATGGCCGGCGGCTGGTGCTGGTTTCGTGCGTGGACAATCTGCTGAAAGGCGCCGCGGGGCAAGCGGTTCAGAACATGAATTTGATGTACGAGTGGGAAGAGCGGGAGGGTTTGCAGTGACGATTGTGGTGAAGATTGGCGGAGCGGCGATCGAGGATGCTGTGATCCTGCGGAAGTGTGCGCGGTCGATTGCGGAGCTGGCGCAGGACGGGCACCGTGTGGTTGTGGTTCACGGCGGCGGCAGTGCGCTGACGCGGATGCTGGACCGACTGGGGAAGAAGAGCGAGTTCGTAGATGGACTGCGCGTCACCGATGCGGAGACCCGAGATACGGCGCTCATGGTATTGGGCGGGATCATCAACAAGAAACTGGTGGCTGCCATTCAGTCAGCGGGCATGCCGGCCATTGGATTCTGCGGCGGCGACGGCATGACGTTCCGCGCACGGAAGAAGTTTGTTCACGGCCGCGATTTGGGATTCGTAGGCGAGATTTGTTTCGCGGAACCGTGCTGGATCGAAGCGCTGTGGCAGCAGGGAGGGATCCCAGTGCTGGCTTCGCTGGCTTTGGGAGCGGACGGAGAATACTACAACGTGAATGCTGATGAGATGGCGGCGTCCTGCGCTGCAGCCTGCCACGCCAACACCCTGATCTTTCTGACTGACGTGCCCGGCGTAAGAGACGCCGCAGGAAGCGTAATGCCCTGGCTGAGCACGAAGCAGGCCGCAGAGTTGGCAGCCGGGTCGATCATCAGCGGCGGCATGTTGCCGAAGCTGCAAGCCTGCCGGCAGGCGCTGAAGCAAGGTGTGGGTCGCGTGAGGATCTTGCCGGCAACCGAAGCCGAGGTTTTGCCGCAGTTTTACCTGACCAAGCTGTCGTGTGGCACGGAGGTTACGTATTCATGAGTCGGTCAGTTGGCGCGCACAAGTACAAATCGCAACCGGCGGGAATGCAGGTCCAGAACGTGATGCAGGACAAGGAGTCAACATTGAATAGTCAGGTGCAGAGCAGAATGGCGGCCGCTCCCGAGAGACTGCCGCAAGTGTTTTGGTGCCCCGATCTGGTTTCGACTCGCGATCTCGGCCCCTCGGGTGTGGATGCAGTTTTGCATCTGGCCGGAATCATGAAGTCGCGGCCCGCTGATTTTCGGAGGGCGCTCGCGGGCAGGCAGATGGTCATGTTCTTCGAGAAGCCCTCTTTGCGAACCCGGCTGACGTTTGAGGCGGGAATGGTGAGCCTGGGAGGTACGGCGATGTTCGTCGACCAGACTCATGAGCGAATCGATGCCCGCGAAAAGTTGAGCGACGTGGCGCACAACCTGGAGCGCTGGGTGGACCTGATTGTGCTGCGGACGTTCTCGCAGCAGACCATCGAGGGTATGGCGGAGCATGCCGGCGTCCCGGTGATTAACGCGCTTAGCGATCTGGAGCATCCGTGCCAGGCGCTGGCTGACTATCTGACGCTGCTGGAGCGGTTCGGAGAGGTGAAGGGCCGGTGCCTGGCATATGTGGGCGATGGCAACAATGTAGCGCATTCGCTGCTGCTTACTTGTGCGTGTCTGGGATCGGCGATTCGGGTGGCGACCCCGTCGGGATATGCACCCAATCCGCAGATTGTGGCTGCGGCTCGCAAAATTGCTGCGGAGACCGGCGCCGAGATTCATTTACTGACCGATCCTCACGAAGCTGTCGCCGGAGCTGATGCGATTTACACCGATGCCTGGGCAAGCATGGGGCAGGAGCGAGAAGCGGACGAGCGGGCGAAGACATTTCCGCCTTATCAAGTCAACTCCGAACTCATGGCGGAAGCCGCACCCCATGCGGCGTTCATGCACTGCCTGCCGGCGCACCGTGGGCTCGAAGTGACGGACGCGGTCATTGATTCGCAGCAGTCGGTGGTTTTCGAGCAGGCGGAGAATCGCCTGCACGTGCAGAAAGCGATTCTTTATTTGCTGATGGGCGGCGGCGATCGCCTGCCCGCAAGGAGTGCTCATGCCTGAAAAAGTTGTCCTCGCGTATTCGGGAGGTCTCGATACCTCCATTATTATTCCGTGGCTCAAAGAGAATTATTCCTACAGCGTGATCGCGATGGTCGGGGATGTGGGCCAGGGCGACGACATCGAAGCCGTGGTCGAGAAGGCCTATGCCACTGGTGCGAGTAAGGTGATCGTGGAGGATCTCCGCGAGGAGTTTCTGACGGGATACGTTTTTCCGGCGCTGCGAGCTGGTGCGGTTTACGAACATAAGTATCTGCTGGGTACATCGCTGGCGCGTCCTGTGATTGCAAAACATCAAGTCGAGGTCGCTTTGCGCGAGGGCGCGACGGCCGTGGCGCATGGGTGTACCGGCAAGGGGAACGACCAGGTTCGTTTTGAGCTGACTTATCAGGCACTCGCACCGGAGTTGAAAGTGATTGCTCC
>OCZU010002870.1_pt1 | contig 10939 bp, 8 predicted proteins | sample 1539001 | NCBI WGS metagenome assembly OCZU01 (sample SAMEA3539306, study PRJEB22396) | soil metagenome | biome: tundra; feature: field; material: soil | place: USA | collected 2010-05 | depth 0.15 m | reverse complement strand
ACAACAAGCTGATAGCAACCCACCCAAAGATCGAGCGCAAAGGCGCCGTGCACCCTTATACCTCTCTGAATGGCCACATGTTTACCTATCTGGACCAGACTGGCACGATGGGCATGCGCCTTCCCCAGGACGAAGTAGAGAAGTTTCTGAAAAAGTACAAGACCAGCTTGTTTAAGTCCTACGGAGTCGTGAACAAAGACTACGTAACCGTCCCCGACGCGTTATTGAAGGATACTAAGCAGCTAACAAAGTACTTAGCAATTAGCTATGAGTACGTCAAGACACTCAAGCCTAAGTAAGCCGAGAGCAAAGCCTTACGATTTTCCTTGCGCGCCCGCCCCTTTTTGATATAGTTCCCCACTGTCATGACGGCTTCCCTCGCGCGCGAAGTGAATCCTCCCGCTCCGCTACCACCCTCGTCACTCACCCGCAATCAGATTCGCGGCTTCTGGGCATCGTGGGGCGGATGGACCCTCGACGGCATGGACTCAGTGGTTTACGCGCTCGTGCTGGTGCCGGCGTTGCGCGAGTTGCTGCCTCACTCCGGCATTGTCGCCAACAAAGGCAACATCGGCTATTACGGATCCTTGTCATTCGCCTTGTTTCTGATCGGCTGGGGACTTGCCTTCTTATGGGGCCCCATCGGCGACAGATTTGGCCGCGTTCGCACGCTCATGCTCACCATCGTCTGGTATTCGGTATTCACATTCTTGAGCGCCTTCGTCACCAGCGTTTGGCAGCTTGCGATTCTGCGCCTGCTTGCCGGCATCGGCATCGGCGGCGAATGGGCCATGGGCGGTACGTTCGTCGCCGAGGAATGGCCCGAGCATCGCCGCCGCATGGGCGCCGGCTTGATGCATACGGGCTACTATGTCGGCTTTTTTCTCGCCGCGCTGGCCAACTACGGCATCGGCAGCCACTACGGCTGGCGCGCCATGTTTATCGTCGGCGGCCTGCCGGCGCTGCTGCTGGCCTGGATTCGGCACGGCGTTACAGAGCCCGCTGCCTGGAAAAAGAAGGAAAATGTTGTCCGGTCGTGGGCGGTGTGGCGCCCGTTCGCGGCGCTATTTTCGTTCGCCTTGCGCCGGCGCACTATTCTGAATGCTTTGCTGATGCTGGCTTCCATCTGCGGTCTGTGGGCCGGGACCGTCTACGTTCCCTCGGCGATCACAGCCTTGGCCGAAGCCGGTGGCCACGTCGGGCCAGCGGCCGCCCAAATCGCCTCCTACGGAGTGATGTTGATATCTTTTGCCACGATTCTCGGCTGCCTGATGATGCCCTGGCTGGCGGAACGGCTCGGCCGCCGCGGCGCCCTCGCCTTCTTTTTCACCCTGATGATGGTGTTCATAGCGCTTACCTTCGGCAAGGTCTTCTACCTCGGCCCAAGCGCGCTGCCCCTGTTTTTTGTTTGTCTGTTTTTCCTGGGTTTGGGCGGCGCCAACTTCGCCGTTTATACGCTCTGGCTGCCCGAGCAATATCCCACCGAGTGCCGGGCCAGCGCTTTCGCCTTTTCCACATCATTCGCGCGATTTGGCGGTGCGGGAATCACCTTTCTGGTCGGGGCCGGCGTCCGCCACTACGGATCGCTTGGAATTCCGGTTGCGATGACCTCCATCGCCTTCGCTCTGGGGCTATTGCTAATTCCATTAGGGGCGGAAACCCGCGGCCAGCACTTGCCGTCCTAGTTCTGGAGCCCGCTGCCCTAATCGTTGCTGACCTTTCGTGTGCCACGCCGGCCAGGTCTGCCGTGCTTGTCCACCGCGTCTAACGTTTCCCTGAGATTCTGCCGATAAACATTTCGTCAAGAACAGTCCTCGCGTCACCCGTGGAAGGGGTTTGGGGCGTGCCAGCGTTGCGCCATCTCGTGGTTGATCAGCGTCGCCCGGTGGAAGGAGAAATGATGATTACGATATGCAAGAACGCACTCACCGTTGGTGTGGCCTTCCTCATCTGCGCCTGCGCCGGTGCAAGCTTTGGGCAAGCTCCGCCAGAGATCAAGGACAAGTTGGACGCCAAAATCAAACAATTGACACCGCTCAGTTCGGACCCCGAGATTGTGAATGCGGTGAAGGCCCACAATGCCAAGCCCGCCACCCCTGAAGCCCTGGCCATGACCAACGACAAGTGGCACAGTCTCTCCGTGCTCGATCCCTTTGTGCGCGCCGTAGCCAAGACGCCCCTGTCCGAGTATTTGAAAGACAGAAAGAACGCGGACGAAACGATAGCGAAAGTCTTTGTCTCCGGAGCGGATGGTTTCAAAGTTGGATTCGATGCCAAGACTGAACACTGGACCCACAAAGGTATGCCCAAACACGAGGTGCCCATGAGCGGAGAGACCTGGATTGGTACTGTCAAAGTGGATGATTCCACGGGCCAGCAACTGATCCAGGTGGGACTGCCGGTGCTCGCTGAAGGCAAGCCCATCGGATCGATCGTGGTGGGCTTACGGGTGGACAAGCTGCACTAACGCAGAGGGCCTGCACAGGAGGGTTGACGATGAGAAATCAGGGCATAGCTCGCCGCATGGCTTTCGTGGTAGCGGCATCCGTGGCCATCACTGTGGCTGCCGTGCTGGGGTTGTCGTATCTGCTCCAGGCCTCTGCTGGTTCGGCTCAGAAGATCGCCGCGGCCGCGCGCGAACAAACGGAACGCTCCTTCGAACTCTTGGATATGGCGGTGACAGTGCAAGGCACCACGCAGAAGCTGGTGCAGGAGAGCGACCCTGACAAGATGGAATCGCTGATCCAACAAAACAAGTCGCTGGCGAAGGACGCGCTGGTTAAAGTTGACCAGGTTGCCGCCGCCGACGGCGGCGTGAAAGCCGCATTTCTGGCGTTGCTTCAGGCCAATCAGCACGTCACCAAGCTGGTGCTGCAGGCCCGCAACGCCGAGTCACATCAGGCTATCATCGAAAAATCGAATCCCGCATTTGAGGTCCTGCTGGGGGCAATCAATAAATATCAGAATCAGGTAGCTAAGAAGCTGGGAGATGACGCTGCGGCCATAAGTGTGCGCTCCGCGCGGCTTGAGCGCACCATCTATGCCTTGGTGATCGCCGGTATTCTCTTGCTCGTGGTCTGGGGCCTGGCGTTGGTGCGCAGCCTTTCCCGGGCCCTCAAGAGCATGATCAGCATGGTCAAAGACCTGGCCGAAGGCGAGGGTGACTTGACCAAACGCCTGGAGATTCTCACCCACGATGAACTGGGCGACTTGGCGCAGGGGTTCAACACCTTCCTGGACAAGATTCACGAGATTATCTCCCAGGTGGCAGGAACGGCTGAGCAGGTGGCCAGCGCCAGCGAGGAACTTTCGGCGTCGGCCACGCTGCAGGCGCAGGGGGCCGATACCCAGACCGACCAAGCCACGCAAGTCGCCACTGCCATGCAGCAAATGTCTTCCACCGTGCAACAGGTTTCGGAAAATTGCGCCCGCGCCGCGGAGGCTTCGCGCCGAGCCGCCGAAACCGCCCGCGAGGGGGGCGTGGTGGTGGAACAAGCTCTGACGCAGATGCGCTCCATCGCCGAATCCGTGGGTGGAACCACGAAGAAGATGGGGGAATTAGGCCGGAGTTCCGATCAGATCGGGCGCATCGCCGGAGTCATCGACGATATTGCCGATCAAACCAACCTGCTCGCCCTCAATGCCGCAATCGAGGCGGCACGCGCGGGAGAACAAGGCCGGGGCTTTGCCGTGGTGGCCGACGAGGTTCGCAAGCTGGCCGAGCGTACCACCACCGCCACCAAGGAAATCGCCGGAATGATCCAGACCATCCAGGAGGGAACCCGGGGAGCGGTGAAGGCCATGGAAGCCGGCAGCCAGCAGGTGGAGGAGGGCGTAACCTCAACCGCCCGGGCAGGCGAGTCGCTGCAACAAATCATCTCCATGTCGGAGGAGGTGGGATCGATGATCACCCACATCGCGACCGCGGCCACCGAGCAATCGGGGGCCACCATAGACATCAATCGCAGCATGGACCAGATTGCGCAACTGGTGAGAGGGTCGGCGGAGGCGGCGCAACAGTCCGCCAAGGCCTGCCAGGACTTGTCAGAACTGGCGCTGGACCTGCAAAACATGGTCCGCAGTTTCAAATTGGAGGCCGCGCGTGAAAACAAGCTTGGCGCTGCCGGTCCCTCGAACCGGCCGCGGCTGCCTGAGACAGCCGCACACCAAAAAGCCTTCGCAGCGGCCGCCCACTAGAGCTGTTCACAGATGAGGACGAAAGCAAAGAGACTCTCTGCTAGCGAAGAGAGCCTCTAGTTTCCTGCTGCCGCCGGTTCCGCTACGCAGCTCCGCGCGTGCTTACGGACACAGTTGCCATGTTGACAGCGTGCAACCCGCTGTTCGATTGCTCGATCGTGCGGGCAGCCACCGGTTTCAGCCAGAACAAAGCCAAAAGCGCAGCGATCAGGTCGCAGGCAATCATTGCCCAGAAGACCTTGGTCCATGAGCCGGTCTTTTCAAACAACCAGGCTGCCCCGACACCAGCAAAGAACGCTCCTGCGCCTTTGGCGGTGTAGACGATGCCGTAGTTTGTGGTCGCCCAGGTCTTGCCGAACAAGTCGCCGGTGATGGAGGGGAACAGCGAGAAGATCTCGCCCCAGGCGAAGAAGCACAAGCCTGACAATGCGATGAACCACACCGGGCGGCTAATGAATTGAAGCAGCGCAAATACCGCGATAGCTTCCATAGTGAAAGCGATGAACATGGTGTTTTCCCGGCCGATATGGTCCGACACCCATCCCCAGAAGGGCCGTGTCAGTCCGTTCAGATAGCGGTCGACCGTGATCGCCATCACCAGAGCGCTCATGCCAAAAGCAACGACAACTTTATCTACGTGGTAGGAAACGGCCATCGGGTTGAGCTGAGCTGTAACCACCAGGCCTCCGAACGACAACATGGTCATCATCAGGTAGATGACATAGAAGGAAGGCTGGCGCAGCATCTGCCAGGGGGTCATGTCCACGTTCGAACTGCGCACGTTTTTCTTGATCTTGACTTCTTTTTCCGCCCAGTTGGGAGGAGTCCAGCCCGCAGGAGGTTTGGCTAGGAACAAGGCCGTGAACAGCACGACGAAACCTTGAATGACGCCCCAAAAGATCAGCGTGTGCTGGTAACCGGACGCCTTGATCATTTTGTCAATCGGCGACACCGTGAGTGCGGTGCCGATACCGTAGGCGCCGGCGGTCAAACCGACGCAGAGGCCGCGATGATCGGGGAACCATTTCAGTGCATTCCCGATGGTTCCTCCGTACACGACGCCGGCGCCCACACCGCCCACCATGTACCAGAAGTAGATGCCGCGCAAAGTTTCGGCTTGGCCGGAGAAAATCCAGCTGAGGCCAACCAGAATGCCGCCAACACCCAGCATCAATCGTGGCCCGATCCGGTCGACCAGGTATCCTTCAAACGGAACCAGCCAGGTCTCCACCAGAATGAAGGCGGTAAAGATGCCTTGAATCGCGGTGAGCGAGACATGCAGGTGGGACTGCATGGGTTTGGTAAAAAGTGTCCAGGCGTACTGCAGGTTCGCGATCGCCATCATAGCGATAATGCCGGCGATCAACTGGACCCAGCGATTGACAATGCGCGACGGGTGAATAAGGGGGGCTGCGGCTTCGGCCATAGATACACCTCCGGGGTGTCTCGTCAGACTTTACGGGCTACTTCCACACCGCCAGCCCCCACTTGCCTGCGACCTGTTCCGACAGAAGTGCGCGACCTTAGCTTTAGCTTTGCCCCAGCGTTCTCTACGCGGGCGGGGCGTCGGCCTCCACTTCGGTCCGGAACGGAATCACACCGGGAACCAGCCACTTTTCCCACATCTCATCGATCTTGCTTTGGAAGTAATCGATATCATCGTTGGTAAAGTGCGCGAACCTGCCTTGCTTCAATAAGTAATCTCGTACGGGCTGCCGCTGGATCTTCTTGGCGGCAATCTGCTGCGTCCGGCCAGTAAGCTTCAGCACGCCGTTTTCCACTTCATACAAAGGCCAAATGCCAGTGTTCACGGCCAACTCGCCCAGTTCGTGGGAAATGTAAGGGTCGTAATCCCAACCCTTTGGACAGGGATCGAGCGAGTGAATGAAGGTGGGACCCCCAATAGCCAGCGCCTTGCGCATGGAATTCATGGCCGCCAAACCGTAGGACATGCAAACAGTTGCAACATATTTACATTCGGGATGGCCGGCCGCCATCATACCCGCCATGTTCTTCTTCCAGCGGCGATGCATGATCCTTTTCACCTTGCCGGGCGTACTGAAGGTGGTGTTGGCGCCCCACGGTGTGCTGCCTGAAAGCTGTATATCGGTATTGGCGTATGACTCGTTGTCATACATCAAAATGAGGCAGTTATAGTCGGGATGAGTCAGCGTCGCCGAGATTGCCCCCACACCCATATCCGCCCCACCGCCATCGCCGCAGAATGCTATCACATTGATGGGTTCCCGCTTCATTTTTCCCTTGCGCATGAGCACTTTCAGAGCTGCTGAGGTGCCCAGCGCCGCCGATCCGCTGCTCCCCAGTTGCGTGTGCATCCAGGGAAGCACCCACGAGGTGCTGTAATACGTGGTGTTCGCCACGTACATGCACCCGGTGCTGCCCAGCACGATGGTTCTGGGGCCGGCGGCCTTGGCCATCATCTTCATTACCAGCGCCGACTCACAGCCCTGGCAGGTGCGGTGGCCGGAGGTGAAATACTCCTCCAGCGGGATCTTCTTGACCGCTTTGAACGGATCTAATTTCTGGGTCGGATCGATCTGTACGTAGGTAGCCATAATTCTTCATCCTCTCTAATGTCTAGAACCCATCCGCAAGAAAACGGATTACTCGCGCAATCCGATCCACTGAGTTAAGGGCTGCGCCTTACCATCCGCAGCCTTGTAAACGGCGTCGGCCATCTTCTCCACATCGGGTAGAGTGACTTCACGCCCACCGAGACCGCAAATAAAGCCCACCACCGGCGGTTTCTTGCCCGGTCCCGGATATAGTGCATGGCGAACCTCGCCGGCCAGCACGCCTCCGAGGTAGGGCGAGCCGAAAGAGTAGTCACGATCAATGACCCCGATGGCCGCAAAGCGCTGCAGCGACTTCGCCAGTTCTTCCGCGGCAAACGGCCGGAACCAGCGCATGCGCACAAAGCCCACTCGCTTGCCTTCCTTGCGCATCTGCCGGATCGCCACCTTCACCGAAATGGAAAGCGTTCCCATGCCCATGAGCACGACGTCCGCATCTTCGGTCATGTACTCTTCAAAGAACGGGTTGCCATAGGAGCGCCCAAAAATGCGCTCGAAATCGGCATAGGCTTCCGTGATCACACCATGGGACCGCTCCATGGCCGCGTAGTTCTGGCGGCGAATTTCCATGACCCAGTCTTCATTGGCCTGGGGCGCAACCGTGATGGGATTGTCGGGATGGAGCAGCAGGTCCCCGCGGTTGTAAGGCGGTAGGAATTCATTCACCTTCTCTTGCGACGGGATCTTGACTAGCGCCTGCGAGTGCGTCAGAAACGCGCCGTCACAACTGATCGCGCAAGGCAGGAAGATGCGCCGGTCTTCCGCCACGCGATAGGCGATGAGGGCCGTGTCCAGCGCTTCTTGTGCGTTGTCCACCCAAACCAGTTGCCAGCCCAGGTCCCGGACCGCCAGCGCATCGTTGTGCTCCACACCGAAGGCGCCAGGGTCATCCAACGCCCGGTTGCCCACCATGGCGATCATGGGAATGCGCAGCGCGGGAGTTACCGTCAGCGCTTCCATGGCATACATCCAGCCGACGCCGCTGGAGCCGCAAAACACGCGGGCGCCGCACGCGGAAGCGTGCTTCACGATTTCAAACTGCGAGTGTTCGCCTTCGGCGACGATATACTCGCAGTCCATCTCGCCATTGGCCACCAGCTTGCAGACGTACTGCATGACGGTGTCGTAGGGGCGGATGGGGTAAGCCGTGATTACGTCAACGTCCGCCAGCTTGCAAGCAACTGCGATGGCTTCGCTGCCGGTGATTAGAGCTGTTTCTTCGATCCCGTGTTTCTGTTCTTCGATTACTGTGGCCACTGCCATGACGGACTCTCCTCGTAAGGTCGCTTTAACCGACGGTTATTTCTCGCGCGCGATCTCCAGCATCTCCGGAATCTGCTCTTCATATTGCCCGCGATAGCGGAAGCCGTGGGACCGCTCCGGGTGCGATTTGATCTTCTCTTCGAGCCACACTTTGTAACCATCTTTGTCCTTGCGCCAGTCTTCCCATTGACTGCTGTTGTCTTTGAATTCGGTTTCGTTGACCATGGTGACGCATTCCTTGACCGGGCAGACCGCCTCGCAAACGCCGCAACCGCAGCAGGCTTGCATGTTCGCGTCGTACAGACCTTCCGGAGTCACATCGAAGCAGGAGTCCGGACACTGCAGCCAGCACAGCGTGCACTTGATGCAGGTATCGAAGTTCACCACCGGCCGCATAGTGCGGGTGCTGAATTTCTTAAAGGTCGGGTTGCGGTCGGGTTGATAACCACCGTGAGCGTGAGAGGTGGGATCGTCCATTTTGTGTCCGGCGCCGATGCTGGGGATGGCGACACCTTCGCCCATTTCATGCCACTTAGGCAGGTCGAATTTGTAAGGTACTTCAGGATTGCCCTGGTCCGGCCGCACCGTGATGCTGGTGGTGCGCTCGTAGGACTTGGCCGCGGACGTGGCCTTGAGTTCATCTTTCCACTCGTCGATAATCGCTTTCTGGACAGACTCCAGGCTGAACAGATCGGGCAGGACCTTGGCAATCGCGCCCAGAATGCGCACGTCGGTGTGATCGTCCTTGTACACCCACAAGCCGGAAAAACTGACTGTACCCTTAAGGATCGCCAACTGGTAGGGGCTCTCCTTGCGGTGGGCCATGGCGATGATGGCTTCAGGGCCCTCGCGGGAGGTCACGATCAGAGTGGCTCCGGGCTTCAGCAACTGATTGACCGGCTGGAGGCCGTACCATGCCCACGACTCCACTCCCTTGCACAGGGTGTCATCGACACAAATGGTGACATCGACTTCTTTGGGCTGGTACTTCGCCATTCCTTCCTGGAGGGTCTGTTCGTCGGTAGCCACGATCGCGAAGTTCTTCGCGGGAATGCCGTTGCGCTCGGGACTGTCGCCGTAACGACCGAAAGAAATGCCCATCTTGCCTTCGTGATGAGCGGCGAGCACGATCGCTCGGCTGATTCTGCCAGCCATAGTTTTTTGAAAAATTCCCCGGTAAATAATCTCGATTGCGAATAGCCGGCCCATAGCGAAAATCCTCCGTTGTTAGAACTCGTTCAGTACGATCTCTTCTACGTCTTCAATGTGCCGCCGCATGGCAGCCTTGGCGGCTTCGGCATCGTGGCGCTTGATGGCAGCCAAAATCCGCCGGTGGCCAGCCAGCGACTTTTGCGGGCGCCCCTCTAACTGCAGAGAACGTTCCCGCGTATCGCGCAGCAGGTCCATGAGAATGTCGAGCACTTTCAGCACGACGCTGTTCCCCGAAGCCAGAGCGACGCTGTAGTGGAATTCCGCGTCCTCGGCGACAGCCGCGCCTCCCTGCGTCTGCCTTTCTTCTTGCCGCTGCAGAATCTCTTCCATCTCGGAAATGTCGTCGTCGGAAGCGTGGGTGGCGGCGCGCGCGGCCAGGGGCGGCTCCAGCATCTTGCGAAAATCCAGAAGCTCGCTTACCATCTCCCGCCGGTGTTTCAGCGCGCCCGCAAAAGGGTTGACCAGGGACTCGGAGGAGGTTTCGAGAACGATTGTTCCCGCCCCCTGCCGCGGTTCGACCAGGCCCATCAACTCCAGGCCGCGAATGGCATCCCGAATGGAACTGCGGCTCACCTTCAGCGTTTCCGCCAGTTCGCGTTCCGAGGGCAGCTTGTCACCGGGGGTGAGTTTCTTCAGGATCAGACGTTCGATCTGCTTGGCGACTTCTTCGTACACCTTGTTCTTGCGAACAACTTCGAAGTCGGATTTGATGGCGATGGGCAACTGATTTTCAAAGTGGTCCGATAAGTGGACCAGCCGACCAAGGGAGTATAACCCCGTTGTCAAGCCCCCGAGCAAATATTTTTGTTAGGTGGATGAAAAAGGGCGATGAGGCTGCGTTGAAGCTCCAATAAGGTCAATCCAGAGAGCTACTTCGGTGGCTGCTGAGAGGTACGCTGGGCCAGCAGTTTGGTGCAGTTGTAGACGGTCCGGGTGCAAGTCATGGGCAACCCCACTCGCTCTCCCAGCTCCACTACGGCTCCGACCAGCGCTTCCAGTTCCATCGGCCGGCCGGCTTCGAGATCCTGCAGCATCGAGGTTTTGTGCTCGCCGACTTTTTCCGCGCCAGCGATTCGCTGATCGATGGAAACCGGCAACTCCATGCCCAACTTGCGGGAAACAGCTTCGACTTCCTGCATGATGTTGCGGATCACCGAAGAAACTCCGGGATCGCGCGCCATCTGAACCAGCGTGGCGCGGGTCAGCGCGCTGACCGGGTTGAACGAGGCATTGCCCAGAACTTTGACCCAAATCTCGTGCCGGATGCGCGTGGTGACAGGGCAGCGCAAGCCCGAGGCGATGAGGGCCTCCGCAACGCGCCGGGAGCGCTCGGAGCGGGAGCCGTCCGGTTCACCAAGAGAAATGCGATTGCCTTCGATGTGCTGAATCACGCCGGGCGAGGGAATTTCAGTTGAAAAATAAACGATGGACCCAACCACCCGTTGCGCCTCGATGGCCGAGGCAATCACGCCACCGGGATCGACTCGCTCCAGGCACAATCCTTCCCAATCGCCGCCGAAACCCTGAAAGTACCACCACGGAATTCCATTCTGCGTGCTAACCACCGTAGTCTCCGGCCCCAGCACCGGCCTCAACTGTGGCGCAAGTTGTGGCAGGCCGTGCGCTTTCACTCCCAGGAAGACAACATCGACGGGGCCAACTTCTTCGAGGGA
>OCZU010002869.1_pt1 | contig 10939 bp, 9 predicted proteins | sample 1539001 | NCBI WGS metagenome assembly OCZU01 (sample SAMEA3539306, study PRJEB22396) | soil metagenome | biome: tundra; feature: field; material: soil | place: USA | collected 2010-05 | depth 0.15 m | reverse complement strand
GCCGGCGCAGCAGACATGGCCCTGGTTTCAGAAGATGCCGTTAACGATGCCCTCGATCGCCTGGTCAATCGGCGCGTCGTCGAACACCACGTTCGCCGCCTTGCCGCCAAGCTCCAGGGTCAGCTTCTTGCCGGTCCCGGCGATTGCCTGGCCGATCGCGATGCCCACCTCGGTCGAGCCGGTAAAGGCCACCTTGCCGACTCCGGGATGGGCTACGATCGCCGCGCCGGTCTCGCCCGCGCCGGTCAGCACGTTCACCACCCCGGCTGGCAGTTCGGCGGCCTGGCAGACCTCGGCAAGCAGCAACGCGGTCAGGGGCGTCGTCTCGGCCGGCTTCAGCACGCAGGTATTGCCAGCCGCCAGAGCGGGCGCGAGCTTCCAGGCGGCCATCAGCAGCGGGAAGTTCCACGGGATGATCTGCCCGGCCACGCCAATCGATCTCGGCGCCGAGCCGAAGCCCGCGTGCTCAAGCTTGTCCGCCCAGCCCGCGTAGTAGAAGAAATGCGCGGCGGCCAGCGGGATGTCGACGTCCCTGGTCTCCTTGATCGGCTTGCCGTTGTCGATGCTCTCCAGCACCGCGAACTCGCGGGACCGCTCCTGCAGAATCCTGGCGATCCGGTACAGGTACTTGGCCCGCTCGGCGCCCGGCATCGGGTTCCATACTCGCTCGTAGGCCGTACGCGCGACCCGGACGGCGCGGTCCACGTCGGCCGGGCCAGCCACGGCAACCCGCGCCAGCGACTCCTCGGTGGCCGGGTTGATGGTGTCCAGCGTGCCGCCGGCGGCGGCCGGCCCGAACTGGCCATTGATGAAGAGCCCGTACTCGGGAGCGATCGTAACGACGTCCCGCGACTCGGGCGCCGGGGAATACTCCCAGCCCGGCCCCGCCGCCAAGGCGGAGCCGGGCGTCGTTCCCGGTTCCCTGTCGCTGACCGTCATCAGGCCCACATTGTCACATGCCGGGCCGATGCTGATTAGAAGGGAGCGATGCTTATCACGGTGTCCGGGTGCTGATGAGCGAACGCCGCGACGGAGTCACCCCTGATGGCCTGCCAGAGCTTGTCGCTGAGCTGAGTGTTCAGGTGCACCGCGCTGAGACCACCCGATGTAGGCGATCCGTCGACTGTCGGTGCGGTCACGAAGACAGCCGATGAGCCGTGCAGAGTGCGCAGACGCAGCACCAGCGATTCCAGCGCTGAGTTGCTGAAGTTGCTGTCGACGCTCAGTACCTGGTCCAGCGAGGTGAGCACGCTGACATCGGTACCGAGACTGCTGGACATGTGTATCTGCGCCATCCGGTCGAGCATCGCCCGGACGAGGTTCTGCTGCAGCTCCACCCGGCCGATACTGCTGGCAGCTGGCTGGCGCACATAGGCCAGCGAGTTGGCGCCGGTCAGGTGATTGACGCCGGGCCGGAACGAGACTCCGTAGCTGGTGACCGATCGCGGCACGACCACGCTGACGCCGCCGAGTGAGTCGATGAGATGGCTCACGCCGCCGAAGTTGACCACCGAGTAGTGGTCAATCCGCACGTTGGTGAGCTGCTCGACGGTCCTGATCAGCAGCGAGGGCCCGCCCAGCCGCATGGCCTGGTAGAGCTCCAGCTGTCCGCGGCCGGGCACGGACACGACCGTTGTCGGCGGGATGGACACCACCGACCCGCCCTTATGGTTGGCGTTCAGATGGACGAGCGCGATCAGGCCGCTCCGCAGCTGCACGGGCTCCGAAGAGCCGGGCTGACTGCTGCCGTTCGCGAAGTTGTCCGCCGAGGTCAGCAGGACTGTCATGCTCCCCCGGGTCGCGGCGGGCATGACCGGCTGATCGGCCGCGGTGAGTGCCGCGATACCCGAGATCCGGTGAATGCTGCCGGCCAGATGGTTCATCACCAGGTAGCCAGACCCGGCCACCGCACCAATCAGGAGGACCAGGCTGAGTGCGGAAGCGAGAAGAATGCGCCTCAGGCGCCTCCTTCGCTTCCGCGGCGGATCAGGCGCTGGGCCACCAGAGGGCTCTGCGATGGACGGCTCTGCCTGACGGGCAAAGAAATCATGCATCGTGTCGGACATGCACCAGCGCCCCCCTTGTTAGTTTCCCTGGGCTGCACGCAGACCTCGCGCCGCTTCTCAGGGTTCCTTCCCCCATGATTACACTACGAACATAAATTGTCACGTTGGGTAGTCAGATTCTCGAATACTCCGCGGACGCCGCAACCGACCCGGTCGATGTCAGCATCGCTCAGGCCCGGGTGCACGGGCAGCGATAGCACCTGCCGCACTAGTTCGGCGGCATGCGGGGTCTCGCCTGGCACGACGCCCGGGTGCGCGCGGTAGCACGGGTAATCATGCACGAGCCGCGGATAGTAGGCCCGCGAGTCGATTCCGGCGTGATCCAGCCGCTGAGCCAGCTCGTCCCGGCTGACCGGGGCACCGGCGCCGAGCCGGACGGTGTACTGATGCCAGACGTGCAGCCGGCCAGCCGGCTGACTGGGCAGCACCAGGCCGGGCAGTCCGGCCAGCCTGGCACTTAGCCGTGCCGCGTGCGCCGCCCGGCTAGCGTTCAGCGCGCCCAGGCGGCTTAGCTGCACGGCCGCGATCGCAGCCTGCGGCTCGGTCATCCGGTAGTTGAACCCAGGTAGCAGGTAGTCGTAGCCGCTGCGCATGCCGTGGTTGCGCAGCAGCCGCAGCCGCTCGGCGACCTCGTCGTCATTGGTGGTCACCAGGCCACCCTCACCGCAGGTGATGTTCTTGGTCGCGTAGAGCGAGAACGTGGCTGTACCGAAGGCACCCACCGGCCGCCCGCCCAGGGCGGCGCCATGCGCCTGGGCAGCGTCCGCGATGACGGCGAGTCCGCAGGAGCTGGCGATCTCGCCGATCGCGGCCATGTCAGCGGGCAGCCCGTATAGATGGACCGGCATGACGGCTTTGCACCGCGGCGTGATCACCCCGGCGAGCGCGGCGGGGTCCATCGTGAAGTCGTCGGTGATGTCGGCGAACCGCGCGGTGGCGCCGACCTCCAGGATGGCGTTCAGCGTGGCCGCGAAGGTCAGCGGCGACGTGATCACCTCGTCACCGGGTCCGATCCGGTGCGCCCGCAGCGCAGCGACCAGCGCGACCGTGCCGTTGCTGACCGCGATCGCGTGTGCCGCGCCGTGCCCGGCCGCGAACGCCTGTTCCAGCGCGGCGACCCGCGCGCCGGCACACAGCTGGCCCGACCGCAGCACCTCGATGACGGCAGTCTCCTCCTCGATGCCGAACTGCGGCCTAGCAAGCGTGATCCTGCGCAACCCGGCAGCTGGGTCGCTGCCGGCCGCCGACGGCGGCGGCTGGTCACAGTCAGCACAGGCGAAGTCGGCCGGCGGTGCGGTCGCGCGGGACACTACCGCACCGCAGGCGCAGACCCAGCCCCGATGCCGCGCCGGGTGGCCGACCGCGAGCTGGTGTGGCAGGACCGCGGCGGTGACCACGGATCCGGCGCCGACCATGGCGTACTCGCCGATCTCGACACCGCAGATGATGGTGGCATTGGCGCCGACCGACGCGCCGCGCCTGACCCGGGTCGTCCCGACCCGCCAGTCCTGGTTTGCGCTCCGCGGCCGCAGGTCGTTGGTGAAGACCGCGGAGGGCCCGATGAAGACGTCGTCGGCCAGCTCGACGCCCTGGTAGACCGAGACATTGTTCTGAATCTTCACGCGGTCTCCGATCACCACGCCCGCGTCGACGAACACGTTCTTGCCGAGCACGCAGTACTCCCCGATCAGCGCACCGGCCCGGACCTGGCTGTGGTGCCAGATCGTGGTACCCGCACCGACGGCCGCGCCGGGCTCGACCTCCGCCGACGAGTGCACGAATGGCGGCTTAACTGGCACGTGCGCTCCCTGGCGACGCTGCCGCGAGCACCCCGACGATGTCGGTGACGCTCCCGGCGATGACGCGGGCGCAGGCGGCGAACGCCAGCCCGGTGGCGGCGGGGTCGGCAAACTCATCGGCTTCCGGCTCCACCCACGGAATCCGGCCGCGCAGCCTGGCCGCGTCGGTGACAATCTGGCGGGCCCGGTCGACCAGCGCTGCCGCCGCCGGCTCCGGCACATGCCGGATGAGCCTGGCGAATTCCCTGACCAGATAGGTACGCCGAGACGCGGCGGGGCGGGCCGCCACGACGGCGTCCCGGTGCGCCAGGCCGGCCGTCAGGATCAGATCCGCGTGATCCACCAGCTCACCGGTCAGGCGCCGGCTGCTGAACGCCGCGGTGTCGGCTCCCAGGGCGGTCAGCGCGGCAGCGGTGAACGGATGCATCGGCGTTCCGTTCTGCCCCTGCGTCCCGGCGCTGCCGACCGGGAAGTTCACCGCCGCAGTCCCCAGGCAGGCAGTCAGCTCCCTCGCGCTGAGCCGCTCGGCGAGCACCGAGCGGCACAGATTAGCGCTGCACACGTACAAGATGCCGAACGCGGGCTGGTGAGCTGGTTCATCCGGCATCGCCGTTCACCCCTGCCAGCTCCGTGCTCTCTGCCTGCTCGTGAACCTTGTGATCGTGGCGGGAGTACCGGTATCCGTATCCGTACCCATATCCGGCATCCTTGCGGCGCGGAGTCATGCACAGCACGCCGGCCAGCACCGGCGAGCCGACCGCCGCGAGCGATTCCGCGACCCGGTGCAGATGCTCGTTCCTTGTCCGGCCGTATCTGGCCACGACGACGGCGCCATCGCAGTGCGGAGCGGTCGCGACGGTGTCGGAGAACGGCAGGACCGGCGGCATGTCGATCAGCACCAGGTCATAGCTGGCGCGCAGTTGCTCAATCAGCTCGGCCATCCGGCGCGAGCCGAGCAGGTCGCTCGGGTTAGGCGGCAGCATCCCGCTGGTCAGGACGTCCAGCTCGTCGTCGCCCCAGCGCTGCACCACGTCCTGCAGGCCGGCCCGGCCCAGCAGCACGTCCGTCAGCCCGGCGCCGTTCGGCAGGCCCAGGTAGCTGCCCACTTTCGGCCGGCGCAGGTCGCATTCGACGATGATGACCCGCTTGCCTGCCGGGCCAAGCGCGAGGGCGAGATTGCAGACCGTGGTGCTCTTCCCGTCGTTCGGCAGGGCGCTGGTGAACATCAGCACCTTGCGCGGCTTGTCGATCTCGACGAACTGCAGATTGAGCCGGAGCTTGCGGAATGCCTCCATTCGCGGGCTGGCCAGCTCACTGCTGGAGAGCACGGGATGGCTGCGAGCGACGGAGTCGTAGGGAATGACGCCGAGGACCGGCTTGTCACCCAGTGCGCGACCGACCTGCTCGGAGGTCTTGATCGTGGTGTCGAGTGACCTCAGTCCGGCGGCGATGCCGATCCCGGCCAGCAGGCCGATGCCAAGCGCCAGCCCGACGTTCTTAGCCGGCCGGGGCGAGACCGGAACGGCGGACCGGCTCGGGCTGGCCACGACCGTCACCAGGACCGTGGAGGATCCGCCACCCGCCGGGCGCTCCAGCCGGTCCACCTGACGCGGGAAGAGCACGCCGATCGCGGCGGCGATTGCCTGTGCCTGCCGCGGGGACGGGTTGGTGACGGTTGTGGTCAGCAGCACCGTCTGCGGCACGGCCTGAGCACTGACTTCCGCCTGGAGCTGGGCCGGGCTCAGCTGCAGGCCGAGCTTGCTGACCACTTCGCCGGCCAGCATCGGGCCGCCGAGGAGATTGGCGTAGGACTGCACCTTCTGCTGCGACAGCAGGTCCGCCTGGTAGGCCTGCGCGACGTCGGTGGACTTGGTCTGCGCCGACACGTAGAAGGTCAGACTAGAGGAGTACAGCGGTGTCATGCGCGCTGTCAGGCCGGCGCTGATGGCACCGGCCAGTACCGTGACCAGGGCGATCAGCTTCCAGTGATCCCTGAGAAGCCCAAGGAAACTCCGCAGAGTCATGCCGGCTCCCACCTTTCTGGTGCCGGCCAGGTAGGCAGACCAGCGACAGCTACGTTACCAGCTGTATGCTTACCACTACGCTACGTCACCGACACTTAGATACTCTGAGTAGTCACGTAATTACGTTTAGTTAAAGTTACTAGCGGCTAAGAGTGAGGCAATGGCCGGCTGCGCGTACCGGGGGGCACGTTGCACGGGGAACTCACAGAAGGCCGGTCAGGCAGCGGGACTGCGCGGGCCCGGCCGGCCCGGCGGTGGGCCGCGTCCGCGGTTCGCGCCAGCTACGACGCCATCGCCTGGTTCTGCGGTCTGGCGATCGCATTCCTCGTGGCGCGTGGTCTCATCGGGCCGATCGCGACGCCCCGTTACCTGGCGGCGGCGCTTGTCGCCGTCTGCCTCGTGTCGGCGGCCTGCGGCCTGCTGACCGGGCTCTACCAGGGCAGGTATCAGCCCGGCAGCATGGAGGAACTGACCGGCGTGCTGCTCGCGGTAGCCACGGCCGCGGTCTGCCTGGAGGTCGCGGCCCTGGTCTGGGTGCCCGAGATGGCCGGCTGGCCGGAGATCATCGGCATAGCCGCCCTCTTCAGCGCCGCCGCGATGATCAGCGCCCGGCAGGTCACCGTGGCGGCGAGCCAGCGACGCCCGCCGTCCGCCTTGTCGGCCACGAAGATCATCATCTTCGGGGCTGGCAGCGCGGGAACCCAGCTGGTGCACCGGCTGGTCGGCCAGCCAGGGAGCCAGTACCAGCCGGTGGCGCTGCTCGACGACGATCCGGCGAAGCGGCGGCTGCGGATCGGCGGCATCGCGCTCAGGGGCGGGCGCGAGGACATGGCCGAAGTGGCCGCGCAGACCGGCGCGACCGTTCTGGTGATTGCGATCGCCCGCGGCAGCGGCAGCGTGATTCGCGACCTGACCCGGCTGGCGCAGCAGTGCGGTCTGACTCCCAAGGTGGTCCCATCGGTGCGGGAGCTGCTGACCGGCGGCGCCCAGATCGATGGCGTGCGAGACCCGCGGATTACCGACCTGCTGGGCCGCAGCCCGGTGTCCATCGACATCGCGGCCGTGACCGGGCGTTTCACCGGCAAGCGGATCCTGGTGACCGGCGCCGGCGGTTCGATCGGGTCCGAGCTGTGCCGGCAGCTGCGCCGGCTTGACCCGGCCGCCCTGATCCTGCTGGACCGTGACGAGTCCGCGCTGCACGCCGTCCAGCTGGCACTGCAAGGCCACGCCATGCTCGACTCCGACGACATCGTCCTGGCGGACCTTCGCGATCCGGCAAGAATTCACGAGGTCTTCCGGCAGACCGGGCCGGACATCGTCTTCCATGCAGCAGCACTGAAGCACCTGCCGCTGCTTGAGCGCTATCCGGCTGAAGCCCTGAAGACCAACATCTGGGGCACCCTCGCAGTTCTTGAGGCCGCAGCGGACTGCGGAGTCGAGACCTTCGTCAACATCTCGACCGACAAGGCCGCCGACCCGGTCAGCGTCCTCGGCCACTCCAAGCGGATCACCGAGCGGCTGACCTCGCATCTCGCCGCCCAGGAACCGGGCAGTTACCTATCGGTCCGGTTCGGCAATGTACTGGGCAGCCGGGGTTCGCTGCTCACCACTTTCTTCGCCCAGATCGCCGGCGGCGGTCCGGTGACGGTCACGCACCCTGACGTCTCCCGGTATTTCATGACGGCGGCCGAGGCGGTCCAGCTAGTGCTGCAGGCGGCGGCCGTCGGGCGCAGCGGCGAGGTGCTCGTGCTCGACATGGGCGAGCCGGTGCTGATCGCTGACGTCGCACGCCGGCTCACCGCGGCCGCGTCCCGCTCGGTCGAGATCGTCTATACCGGACTGCGGCCTGGCGAGAAGCTGACCGAGGACCTGCTCGGCCGCGGTGAAGCCGATCACCGGCCGTTCCATCCGCTGGTCCGGCAGGTGCCGGTCCCGCCGCTGCACCCGGCGCTGGTCGTCGGCATCGATCCGGCGCTCCGGCCACCAGAACTGCGGGCGGCCCTGGCTCACTGCGCGGTCACCGGACTCGACCTTGCGACGACCGGAGCCAGCTAGTGAGCACCGGTACCGCGGCGCCGCGCCGGCCTTATCACGGCAAGCGGCTCCTTGACCTGGTACTGCTCGCGGTAATGGCGCTACCTGCCCTGATCGCCGGCGCCGTCGGGGCGCTCGCGCTGTGGCTGGATGACGGGTCGCCGGTGCTGTTCCGGCAAGAGCGGTCCGGCTTGCGTGGCCGGCCGTTCGTCCTGCTCAAGCTGCGGACAATGCGGCGCGGTGCAATGGCCTTCGGCGCTAACGAAGGCGAGGTCACCGTCGTCGGCGCGGTGCTACGCCGACTGTCCATCGACGAGATCCCGCAGCTGGCCAATGTCCTGCGCGGGGACATGAGCATGGTCGGACCGCGCCCGACACTGCCCTATCAGGTGGAGCGGTACACCCAGCGGCAACGGCTCCGGCTGTCCGTGCTGCCCGGGCTGACTGGCCTGGCCCAGGTGCACGGCCGTCAGCGGATGGCGTGGCCACAGCGGATCGAGTGGGACCTGCGCTATGTCGAGAACCAGAGCCTGCGGCTCGACCTAGCCGTGCTCCTCCTGACCATCTGGACCGTCCTGACCGGGGCCGGCTCGACAGCGAACCACGATAACGATCCGATCGCCCGACTCGAGAAGAGGCCGGAGAACCTTGTCTGACAGCGCATCCCGAATCCGGCTGGCCAAGCCCGACCTAGGCGAGGAGGAGGTCGATGCCGTCCGGCAGGTACTCGCCAGCGGCGTCCTCACCAACGGCCCGCAGAACGAGGCATTCGGCCAGGAATTCGCCAGCCGGCACCTGGCCGCGTTCGGCGTGACCTTCTGCACCGGGACCGCCGCCCTGGACGCGATGCTGCTGGCCGAGGGAATCGGGGCTGGTGACGAGGTCATTGTCCCGTCCATGACCTTCGTAGCGACAGCGACGGCGGTCTGCCATGTCGGTGCCAGGCCGGTCTTCGCCGACATCGACCCGCGAACGTTCAACACCGATCCGGACGAGGTGGCAGCTCTGGTGACGCCGCGTACCAAGGCCGTGATGACGGTGCACTACGCCGGGCAGCCCGGCGATCTCGGCAAGCTGCGGCAGATCTGTGCCGACCTCGGCCTGCCGCTGCTCGAAGACGCCGCGCAGGCCGCGGGTGCGGACTGCGACGGAATCCCGGTGGGCACGTTCGGCAAGTCCGCCATGTTCAGCTTCACCCCGACCAAGAACATCACCACTGGCGAGGGTGGCATCGTGCTGACCAATGATGCGCAAACCGCCGACCGGCTCCGGCTGCTGCGCAATCACGGACAGACCAGCCTATACCAGCACGAGAGTATAGGTCACAACTGGCGTCTGACCGAGATGCAGGCGGCGATCGGCCGGGTGCAGCTGCGCAAGCTGGACCCCATCCTGGCGCGGAAACGGGCCAGCGCGGCCTGGATGAGCGACCGGCTGGCCGGCGTACCAGGCATTACTCCGCCCTATCAGCGGCCGGGCGCCCGCTCCACGCACATGCTCTACACCTGCCTGATTCCGGCCGGCCGGGACGAGGTGCTCGACTTCGTGACGCGCCACGGCATCGAAGCGCGGATCTACTTCCCGCCCGTGCACCGCCAGCCCATCTTCGCCGGCCTGCGCGCGCGCTTGCCAGTGACCGAGGCGGTGGCCGCCCAGATGCTCTCCATCCCGATGCACAGCCAGCTCACCGCGGCCGAGCTGGCCGAGATCGCGGATACCTTGCAGGACGCGGTCGCCAGCATTGCGCGGCGGCCACCGGTGCCCGCCCAGCTGGCATCCGCGCCGACCGGCGTGTCCCGATGACGGCCTTGCGCGCGGGCGTGATCGGACTTGGCGCGATGGGCCGGCATCACGCGCGAGTGCTCGGCAGCATGCCTGGCGTCAGCCTGGTCGGTGTGGCGGACGCTAGCCCAGCGGCCCGCGCGGAGGCCCCGGCCTGCACGGTAACCGCACATCTAGAGGAGCTGCTGCCACTTGGGCTCGATCTCTGCGTCGTGGCCGTGCCCACCCGGCGGCATACCGAGATTGGCCTTGAGCTGGCCAGGGCCGGCGTGCATACCCTGATCGAGAAGCCGCTCGCGGCCACCGTCACGGACGGCAGCGCGCTGGCCGACGCGTTCGAGAGGGCCGGCCTGGTCGGATGCGTCGGCCACGTTGAGCGGTACAACCCGGTGCTGCGAGCGCTGCGCCGCCGAGTCTGCGACGGCGACCTCGGCAGGCTATTCCAGATCGCGACCAGCCGCCAGGGACCATACCCGGACCGGATCCGTGATGTCGGCGTCGTCCTTGACCTTGCCTCCCACGACATCGACCTGACCCGCTGGATCGCCGGATCGCCCTACCTGAAGGTCTCTGCGTACACGACCAGGTCCATGGCCCGCCAGCATGAGGATCTGGCCTCAGTCGCCGGCGTGCTGCGCGATGGCACCGTGATCAGCCATCTGGTCAACTGGCTCTCCCCGCTCAAGGAGCGGACGGTCACCGTCACCGGAGAGCGCGGCTGCCTGCGCGCTGACCTGCTCGCGAAGGAGCTCTGGTTCCAGCGCGGTGACCTGGCCGATGACAGGCCGGCAGCGGACCGGACGGGCGAGCCTGGCGCTGCCGGGCTGAGCCGGTGCCCGGTCGCGTGGCAGGAGCCACTCCGGGCCGAGCTGGAGAATTTCAGGGACGCTGTGCTCGGCAAGGACGCTGACATCGTGACCATGCGACAGGGCACCGACGTGCTTGAGGTGGCTAGCAATGTGCTCGCCACCGTTCCAGGGACCCGCCGGGACGTGCCGGCCGCGCGCCGCGAGAACCTGGTTCTGCCCGGCGGATCTCCGGCACTCACCACGCGGACTGACGACGCCGCCGACGTGCTGATCCCGGCCGTCACGCTCCGGCCGGTGAGATGATGCCCGGCGTCGCAGTCGTGGGACTGGGCAAGATCGGCCTGCCACTCGCGGCGCAGATCGCCGCAGCCGGCCTTGCTGTCCGCGGTGCGGATGCCGATCCGCAGGTCGTCAGGCTGGCATCG
>OCZU010002868.1_pt1 | contig 10939 bp, 10 predicted proteins | sample 1539001 | NCBI WGS metagenome assembly OCZU01 (sample SAMEA3539306, study PRJEB22396) | soil metagenome | biome: tundra; feature: field; material: soil | place: USA | collected 2010-05 | depth 0.15 m | reverse complement strand
AGGGACTGGGGATCGTCTACCTGGAGGCATCCGCGGCCGGCCTGCCGGTCATCGGTGGCGACTCGGGCGGGGCACCGGACGCCATCCTGCACGGCGAGTCGGGCTACGTCGTGCCTGGCGGAGACGCGGCGGCTGTCGCCGCCCGGCTGACAGAGCTGCTCGGCGACCCGGCCGCCGCGACGGCGATGGGGGAGAAGGGCATGGCCTGGGTGGAGCGGGAGTGGCGCTGGGAGCTGGTCGCGGCCCGGCTGCAGCGGATCCTTGCTGGCTGAAATAACCCGGCACCCGTGGATAGCCGGCTAGCTGTACAGCGCGTCGATGTCCGCGGCGAAATCGTCGGTCACGACGTTCCTGCGGACTTTCAGCGAAGGCGTCAGATGGCCGGTCTGCTCGGTGAAATCCGTGCCGAGGATCCTGAACCGCCGGACCGATTCGGCCCTGGAGACGGCCTTGTTGGCTTCATCCACGGCCGCCTGGATCTCCGCGATGAGCTCCGGGTCGTCGGCGAGATCCGCTGGGCCTGTCGCCGGCGTGCGGCCGTGCCGCTCTTTCCAGTGGCCGAGTGCCTCGGCGTCGAGAGTTATCAGGCCGGCGATGTACGGACGGCCATCGCCCACCACCATGGCCTGGCTGATCAGCGGGTGCGCGCGGATCCTGTCCTCGAGCATGGCAGGCGCCACATTCTTGCCGCCCGCCGTCACGATCAGTTCCTTCTTCCGGCCGGTCACCCGCAGGAAGCCCTCGTCGTCGAGGTCACCAAGGTCCCCGCTGTGCAGCCAGCCGTCGGCATCGAGCACCTCGGCAGTCGCGGCGGGGTTACGCCAGTAGCCGGCGAAGACGTTCGGACCGCGGATGAGTATCTCGCCATCGTCGGCGATCCGGATGCTGACTCCCGGCAGCGGCATGCCGACGGTGCCTATCTTGTTGCGGTCCGGCCTGTTCACCGAGGCGGCGGCGGATGTCTCGGTGAGGCCATAGCCCTCCAGGACCGGCAGGCCGGCGCCGCGGAAGAAATGGCCGAGCCGGTCACCGAGCGGCGCGCCGCCGGAGACCGCGTACCGCACCCTGCCGCCCACCGCCGAGCGCAGCCTGGCATAGACGAGCCGGTCGAAGGTCGCGTGCCGCATCCGCAGCTGCAGGCCAGGCCGCTTGCTGCTGCTGCTGCTGCTGCTGCTGCTGCTGCTGCTGCTGCTGCCGCCGCCACCGCCGGGGCTGCTGCCGCCGGGGCCGCTGCCGCTGGACTTGCTCCAGGCGATCGCGGTTTCCGCGGCCGCGCTGAAGATCATGCTCTTCGCCTTGGTTGCGCCTGCCTGGTGCTGCGCGCTTGCGAAGACCTTCTCGAACACCCGCGGCACGGCGAGCAAGAACGTGGGCCGGAACTCCGGCAGGCCCTGGATCAGCGTGCTTGCGTCCGGCCAGTGGCCGAGGACAACCCCCGCCTCCAGGCAGCCCACCTGGATGATCCTGGCAAAGGAGTGCGCTAGCGGCAGGAAGAGCATGGTCGAGCTGCCGGCCACATCGAAGACCTCGCAGAGCGGGCCGGCCACGACGTTGCGCACATCGCGGAGCAGGTTGCCGTGCGTGAGCTCGCATCCCTTTGGGCGCCCGGTAGTGCCGGACGTATAGATGATCGTCGCCAGGTCGGCAGCGTTCGGCTGGTTCCGGCGCCGGGCCAGCTGGTCGCCGCTGATCCGCTCGCCGCCCGCCACGAGCGGGTCAAGCTCGCCGATCTTCCAGATGCCGAGGTCGAGGTCCGCGAGCCGGCTACCGACACCGTCGATTGCGCGGGCGTGCGCGCTCGTCTCGGCAAACACGGCCCGGGCGCCGGAATTGCCGAGTATCCACTCGACCTGGTCGGCCGATGAGGTCTCGTATACCGGGACCGTGACGCCGCCCGCTGTCCAGATGGCGTAATCGATCAGCGTCCACTCATATCGCGTCCGTGACATCAGGCCGATCCGGTCGCCCGGCTCGATCCCGGTCGCGATGATTCCCCGGGCGAGTGCCGACACCTCGTCGCGGAACGCGCCGGTCGTCACGTCCTGCCACTGGCCGCCGTCAGTCCGCCTGCGCAGCATGACGGCTGCCGGGTCGCGTTCGGCGCGCGCGGCGACGACATCCGCGAGGCTGGCGGTGTCGGGTACGTCCGCCACCGCGGGAGCGCTGTAGCTGCGCACTGTTTCTCCTCGGCAGACCGCATGATCCGGATCTCCAAGGACGGTACCCTGCCGGCCGAGGCGGTGCCCGGCGCGGGTGCCCTCGGTCCCGGCCCTGGTGCGGGCAGCGCGGGAGCTAGGGCGTTCCGCCTGCTGCCGGATCTGCCTAGGCTGGTGATCATGCGGGTCCACGTGATCAGCGACGTGCACGGCAGGACTGACGCGCTGGCGACCGCCGCCGACGGCGCCGACGCGCTGATCTGCCTCGGTGACCTGCTGCTTTTCGTGGACTACGCCGATCACCGGCGGGGCATTTTCGCCGACCTTTTCGGCGCGGAGGCAGCCCGGCAGTTCATCGCATTGCGGACGGCGCAGCGATTCGATGAGGCAAGGGCGATGTCGGCGCGGCTCTGGGCCGGCCTCGGCGGTGACAAGGCCGCGCACGTCGATGCCGCGGCGTCCAGGCAGTACGCGGAGCTTTTCAGGGTCCTGCCGACACCGTCCTACCTGACGTACGGCAACGTCGATATTCCGCGGATGTGGGAGGCATACCTCAGGCCGGGTCAGCGCGTACTTGACGGGGAGCGAGTCGAGCTCGGCGGCTGGTCGTTCGGCTTCGTCGGCGGCGGGCTGAAATCGCCGTACCGGACGCCGTATGAGATCGACGACGAGGCTTACGCGGCGAAGGTGGCCGCCGTCGGCGAGGTTGACGTGCTCTGCGCGCACATTCCGCCCGACGTTCCTGAGCTGCTCTTCGACACTGTCGCCCAGCGGCTGGAACGCGGCAGTGCGGCGCTACTCGATGCGGTCAGGCGGACACAGCCGCGGTACTTGCTGTTCGGCCACGTGCACCAGCCGCTCGCCAGCCGGCTGCGGATCGGCCGTACGGAGTGCGTCAATGTCGGCCATTTCCGCGCCACCGGGACGCCGCACGTCCTGGCCTGGTAGGCCGGCCTGTCCCCGGGCGTATGCCTGGTAACGCGTCCTGGTCTCGGAGGGCCGGTCTGGCGGTACGCTCCGAGCATGGCGGACAGTACTACGTCGAGCATCACTATCGCCTTGCCAAGGGCCGCCGTGATGGCCGTCATCGCGGACTTCACCGCCTACCCGGAATGGGCGACCGGAGTGCGTGCCGCCGAGGTAATCGAGCAGCTTGACGACGGCCGGGCCAGCCGCGTCCGCTTCACCCTGGATGCGGGACCGATCAGGGACCGGTACGTCCTGCGCTACCGGTGGGACGGCGACGCGCAGGTCCGCTGGGACCTTGATCAGGCTGGGCCAGGGGCGGTCATTTCCGAGCTGTCCGGCGGCTACCTGCTCGCCGAGCGCGAGCGCGATAGCGCCACCGACGTCATCTACGACCTGACCATCGGAATCAGAATCCCGATGATCGGCATGCTCAAGCGGAGGGCGGAGAGGACCATCATTGACACCGCGCTGAAGGGCCTCAAATCACGGGCCGAGAATGAGGGAGGCGCGGCGACGTGACCCAGGATTCAAGGGAGCAGGGCAGCGACCCAGTCGGCGATTTCCAGCGCTGGCTGCTGCGGTCCGGCGCGCGCGGGTTCGGCCGCGAGGTGCGCGGCAACCTCCGCAAGACGTTCGGCTACGGCGATGCGGGCCCGGACGACGTGTGGGAAAGCGCCGTCGACGAGCCGGAGGACGGGGAGCCGCCCGAGTGCGAATGGTGCCCGCTCTGCCGGGCAGCCCGCAAGCTCAGGGACTCCGGCCCCGGCCTCAGCTCGCATCTGTCCAGCGCCGGGGACATCTTCGCTACCGTCGTCCAGGGCGCCGCTGAGGCGTTCGAGGCTGCCATCGCGACGGTGCCAGGTGCTGGCTCCGCGCCCGGTGCCGGGGATTCTGGTGCCGCGACTTCAGGCCCGGCGTCCGATGATGCGGGCTCAGGCCCGGCGTCCGATGATGCGGGCTTGAGCGCTGAGCCGGAAGGGCCGGCCCATGGGCCTGGCCATCGGGGTTGACGTCGGGGGCACGAAGGTGGCCGCCGGCGTCGTGGATGAGCAGGGCAAGATCATAGCGAAGCTAAAGCGTTCCACCCCGGCAGCGAGCCCGGAGCAGACGGCGCAGGTCATCAGCGACACGGTGCTCGAGCTCATGAGCCGTCATCAGGTCGACGCGGTCGGCCTCGGGGCCGCGGGCTTTGTCGACGAGACCCGGGCCACGGTGCTCTTCGCGCCGAACCTGGCCTGGCGCGATGAGCCGGTCAAGAAGAAGGTCGAGGAACAGATTGGCCTTCCGGTGGTCGTCGAGAACGACGCGAACGCCACCGCCTGGGCCGAGACCGTCTTCGGTGCGGCCCGTGGTCACGAGCACGTCGTGCTCATCACGGTCGGTACCGGCATCGGCGCGGGGATCGTGATCAATGGCCGGCTTTACCGGGGCAGGTGGGGCGTCGGCGGGGAGCCTGGGCACTACCGGGTCGTGCCGCACGGACGCATGTGCGGCTGCGGTAACCGCGGCTGCTGGGAGCAGTACGCGAGCGGGAATGCCCTGGTCGCGGAGGCACGCGAGTTCGCAGGGCGCTCGCCGGCCGGCGCCGTCCGCCTGCTTCAGCTCGGCGGCGGCGCTCCGCAGGGGATTAGCGGGCTGGCGGTCACTCAGGCGGCCCGCGAGGGCGACCCGGGCGCTCTGCGCTGCTTCGAGATCGTCGGGAGCTGGCTTGGCCAGGGGCTAGCCGACCTTGCCGCGATCCTTGACCCAGGCTGCTTCGTGATCGGTGGCGGCGTCTCAGCGGCGGGCGACCTGCTGCTCGGCCCGGCGCGGGCTGCCTTTGAGGACGGCCTGACCGGCCGGACCTACCGTCCGTTCGCGGCGATCAGGCTGGCGGAACTTGGTCCTGACGCTGGGCTGGTCGGCGCCGCTGACCTGGCGCGCAGAAGCTGACCTTGCTCTGCAGCGCCGACGTTTACAGCACTGCGCCGTTGTCGGGTCCCGATCCGCGAGACGGCTTGTCCCCCATCCGGATGATGACGAAGGCGAATCCGCCGACGAATGCCGCGACCGCACCGAATGTCGCCCAGCCAGGTATCACCCAGCCGGCCGTGGTAGCGATCAGCAGGAAGGCGGGCCCGCCGAACAGCGCGGCCCACGCCCCTTTGGCGACCGGGTCCAGCGCGGGAAGCGGCGGCGGCGGAGGCGGGATGTAGTGCTCGTCCTCGTCCTGGGCCGCGGCCGGCAGCTGAACCGGGACAGCGGGCTTGATGACCCGGGTGCGATCGGCAGCCGCGGTCTCTGCCGTGCCGGGCTTGTCACCGGGCGGCTGATCGTCATCGCCCTCCGGGCCACCTGCATCGCCGGACTGCGGAATGTCGGTGCTCCCTGGTTCCGGGCTCCCGCCAGGCCCGGAGGCCTCCTGTGTTCCGGCATCGGCTAGCGGCTTACCGTGCCTTGCCGTCAGCAGGTCCTCGCGCGCTGGCCAGGGCGGCGGCGTTCCGTCAGCGTCGCCGGGCAGATCGAACCGCGCGACAAGATCGCGCCAGGCCGCGTCTTCGCCGCTCATGTCCTCTGCCCGCTCACGCTCCGCCAACCGCTATTCCCTCCCCGCTCGGCTATGCGTCCGGATGAACTCCAGGCTGCCAGTGAAGATGGTCTGGGCGTCGTTGTCCAGAGTCGCTACGTGAAAGCTGTCCTCGCACTCTCGTACCGTCAGCTGACCGGGCGGCAGCGCCGCCCGCAGGACTTCGAGGCTCGCGGGCCCCACTACATGATCCGCTGTGCTGTGATAGACGAGGACGGGCTGCGTGATATCTGCGAGACCGTCTTTTGTACCGCGCCAGAGTCCGGGCAGCGTTGCGGCCGCGCGTACCGGAATCCGGTCGTAGGCGAGTTCGGTGACGCCTTCCTTCTTGATGTCGCTGCCGATGCCCTTGAGCGACGGCACCAGCAGCTTCAGCGCGCGGGCCAGGGCGAACAGCTTCGTGTCAGCTGTCACGGACGGGTTCACGAGCACCAGCCCGCTGATTGCCGGGCCATGCACCTCGGCCAGCCGCAGCGCCAGGCAGCCGCCCATAGACAGGCCCATCACGAAGATCTGGTCGGCTCGGCCGCGGAGTTCGTCGAAGGCCCGGTTGACCTCGGCATACCAGTCTTCCCAGCGGGTCCGTGCCATCTCCTGCCAGGTCGTCCCGTGCCCCGGCAGCCGGGGCAGCGAGACGCTCAGGCCTGCGTCGGCCAGGTACTCCGCCCAGGGTCGCAGCGAATGCGGGTTGCCGGTGAACCCGTGGCAGAGCAGCACGCCGGTGCTTCCGCCGTCACGGCTGAAGGGCTCGGCGCCGGGCATCACTGGCATTGGCAGGAGATCCTCTCCGCGAAAACTGCGCTAGCTCGATCGTCGCATGCCCAGCCATCGCGCCGGAACCCGTGGCGGCAGGCAAAACCACGGGGGGTCCCGCCACAGCGCTCCGCTCGCACCATCCCCTTGGGCGCCCTGACGTGGGAGCATGTGATCGTGTTCTACTGGCTGGTTAAGGCGATCCTCGGGCCGATCCTTCGGGTGGTCTTCCGCCCGTGGGCGGAGGGCACGGAAAACGTGCCCAGGGAGGGACCTGTCATCATCGCCAGCAACCACCTGTCGTTCTCCGATCATTTCTTCGCGCCGCTGCCGATCCCGCGCAAGGTCGTCTTTCTGGCGAAGTCCGAGTACTTCACCGGCCGTGGCCTGAAGGGCATGTTCAGCCGGGCCTTCCTCTACGGCGTCGGCCAGATCCCGGTGGACCGGTCCGGCGGCGCGGCGAGCGAGCGAGCCCTGCGCACCGGCCTGCGGGTGCTGGCCAGCGGCCATGTCCTTGGCATCTATCCGGAGGGCACGCGCACCCCGGACGGCCGGCTGTACCGGGGCAAGACCGGGGTGGCCAGGCTGGCGCTTGAGGCCAGGGCGCCGGTGGTTCCCTGCGCGATGGTGGGCACGTACGAGTTCCAGCCGCCTGGCAAGATCGCGCCGCGGCTGCACATACGGCCCGGGGTGCGGTTCGGCAAGCCGCTGGACTTTTCGCGCTACTACGGCCTTGAAGAGGACCGGATCGTACTGCGGGCCATCACCGACGAGATCATGTACGCCGTCATGAAACTTGCCGGTCAGGAGTACGTGGACGAGTACGCGCAGCGGACCAAGACCAGGTTGCCGGTTGTCGGCCGTGCCCGTAACCGCGGCGATGGTTCCGGGTCTGCGGCCGGGCGTGGTAGCGGCCCCGCGGCGGAGCGTCGTAGCGGCCCCGAGGCTGCGGCCGAGCGTGCTGACGGCCCGGCGGTGGAGGCGAGCCGTGGCGATGGGTTCGGGCGGCAGGCGGGCCGTGGACCTGAGCCTGCGGTGGGCCGTGGCCCTGACGACCGGGCGAGCGAGCCCGATGAGGTAGCCGCACCGGACTGATGTACCGAGCCTGCTGCCGGCCGAGTCACTCAGATCACGCTGGTCCCCTTGACCACTGATGTCTTCGGATCGGGCCCGGCCGGCGGAATCCATCAGGTCGGCCGCGGCATCCGTTGCCAGGAAACGGGGATGTCGGTACCCGCTGGCATTCTGCAGACGTGACGAACCCGAGGAAGCTCCACGCGACCCCGCCGCAGCGGGTGCTCGACCGGCAGTCCGGCGCACTAACGCGAAGCCAGGCCTTGGCATCTGGCCTGACTCGCAACATGCTCGAGCGCCGTGGTCGCGTCGGCGGTCCATGGCGGCGGCTCGCTGATACGGGCCGGCCTTCCGATGCCGATGTGACTCCCGCGAATGGCACCTGTCGCCGCCGGGCAGGCGGGAATCAGCGGGCCCAGCCCTTGGTGCGCTCGACGGCCCGGCGCCAGCGGGCATAGGCCGCGTCGTTCCTGGCGCCGGGGACGAACCGGCGGTCAAGCTGCCAGGTATCCGCGAGTTCCGCGGGCGATGACCATGTCCCCGTGGCCAGGCCCGCAAGGAACGCGGCACCAAGTGCCGTCGTCTCGCCGATGACGGGGCGCTCGACGGGCACCTGGAGCTGATCGGCCTGCATCTGCATCAGCAGGTCGTTCGCGCTCGCGCCGCCGTCCACCCGGAGCACAGAACCCGATGGCGAGTCAGCGGCCGATACAGGCGGGCCGGGTGCCGTGGTCATCAGGTCGGCGACGTCCCGGACCTCGAATGCGATCGCCTCCAGCGTGGCGCGAACCAGGTGCGCCCGCGTGGTCCCCCTGGTCAGCCCGAACACCGCCCCGCGGGCATCCGGATCCCAGTCCGGCGCGCCCAGCCCGGTCAGCGCAGGGACGAATACCACGCCGCCCGAGTCGGGCACCGTCCGCGCGAGCGCCTCGCTCTGGGCCGCGTTGTCGAGCAGGCCGAGCCCGTCACGCAGCCACTGCACAGCCGCGCCGGTCACGAAGACCGAGCCCTCGAGCGCATAGGTCAGCGCGCCGGAGGAATCCATCCACGCCACCGTGGACAGGAGCCCGGCTGCCGAGCGGGCGATCGAGCTGCCCGTAGGAGACAGCACGAACGAGCCGGTGCCGTAGGTGCACTTGAGGTCTCCCGGCGCGAAACATGCCTGGCCGAACAGTGCTGCCTGCTGGTCGCCGGCGATGCCGGACACCGGCAGCGACAGGCCGAGGAATGCGTCCGGGTCGGTGTGCCCGGCCACGGCCGATGACGGAACCACCTCCGGCAGCGCGTGCGGCGGCACGCCGAACAGGTCGCAGAGCTCCGCCGACCACTGCCCTGCACCGATGTCGAACAGCAGGGTGCGGGACGCGTTGGACGCGTCGGTGACGTGCCGCCGGCCGCCGGTCAGCCGCGCGATCAGATAGGAGTCCACGGTCCCCACGAACAGTGATCCGTCCAGCACCCCGGCCCACATGGCAGGCTCGTTCTCCGCAAGCCAGGTCAGCTTGGTAGCGGTGAAGTACGGGTCAAGTCGCAGGCCGGTTAGCTCGGCAACTCGTTCCTCGTGACCCTGATCCCGCAGCCGGGCGCACACTCCGGCGGTCCGCCGGTCTTGCCAGACAACCGCCCGCCGTGGCGCGGCGAGCGTGGCCCGATCCCAGATGACCGCGGTCTCCCGCTGATTGGTCACGCCGACGCAGGTAACCGCGGCCGCCCCGGCTGGCCCGAGCGCCTTGCCGCACGCCGTGAGGGTCGCCTGCCAGATACTCTCCGGCAGGTGCTCGACCCACCCCGGCTCCGGGTAGTACTGCCGGAATTCCTGGTAACCGCGGCCGGCCACGGTGCCGTCGGCGGTAACGATCATTGCGGTGACGCCCGTCGTTCCTGCGTCGATCGCGAGGACGCTCATGCGTACTAGTGTGGCGGGCGACAGCACACGAGAGGGAGCCCCCATGCGAGTTGGAGTCCTCACCGGTGGCGGCGACTGCCCCGGGCTAAATGCAGTGATCCGCGCTATCGTCCGCCGCGGAACAGCAGAGTTCGGCTATGAATTCATCGGGTTCCGTGACGGCTGGCGCGGCCCGCTTGAAGGCGACACAGTTCCGCTTGACGTGCAGGCCGTCCGTGGCATCCTGCCGCGCGGCGGCACGATCCTTGGCTCGTCGCGGACCAATCCGCTGGCTGACGCCGCGTCCAGCGGCGGCCGCTCGGGGATAGCCCGGATCAGGGACAACCTGGACAGCCTGGGCGTAGACGCGCTGATCGCGATTGGCGGAGAGGACACCCTTGGGGTCGCCACCCGGCTGCACGAGGAGGGAGTCAAGGTCATCGGCGTGCCCAAGACGATCGACAACGACCTCGGCGCGACCGACTACACGTTCGGGTTCGACACCGCGGTGAACATCGCGATGGAGGCCATCGACCGCCTGCACACCACGGCGGAGAGCCATCACCGGGCGCTGATCGTCGAGGTCATGGGCCGGCACGCGGGCTGGATCGCGCTGCACGCGGGGATGGCAGGCGGCGCTAACGTCATCCTGATCCCGGAGAAGCAGTTCGATATCGAGAAGGTCTGCGCGTACGTGGAGCACCGGTTCCAGACGCGGTACGCCCCGATCGTGGTGGTCGCCGAAGGCGCCCGCCCTGTCGACCGCGACACCTCGTCGGACGAGCAGCAGCTGGACGCGTTCGGCCACGTGCGGCTGGCCGGCCGCGGCACCGGCCAGATGCTGGCGGACGAGATCGAGAAGCGCACCGGCAAGGAGGCTCGCTGCACGGTCCTCGGGCACATCCAGCGTGGTGGCACGCCGACCGCCTTCGACCGGGTGCTTGCTACCCGCTTCGGCCTGCAGGCGATCGGGGCTGTGCACGACGGCGAGTTCGGCGTGATGGTGGCGCTGCGGGGCGCTGATATCGTGCGCGCGCCGCTGGCAGAGGCGACCCGTGAGCTAAAGACCGTGCCGCCCGAACGCTACGACGAGACCGAGGTGCTGTTCGGCTAGCCAGGGCCGCCCCCCCTGTCCGGAAGCTCAGCGCACCCAGAAGGAGACAGCTCGTGCCGGTCCTTGATCGCCGGGCAGCGCTTGACTGGATCGCCCGCTGGGATATCCAGCAGCTTGGCTACCTGCCGGACCGGGAAGAGCGGTTCACCGCACTGATCGACGCGGTGGAGGAGGGCACCGGGATCCCGGGCCCGCTCGTGCTCGACCTAGGCTGCGGGCCTGGCTCGCTGGCAGTCCGGCTGCTTGACCGGCTTCCCGCGGCCGACGTCGTCGCCGTCGACGCGGACCCGCTGCTGCTCGCGCTTGGCCGGGTTGCGTGGCCCGATCGCGCCGGACTGCGTTTCGCCGAGGCCGACCTGCGCACCCACGGCTGGCCGGCCGCGCTCGGCCTGGACCGGCAGGCCGACGCCGCGGTGAGCACC
>OCZU010002866.1_pt1 | contig 10941 bp, 9 predicted proteins | sample 1539001 | NCBI WGS metagenome assembly OCZU01 (sample SAMEA3539306, study PRJEB22396) | soil metagenome | biome: tundra; feature: field; material: soil | place: USA | collected 2010-05 | depth 0.15 m | reverse complement strand
CAGGAGTTCCGCAAGTGCATCGAGTGCTTCCTGTGCCAGGACACCTGCCACGTGATCCGCGACCATCCCGAGAACGAGCGCCAGTTCGCCGGGCCGCGGTTCCTGATGCGGATCGCCGAACTGGAGATGCACCCGGCCGACACCGCGGACCGGCGGGAGATCGCCCAGGACGACTTCGGCCTCGGCTACTGCAACATCACCAAGTGCTGCACCGAGGTCTGCCCGGAGAACATCAAGATCACCGACAACGCGCTCATCCCCTTGAAGGAACGGGTGGTGGGCCGCAAGTACGACCCGCTGGTCTGGCTCGGCTCCAAGATCACCCGCCGCCCCCGCCACGACGCCCCGGCCGTGCCGGGGAGGCGGAGCTAGCCGGGCACGGCGGCGGCTCAGTTGCCGTACTTGAGGATGGCGCTCTTTGGCTGGTATGTCAGCGACATTTATTGCGCTCGCATCGCGGATCGCAGGCACGCATTCAAAGGTATGGATTCAGCCGCTCGCTACAGACAAACGCTGGACAGACCGGTGCCATAATTGGTGATTACGACTGGGGTAGATGACACCTTCCTTAGGTCACGAATTTAACTCATAGAATGGCAGAAAGGTGACGGGCCAGAAATTTATAACCGAGATTCGAACGACGAATCGGATCATTCTGTGGCCCTTTGGGCGACTGGAAGTGAGCGACGCAGGGATCACCCTTCGAGCCTGGCCATCTGTATGGCTTCAGCCAAGATGGGCTTCCTGGGAGAGTATTCACTCCGTCACGGCAACCCGTATGTGGAACGTCATAGCAATTGGTTCAAGGCATCCGATACATCTCTCGCTGAAACGACAGTCAATGTATCAATAAACTACCGCCGGGTAATTGCCGAGTTGCAAGGTTGTGGGTACACGGTTGATCTGCAACTGGATAGCATGTGGAAGAAGGCCAGGATGAGCATTAAGCAGCGGCTCTTTCGATAGGCTCAATCTTCCGGAGAATCACCCTTGTCCAGGGCGCCGGGCTGGCTGGCGCCGTCGCCATTGTAGGCGTAGCTGGTGGTGGTGTCGGTCCCGCCGGTGACCGAGTGCTGGTCCTGGCTGGTGCGGTTGCCCAGGGCGTCACATCCTCGGCAGGTGCTCACGGCGTCTGCGCCGACGCCCGGCGATGGCCCCCAGTTCTCCGCGCAGATGAGGGGGCACCAGGAACCGCGGCCGGTTGAAATACATGATGTCCAGAAACAACCCGAGAGAAATGAGCAGGGCAGCCAGGGCGCCAATTGACGCAATTTCGCTGCCAAGATGAGAGCCACCGGCGGCACCAAAGGCAAGGATGGCCGCGAGGGAGGCGCACATCGAGCTGAACACCACAATACCGCGGTCAACTCCGGCACGGGACTCGGCATCAAACAGGGAATTGCGAAGCCAGTATGATAATGGACGGCCGACGCTGCGCCACTGCCGCAACCCTATCCTGAGCGACAGCGCGGCGCCGATGGCGAGAACCGCGGCCAGCGCCGAGCTTGCGGCCGTCATCCTCGCCTCCCCGTCGGCGCCGGTCGCCGATCAGAACCACTTGTTGATCGCTCATTAACGAGGTTACCCCCTAGCCGGGCAGCACCGGCGGTGCCGACGGCGATTCCCATGCCGATGCCGTGCTGCGCCTGCCCTGCCGCATATAACGAGAAACAGCTTCAGGGCGCCACGCACGAAAGGCTAGGCACGTCAGCTGCGCTGAAGCTGTATATACGATTCGGCGTCGAAGCCCGGCGCGCCAGGCGCACAAGTCAGCTGGATCGCCTGCCCAGCAGCTGTCTCGATCTCGACGTACGGGCTGCGACACCAGTCGATCTTAAGGAAGATCACGTGTGGCCCTGGGGTGATCGGCAGCTCAAGACGCTGACCGCGCTTGATTCTAGCCACTTCCTTACCGTCGATCATCACGGTATAGCTGCGGAACAGATCACGTGGGCCGCGGCGCTCGCGTGACAAAACCAGGTTCGCACTCTCTGCTGGCGCGCTCATCGTCGGCCTCCCGTCTCGTCCCGCTTGGCCACGCGGCGCCGGTCATCGCCACCCGGCCCACGGCCGATGCCACGGCGAGGGCGCCACCGGGCGACCGCCATTCCGCCCTCGGCACGCATGTGCGGCGGCACGAGCCACCGCGGGCGGTTGAACCAGATGATCGCGAAATGGCACCCGAATGCGACCAGCATTAGCCCGAAGAAGACCACTGCGACAATCGCCCTGGCGGTGGGATGTCCCGGCGCGGGCCTGGACACACTGAAGGCGAGCAGGCCAGCGGCGGCCAGGGCCACACCGACCGACAGCGGCAGGGCTCCCCGCACGGCACCCCGGCGAACGTCCTTGCTGAACGGCAGAATGCTTCCCGCCAGCATCATGCGGCTGACATACCGGGGGTCGCGCCACAGCTGAAATGCCTGCCAGCCGCTAAAGCCCGCAATGCCAGCAAGAACAACAGCCGCCGCGATGTCAATTGCGGTCATCTGCCGACACCTCCGTTCGGTCCGGCCGTCCCGGCCAAGAGCGGCTAACTGGTCAGCCGCTGGCGGGCGGCCAGAATGCGGTGCTGACAAGCACCAGGACTCCCATCATCAGGAGCAGCGCGCCGATGAACCTGAACGACGGCGCCCGGACGCCGAACCTTCGGCGAAGCGGTCCGGCGCTCCACCATTCGTTGGTTAATGACCTCCACTTCGACGTGACCTTGCGGTAGTCGGACAGAAGGCGATCGCGGCGGCGATGATGATGATAGCCGCTCCCGCAAGGATCAGACCGGCACCCATCCCAGGACCGCGGCGAGATTATTACGATCGGCCAGAATGCCGCCATTGTCGTCATGGGGTGAGCACCTGCGCCGGCTGGGGCGCCAGGGTAGCCGTCCCTGAGCCCAGGGTGGCCAGATAGGCGGTGACGGTGGCGCCGGCGCCCACGGTCCACAGGTCCGGGGTACCGTCGCCGTTGACGTCGGCGGCCTCCAGGGTCAGCGCGGCGCCTTTGTTCCAGGTCGACGTGGACCCGTTGGCGATGACGTACTGGGTGTAGCTGAACGCGCCCGTGTTCATGTTGTAGGCGAGGTTCTCCCACAGGTACAGGGCGCCGGTAGACGAGTCCCACAAGTACATGGCGGTGCCCGAGGACAGCTGGGCCGTGGCGATGGTCCAGTGGTTCCAGTCGGTCCCGGCGGCCGGGGTGAGCGTGGCCAGTGGATCTTCGGTCAGGTAGCCGCCGATGCCGCCATTGTCCGGGTCGAACTCAAGGTAGTAGCCATTGGCGCTGTCGCCGTTGATCGCGATGAGGTCCGGGACAGCATAGCCCTGGCCGGATGTATCGCCAGCATTCGCGAGCTGCAGTGGGTTATCCCCGTTGAGATCGGTGAACGTGCCGGCGCTGAGGGTCTGCTCGTTGCCGCTGAGCTGAGCCTGGAGCGGGGCACCGGTGCCGTTGCCGAACAGGATGTTGGCCTGCCCGGCGTTGGGCCCGGATGGGTAGTAGGCCAGGACGTCCTGGAGCCCGGTGCCGCCGAAATGCCCGGTGATCACTTGGGCGCCGGTGAAGTCGGCGGGGGAGTTGTCACCCGCGCTGCCATTGCCGTTGACACCGATGTCGGTGGCCGCGGTCACGACCTGCCCGTTCCCCTGGCCCAAGGCCAGCCACAGGCCGGGCGGCAGGCCGTTAGCGCTGCTGCCCACGGTCAGCAGGTCTGCTTTCCCGTCACCATTGAGGTCGGAGTCGGCGGCCGACGGCGCCGGAGCGGCGTTGAACACCACAGTGGCCGTGCCGCCGACGTTGCCGCCCGCCGACAGGCTGGTCACGGTCAGCGTGTTGGTCGCGCGGGTCGGGACCACAGTGATGCTCGCGTCACCGGAGGCGGAGGCGGTCACCGTGGCCGGCGCGCCCGCGTTGAGCTGGTAACTGTAGGCCGCCGGGAGGGGACCGCTGGCTGGCGGGGCGACGGTGAACGTGGCCGGCTGGCTGATGGTGGCCGCGGCGGACGCGGTCACGACCGGTGTCCCGGGATGCGTCGGGTCGAAGTAGAAGCTGCACGTGACCGACCACGGGCTGTTTTCGTAGTAGTCGGTGACCTTGGCTTTCCAGGAGAATTCGGTGATTGCCCCGCCCGCCGCGGCCTCCAGGTCGGCTTGGTGCGCGACGAACACCACAGTGCTGCCGGAACTGGCGAACAGTTGCTGCGGGTCGGTCGGGGTGCCGGGGAACGCCGTCCCCGTGGCGGTGTTCCACATCTCGATGGTGACCCCGAGGGTCCCGCCGTCCGGGTCTGACACCGGCACGTTCAGGGAGACATTGCCGTCGCCCACGACGGTCGGGGTAGTGGTGGGGCATGATGTGGCCGGCGAGGTGCTCAGCCCGGTTGGCGTGCTCGGCGCGTGGTCATAGGTGATCGACATGGTGGCGGTGTTGGCGAACTGCTTCCAGCTGTCCGGGTTGGACTCGTTAGCGGCGCGCAGCCCGAACGTCGCGTTGGGCCATTCGTGGTCGGCGGCCGACTGCATGGTTTTCCGCACGTTGAAGCCGACGCCCGCCGCTGGGCAGGAAGAGTCATAGCCATGAGCCACGGTCTGCGAGTCAGCCTCGCTTTGCCACGCAGGCTGGTGGTTCCAGGTCGTGGACGGGCTGATCGGGCCGGTGGACCACGCTTGCACCGGCGTGGCGGTGCACGAGGCTGACGATTCCTCGGTCAGGTCCAGCTGAGCCGTGATGATCGTCGCCCCGTAGATCTGCGACGGAACCGGCATGTTCACGAATGAGCGGGCGACAAAATGCGGGAAATTCCTCGCTTGGTCGCCGACCTGCAGCAGGCCGGGCGTTTCCCAGTACGACCGGCCCGGGAAGGCCTCATTCACCATCGTCCAAGCGTCCGCAGACGAACCGGCGGAGGGCGCCACGAAAGTCGTCAGCGTCAGCGTCCCATCAGGGTTAGCTGCCAGCGTGCCCGGCGCGGCGATCGCCCCGGGCACCAGCACCGCGTGCCCGCTGGAAGCGGCCCGGGCCAACGCCTGCTCTGTGCTCAGCGGACCCGCCGCGCGTGCAGGCCGCGCGCCAGCGGCCACAGCGGCATAGGCGGCCGGATCGGCGGCCAACACGAGCGCCAGCAGCGCCGCGGCCGCGACACACACGCGCGCGCATCGCACGCCGGCAAGAGCTGAAGGCATGGCTAGCTACTTTCACGGGAGAAAGGAGTCAAAAGAGCACAGCACCTGGCTAGGGCAGCCTTACCTAAACCACCAGGCACCGCGGGCCCTCGTTTCAGTAATTCACAAACACCCGGAGCGCCAAGTGGGCATGAGTGACCAATAGCCATTTTCCGGGCCTAACGAATCCTGGGCCGATCCTGCCGTCTTGTCAATACTCCTGGCACCGCCATTCTCGAGGCCGCGCGCACGCCGGGGAGCCGCCGTGGTGGCCGAGGGCCCGAGAGCCCAGATGTCCAAGGCGGAGACCACGCCCTCCCCGCCCGGCATCGAGACGGACCGCCACCGGTGGCCGTTGTAGCGCGCATAGGACAGCCCGTCACCAATGGCAGGACAAAACAATCAAGCTTCACATTCCGGGGCCATGGGGGATTGCCCCCCCGAGGGCTGCCTGCTGCAAGTGCGCTGGTGCGCGGACCGCACCCGGCCGGAGGCGTACATCGCGGAGCGTGCTCCGGGCACTCGGGACAGTCCGTACCATGGGGCGAGCGCGCAGGTCCGGACCCCCGCAGCGACGGCGCGCAGGGCCAGGATCTCCGGCGTGAAAGGCTGATATGACCCACCTGACCTACCTTGAGGCCGCCGTCGTCGGCCTGATTCAAGGCGTGTCCGAGCTCTTCCCCGTATCCAGCCTCGGGCACAACGTCCTTATCCCCGCGCTCATCGGCGGCAGCTGGGCCAAGGACCTGAACGTCGCCGCGCCCGAGTCCCCCTACCTCGCCTTCATCGTCGGGCTGCACGTCGCGACGGCACTCGCGCTGCTCATCTACTTCTGGCGAGACTGGGTGCGTATCATCGGCGGGTTCTTCACCTCGCTCGGGCAGTTCACCCGCCCGGCGGCAGGCACCAGGCGGTGGCACCTGCAGTCCCCCGACCAGCGGCTGGCCTGGATGATCATCCTGGCCACGATCCCGGTGGGCCTGGTGGGCCTGAAGTTCGAGCACACGTTCCGGGTCTTGTTCGGGGTGCCCATCCGGGCCGCGATCTTCCTCATCGTCAACGGCGTGATCCTGCTGCTCGGTGAGCGCTTCCGGCGGCAGTCCTCGGTGGCGGCCGACCAGCGGATCGCCGCCGAGCGGGAGTTCACGCACAGCCCGGCCGGGGCCCCCGGCGCGACGGCCGCCGGGGGCAGGCATGCCTCTGGCCACCAGGCCGTCCGGAACCAGGAAGTGGCCGAGGCAATCGAGTCCGACCGGCGGCTGTCCACGATCGGCTACGTGGAGGCTGTCATCATTGGCTCCGCGCAGATCCTGGCCCTGCTGGCCGGCATCAGCCGGAGCGGCGTGACCATCGTTGCTGGCATGTACCGCGGCCTGTCCCACGAGGACGCGGCCAGGTTCGCCTTCCTGCTCGCCACTCCGGTCATCCTGGCCGCCGGGGTGCTGAAGGTCGGCGACCTCATCCAGAAGGGCCATGGCATTTACGGCCAGATCCTGGTCGCCAGCCTGCTCTCGGGAATCGGCGCGTACGTGTCGGTCCGGTTCCTGGTCAAGTACTTCCAGACCCGCACACTGACGCCGTTCGGCATCTACTGCATCGTGTTCGGCCTCGGCAGCGTCATCTACCTCGGACTGGTGAAATGACGAGCCTGGCTCTGAGCTGAACGAGCGCAGCGCCGCCGCCTGGCAGTCCCGGGGACTGTCGCGTTTCCGCGGAAACGCCGCCCCGCGTTTCCGCGGAAACGCCGGCCGCCCGCCCGGTTACTCGCCGCGGGCCTTACGTGCCCGCTGCCGACCGCGCTCCTTGGCATCGAGCACGGTCTTGCGCAGCCGCACGGTGGACGGGGTGACCTCGGCGCACTCATCGTTCGCGCAGAACTCCAGCGCCTGCTCCAGGCTGAGCGCGCGCGGCGGCACCAGCCGCTCCAGTTCCTCCCCGGTGGACTGGCGCACGTTGGTGAGCTTGCGTTCCCTGGTGATGTTCACGTCCATGTCGTCGGAGCGCGAGTTCTCCCCGACGATCATCCCCTCGTAGACGTCGGTGCCCGGGGGGACGAACAGCGTGCCCCGCTCCTGCAGCGAGAACATGGCGTACGGGGTCGCGGTCCCGGTCCGGTCGGCGACCAGTGACCCGTTGGGCCGCATCCGCAGCGGCCCGAACCACGGCTCGTACGTTTCGAACACGTGGTGCGCGATGCCGGTCCCCCGGGTGTCGGTGAGGAACTGGGTGCGGAACCCGATCAGGCCCCTGGCTGGCACGATGAAGTCCATCCGGACCCAGCCGGTGCCGTGGTTGGTCATCTGCTCCAACCGGCCCTTGCGGATGGCCAGCAGCGAGCTGACCGCACCCAGGTACTCCTCGGGCACGTCCACGGTGAGCCGTTCCACCGGCTCATGCACCTTGCCATCAACCTCCCGGGTGACCACGGTGGGCCGGCCCACGGTCAGCTCGTAGCCTTCCCGGCGCATGGTTTCCACCAGCACGGCCAGGGCCAGCTCGCCCCGCCCCTGGATCTCCCAGGTGTCCGGGCGGTCGGTGGGCAGCACCCGCAGCGACACGTTGCCGACCAGCTCGCGGTCCAGCCGGTCTTTGACCATACGCGCCGTGACCCGGGATCCCTTCTCGCGTCCGACCAGCGGTGAGGTGTTGACACCGATCGTCATCGAGATGGCGGGCTCGTCCACAGTGATCAGCGGGAGCGGCCGCGGGTCGTCCGCGTCGGCGAGCGTCTCGCCGATCATGATCTCCGGGATGCCGGCGACCGCGATGATGTCCCCGGGCCCGGCCGACTCCGCGGGCACCCGGTCCAGCGCCTCGGTCAGGTACAGCTCAGTGATCTTCACCCGCTCGATCGAGCCGTCCGTCCGGCACCACGCCACCTGCTGGCCGCGGCTGATCGTGCCGGAGATCATCCGGCACAGCGCGATCCGGCCCAGGTAGGGCGATGCGTCCAGGTTGGTGACGTGCGCCTGCAGCGGCGCGCCCACCTGGTAGGACGGCGCGGGCACCGTGTCCTTCAGAACGGCGAAAAGCGGCTCAAGATCGGGCGAATCCGGCAGGGTGCTGTCAGCGGGCCGGTTCAGGGACGCCCGCCCGGCCCGCGCGGACGCGTAGACGATGGGGAACTCGATCTGCTGCTCCGTCGCGTCCAGGTCCAGGAAGAGCTCGTAACACGCGTCCACGACCTCGGCGATCCGTGCGTCGGGCCGGTCCACCTTGTTGATCACCAGGACGACCGGCAGCCGGGCCTCAAGGGTCTTGCGCAGCACGAACCGGGTCTGCGGCAGCGGGCCCTCACTCGCGTCGACGAGCAGCAGCACGCCGTCCACCATGGACAGGCCGCGCTCCACCTCGCCGCCGAAATCGGCGTGCCCAGGCGTGTCAATGATGTTGATGGTCAGCCCGCCGTGCTGGACCGCGGTGTTCTTGGCCAGGATCGTGATGCCCTTCTCCCGCTCCAGATCGCCGGAGTCGAGCACCCGGTCGGCCACCTGCTCGTTGGCCCGGAAGGCACCGGACTGCCAGAGCATGGCGTCCACCAGCGTGGTCTTGCCATGATCGACGTGCGCGACGATCGCGACGTTGCGCAATTCATCACGGGTGGCGATCTCAGCCTGAAGTTCGAGCATGCAGGAGTCTCATTTGCGTTGCCGATGGGAAGTGCCGCCTAGCGTGGCGGCCTTCCTAGTCTATTCGCCGCGCGAAACAACGCTGTCCGGCAGGCGTTCCTGGTGCCCGCCAGGGGCCTGCGGTGAGGGCCGGTCACGGCGGAGCACAGCGAGCAATTCCTCGTAGGGGCCAATCAGGTAGGCCTGATCCCCGGCCCGCAGCCGGGTGCCACGCCGGGGCGGGTGCTCCAGGTAGCCCTGGTCGGCGGCCCGGCTGATCGCGAGCACCCGGGTCCTGGCCGCGAGATCCCGCATGGCCAGCCCGTTCAGCCCGCCTCCGGGCGTGACGGTCAGCCGGGCGACGAGCAGCGGCTCATCCCCGACGTAAAAGGTGTTAAGCACGTCAAGGCCAAGCGCGGCGCCGACGAACCACGGCGCGGCCAGCGCAGCGGTGGAACGGACGAAGCTGAACCCGAAGTTGGCCCGGACGCTGCGGGCCAACTGCGAGTCGAACATGCGCAGCACCACCGGTGTATCGCGCCAGCGCGCTCCCAGCTGGTCGCGCACCGCCAGGCCCGTCTCCAGGTTGGCCAAGTCGTCACTGGTCAGCACGGCGACAGCGGAGGCGCTGGCCAGGCTGACCGACTCCAGCGTCTGCGGCTGCGTGGCGTCGGCGATCACGACGGGCACACCCAGGGCGCGGCTGAGCCCGAGATGCCGGTTGCTCTCGCTCTTCTCCACGACCACGACCTCCGCGCCCGCCGCGACCAGCCTCCGGGCCACCTCGATGCCGACCGCCCCCAGGCCGATGACCAGAACGTGGCCGCTCAGCCCGGTGATCTGCTGCCTGCCCAGTGACTCCTCGATGCGCCGGCTGACGAGCATGTTGGTGAGCATGGCGAAGAAGACCGCGACGAACAGCGCGCCCAGCAGCATCAGGCAGATCGCCCCGACCATCAGCCAGGCTGGCTGGCCACGGAAGGAGTAATCGCCGTAGCCGACCGTGGTGACCGTCTCAACGGTGAAGTAAAGGGCGTTCAGCAGCGGAATCCGATGTGTTCCGGGCAGCTGGTAAGCCAGGCGGAGCACGATGGTGGAGGTCAGCAGCACCCCGAACAGCGCGACCAGGGCGGACACCAGCCGACGATCTGCCGCGTGCATTAGCGACAGGGCAAGGTGCCGGAGATAACGGACTCTTCGTGACGGTATGGCCGCGCCGCCTGCCGACCGGTCCATGCGGGTGGTTACCCCCGCGGCGCGGAGCTCGTCCGGCGTGCCGATCAGCATCACGCCATCTCCGCCCTGCACCTGGTGGTCGCGGCCGGGGCAGATCACGACATCGCCGCCATCAGCGGGCAGCACCGCGATCGGGGCCAGCGCCCCGTAGAGCTCCCGCAGGCTAGCCGCCCGCGGGGCGACGGTCCGCGCGGCGAAGAAGCGCTCGTCAGCCAGCCTGATCTCCTGAGCCGACCGCAGGCAGGCCTCGACGACCGACGGTGCGGACAGGCCGGCGACATCCAGGACCGAGATCTCTATCCCGGCCAGCGCCCGGCCCACCGCCGGGTTGCCCAGCTGCACGACTACCCGCACGTCGGCGCGAAGCTCGCGGGTCAGCAGCGCGGTCTCCAGCGTCTGCAGGTCGTCTTCCAGGGTGCAGACGACTGCCGCGGCGCCGGGCAGGCCGGCCTCGGCGAGTGTCTCGGCGGACCGGGAACTGCCGGCGATGTGCGGCACCCCCCAGCCGATGAGGCTGCGGATCAGCCGCAGGTCCGGGTTGTCGTCCACCACCACCGCCGGGACCCCGGAGAGGTTCAGCTGCTCGACGATGCGCAGGCCGACCCCGTGCAGCCCGCAGACGATCACATGTCCATGCCAGCCCGCGTATGCCCCTGTCACCTCGTGGATTATCGCGGGCTGGTGTGACGGGAATGTTACGGCGAGTCTCAGCTCGGTCAGTTTCCCTGGAGCCCTAAGTACCTTTCCGGGCCAGGAGATAAGGCATACGCCCGATGCGGCGCTGACCGTCTTACGGCGAACCTCAATGGTGTGGGGCCGGGCCACCGGCCCCGGATCGAGGAGGAAGCCATGCATCCCGCGATTATGAAGGTGCTCGCCGACGAGCATGTCAGGGACATGCTGGGCAGCGCCGCGCAGGCGCAGCGCGCCGGCCAGGCCCG
>OCZU010002865.1_pt1 | contig 10944 bp, 7 predicted proteins | sample 1539001 | NCBI WGS metagenome assembly OCZU01 (sample SAMEA3539306, study PRJEB22396) | soil metagenome | biome: tundra; feature: field; material: soil | place: USA | collected 2010-05 | depth 0.15 m | reverse complement strand
AAGGCATTTAAGAGGTGTTGGAAAGCCTTTTCAGAGACGGACTTTAGTTCCTTATTATTGATCTTCTATTGTGTTCCCCCTCTTCACGCCGCCAAACCATGCGCAGCGCGAGTGTGGGTTAATTCGTGTCACGTCGGATAACCAAACTGCCGGCAATACGGAGCCAGCCGTCCCAACACAGGTTCCAGCGCCTCGGCATAATGCTCCCACCGTCCCATCGCCCGGCGATATACCGGATGCGTCACATCATGATAGGTTGGTGCAAAGAGAAATTTCCCGCGTGCTGTCTCTTGGTAGCGTGACTGGTCGGGATGCCAAGAAAGACCGAGAAATTCTGTCACCTTGTGTCCCTCTGTTTCTAGGTTTTCTATCACATCTTCGTAGCGGCTTTCAATCCAGTCAAAGCCACCCAGATCCTTCATCCGCAACCAAACATCCATCAGATCGGCATAGTGTTTGACGGTGCGTTCTAGGCTGAGGAAATTCGCATTGGTCTCATTGAGCATGATATTCAGAAAAAAACAACTGACCACCACATCGCGAGGATCGCGCAAGGCAATAATTACTTTCAAATCCGGAAACACCCGCAACCAAGTCGGAAGCACCATCGTGGGTGATGGGTTTTTATCCAGCAACACGCGCGCTTCCGGCACGCCTGACACCTCGCGCAGCAAACTTTTAACATAACGCTGTCGCAATTCCTGGCAGCGGGCAGGTTGAACGGCAGTCAAGGCGCGCTGCTGAACGTCACCAGACGAGGGTGGGAGAGGAATATTTCGCATCACTTCATGATCGAACGCTACCGGCTCATCAAACGCGAGCACGTCTGGGTGTGCGTCCAGAATTTGTTCCAACAGCGTGGTGCCGCTGCGCGGATGTCCGCCTAAAAAGGCAATTTGGTAGCGGAGTTCCGAAGGCAGCATTTCTCGCCGCCAGCTCCGGATTATTTCCGGCGTCAAACTGGCCAGCAAATCGCGGCGTTTACGGTCCCCTTGGTCAAATCCCCGCTCCAGTAGCGCCATATCCGTGAGTTGTCGAATCTGCGCCTTGGACTCGATCAGCCAGCGCATCGCTTCAGCGTAATGGCCTAATTCGTCGAGCACCACGCCCAGCAGATGCCGGCTCGCATACTTCACATAAGGATACTGCGGGCCGTCCTTGATCAGGTCACGCAATGCCGTTTCAGCTTCCGTGTTCCTTTTTTTGCGGTGCAGCAGGAGCGCGCGAAAATAACGCCCCTGGTCATCGCGCGGATGTTTTGCCAGACACGCCTCGACGCATTCCCAGGCATCGTCCAGTCGCCGTTCTTTTTCAAACCAGACGGCCAGATTGATGCGCGCATCCACCGAATCCGGGGCCACCGCCACGGCACGTTCGTAACAGATGCGCGCCTCGTCTAATTGCCGGAGTGCCTGATATTGACGGCCGAGCATTCCGAGCATGGTGGCGTTATTCGGGGCCAGTTCGATGACTCGGCGATAGGCTTGATTCGCCAAGCCAAAATCCAACTCGCCCATCGCCACATTGCCCAGTTCATACCACAATTCGGCCGCAGCGGGAAAACGTCTCGTCAATTTTTTATAGTTGTCCAGCGCAAGTTTCAGCTGGCCACCAAGCAATTGCTTCTGCGCTTTACCCCAGAGGGCAACATCGCGTGGCGAGCGTTGCAATTGAACCAAATCACCATGCATATCCATTTTATTGTCCACGAGGATTTACCACTATGCATCAATTATTTAAAAAAAACGCGGCCGAAATTGCATTCCGGCCGCGTCTCAGAACCAAGTCCTCGTTAGTTTTTCAGCCGGTAGAACATCTGTGGTGCGGTTGATGGGAGGAAGGGATACGGCGAAATGGCGCTGTTCAACGTCGTCCACACGGCACCCGCCCCTAGAGTGGGGGAACTTTGCAGCGTGCCAGCCGTCCAGACGAGATTGGTGCCGACAACCGAAAGGACTAATGTCGCTGCGTCGGTGATGATGAAGCCGCATAGCGTGGAATGAACCCTTTGCGCATTCTTGCCGACGCCATAATAGACAACAGGCAGCCAAGGAGGGTTGCCATAGATGTTGACGACATCGGACGTCATTACAGGGCTAACCGAGCTGATTGTCGCATGCGAAATGTCATTCCCCCATGCCCCTTGACGTGCCCCCAAATCGGTGTAGTCCATCGAATTGGTGAATGTTGCAAAATCACTGATATTCACCGCTGGGACGGTGTTAGTAGTGGGGTCAAATATCCAAGGATAGGCAATGGTTTGAATGGTATAGCCATTGGGGTGGGCGGCATTCATTCCGGAGAGCGTCACGTTCCACATGGTATAAGTCATGTTGGTATAGGCAGGCGGCGGCACTATCGTGGCATCGTCCAGGTAACCCCACGTCACTTCGTCATTGCCAGGCTGAACCCCTGCAGGCATGAACCAGCTAAAGTAGTTGGCAACAACGAAATTGGTGTTACCTATGCCGCTGCACTGCGCCGCCGCCGCCGTGGTAACGACGGTCATTGGGCCGACAACATTAGTGCTGTTTATCACAGACTTAAACGGCAGTTGAATGTTTGACCAGTTGGCGGCAGGGACACCAAAAGCTGTGGCCGAGACGTTCATCCCCGTGGTCATGTAACCGTAACTGAAATAACCACTACCGGTTCCATAATTGTATGGGGCACCAGTTCCGTTTGCGGCATACGCGCCGAAATTCTCTGTGTAGTTGATTCCGACCATTCCGGCATGGCTGGCACCCAGCATCAAGGCGGCGGCCGGGATGGCAAGGATTGTTTGCTTACACGCTTTGCTGAACAATTTTTTCTTCATGGTTGATTAGGGTTTGTGGGGTTTGTTTTTCCGCGCTGTTTATCGCTGTTTATTGTTCGTCAATCCGCACAGTGCGTTCGCACATTGAAGCGACCATAAGCCGTCTTGAAAACAATGTCAACACTTATTTATCACATGATAAATAGATTTTCTTTGGTTGCGTCTGTTGGGCGAATCGGGGAAATGCACTGGTAGGTCCGATGCGCGGCATGTTCCCTTGTGAGTGGTTTGACAGTTGTATAGTATGCCAACCAAGAAACATGATTACTCAAGAACAAATTGCTGAAAAGTTGGGGGTTTCGCGCCAACTTGTAACCTTTGCGCTTGCCGGCTACCCGCAAGTTTCCAAACAGTCGCGTCAGCGCATCCTGGCCGCAGCGCAGAAAATGGGCTATCGTCCCAATCCTCATGCGCGCGCACTCAGGCGGGGACGCACTGGCATCATCGCCTTATGGATTCCCGATCAAATTTCCTCTCACTATACGCATGTTGCGCGGGAGCTCAATCTGCTGGTCAAACAGGCAAACCACGAACTGATCGTTAGCGAAGTTGGCGGCACTCATGCGGAAGAGGTGCTATCTCATGTGCCCGTGGATGGAATAATCGCCGTGGACGCTCCTGAACAGACGCGCGCTTATCTACAATCCTCTGCCGCCCGCTCGGTTCCCATCATTAGCATGGGTGCCGATTGCTGGGAAAAAACCGACTTTATCCGGGTTGATCTGTTGGCTGGCACGACAAAAGTGATGGAACACCTGATTGGCTCAGGGTTTCGGCGTATCACACATGCAACATTTAAGCGCAAGGACACGCCCGAGGCAAGTCGTCGTGCGGGATATAGCCTCGCCATGCGCAAAGCCGGACTAAAGCCAGAATTCCTTTATTACCAAGCGTCCGATCACCAACGCTCAATTGTGCGTCAGTTGATACAGGATCACGTTAGAGAAAAAGGTTGTCCTGACGCGATTTTTTGTCATTCCGACGACGTTGCATTGGGGATTTATCGCGGCTTGTGCGACATGAAATTGCGAGTTCCGACAGAGGTGGCGCTCGTGGGCTGTGATGGAATTCAAGACACCGAATACTTGGAATGTCCGCTTACGACACTCGTGCAGCCGGTGGCGGAAATGTGTGCGACTGCCTGGCAATTTTTGGAGCAGCGGCTGTCCTGCCCCAACACAAAGCGGCAACAGGTGGTATTGAAGCCGAGTCTGCAGATTCGTGAATCGTCCACCCGGCAAAGCCAGCCCACAGCATCACCCGTCTAGTCCTGAACCACGGCATTGCCAATTCACAAGCGTGCTTGGGAAGCCCGTTAAATATCTGGGTTGAAGACTGCTCCCATTGTAAAACACCTCAAGTCGTGGTGGATTTTGAGTGATTCCGCCAACTATCACAATCTGCTAAAATGGCTTTTGAAGCATTCCTTCCGACACCTAAATCCTTAGTGTATGTGCATATTTATCAGGTGATAAATAATGCTTGCATTCATGATTCGGGTTGTGTAAATTCTTTCGTCAAGATGAAAAATGGAATGAATCAAGGCCAAATATTGTGAGGTTTGCCCTCAAGTTCAATGCGTCAGATAATCAATAACAGCCCGACAACAATGGGGAAAAAATATATCCTCGACGCCAACGTTAAACAGGCTTGCCCTCGACACGCCTTTACACTAATTGAATTGCTAGTGGTAATTGCGATAATTGCTATCCTCGCAGCCATGCTGCTGCCGGCACTGGCAAAAGCTAAATCGAGAGCCCTGATGATTCAGGATGTCAGCAATCTCCGTCAATTTGGTCTTGCTTGTGCGGTTTACGCCAATGACAATAATGATTGGCTGCCGCCCGGCGCATATGATGTTGCCCATTTTCCGGCTACCACTTACACTAACATACTGCAATCTGGAATAACTAGCAATGCTCTTGCCTGTGTGTGCATCACGCGATTTCCTGGCGGAGCGTATCCAAATCTATTAAATAAACCAATAGGAGAAAATCCGACAGGTGGCAACCCTCCGTGGGTTTATATCGGGTGGAATTATTGGGGAGGCACCCAATCACCCTATGTTCCTCCAGCTTATCCTGAAAACTTCACACCAGCCATCTATAATCGGCCAACAAAAATGTCGGCCTCCCTAACAGGGCAAAGTTCGCATACGTTGGCCACCTGTATGAGTTGGGGCGGAGTTGGACAGTCTTCCTATATACCACATTTTGGCAATGGAATGACATGCCAAATATTCTCATCAGGGGGAATTCCAACACCCGGAACAGGTATGGTCATTGCACACTTGGACGGTTCTGCATCTTGGCTAAAGTGGTCTTTACTTACGGCCATTACAAATAGGACTGACATTTACATGTATGACGCTTCTTTCTAAAATACAATTTCAGTTTGGATTTTGTTCAATGAACACGAGTTTTCTCCGTAATAAACTTCAGAATTATTGTGACAAATCCTGTAATGAACAATTGGGGATCTATAAAAATGGATTTTAACTGTCTTATTTAGTGTTTTCGCATCTACCAAAGGTAAAATTGACTTGGCTCACTCATTACGATCGGTTACTCGCTCTGATCTTGGCCGGATTCAGCCCGTGCGGCCATCTTCGAGCGGATCGAAGTCTTTTACAACCGCGAGCGCTCCGCAGTAGTCCACCAAACCTAGGCAACGCCAAAATAACAGGCTGACATGAGGTCGTATTATTTATTCTTTTTGATTTTTCTGACTGCGTGCCAAAGCACGCAAAGCCATCATCAAGGCAAAGACAAACCATCAACCTTAAGCGGAGTTTATAAACTGCTGTCCTTGCAAGCGCAGAATGAAACCATATTCAAGCCCATGGAAGTGTTGAAATACTAAAGATATTCACCGACAGTAATTGGATATCAGTCGCCTATTTGAAGGCAAACAAGAAAGTGGTAAATTTGCAAGGCGGCATTTACAAATTTGTCGATAACAAAATGTATGAAACCATACAATACCATTCTAAGGACGTCCAAAACATAGGCATTACAACGACGTATAATGTATTTATTCAACACGACACGTTGCTTCCACATTTTTTTGATCGGGTTGTCGGGTTTTGGCGCTGCTGCGGTTCCCAATGCCGCCCCGCCAACCATGCCCAGCCTTCGTGAATGGATCGGTGGCGAAGGAATGTTCATCTTGGGCACAAATGCCCTGATCGCGATTGACGGCAGATTCACTAACGAAATTACTCAGACGGCTTTTGTTCTAAAAGACGACTTGAAACAGTTCACCGGGCAGGATTGCAAAATCATTTCGCTGCCGGAGCCTCAACCCGGCAGCTTGTTTTTGACATTAAATAATTCAGATGCCGGTATTGGAGACGAAGGCTATCTGTTGCAGGTCGGTGATGCTGTCACCATTCGGGCGAACACGGGCAAAGGTATTTTTTATGGTGCCCAGACGCTCCTGCAAATGCTAAAACTTGATGCAACCCATTCCATGCTGCCCAAGGGAACCGCACGGGATTATCCACTTTGCAAAGACCGTGACGAAATGATTGATGTCGGGCGGCATTATTATCAAATGAGTTACCTGGAAGAAGAAATCAGGAAGCTGGCATGGTATAAAATGAACACGCTGCATTTGCACTTCTCGGACTGGAACGGATTCCGGCTCGTAAGTGACACATATCCCGGACTGGCAACTCTGCCTGCCTATACCAAGGCTGATCTGCGGCGGTTGCAAGATGTCGCCAAGCGCTATCATGTGGTAATCGTGCCGGAAATTGATTTGCCGGCACACGCCAAAGCCATCACAGATTACAACCCAAAACTCCGCTTTCCCTGTGCTTCCATGGATACCGGCCATTGGCCCGGCGCTCAAGACGGTGGATGGATGCTAGACATCACCAGGCCTGACGTGCGGGCTTGGATCAAAGGTTTGCTGGATGAATTCATTCCATTATTTGACGGCCCTTATTTCCACATTGGTTGTGACGAGTGGGAATATACAGCCAGACAATTGGACTGCCCCGAATTGGTTGCCTATATGAAGGCTAAAGGATATTCCAGTCCCACCGATGTATTTGTTGAATGGATAAACGAGGTGAATGTGCAGGTGAAGTCCTATGGAAAAACCACCCAGATTTGGAACTGGTGGGATTTCAAGCAATCCACCAGCATCCAGCCGGACAAGGATATTGTGATTAATTCCTGGACGGCTTCGCCCGATAAATTCCTAAAAAGTGGCTGGAAGGTAATCTGCACGCCCGAGGAGGAGCTTTATGTCGCTCCAGGCACCGGAGGAACTTTACTTGGAAAGTATGGTTATTTTGATTCAAAGCGCATTTACGAAAAGTGGGTAATGCCCGCCAATCCCAACCTGATTGGATTTAAGGTTTGCCGGTGGTCTGATAATGCTCAAGATAGATCGGATGCCTGGCTTGACCATTGGGCCCAACGACCAGTGCAGGTATTGGCAGAGCGCATCTGGGGTGGACCTCGTTCCGCCACGGCAGAAGTATTTTATACGCGAGTAGATGCAATTGGCGAGCCGCCGGAATTGCCAAAATCCAATTCTAAATAATTACATTTTTTTGAGAAACCCGAATAAGACCTATGAAAGGACTGCCGGTTCTAATTTGCGCCGCTTGGATATTTACAGCCGTCTCTGCATCGGCGCAGTTCTTTGATGATTTTAATGGCACGCAGTTGGATTACAGCCGTTGGTTCATTGCGGAAAAACAATGGGGAAGCGGCAACAACGGCGTGGTTCACAATAATGTGGTGGTTTCCAACGGAGTTCTGCATCTGTTTGGGAATGGCAATCTCTACACCGGCCCGGTGGCCGGTTACAATGGCAGCCCCGGCCAGCAGGTGGGTGCGGCGATTGCCACCACGAATTATTATGCCTCGGGAAGCTATGAAGTGCGGCTAAAGTTACCACCCCAAGTTGGCGGCACCTCCGCAATCTGGCCTTTCCATTACGAGGAAGCATACAGCGGTGCCCTTTACACGGCGCTGGCCAATGTGGGTGGACTGACGTTCAGTAATCTAATATGGATCGGTTTGACAACCAACCAGGTTAACAGCCTAGTGGCAGATATTACCGACAATAACGGTTCACGATCTCCCTATTTAAGCGGTCCAACCAACGGCATCTATCGAACCACTGATGCTTTCCGCAATTTGACCGACGCCAGCCAAATGGTTTTATCAAATGACTTCAATCTGCGTGTGCAGATTTTCGTGGTGCTGGCCAATGCGGCTTCGCTTTATCAAACCGGTGGCGGATACATCCGAAACGAGGAGATTGACATTGAAACACCGACAGATCTGAATGGCTCAAGCAGTATCACCTATGCCCATGACCGGTTTAACACTTGGGTGGGCCAAAATACCGGAGAATACACGGCTAACTACAATGATGTGACTAATGCCTTTAATGACGGTCAGTTCCATATCTACCGTTTTGACTGGCATACTGCCAATCCCACTGTGCTTTCCCAGCGTGTGGAATTTTATATTGATGGGGTGTGCTATCAAACCAATTACACTCACATTCCCACCATCGGCGGACGTTTTTGGATCGGCTATTGGTTTTCCGCCTGGTCGGGCACGCCCAACTTTGTCACCCAGGAACTGGATGTGGACTGGGTCCGGATCACGCCGTTTCATGAAAACGGCGACCAATCTGTGCCGGAAACCTATCCGAATGACGGTTGGTGGGCACCGAGCAGGGTTGGCAATCCGCCGCCGGCAATCACCGGTATTTCTCCGAATGCGGGCAGCGCCAATGGCGGCACGGTTGTTACCATCAGCGGCACCAACTTTTATACTGGCGCGACCGTGCGGTTTGGCGCGGGTGCTCCCATTCCAGCCAGCTTCTCCAGCAACCAGATGCAGCTCATTGTGACGACCCCGTCGCTTGTGGCGGGCCAGGTTGCAGTCACAGTATCGAACGTTGACGGGAAAACCGCTGTGTTTAACAGCTTCACCTTCTCGCTGCCGCCCTCACCGGCGAAGCTTATTAAGATAGCACGCTCCGGTTCAAATTTGAACTTAATCTGGGCGGGTGGAACCAACCTGAACTGCACATTGCTAACTTCCACCAACATCGCGCAGCCGACGACGAACTGGACGGTGGTGGCAACAAACATCGTTGGAATCAATGGATTGTCCACCAACAGTATTCCCATCAATGCGCTTGACCAGCAGCGGTTTTATCTCTTGGCCATACCCAATTAAAATTCAGATCCATAAAAAAAACATGAAGGCACAACGGAAAACGAAACGGATGAAGATTCTTCCACTCTTAATCTGCGCAACGTGGATAATCACAAACGGGTCAGTATCAGCACAGACCGGCTTAACTTCGAAGGCGTTTTTCGATGATTTTAATGGCACTCAACTGGATGCTTCCCGATGGATAGTCATGGAAAAAGCGTGGGGAATCAATAATGGCGGCGTGGTGTCTGATAATGTTACGGTCTCCAACGGCATTCTGCATCTGACTGGGCATGGAGATCTTTACACCGGCACGGTGCATGGTGTGAACAGGAAAGGCCAGCGGATAGAACGAGTCACCCGCGTGGGCGCGGCGATTTGCACCACGAATTATTTTGCCTCCGGGAAATATGAGGTCCGAATGAAGTTGCCGCAACAACTTGGCGCGTGCTCTGCGCTGTGGACTTTCCATTACGAGGAAGCGTATCCGGGCAACTCGTTATACGCCGAACTGGCTCAAGTAGGCGGTCTGACCGTCAGCAATTTATTATGGATTGGGTTAACTTCTGCGGAAGCCAGCAGCCTGCTCAATGATATCAGCGGTAAAATGAAAGATCGTCCGCCCTATTTGGAAAAGCCGGTCAACGGAATTTATCGCACGACCGATTTTTTCCGCACCAAAGTTCTCGACATTGGCGGCTTGGATTTGGCGCAGGATTTTGGAAAAAAGCTGGAAATTTATGCCGTGCTCAAAAATGCCGCCTCTCTGGAGCCACTGGGCAGTTCGGAAGATGGTTATTATTTGGTGCGGAATCAGGAGATCGATATTGAAACGCCGACGGGTTTGAAAACCAATTTCTCTGACATTTCCTACAGTCATGCCCGGTTTAACACTTGGGTGGGCCAAAGCACAGGGGAATTCACCGACAACTTTGATTATCTTGGACAGGCCATGAACGACGGTCAGTTTCATATTTTTCGTTTTGATTGGCATACGGCCAGCCCGACTGTGCTGGCCCAGCGCGTGGAGTTTTATATTGACGGCAAATGTTACCAGACCAACTACACCCATATTCCCGCCATCGGCGGTCGGTTCACGCTTGGCTTGTGGTTTCCAACTTGGACGGGGGCTCCTGATTTTGACAACCAGTCGCTGGATGTGGACTGGGTCCGGATCACGCCGTTTAATGAAAGCGGTGATCGGTGGGTGAAAGAAACCGAGTAAGTTCTTTAGTAAAAGATTTGGCTTGGCTGAACCACCAATGTTTTCGGCGACAAATTAATTTGAGGAGGATTATTCGGCCTTGAATCATCGCTTGCACCAACGGAACAGATGCAACCTATATTTATCACCTGCTAACTTGACAGTATTACCAGAAGTGGCACAATGGTCGTCATTGAAAAACCTTGGTGCCGGCGAATATGAATACCATGGTCGTCTCCTCCGGCTGGGTGGGCCGGAAAAAAATGATGGTTCTGAGCCATACCATTAGACGGCGATTCACGCGGGGTCGGGATGTTGAAAGGTGTTGAACGGCGTTTAGCTGCGTTGATTTGACGGCGAGACGTTTGGGCAAATTTAGCGCAAAATTCTCGTCTGAGTCATCCGTCTCAAGCTGTGCTAATGGAAGATGTCTGACAGAATTATTGGCGAACAATGGCGAGCATCGAGGTGTGTGTTGCCATGCAACCTAGCTTGAGCCGGTCGCGTGATGCGGTTGGATTATCTTTTGGAAAACATTTACCAATCCACTTTCCAAACGGTGTTACGTCAGCCCGCTTGCGTCGCAAGGAGAATAGCGTCCCGTCTAAAATCACCAAGTCACCGGAGCCAGGATGTCGAAAGGCATTGAATCACCATGTTGAATCTCGTTGAGATGTGTTGAAATTATCAACGCATTTCAACGCTATTATTCGTGCCGTGCGGCG
>OCZU010002864.1_pt1 | contig 10946 bp, 10 predicted proteins | sample 1539001 | NCBI WGS metagenome assembly OCZU01 (sample SAMEA3539306, study PRJEB22396) | soil metagenome | biome: tundra; feature: field; material: soil | place: USA | collected 2010-05 | depth 0.15 m | reverse complement strand
GGGATCCCGGCCAGGACCTCGGCCTGCTCGCCCGCGATGGGCCCGCCCGCCGCATGGAACTCCTCGAGGAACGGCCGCACCCGGTCGAGGCCCCAGAAGCGCTGCCGCCCGAGCAGCAGGTAAGGCACCCCGAACACGTCGTCCTCGTAGGCAGCGACCAGGCACCGCACGCCTTCGGCGCGGATCTCTGCGTCCGCGCTCGCGGACCCGAGTTCGGCCGCGTTGAGCCCGGCGCCGGCGACGACCCGCCTGAACACCTCCGGGTCGCAGATGTTAGCGCCCTGGCCCCACCGCGCGGCGACCAGCGCGTCGTAGCACCGCTCGCCTTGGCCCGTGCGGCGGGCGGCGAGCCAGCCCAGGTGAGGTACCTCCCACCACGGTTCGATGTCCACCGGCCAGGCCATGGTCAGCCCGAGCCGCGCCGCCATCCGCTTGGTGTCGCCGAGGACGTACAGGTGCTTGGCCTTGCTCATCTGCTGGTAGCAGAGCTCCGCGCCGTGATCGCGGAGCACCTGTTCGGTCTGCGGGTCAGGGTCCCAGTACGGATACAAGTCCAGGCGTTCGAACAGGTCGGGAATCGAGCGGCGCAGTTGCCCGACGGCCATCCAGCTGTACGGGCTGCGGAAGGAGAAATACAGCCGTGGTCTTCTCATCTGCGGCTTCCTAAGGTCAGGGCGTCAATGGCGGCCTGGTCGAGTACGGCCAGGCGCCCGGCGTCCGGTCCGCGGGCGATCGCGTAGGCATGCAGGATGCGGCCGGTCGCGACGTGCACCAGCCGGGAGCCACGGTCGGCGTAGCAGTCCATTCGCGCGTCGAAGCTGACTCCCTTGAGCACATCGGTCACGGTGAGGACGGTGTGCACGGTCTCCTCCATCACCGCGTCAGCGAGCAGGCTCACCCGCGCTCGCGACACCACAGGGATCCAGCCTCGGTCCTCGAGCATCGTCCGCACGGAGAGCCCGCGGTCAGCGAGAAACCGGTCCACGACCTCCTCCATCGCCCTGACGTAGCCGGAGTGCTGCACGCGGCCGGAGAACTGGCAGTAGAAGTAGGGAACTCGCCAGGTCCAGCAGAACGCGCCAGATCCCGGCGGCGCGGTCACGTCGGCCGGACGGACGCCAGGCCCAACAGCCAGGTCAGAACGGCCTGGCAGTCCGAGCTCGGCGACGTCGCCCACGGCCAGCCGGGCCGCGATCGCCGGAGGAGTCGCCGACCGCGCCGGGTCTGACTCCCTGACCAGCGCGACCGTCATCCGGCCGAGAAGGACGCACGGCGAGCCTGGCCGGCGGGCACGGAGCCGGACCGTGAACCGGTCAGGGCCGCCTGACACCTCGCTGTCGACGAGGTCATCGACGTCGAGCACGGCCGGCAGCTGGACGGAGGACTCGGCGATCGTGAAACCGAGTCCGTACTCGTGATACAGCCGCGAAGGCCCGAGCCCGCGCTCGCGGAACCACGCGAGCACCGACTCCTCGGCCAGGTACATGAAGTGCTTGAAGCCGATCCAGGTCCTGATGTTCGCGCCCTCGCGCAGCGGCCGCAGCCCGTCCATGACGGTCACCCCTCAGGCGGGCAGCAGCCGCGCCGGGCGCGCGACGGCGATGAACGATCCCATGGTCGCGACCAGCCGGTCGCCCGCCCAGGTCTCGCCCCTGGCGAACCCGGTGTCGCCGATCGACCGCTCGAACTCGACCTCGTGCCTGAGCACATCACCCGGATAAGCGGAGGACTCGAGCCGGCAGTTCCTGGCGGCGGCGAACATGAGCAGGCTGTTGCCTGAGACTGGCGTGTCGGGCCTCGAGTGCCAAAGGACGACCGCCGCCTGCCCGAACGACTCGATGATCAGGGAGAACGGGTAGGCGTAGCGTTCGGCGGGCAGCCCGGCCGGCAGGTGCTGGTAGCACAGCTCGCTGCCGCTGACCGCCTTGTAGGCCCGCAGCGCCCGGCCCGGATCGATCCACTCCACCCGGTCGACGAGCACCATCGCCGCCCCGTGCGGGAGAATCTGCCTTATCTGCGCGTAGTCACGCATCCGTGCCTCCCGTGAAACCGAATTCGAGCACCAGCCGGGCGACCTCGGCGCCGATCTCATTGCGCCAGCACTGCGCGCTGACCTGTACCGGGGACTCCGGCTCGTCCTGGTCGATGGTGATCTCCGCCAGGAGCTTGTCGCCGGGATGTACCGCGCCCGTGAAGCGCATCGAGTGCACCGCGGCCAGGTCAGCGAGCACGCCGCCGCGCTCGCCGAGCGCGGCGGCCACTGCCTGGCGCACGGTCTCCAGGATGAACACACCCGGATACACCGTCCGTCCGGGGAAGTGCGCCTCCAGGTAAGGGCCTTCCGTCGTGACCTCCTTGGCAGCGGTCACGAGCAGGCGGCCGTCACGCTCGGCGACCCGCACCTGGTCGATGGCCGTCAGCGGAGCGGCGTAAGCCGGGATCACAGGCTGATCCCGCCGTCGACGTGCACGACCTCGCCAGTCACGTAGCTCGCACGGTCGGAGACCAGGAACGCCACTACGTCGGCCACGTCCTCAGGCTCGCCGAACCTCCGCAGCGCTATCTGCGCGCCGGCCGCCGCGCGCACCTTCTCAGGCAGCCGGTCGGTCATGTCAGTCCTGATGAAGCCGGGCGCCACCACGTTGACCCTGATCCCGAACCGAGCCAGTTCCTTCGCCAGCGACTTGCTCAGCCCGATGATCCCTGCCTTGGTGGCCGCGTAGTTGGACTGGCTGGCGTTACCGTAGACCCCGGCGACCGAGGAGATGTTCACGACGACGCCGCCGTGGCGCTTCATCAGCAGGAAGCCGACGGCACGACAGAAATTCCAGGTGCCCGTCAGGTTGGTGTCGATCACGTCCTGCCAGTCGCCGGCCGACATCAGGACCATCGGACTGTCGCGGACGATGCCGGCGTTGTTGACCAGTACTCCGATGGGGCCGAGCTCGGCCTCGGTGCTGCTGACGAACGCGTCTACCGCGCCGGCGTCGCGGACGTCGCAGGGAGCGAAGTAGGCGCGCACGCCACTGCCCTCGACCTTGGCGCGGACCAGATCGGCGGTCTCGCCCTGGCTGGCGTAGCACCCGGCCACCGCGAACCCGTCCTGTGCCAGCCGCAGCGCGATGGCGGCACCGATACCGCGTGATGCCCCGGTGACGACGGCCACCCGAGGGGCGGACTCAGGGCGCGGCTCATCCTGCGACACGGGATCTCCAGACGGCGAGACTGAGCACTACGGCCGGCCGGGCTGGACCGCGCTTATGCAGGTCTGGCTCGACCATGGCGAATGTAACGAGGCGGATTCAGCGCAGTCAACGCGTCCGCGACGCACCTGGGCACCGCGCTCGTCTAGATGGCGCCTGCCGCCTTGAGGTCGGCCAGTGCGGCGGCGCCCAGGCCAAGCCCGGCGAGTATCTCCCCGGTGTGCTCGCCCGCGACGGGGGCACCTGACCTGACCCTGGTGGGGGTGCGGGCGAACTTCGCGGCGGGGCCTACGATCGGCGCGCGGGTCCCGTTGGACAGCTTCACATCCTGGAGCATGTCCCGTTCCCGCACGTGCCGGTCGGCCGCGCAGGCCACCATCGTCCTGACCGGCCCGCCTGCGAGCCCGGCCTGGTCAAGCGCCGCGACGACTGCCTCCACGGTGCGGGGCAGGCACCAGCCCGCGATCACGTCGTTCACGGCCTCCCTGTTCTCGCGCCGTTCGTCGTTGGTGCGGAAACCGGGTGCGCGGGCCAGGTCGGGGTGGCCGATGACTCCCGCGAGCGTCCGCCACTGCCGGTCGAGGGCGGCGACGAGATAGACGCTGCCGTCGGCACACGGGTAGGTATTGGCGGGCACGAGGAACTCGGTCTCGTCGCCGAGCCGGCGCATTGGCACGCCGGTCGCGGCCAGGGTCAGGAAGCCATTGCTTGAGAACAGGACAGAGTCAAGCATGGCCACGTCGACGTGCTGGCCCTCCCCGGTGGCGTCCCTGTGCCGCAGGGCAGCCAGCGCCGCGATCGCCGCGTGCAGCCCGGCCAGGTCGTCGGCCAGGAAGGTCGGCGCCTTGACCGGAGCGCCCTCGGGCGAGCCATTCAGCGCCGTCCACCCGCTGGCCGCCAGCACGATGGGGTCATAGCCGCGCCGCTGCGCGTCCGGCCCGAACTGGCCGTACCCGGAGACGGACACGAACACGATGTCAGGCTTCACCAGGCAGCAGTCGGAGTAGCCAGTGCCCCACCGGTCGAGCGTGCCAGGCAGGAAGTTCTCGACCACGATGTCGGCGGTGCCGATCAGCCGGAGGAACACCTCGCGCGCCGCTGGTACTCGCAGGTCAAGGCCGAGGCTGCGCTTGTTCCTGTTGACTGTCTGATGGAACCAGGACAGCCCGGTGCCAGGGATCTCCGGCGGGACCTGCCCGGCCCGGTTACCAGGCATTTCCACCCGGATCACGTCGCAGCCCAGGTCGGCCAGCACGCAGCTGGCCATCGGGCCGGACCAGACCGTCGTCAGGTCTACCACGCGCACGCCGTGCAGCGGTCCGTCCAGGTCGGTGCGCGCCTGCCGGTAGAAGTCCGACCTGTCCATGGCACTCACATCCGCTGCAGCAGCGAGGCCGTGCCGAGCGCGCCGCCGCAGCACATCGTCACGAGCGCGAACTCGCCGCCGGTACGCTCCAACTCGGCCAGGGCGCTGACCAGGAGCCTGGCACCGGTAGCGCCGAGCGGATGACCGAGCGCGATCGCACCGCCGTTGACATTGAGCCGGCCGGGATCGGCATCGCAGGCACGGGTCCAGGCCAGGACGACCGCGGCGAACGCCTCATTCACCTCGTAGATGTCGATGTCGGCCAGGCTCATCCCGGCCCGGTCGAGCAGCTTGCGCGTGGCCACGATCGGGCCGTCAAGCAGGTAGTACGGGTCTGAACCGGTCAGCAGCTGATGGGCGAGCCTGGCTCTGGGGCGAAGGCCGAGAGCCCGCGCCCGAGGTTCGGCCATCCACAGCACGGCGGCGGCGCCGTCGGACACCTGAGAGGTCGTGCCAGCGGTATGAATACCGTCAGGTAGCACAGGCCGCAGCCCGGCAAGCCCATCGGCCGTCGTCCCCCTGATGCCCTCATCGCGGCTGACCAGCACGCACTCAGGGGTCCGCACCGGCGCGACCTCGCCGTCGAACCGGCCGGCCTCCCACGCCGCCGCCGCCCGCCGCTGCGATCGCAGCCCGTACTCATCGGCGTCCTGGCGGGTCAGCCCTTCCCGCTGCGCGATCCGCTCAGCACCGCCGAACTGCGCCTTCGGCGGGTCGTCGTAAGGGTAGTCACGGGTCTTGTAGTGCCCTGGACCGCTGGTCAGGTTGCTGCCGATCGGTACCCGGCTCATCGACTCCACTCCGCAGGCGATGCCCACCTCGATCGCGCCGGCCGCGATCAGCCCGGCGATCAGGTGATTGGCCTGCTGCGCTGACCCGCAGGAGGCATCCACGGTAGTGGCCCCGACCTCGTAGCTGAGTCCGCTGTTGAGCCAAGCGTTGCGCGTGACGTTCAGGCTCTGCTCCCCGATCTGGGTCACGCATCCGCCGATGATCTGCTCGACCAGGCCCGGCTCGATCCCGGCCCTGTTGATCACCTCAAGCTGCACATGACGGAGCAATTCCACTGCCTTGAGCCCGGCCAGGGCGCCACCCCGCTTGCCAATCGGTGTCCTGACCGCCTCGATGATCACCGGTGTCCCAGCCATGCCTTGCCTCCGATTAAAGCCGCCTAAATACCGCCGCCCGGCGCTGCCCTGCGGGCGTCGTCCGCCGCCGCGACCAGGCGGTCGCGCAGCAGCGCTTTATCAACTTTTCCGACCGGCGTGAAAGGGAAGGCGCGGACAAGCTCGACCCGGTCAGGCAGCTTGAAGGCCGCCAGCCCGCGCCTGGCCAGGAAGTCGCGCAGCTCCCGCAGGGAAAGCGGTCCGTCCGCCGGGATGACGAAGGCGCAGCTGCTCTCGCCGAGCACCGGGTGGGGCACCCCAGTCACGGCCGCATCCCTGACCCCTGGATGCGCCCGCAGGTGCGCCTCGACCTCGGCGGCCGGAACCTTCTCGCCGCCGCGGTTCACCAGGTCCTTGATGCGGCCGGCCACGACCAGGTCGCCCGCCAGCGTCAGCCGCACCAGGTCGCCAGTACGCAGGTAACCGTCGGCCGTGAACGCGCCGGCGTTGTACTCAGGCGCACGGTAGTAACCACGCGGCATGCAGGGCCCGCGGGCCAGCAATTCGCCCACGGCGCCGCTTGGCACGTCGCGGCCATCTGGGCCGGCCACGCGTATCTCGTCCGCCGGCCACAGGGGCCGGCCCTCGGTCGCCAGGCGTACCTCGGGGGCGTCGGCCGGCCGGGTGAAGCAGAGCAGGCCCTCGGCCATGCCGAACCATCGGGTGATCGTGCAGCCGAGCGACTCTTCCGCGGCCCTCGCGACGTCAGGCTCGAGACTGGCCCCGCCCACCTCGATGATCAGGCGCGACAGGTCCACGTCGACGTCCTGCGCCGCGCCTGCCCACAGCGGCAGATAGGCCGGCATCAACGTGGTGAGCGTGACCTGCTCGCATGCGATGAGCGGGAAGACCTCATCGGGCGCCGGACTGGCCGCGAGGACCACCTTGGCGCCGGCCCACAGCGCGCCGAGCACGCCAGGACAGCCCAGGGCCGCGTTGTGCGCGGCGGGCAAGGCGGCGAGATAGGCACCTGAGCGGGAAAGGCCCATCTCCCGCGCGGTGCCGCGCAGCTGGCACAGGTAATCGTCGTGCGTACGAGCGATCAGCTTGGGCAGGCCGGTGGTACCGCCGGACAGCAGGCAGAAGGCTACCTCGGCGGGGTCAGGTGCGGCCAGCTCGGCCGGGGCGGCAGTCACGTCGGCCAGCGCGGAGAACTCGGCCTGGTCACCCGCCACGAGGACGTGCCGCAGTCCTGGCACCGTGGCACGGACCTGGCGGGCCAGGTCCCGATGGTCGAAGCCGGCGAGCACGTCAGGGATGACCAGGCCGACAGCCTCGGTCTGCTCGGCCAGGTAGCCAAGCTCGGCCCGGCGATGGGCGGCCAGGGCCAGGACAGGGATGGCGCCGGCACGGAACAGCGCCAGGCACGTGACGACAAGGTCCGCGGTGTTGGGCAGTTGAACGACCACGCGGTCGCGCGGCGCGACGCCAAGCTCGCGCAGGCCTGCCGCCCTCCGGTCGGCCAGCAGGTCGAGTTCGGCGTAGGTCAGCCGCTCTTTCGCGGTCACGACGGCGGTACGGTCTCCCTGTGCCCGCGCGTGGTCGCGAGCCAGCGCGGCCAGCGTCTGCCCGGTCCAGTACCCCTCGGACCGGTACCTTCGCGCCACGTCATCCGGCCAGGGCACCGCTCCGCTCAGCACGGGGTGACCTCCTCGCGATACCGCCAGGCCCGGTCGCGGATCGCGCTGCGCACGACCCGGCCATTGGCGGCCCACCAGGCGCCGAACACCTCGTCGAACCCGGCCAGCTCAGTCTCAAGTACGCTGATGCCGGCCGCTGGTACCTCCGCCCGCAGCTCGATCAGGACCGGGCGCAGGGTTGTTTCCAGGCAGCCCCGGTGCGCGGCCAGGCCGGCGGTCATCAGCGGCACGACGACCGAGGATTCCAGCCCATCCCGAGGGAGCAGGTCAAGGAACAGCTTGAGCAGGCCCGAGTAGGCGCCGCGGAACGTGGGGCTGGCCACAAGCAGCAGCGGTGACCGGCTCACGGCATCAAGCGCACGGGAGCTTCGCGTGCCACCTGACCATGTGTTGAGCAAATGCGGCGCGAGCTCGGCCAAGTCAATGATGTCGGGTCCTGCGACGGGCAATCCGCCGGAGTCAAGCGCCGCCTTCAGCAAGCTGGCGGCGCGGGTGGCGACCGCGTAAGTCCGCGAGCCCGGCCGCGGGTGGCCCACGACGACGACCAGCCGCGTCTGTCCGTTGGGCGACGTAACGCTGCCTTCTTCCACGTGCCGTCCTAACTAGCTCGCGTTGCCTGAACGGGGGTACCGGGACGGGCCGCGGCCGGGCGGGCGGGCTCCGGCTGGCCGTCGGCCTCGATCAGCCCGCGGGCCCGCAGCAGCGGCATCACGCCCTCGCCGAACGAGTAGGCCTCCTCCAGGTGCGGCTGGCCGGACAGGATCAGGTACGTCGCTCCTGACCGGTAGAACTCCTCGATCCGATCGGCGACCTGCTGATAGCTGCCGACCAGAGCCGCCCCGGCGCCCGGCCGCACCAGCCCGTACCCGGCCCACACGTTCGGGTACACCTCAAGCTGGTCGGCCTGCCCGCCGTGCAGCGCCGCCATCCGCTGCTGGCCGACGGAGTCGGACTTCCTGACCCTGGCCTGGGCGGCCGCGACCAGCGTCGGGTCAAGGTCAGCGATGAGCCGCCTGGCCACCGCCCACGCCTCGTCGGTCGTGTCACGGCAGATGACGTGGAACCTGGTGCCGAACCGCGGGTCGCGGCCGAACGTCGCGGCCAGGCCGCGGACGTCGGCGAACATCTCAGCCATCGAGGCAGGCGACTCCCCCCAGGCCAGGTACACCTCGCCGAACCGCGCGGCGACCCGCCTGGCCTCGGCGGACGAGCCGCCGACGAAGATCGTCGGCGGTACCTCGGGCGGCCGGGAGAGCAGGGCACGCTCGACCCGGAAATGGGTGCCTGAGAAGTCGAAAGGCATGCCTGACCAGACACCGTTCACGATGCTGAGGAACTCCGCCGTCTGCGCGTAGCGCTGCTCGTGGTCGAGCCAGGAGCCGTAACGTCCCTGCTCGTCAGGATCGCCGCCGGTCACCACGTTAAGGTCAAGCCGGTTTCCGGTCAGCCGCTGCGCGGTGGCCGCCATCTGGGCCGCTACCAATGGCGACAGCAGGCTTGGCCGGACCGCCACCATGAACCTGACCCGGCCGGTCCGCTCCGCCAGAGCGGCAGAGAGCAGCCATGGATCCTCGCAGAACAGGCCGGTCGGCACCAGCATCCCGGCGAAGCCGAGCTGATCAGCCGCGCAGGCCACCTGCGTGAGGTAGACCAGGTCAGGTGCCCGCTGCGGGGCGGATGCCGCGCCGCGCCGGCCGAGTCCGCGGCCGTCACCGTGCGAGGGAAGGAACCAGTACAGGGTCAGCGCCATGCGCGAGCTCCTCCTCTGCGTGCGGCGGTCAACGCGCCTCGATTCCCAGCTGCTGCCAGATGCCGCGACGGCTGATCTTGCCCCGCGCGGTCACCGGGATCTGGCTGCGCACCACGATGGTGGTGGGCCACTTGTCTCGCGGCAGCTCAGACATGAGCAGCCGCCGCACCGCCGTGCGGTCGACCGAGCGCCCGGCACAGGGGACGACGATCAGGCCTACGGTCTCGCCCAGGCCCTGGTGCGGGATGGGGAACGCCACCGCCGCGTGGACGTCTGGGTGCCGCAGCGCCGCCGCCTCGACCTCTGGCGGCCATACCTTGAGGCCACCGGAGTTGATGACGTCGTGGCTACGGCCGGTCATCGTGAGGAAGCCATCCTGGTCGAGCTTCCCGATGTCGCCGGTCCGCAGCCAGGGCGCGGTACCGCCACCGCCAGCCATTTGCCCGGCCGCCGCGACATTCGGGCCGCGAATCCAGATCTGGCCCTCGGCTCCTGGCGGCACAGGGCCGCTCTCGGATCTCGCCTCGACCTCGCACAAGGTGGGCCGGCCGACCGTATCGCGCTTGCCGCCGATGACCAGGTCCTGCGAAGCGATCTCACCGGGCGCCTCGGTCATCACGTAGGCGTTGACCACGGGCACCCCGAACCGCGCTTCTAGCTGGTCGGCCAGCTCGGCGGCCAGCGGCGCCGAGCTTGACCGCAGGAACCGCAGCCCGGGCCAGGACTGGCCCTGCCCGCTCACCGCCTTTTCGACCATCCGCAGGCCGCTGGGAGACGCGGCGCACCAGGTCGGCCTGGCGGTGCCGATCACGGCTGCGAGCGCAGCGGGCCGCTGAACGTCAGCGAACGCGACCGCACCCCCGGCGACAAGCGGGGCAAGCACCTCGGTGACCATGCCGAGCGTGTGCGTCAGGGGGGCGATGCTCAGCGAGGTGTCCGCCTCGGTCAGGCCCAGGCGAAAGCCGACCCAGGTGACGGCCGCGACGATCTGTGAGCGCCCGAGGTCGATGCACTTCACCGGCCCGGTCGTCCCTGAGGTGAAGAACTGCAGGACGGCCTGGCATTCGGCCTGGTGAGAGGCGACCGCCCGGCCGGCGTCAGGCCACCGCAGCACGTGCACGGGCGTCGCCCTCGCGACCGCCCACCTGGCCGCGCCCGCGTCCACCGCGTCGCACACGACCAGGCTGGGCGGGCACGCGCCTGCCAGGGTGTCGAACATCCCGGCCGGACCGTCGGCCTCGACCAACGCGGTACGTCCGCTGCCCAGGCAGCCGAGCGTGGCTACGACACGCAGGTAACGATCCCTGACCGCGACCCAGGCGCCTGCGTCAGCTCCCGGCGCGTGCATCGGCCCGGCTATCATCGCGGCGAACGCGTGGATGTCGGCGACGAACTGGCTGCGGCTTACCTGCCCGTCCGTCGCGCGCTCATGGTAAAAGGCGACCGCCGAGCCATCGCGGGCCAGCAGGCTTAGCAGCTCGGAATACACCCGCCCAGCATCCGGCTGCCCGGCCGTCATGGGCAAGCCCGTACTATTATGGCCGGTTGCCAGATAGCAGGCGCGAAATTAATAGGCCATGATGGCCGCGTGATCGCACTAGGCCTCAATGGATTCGCGGGCGCCGACCACGACGCGGCCGCAGCACTTGTTATCGACGGCCGGGTTGTCGCGGCTGTCGAAGAAGAGCGGCTTAATCGCCGCCGCCACGCTCCAGGCGATAAACCCGTATTAGCCATTCCAGAAGTACTGCGCATCGCCGGCATCGATCCTGGCGACATAGATATCGTCTGTCACGGCTGGCAGCCGGAGGCCATGGGCGT
>OCZU010002863.1_pt1 | contig 10955 bp, 6 predicted proteins | sample 1539001 | NCBI WGS metagenome assembly OCZU01 (sample SAMEA3539306, study PRJEB22396) | soil metagenome | biome: tundra; feature: field; material: soil | place: USA | collected 2010-05 | depth 0.15 m | reverse complement strand
CATGGCGCTGGCCGCCAGCACGCCAGTGCCGCAGGCCAGCGTCGGCTATGCCGGGACCGCCAGCGACGGCCTGGCCCAGCTCGACACCACCCGCGCGCTGACGTCGTATGCGTCCGCGCCGGACGGCCACATCGTGGCGACCCAGGAACTGGTGCCCGGACCCGGCGGCTCGGTGACGCTGGCGCTAGGTTTCGGCCGGACGCAGGCACAGGCCACCGGGACAGCGCAGGGTTCGCTGCGCACCTCGTTCGGTCTCAGGGAACTGCAGTACCTGGGCGGGTGGGCCGCCTACGACGCCGGCCTGCGCCGGCCACCGGCCCGGTTCCCCGGCGAGCCGCCTCGTGCCACGCCCCGGCTGCAGGACGCCTACTACCTGTCCGCGAACGTGATCAAGGCGAGCGAGGACAAGACGTTCCCCGGCGCGATCGTGGCATCGCTGGCCAGCCCGTGGGGGCAGGCCGTGCCCGCTGGCGTGGACTCCGGCGGCGAGCCCGCTTACTTCGGCTCCTATCGCGAGGTGTTCGCCCGCGACCTCTACGAGGCTTTCACCGGCCTGCTGACCGACGGCGACCTGGCCACGGCACGGGCCGCCGTGACGTTCCTGTTCGATCGGCAGCAGCTGGCCAGCGGCGCCATGCCGCGCAACTCGCTGCTGAACGGCGAGGCGGCGCCGGACACCGGCGGACTGCAGCTGGACGAGACCTCCTATCCGATTCTGATGGCGCTGCAGGCCGGGCTCGGCGGGGACGATGCGCTGTGGGCCGACCACATCAGGCCTGCCGCGGACTTCCTGGTCGCGCACGGACCGTCGGACGGTAACGAACGGTGGGAGGAGCAGACCGGCTACTCCCCCTCGACGATCGCGGCCGAGATCGCCGGGCTGACCGCGGCGTCGGTGATCGCCGCCGAGCATCATGACCCGGCCCGGGCCCGGCTCTATCAGGGCACCGCCGACTACTTCCAGCGCAACATCAAGTCATGGACGGTCACCACCACCGGGCCGGACGCGCCGCGCTACTTCATCAGGCTGTCCAAGACCGGCGACCCGAACGCGGCGATCAGCTACAGCCTGGGTAACGGGGGGCCGACGGTCGATCAGCGCAGAGTCATCGACGGTGGCTTCCAGGAACTGGTTCGCCTCGGTGAGCTGCCGGTCACCGACCCCGATGTGCAGGCCTCGCTGGGCGTCCTGGACCATCAGATCTCGGTCAGCACGCCAAGCGGGACCGGTTACTACCGCTACGGGACCTCAGCCGCCGCGGGCAGCGCGGACGGGTACGGCGACTGCTATCAGCCGAGCCAGACCTCCTGCCTGACCACCGGCGCACCGTGGCCGCCGACCGACACCGGAACCGGGCACCTATGGCCAGTCCTGTCGGGCGAGCGCGCCGAGAGTGACATTGCCAGCGGCCAGGGCCCGGCCGCCGCCGGGCTGCTGAACGCGATACTCAGCTTCTCCTCGGGCGTCGGACTGGTACCCGAGCAGGCATGGGAGGATCCGGATCTGGCCGCCTCCCCGTACGGCAGCGACCCGGCAACGGCGTCCATCGGGTTCACCGACGGCAAGGCCGCAGGATCCGCTGCGCCGCTCACCTGGGCTCAGGCTCAGGAACTCCGGCTGATCGCTGGCCTCGGCGACGGCCGGACCGTCGAGACGCCGGCGGTCACCACCCAGCGCTACCTCACCGATGGTCCGCCGGGCGCGCTGGCCGTTACGCTGACCGGTCCGGCCGCTGGTGCGACGCTGGGGTCATCGACCACGACGGTCACTGGTACCACGTCGCCTGGCGCGCTGGTGGAGATCGCCTCGGCTGACACCACCACCGGGGCGCCGGCCTCGGTCACCAGCACCGTGGCTGCGGTGGATGGATCGTTCTCCGCGACAATCCCGGTCGGCTTCGGCAACGACGTGATCAGCGCGACGGCTACCTCGGCCGACGGCCGGAGTACCGGATACGCGCAAGTCGCGGTCGTCGGTGACGTGACCGGCGGGACGACCGTGCTGAATGTCAGCGATCCAGCCGGCGACGACAACGGACCCGGCACCTATCAGTACCCGACCGCTTCGGACTTTCACGCGGGCGCGTTCGACCTGACGGACTTCCAGGTGATCAGCGACGGCACGACGGCCTACCTGCGGGCCACGCTGGCCAACCTGGACCCGACCTTCGGGGCGCCCTTCGGCGCCCAGCTGCTGGACGTCTACGTGCACACCCCAAACGCCAGCCAGACCTCAGAGCAGGCCGCCTTCGCGTCACGGAACTACACCATCGCCCCCGCGGGAGCCTGGAGCGAGCGGGTCGAAGCACAGGGATTCGCGTCCCCGTCCTGGGTGGATACCAGCGGTAACTCGGTTGGCACCGCGTTCATGGTGGCCGATCAGGCGAGCCGGACCGTGACGATCGCACTGCCGGAGGCCCAGTTCGGCACGCCAGGGTCCGGCTGGGCCTTCAGCGTCGTGCTCACCGGACAGGACGGCTTCAGCTCCGACCAGGCCCGCGCGTTCACGATGACGGCGCAGCCATTCTCGTTCGGCGTCTGCCCGGTCGGCGCAGCGAACCCGATCTGCTCGATGGACCCGGCGACGGTACCCAAGGCCATGGACGTCATCACCCCGGCGGGTCTCTCGCAGGCCACCGAGCTCGACCCGACCCTGGGCCCGGTGGTCATCCAGCCAGTGGCGGTGCCATGACCGCGCCCGAGCGCTAACAGGTAGAGCGCCTGGTGAGTGGCAGCGACAACCATGGCCAGCCCGGCGCCCAGGGCCAGCACGCCGAGACGGCGGTGCTCCGATCGCAGCAGGATCATGACCGCGAAGAGGTACACCTCGTCGATGGATCGAAGATCGGCGTGACCGTTCCAGATGTGGGCCGACAGGACGCCGAGCTCGATGATGAACACCACGAACGCGAGGCGCTCGTAGGCGGGCACGGCGGCAGAGCGCAGCGACGCCAGGGCGACGACGACGAACGCCGTCAGCGTGGCCACTTCAAGGAACCAGATGTAGGCCGCGCCGGTAGGAGTCAGGAGCAGGCCGAGATTCATCCGCACCGCATCGACGATTCCGCCCAGCGGCAGCCCCCTGCTTGAGTTGCTGCCGACGCCGGCTAGCAGGATGAACGTCCCGGTCGCGGCCCGGAGGACGAGCTGCCAGCCGCCGAAGGCGATGACCGGCAGGCACCAGGCAAGGTCGGCGGCGCCAGGTCTGCCTCGCCGGCGGACAGCGTCAGCCAGCCTGGTGAGGCCGATCGCCAGCGGCACGATCAGGACGGTCTCGCGGGTCAGCGCCCCGTAGGCGAACAGCAGCCCGGCGAGTGCGGGGCGGCTGCGGCGATAGGCAAGGACTCCGCCGAGCAGGCAGGCGGCGGCGACCGGCTCGGTCAGGTCGCAGCCGATGCTGATGAAGAACCCGAAGTAGCCGGCCAGCAGCAGGCCGGACAGCGCATGGCGGCCGGAGTCACGGGCCAGCATCCCGCCTACCAGGCCGATAACGCTCAGTGCGAGGACGTTGACGACGACGAGCGCGACGGGTACCCAGCTATGGTGGCCAAGCGATACGAGCCACGCCAGCGCGGGATAGCCGATCCGCTGCAGGCGGAACGGCATGTCCATGGTGATCCCGAGCGCGGCGTAATGCAGATTGGCTGGATCAAGGGCGAGCCGGTAGTAGAACTGGCCGTCGTAGCCGTTCGCGGGAAAGACGAACAGGCCCCGCGGAACCCGGTCACGGTGCGAAAAAGGCCGCGCGGCCCGGACGAACTTGGTGATGTTGCCATCGGCCGCCAGCCGCAGGCGGAGCAGGACGAAGCCCAGCGACCCCGTCAGCGCGACCAGCCCGGCGATAACCGGCCGGTCCGTCCCGGTTTGCCAGCTCAGCCGGAGCGAGGTCACCGTAGCCGGTGTGCTGCGACCGGACCTGCTCGTCGACTCGATCTGGCGGGTGATTTGGCATACCTTACCCGATCAAGGCCAGGGAATCCCCGGTGTCGCTATGGCCAGTCCGCGGACGTCACCGGGTCACCAGGTCGCGGCCGCCGCCCCGTCCTGGACGGGGCGGGGCGGGGCGGCCGACGTCAGCCGGTCACGGCCGCCCCGTCCTGGACGGACCCGGCCTCGGCTGAGGAATCCAGGTTCCCGGTGGCCACCGATGACAGCAGCCTCCGGAGCGCCGTGGCCCCGCGCTCCCAGGTCACGCGGGCCGCGACTGCGGCACCCGCGTCGGACAGGCCAGCCGACACCCCGGGATCGTCGAGAATCGCCGACAGGGCACACGCCCAGCCGGCCACGTCGTGCGGGGAGACCAGGACGGCTGCCGATCCGGAAACCTCCGCCAGGGCAGGGATCTGGCTCGCCACCACCGGGAGGCCGGACGCCATGGCCTCAAGCACGGGGAGCCCGTACCCCTCCGCGAGCGACGGAAAGGCGAACACCGACGCGGCGCGGTACACCGCGGGCAGCCATTCGTCGGCAACTTCGGGCACTAGCCTCACCCGTGACTCCAGGCCCAGTTCGGTGATCAGCCCAGGCAGCGGATCTGGGAAACTGGTGTCGAAGTAGCCCACGATGACAAGCGACACGTGCGCGGGCAGCGACACCAGTGCCCGAATCAGGATTTCGTGATTCTTGTGCGGCCGGTGGGCGCCGACCGTGAGGATGAAATGCTCGGGCAACTGGTAGCGATCACGGGCGGCGGCCACCGCGCCGGCCGGGACGGTGGCGAACTGCCTGATGTCGACTCCGTTCGGCACCAAGGTCGGATTCGGGGCGGAGGGATAATGCTGACGGATCTCGGCCAGGCTGGCCATGGTCGGCGCCGTGGTCGCGGCGGCACGCCGGAGCACAGTCCTGGTGGCCAGCTTCAGCCCGGCCTGGCGATGCCAGCCGCCGGCGAAGCCCACGTCGCTCTCGATCGTGCAGTCATGAATGGTCACCACCAGCGGGCACGGGCGGATGATCGGGGTGAATGTCGGGTACGGGACGTACAGGACGGCCGCGCCGACGGCGCGGATCAGCTGGGCGAGTTCCCAGCACCGGTGCACCGCGCCCAGGGTGATATCGGTGCAGACGACCTCGGCATGCGCCGGCAGCTCCGACAGGGGGGAAAGCTGTGCCCGGTCCGGGTTGATGAGCACCCGCAAGGCCAGGTCATCGTCAGCCGGCGCCATGTGAGCGGCCAGCTTCATCACCGACCGGGCGATCCCATGCGCGCCGGGCAGCCCGTTCACCCGTGCGTCAATGAGGATCGAACGACCACCGCCAGCCATACGCCTGCTCCTCCCGCAGGGACACTATTGTGCATGCACCACTGATGATCGAAGCCCGCGGACTAGCCAAGTCGTTCGGCTCGGCCCACGCCCTGGCCGGACTGGACCTCACTGTCCCGGCCGGGACGACGATGTGCCTGCTCGGGCCGAACGGGGCCGGGAAGACCACCGCAGTGCGGATGCTGGCCACCCTGCTGCGCCCCGATGCTGGCTGGGCGCGGGTGGCTGGCCACAATATCGTGACAGACAGCGCCGCTGTGCGCCGGTGCATCGGTTTGTCCGGACAGTACGCCTCGGTTGATGAGTACCTGACCGGCCGGTCCAACCTCGTCATGATCGGCGAGCTGAGCCGGCTACCGCGGCCAGAGGCGAAGCGGCGCGCCACCGAGCTGCTGGCCCGGTTCGACCTGGAAGAGGCGGCCAGGCGCCCGGTGCGGACCTATTCCGGCGGTATGCGGCGACGCCTCGATCTCGCTGCCAGCCTGCTCGGCCAGCCCAGCGTGCTCTTCCTCGACGAGCCGACGGCTGGCCTCGATCCGCACAGCAGGCTCACCCTGTGGGGGATCATCCGCGATCTGGTCAGCGCCGGAACCACGGTCCTGCTGACCACCCAGTACCTGGAGGAGGCCGACCAGCTCGCGGACCAGATCTGCGTCATCGACGGCGGCCGGGTCACCGCGCAGGGAGCACCGGCCGAGCTCAAGGCCAGGGTCGGCGCCGCACACCTGCAGCTGACCATTCCGGCCGCCGCTTCGCTGACCCGTGCGGCCGAGGTGCTGGCCGGCCACGCGTCCGGCCCGATCCGGCGGCTTCCCGGCGAGGGCCGGCTGGAAGTGCCAGTCGTCCCGCGTACCGGGCTGGTCACCGAGGTGGTCCGGTCTCTGGACGCGGCGGGGATCGAGGTGGACGACATCTCCGTGCGGCAGCCATCCCTCGACGATGTCTTTCACGCGCTGACCCGCCGGGAAGCCAGTTCCGGCCTGCTGCCCGGAGCCGCCGAGTCGCCAGACGACAGCCGACCCAAGGCCGCGGCGACCGGGGAGCAGGCCGCGTGAGCGCTTTCACCGACAATCCGGCGCTGCAGTCAGTGCGCTGGACGCTCACCGACGTGCGCGTGCTGACCTGGCGCACCCTGGCCAGGATCGCCACCACTCCGGAGCAGCTGCTGAACGTCACCGTCCAGCCGCTGATCTTCGTCCTGCTCTTCAGCTATGTGTTCAACGGAGCCATCATCCTGCCGGGACATGGCAGCTATCGCGAGTACCTCATCGCGGGCATCTTCGCTATCAACATGGGTGGCACCGCTCAGGGGGCGGCTATCGGGCTCGCGGTGGACCTGTCCACCGGGATCATTGACCGGTTCCGGTCGCTGCCGATGTCGCGTGCCACCGTCCTGGCCGGCCGCACCCTCGCCGATCTCGCCATGACCCTGGTCGCGGCTACGGTCACCGTGGCAAGCGGTCTCGTCGTGGGCTGGCGGATCCACACCGGGCCCGCTGACGTCCTGCTGGCACTCGGGCTGGCTCTGCTCTTCGCGTACGCGGCCGCGTGGGCTGGTGCGTGCATCGGGCTGCTTGCCCGCGGGGCTGAGTCGGCCCAGGCGGTGGGCCTGACGGTCATTCTGCCGCTGTCGCTCACCTCCAACGCGTTCATCTCCACCGCCCGGCTGACTCCGTGGATCCGCGATATCGCGAACTGGAATCCGATCAGTGCGCTGGCGGCTGCCTGCCGTCAGCTGCTGGGCAACCCCAACCCCGCGGCGGCCATCCACTCCTGGCCGATGCAGCACCCCGAACTGGCGTCAGCGCTGTGGTCGGTGACCTTGCTCGCCACGCTGGCGCCGCTCGCGGTCTGGCTGTACGTCCGCCGGACCAGGCGTTGACGGCGACGGCGATGACCGGCCAGGATGCCCCATTATGCGCATCATGGTGGTCACCGATCAGTACGCCCCGATGGTGGGCGGCGTCCCCACGGTCACCAGGACGCTCGCGCTGGGCCTGGCCGAGCGCGGGCACACGGTGGCGCTGCTGGCGCCGAGCCCGGGCTGGCGCGGCAGGCTTGGCGCCGATGAGCAGGTCAGCGTGACTTACCAGGGCTCGGTCCCGTGGCCGTGGTACGACGCCATGCGGCTCGCGCGGGTGTCCAGCCGCGCGGCCCGGGCGCTGATTACCGCGTTCGCGCCAGATGTCACCCACATCCATTCTCCGGTGACGCTCGGCGTCATGGCCAGAAGGGGCTCACATCGACTGCGAATACCCGTTATATATACGAACCATTACCTGCCGGCTAACGTCCGGCCCGCTTCAAAGCGGCGGCCACGGGTATTTGACGCACTGTTTTACTCCTACGTCGTCGGGTTCTCGAACAGATGCAGCCACGTGACAGCACCCACCGCAACCGCCTTGCGACTGCTGCGCGACCAGGGACTGCGGGTGCCGTCCCGGGTCATCTCGAACGGCATCGACCTTGGCACGTACTCGCCGGGGCCGGCCGATCAGCGGATCCGTGATCGCTATGGCCTGCCGCCCGGCCGGCCGCTGATCCTGTCAGTTGGCCGGCTCAGCCCCGAGAAGCGCGTGGACGTGCTCCTGGACGCGGCGGCCCAGCTCACCCAGGAGGCGCAGGTGGCCATCGCGGGCACCGGACCGGATGAGACCCGGCTGCGGGCCAGGGCCGAGCAGCTCGGCCTGACCGGACGGGTGCGGTTCCTCGGCTTCGTCCCTGGCCCCGACCTGCCTGGCCTGTACCGGCTGGCTGATGTCTTCACCATCGCCTCGGAGGCGGAATTGCAGAGCCTGGTAACTATGGAGGCGATGGCGACTGGCCTGCCCGTGGTCGCCGCCGACGCTGGTGCGCTCGGGGAACTGGTCACCCGCGGACGCAACGGATTCCTGTTCTCCCCTGGCCGGGCCGATGAGATGGCGGCCTACCTGGACATCCTCGTGTCAGATCCGGCCCGGCGGGCCGAGATGGCCACGGCGAGCCTGCGGATCATCAGCGGCCATGAACGGCACCGCGCTCTGGCGGAGTGGGAATCGCTGTACGACCTGCTGGCCGCGACCGGGCCAGGTGACCAGCAGCTGTGACCGGCCCCGCGGACATACCAATCCAGCTGCTTTTCCTGATCGCCGACACCGGCGGCGGGCACCGCAGCGCGGCCCTGGCGGTGGGCCAGGCGCTCGAACGCGCCTACCCGGGTCGTTTCGTCCCGGTCATCTGCGACCCGCTACGTGGCTCGACCGCACCGCTGCGGCTGCGCTGGCTGATGAGCCTGTATGGCCCCTGCATCCGGCTGACGCCATGGCTGTGGGGACTACTCTGGCGCAGCTGCGGCTCACCGCGCACGCTGCGCTGGGCCCGCCGGAGCCTGCTGGCGCCCGTCTACCGCAGTGTCGCCAGCGTGGTGGCAGCGCACCAGTCCGCCTTGATCGTCGTCTTTCACCCCTTTACCGCCGAGCCCGCGGTCCGGGCCCGTGATCGCAGCAGACCCGGAGTGCCGGTGATCACTGTCGTCACCGACCTGATTACCACCCACCTATCGTGGCGAGATGCTGCCGTGGACGCCATCATCGTGCCATCGGCGCAGATCAGCCGCCGCTGCGAGCTGGACGGCATGGCCGAAGGGCGTTGTATCGAGATCGGGCTCCCGGTCGCCGCCGAGTTCTCCGCCGCACTGTCCGGGGCACCCGAGCAGCGCGTCCTGCGGCGGTCGCTAGGCCTGCACGGCCGACGGTTCCTGGTTGTGGTGACCGGTGGCGCGGAAGGTTCCGGCCGCATCTACCGCCGCGCCGCGGCCATCCTGCGGCGGGTCGACAATGTGGACGTAGCCGTCATCTGCGGTCACAATCGCAGGCTTCGGCGCAGACTGGGCCGGCTGGCGGCACGGGCCGCAGGCCGGCTAACCGTGCACGGGTTCGTCGACAACATGGCTGACTGGCTGCGCTGCGCTGATGTCGTCGTAGGCAAAGCGGGGCCGGGCACCATCGCCGAGGCCACCTGCTGCGCGGCTCCGCTGGTGCTCACTTCGTACGTGCCGGGCCAGGAGGAAGGGAACGCCGAGTTCGTCGTCAATGCGGGCGCCGGGAGATACACGCCCAGGCTGCGTGATCTTGTTGCCGAGATCGGCTGGCTGCGGGACGACCCAGTCGCCCTCGCTGCCATGCGTGCCGCATCGGCCGGGCTCAGCCGCCCCGACGCGGCGGCCGACATCGCCGGCCTGCTGGCCAGTCTGGCCGGCCAGTCCGACCGGGATGACGGGCTGACCAGCGACGGACAGCGAGATCCGACTGGTGATCTGGCATCCTGGCGGCCAGCGGCGACCGGCTAGTGGCGCTAGCCGGCCACGAAGGTGGCCATGATGGCGGCCACCTCGGACGGGGAGATGGCACGGGTGGCGTCGCCGACCGATAGCTCGACCCGCTGCACGGCGGGGTCGGCGGTGGTTGCTGGCCGCGGCCAGGTCCAGACGCCCTGCTCCGCCGCGAGTCTTCGGACCGTGGCAGCGAAACGCTCCTGCGACGTACTCACCAGCAGGTGCATGATCGAAGTCTGCGGCGGGTCTGGGATGACCCGGATGCCGGGGACGTCGCCGAGCGCCGCCGCGATGGCCCGGGCGTGCCTTAGGTACTCCGGCATCAGCGGCAGCCGTCTGGCGATGCAGGTCAGCGCCGACGCCGCGTTCGCCCACAGGCCAAAGAGCATGCCGCCCATCCGGTGCCGCCACTCGCGGACTTCCGCGATGATGTCCTGCGGCCCGGCCACGCAGCAGCCGGGAAGCGCCCCGACGCCCTTGTAGAACGACACGTAGACGGTGTCGAAGAGCGCGGCGATCTCGGCGGGCGCGCGTCCGTAGCCTGCCGCCGACTCCCAGAGCCTGGCTCCGTCCAGGTGGATCGCAGCGCCGCCGCGGTGCGCCCAGTCGGCCTGCGCCGCGAGATCCTCCAGCGGCGGCTGCTGACCGCCGATGTCGCGCTGCGGCAACTCAAGCAGCAGCGCCGCGACCGGCTCGGCGATGGCGCCGAGATCCTCCAGTGTGATCAGCCGGTTGGGATCACCTACGGGCCGGCCGGTCAGCCCGTGCAGCCGCTGGTACGCCTGGCCCTCATGCCGCTCCAGGTGGCACATCGGGTGAAAGACGATCGTTCGCCGCTGGCGGCGGTCGGCGTGCACCCGGAGAACTGCCTGCTGAGCCATCGTGCCGCTGGGCAGGAACACCGCGGCCGGCTTGCCGAGCAACGTGGCGATCTCGGCCTCAAGCGCGGCGACCACACCGCCCTCGCCGTAACGATCGACCCTGGTGTCCGGTGGAATGGTCGCGAGCAGGTCGGCCGCCAGGACCTCGCCGTGCAAGGTCAGGAACCTAGTACAGCTCTCCTGCAGGGCAGCCAGGTCGGCGGAATCGTCAGCAGCCATCGGATCATTCTCCCTGCCTGGATGGTCAATTCCAAGCGGTCGGCCGCCCGTTTGGCACTGCCGCACGCCGCCCACGTCCCGGACCCTAGGATATCGGGCAATTCAGGCTTATCGCTACGTGAATGATCGTCAGGGCGGATGTTCTGGTCTGACGAGCCGGGCTGGCGGGAATCCAGGCACCTGCGCTGCGCTAGCTGGGGCCGACTCCGCCCTCGGCCAACCAGTACAACGGGCCATCGACTCGGCTGTTTGCGATACAACGGGCCATCGTCTTCGTTC